>OBEQ010871308.1_pt1 | contig 12752 bp, 12 predicted proteins | sample 1670901 | NCBI WGS metagenome assembly OBEQ01 (sample SAMEA104232315, study PRJEB22302) | groundwater metagenome | biome: forest; feature: aquifer; material: groundwater | place: USA | collected 2011-08-07 | depth 5.4 m
GAGTTTTAGGAGCTTTAGTTGTTTTTTTGGACTGCAATAGGTATCTACATTATCAAATGAGTTTTGTTGTAAAATTCCTATCTTTATCATTCTCGCTACTTCCAGAATGAGTTTTTCTTCATCTGGTAATGCTTCAGGTCCTAGCAATCTTACAATTTCTTTGAGAGTGTCTTCTCTTTGTAATATCGAATATGCTTCATTTCTAAGATGTAGCCATTCATCGCTGACATTTGCGCTCCACCACTTTGCAATATCAGAAAGATATCCAGAATAGCTATTCATCCAATTGATTGATGGATAGTGCCTAGAATATGCAAGTCTTGCATCAAGTGCCCAGAAAGTCTTGATGAATCTAATTGTATGAGTTGTTACTGGTTCTGTAAAGTCACCACCTGATGGTGATACTGCACCAATAAGAGTTACAGATCCTTCTCTATCTGGACTGCCAAGAGCACTTACACGTCCTGCTCTTTCATAAAACTCTGCTAATCTTGATGCAAGATATGATGGATATCCTTCTTCTGCAGGCATTTCTTCAAGTCTTCCACTCATTTCTCGCAAAGCTTCTGCCCATCTACTTGTAGAATCTGCAACAAGTACTACATGTTTTCCCATATCTCTGTAATATTCAGCTATTGTAACTCCAGTGTAGATACTTGCTTCTCTTGCAGCTACTGGCATGTTACTTGTGTTTGCAACAAGAACAGTTCTTTCCATCAAAGGTCTTCCAGTGTTTGGATCTTTTAGATGTGGAAATTCTACAAGAACTTCTGTCATTTCGTTTCCTCTTTCACCACATCCAATGTAAACTACGACTTGAGAATCTGCCCATTTTGCAATTTGGTGTAATGTTACAGTTTTTCCAGTACCAAATGCACCAGGAATAGAACCTGTTCCTCCTTTTGCTATTGGGAAGAATGTATCAATGACACGTTGTCCTGTAATTAGTGGAACTGTAGGATCAAATCTTTGTTTGTATGGTCGCGGTTTTCTTACTGGCCATCTATGATACATCTTAAGTGGGATTTTCTTTCCGTCACTTTCTGTAATAGCTATCTCTGTCTCAAGATCATATTCACCCTCACTAACAATACTAGTAATTTTACTAACAGGATGGTCAGGTGGAACAAGAATGCTGTGTTTGATTAATTGAGTTTCGTCAACTATACCAAGTACATCTCCTCCTTGTATTTTATCGCCTACTTTTACAGTTGGTGTAAACTTCCATTTTTTTGTCATATCAACAGGAGTAGTTGTGACACCTCTACCGATGAAAGCTCCAGATTTTTTAGAAAGTTCGTTTAATGGTCTTTGTATTCCATCGTAAATTTGTCCAATGATTCCAGGACCAAGTAAAACACTCAATGGAGCACCAGTACCAACAACTGGTTCGCCTGGTTTCAATCCGCTTGTTGATTCGTAAACTTGTATAAATGCAACGTCTCCTGTTAGACGAATTACTTCACCAATAAGATTCATGTTTCCTACAGAAACCGTTTCATACATTTTTGCGTCAGACATTCCGTCTGCTTTAACAGCAGGACCGCTAACCCAAACTATTTTTCCTTTTGCGACCATAACCTATCTGCCGAATCTGTTTGCAATGTCTTTCCTTATTAAAGGCTTTAGACGTTCGATTCTTGCATCGATTGTATTATCAAAGCTCATCGATCCATCTTTTGATTTTACTATTATGCCACCAAGACAATTAATTGTATTAGAAGATAATGTTGCGCCAGAAAACTTGGACAAAATTGATTGAATAACTGATTTGTCTTTTGAATTGCATTCTACAATAATATTAGAAGTACCAAGTCCTTTTACTGACTCATCAAGTAATTGAGTCATAAGTTTGGAATAATCCTCATTTCGTATGAGGTCATTTAGTTTTTCTACAGCCTTTGCAAAGACTTTCTCAACTGATTCTTCAACAAGTACGAGTTGTTTGTTTCTAGCCTCAAGAGAAGTACTTCCTATGATTTGTTTTTGGAGTTTGTCTGCCTCTTTTTTACCGTCTGCAAGTATCTTATCATATTCTTGTTCTAGCGAAGATAGAGAATTAGAAAGGGCTTTTTTAGAGTCATCAAGTGATTGATTTAAGCTAGAATGTAATTCGTTTTCACATTGATTCAAAATCTTATCAACGGTTTTCTCTAATGCAGGACTAGAAGTCAACGATCAGGCGTTTAATCCTAACAGATTTTAATGTTTTGACCAGAAAAAAAATTCTTAGAAACGTTTTAAAAACGTGTAACCAATCGAGAATCTGTCTTGGTTGTAGCAGATCTTATGTTGGGAACGCTTATTGTGCCAAGAACAGAGTCTCCAGAAGCGATATCAAGACTTACTGAATTTGAATGGTTTCATAAAATAGAAACTCAGAATGATACAGTTACCCCTGAAATTGATGATTTATTATTAAAAGCTCAAAAACTCTATCAATCAGTTGATGAAGTTGTAAAAGGTCTTCAAATTCCTACACGTGTAGGGATAATGGAAGTTTTGTTCAAAGGGTTAGTGATAAAAAGAAACCAGTATGAGCTTGATGAAATTGCAACGATGATTAATGATTTAGAAAAAAAGAGTAATTCCATCATAGACGGACCGGCAAAATTTCTAGAAGACCATGCCAATACAAAACGTTCACTTGAAGAATATACAGGTATCAAAGAAACACTTGAGGTGGCAAAAAAATTGAATGTTGACCTAAGCAATCTTGGACAAATGAGATATTTTTACACAAATCTATTTATGATAAATTCTTCAGATTTTGCTGAGATTAGTCGTACCCTAGAAGGGATTACAATTTTCAAGTACGAATTAGACAGTAAATTAAAAACAGCAATCATAGTTTTTACTGATATACAAGATTCTGAGAGAGTTCTTAAAGTTCTTCGAAGTTTCAATACAAATCCGTTTATAATTCCACAAGGAATACCACAGAATCCAAGTCAAGCATACAGTTTGGTTGTTTCAAAAATTACTGAACTTACTGCAAAAGAAAAGAAACTTGCAAAAGTACTTTTAGAAACAAAAAAGAAAATTCGCGGTCCAATCTTATCATTGCATGAAGGTTTTGGCATTGCAAAAGATGTGCTTGAAAAAATGCGTAAACCTGGCGGAACAAAAAGATTCGCAGTAATACAGGGATACATTCCGCGTGTAATGGAAAAAAAATTCAAAGATATAACAAAGAGATGGATGTCAATAACTGAAGACATCATAGACCCCAAGATACTCAAGGATACTCCGATTCTTTTTGCTAACAAAGCGTGGGTTAGAACTTTTGAAGTAATTACAGAAAGCCAAGGCATACCAAAACGTGGAGAAGCCGATCCAACTCCAATGATTGCCATCATGTGGCCAATATTCTATGGTATCATGTTTGCTGATTTTGGTCATGGATTCTTGCTTATGCTCTTAGGATTATTGTTCAAATTCAAAGGTCAGGGAACACTTGCAAAATGGGGAATGTTGATTGCCATATCAGGTGGTTCAGCAGCCTTTGCAGGAATATTGACTGGCGAGGCGTTTGGTTTTCATTTAACAGAGTTTGCTCCTGTTAATGCTCTTCTTCAAGAAGGAGGACCCTTGCACTCCATCAAGTGGATGGTAGGAGTCATTAGTGTAGCAGAGCTGAACTTTGATCAAGTAATCAAGATTCTAAAAGTTTCAATATTTCTTGGAATAGTACACCTAGTATGGGCATTCCTCCTACATATTAGAAGACTACACAAAAAAGGCGACAAGCTGACAATGTTTACAGAAGCTATTCCAACGCTTGTAATGTATGGTGGAGTCGTAGCTATTATGATGACTGCAATCGGTTCAGGCTATGATATAATGAACATGTATTCGCGTGTTCATAATGAACCTGTTCCATGGGTAACCATACTTGTTGGAGACTGGGCACGTGTTTGGATTGTTGCTAGAATTGCAATACCTGTAACAATTGGTTGTATGGGAATGATAATGGTTGGTGGAATACTTCATAATAAAAAACATCCAGGAGAAGGAGGCAGTGTTATGAATGTCGTAATTGAAGTACTGTTGGTAAAAACAGTTGAGCTTTTGTCACACACAATAAGCTATGCAAGAATTGGCATTATGCTTCTTGTTCATGCAGCACTTTTGCTTACTGTAAATAATTCATATCATTCACTTGGAGGAGCAGGGTCACTGGGTGGACTAGCATTGATAATTGGTGGAAACCTTGGAATAATGATGATTGAAGGTTTGATTGTATACATTCAGTCTTTGAGGCTTCATCTCTACGAATTCTTTACAAAGTGGTACGATGGTGGCGGAAAACCATTCAAAAAGATGGCACCAGAAATGCTTTACAACCAACTTTTGTGGAAGAAAAAAGACTAGACCACAGGCAAATCCAATCTATTTCCCCATTCTCCCCATGAACCTACGTAGACTCTAACATTTTGGAATCCAAGTTTTTTGAGAGCTAGAAACGAATTTGCAGCTCTGTATCCACCTTGACAATAAGTTACTATCTCATCATCTTTTGATATTTGTTGATAGAGTTCGGAAAGTGATTTGTTATCTTTCATAGTTCCGTCTTCTGTGATGTTTAAGTTCCAATCTACGTTTATCGCATTTGGAATGTGACCACTTCTTGCAGCTCGTATTACTGTTCCACTAAATTCTTCTTGCGTTCTGGCATCAACAAGTTTTATTTTATCTAGATTTTTTTTGATGTGCTCATATCCAACAACAATATCCTTGTTAATTTTCCCAGAAAACTTTGTAGGTTTGAAACCATTTGTTTTTGTTTCTAAAGGAAGACTTTGTTTTTTCCATTTTTTCATTCCACCATCAAGCATGAAGACTTGAAGATGTGAAAAATATAACAAAAGCCATACACCACGAGCTGCACTCATTCCAGAAACTTCATCATAAAATACAACCTTCTTTTCTTTTGTTATTCCAACATAGGAAAGAAGTTTTTGCATTTCCATGTCAAATGCTTTCATTCCTTCTTTTGATGTATCAGACCAATGATAGTAAAATAAATCTAGATTTACAGCACCTGGAATGTGTTCAACTGAATACTCCTTGTATGATCTTGCATCAACCAAGATCAAATTAGGATCTTCGAGTGTTTTTGCTAAGTCATTTACAGTAATAAACATAGATTGGATTTAGTTGACGATATCTAAATTCATTTCATAATGAGATTGAATTAGAATAAAAAGGAAAGTGTTAGCGTACTATTCGTTTACGTACGCTCTTTCGCCATGCTGTGCAATGTCAAGACCGACTTCTTCCTCTTTTGGAGTAACGCGTATACTGCCAGGCCACACCGCATCCATAATCTTAACTATGATTGCGGTAATACCTACTGTCCAAGCCATTGCTGCAAATGCACCAATTGCGTTGTTCAATAGTTGTTGTGGATTTCCAAAGACTAGTCCATCAGCGCCCCAAGGTGTAAATCTTTTTTCTGCAAATAGACCAGTACAAAGTGCGCCTACTAATCCTCCAATGCCATGAACTGCCCATGTATCAAGTGCATCATCCCATTTGCGTCTGTTCTTAAACAGTACTGCACCATAACAGAAGGTTGATGCAGCAATGCCGATAATAAGAGCAGACATTGGTGACACGAAACCTGATGCGGGTGTGATAGCTACAAGACCGGCTACAGCACCAGTTGCTGCACCAATTGTAGAGGGTTTTCCTGTATGTGCCCATGATATTAACATCCATGTAATAACTGCCATTGCCGTAGCAGCTTGTGTTGCGACAAATGCACTTGTTGCATTTGTAGCAGCTGCTCCTGCAGATCCAGCGTTAAAGCCGAACCATCCAAACCAGAGCAATGTTGCACCAAGAACTATCAGTGGTATGTTGTGAGGCTCCATTGGAACCTTTCCATATCCTAATCTTCTGCCTAGCATCAGAGCTATAACTAACCCTGCGAAGCCAGATGTGATGTGAATTACAGTTCCACCTGCAAAGTCAAGTGATGGAAGTGCGCCTGTCCAGCCTATTGCGGTACCACCTGATCCTAGTGACCATGTCCAGTGAGCGGTAAAGTCGTACACGAATGTTGCCCATAATACTACGAAGACCACAAATGCACTAAACTTCATTCGTTCAGCTACTGCTGCTACAATCAATGCGGGTGTGATTATAGCGAACATCATCTGGAATATCATGTATGTCTGATGAGGAATAGTCGTTCCTGTAATTCCACCGTAAACGTCTGATGGAACGTCATGAAGAACGTTATTCAGGCCTACCCAGTCAAGAGTTCCTATAAATCCATGTCCTGCATCCGGACCAAAGGCAAGACTGTATCCCCATAGAACCCATTGTACTCCTACTATTGCAGTTGTGATGAATACCATCATCAACGAATTGACTGCATTCTTTGATCTTGAAAGTCCAGCATAGAAAATTGCAAGTCCACCAGGTGTCATTACCAACACAAGTGCAGAAGATGTTAACATCCAAGCGTTGTCACCAGTGTCTAGTCGACACGGAACCAGATTGCCATCTTCACCTACTATGTGATTTCCGCTGTCATCTTTTTCAAAGCAATGATATTTTTCTGCAGGATCGCCTGGTGCATAAGCATAGGCAGCGCCTGAGAAATTTATTGCCAGTAGCGTTGCAGCTACTATAACAGCACTTAAGGTAAATACCTCGGACCTTCGTGCTCTCTTCCAAAACATTGGATTCTTTTCTTTGTCTAAAGTATAAAAAACATTGTATCATATTAAATAATTTTTATGTTACATTATGGTATGATAAATGTTATATTGTATCATATTATGATAATAACGTAAAATGAATATTTTATATCATACTTGCCTGATTTGCCGATTTACTTTCATTCAATCTAAGATCAAAAACTCAATGAATTTGGAGTTATTTGTTTGAAAAATCTGGAAATATCAAAGTCAATAGAAAGTAAGCCAAAATTATCTATTTTTAAGACCTTCAAAACTAAAAGAGAAGAGCTTACTGGAGAAGCAATGCGACAGAGATCAATTATTGCAAATCTTGCAACTGAAACAAAACATGTAATGAATACAAGAACGTCTTTAGCTCATAAGGTTGCAGAAAAAAATAATACCGTGTGGCAAAATGTATACTCTGGGATTTTTAGAGATCTTGATGAAATCTTAGTTCCACTTGGAATTGTAGAAGAGGCAGGAAGATTGCCCTTAAATCGAGGACCAAAAGCTTTGCAAGAACATGGCGTACCATATTACAAACTCACGGAAAGCGGTATGCTAGTAGCTGTGTCCCTTGAGGAATTAAAAGATGAAAGGATCAAGATTCTTAAGAAATTCTTTGAGAATTATGACATAAAAGATAAAGAATTCAAAGATGTGATTCTTACACTCTTGAATATTGCACCAAATTTTGTTTTCGTATTACTCAAAAAATACATAGAAGCGTATGCCAATGGAAAGATGGACAAGATTATTCCGTTTGATTCAAATCGTTTGAGATATGCTCTTGATGGAACAATAGCAATCTATGGAGAGCTTTTGGAAGGATTTTCTACACTGACAAGTTCTGATCGTGAATCAGTTATCAATTTTTTCAGGTCTCACCTTATCTCCAAACATTAAAATCCTTAACCCAAAAGAAGTCATATGAATGGGTATAGGTGCTCCTCAGAAAATATTTGGTTCTGTAAAATCTTTTAGTGCCCGTGGAAGGCTTCTTTCAAAAGCGGAATTACAAACATTAGCTGAGTCACGAAACTTAGATGAGCTTGTAACAAGAATAAAGAGTACAGTCTACATTAATGCTGTTTCAAAGTTAACAAAACCAATTACTGCAGAAAAAATTGAATCTGCCCTAAGAAGTCATCTTGCAGACATACATTATTCTCTTGCAAAATCTGTAGGTGGTGGTTCTAAGGTGCTTAATGTGTACTACTTGAAATTTTTGATCTGGAACTTGAAATTAATTTTCAAAGGTAAAGTCTTGGGAAGATCGTATGAGGAGATAGAACCTTATGTAAACTTACATGCAGAGGAGTTGATGGGACGACGCGATATAGTTGTAAAAGCACTTGTGGCAAAAGATATTGAAGAGGCAGTATCAAGTTTAGCGACAAGTGAATTTGGTGAAGAAATTGCAAAAGCAGTTTCGTTATACAATGAGAAGAAGAATCTCCAGGTATTTGATACATATTTAGATAAAGTTTTTTACAAACAACTAGGAAGTGCCTTAAAATCATCAGGAGAACACGACCTTGTCCATGTAGTAGGAACAGATATTGATTTTTATAATATACTTAGTATTCTGCGTGGAAAATTCTGGGGACTTGATGAACAACAGATACAAGATTTTATAGTAACTCATACGCCATTAGCACCAAAGGATTTGCTTGGCAGAATGATAAGTGCAGAATCAGTCAAAGATGCAATATCAGAACTTTCAAGCACTGTTTACAAAGACTTAGTTCCACAGAAAGACAATGCGATTGATGTGTTATCAGAATTTGAAAGATCTTTTGAGCTTGCTATTTACAAATCAATCAATAGAACTTTTACTAGAATGTTCAGCTTTGCAACAGTGATTGCAATTTTGAAACTAACAATGTATGAAATAAGAAACATATCAGCGATTGCGTTTGCCGTAGAACAACAAATACCTGTACAAACAGTAATGTCAAAGCTTATCATAGCAGAATAGTAGTTTTTTGATAATTGGTGAATTCTACCCAAGAATTCATGATTTTTGTTATTTCATTGATTTAGTATGAAAAATTCTCTTTCATTCGGCTTCAAAAGTGAATTAGATTCCTGTAATCTATCACATATGAACAGATTTCAGCAAAAAATTGTAATATTTTATGCTATAAGTATAAGATTATGATTGTAAGAATTTTTTGAAAAAAATATCACATTACGTAAATTTATAATCTATTTTTCACAAGTATTAGATGAAATAGAGTTGTCTGAACAGAAAAATTTAGTTTCTAATAACCAGGCATAATCATGTAACTCAACGTAAATAAGATGTATGAAAAAAACAAGAATTAACTGTTGAGACAATAGTAAACACAGTATGGATTAGTACATTCCTTGCTCTAATACTCACAGTTCCTTCCCTCATTATATTCATGGGAGTCTCTATTTCTCCACAGGAAATATTCTGTTAGGTGTTGTGTTAGGTTTTGGATTACACTTTGTAGGTCTTGCTTATTCTAAGAAGATCTCAAGAGGGTTTTTACGAATAATGAGCTAAATATATTATAGACATGCCGTCAAGGAATACCCACCATGATGGGAGATAGAAACTACAGACACATCATTACAGATGTTAAAGAACGCCTTAGTCATGACATAAAACCAGAAACTGAAAAGGATAACAAAATAATACATTTTTCTGAAGTTACAAGATGCCTCCGTCGTTCATATTTTGACCGAGTGGACCCGCTTGAACAAATAGGATTGAGATTTTCTGATCTTTTTAGAGAATTGATGAAAAAAATGCCATACGGTTCGTTGCAAGGAGAATTCTCAGTAGATGGCATCAAGCTAAAGATTTATGCTGACATGATAGTTGATGACGTAGTCATAATATTTCGTCCAGTATCAAAACCACCAGAAAAGCTGATTCCAAGTGATGCGTTATATCTGAATGCATGCCTGTGGATTCTTAAGAAAACAGATGGTATAGTATTGTACTTTACAGAAAATGGTGATGAGGTATCATTTTCTTTGATTCGAGAGAATAAGATGTTTGAAGAATCCATACGTAGAGTCAGAATTTTGAACAATTTACTTGAAGAGAAAAAAATTCCTGTCCTAGAACCATCATCTGAGTGCATTACTTGCCAATATTATGAAAGATGTTATCTTAAAGAAAAGAAACCAGTGAGTTTTTCAATAGAATCTCTACTAGGTTTTAAGGAAGAAGGGGAGTAAAAAAGTTCGAAGGGATTTCGTTCCCTTATTCTGAGCCAGGAATTATAGCCCTGTGACCTTTGCCACGTACTGCAAATAACAATACACCAAAGGCGACGAAAACGCCCGTAGTTATTTCAAATGCTATCATCAAGTCTGCCATGTTAAGGATCTTCCTTTCTAGAATCTTATATAATTTATCTAAATAAGTTTCACTTTATACAAATAATCTAAATTTTGAAATTTTATGATATAAGACGATTTTTATTTAGTAAAATCAAAAGTTGTAGAATTAGCCAAGCCACTAAATGCTGATGTGGTGCTATAGAATGCTTCACCTTTGATCCTCCATTCTGGAGTACCTTGTTGTAATGTTAACCAAAATTCAGGATTATTTCCAGTATTTTTTAGTGGTATTTTGTCATGTACCAAAAGTGATGAACCAGATAAAACTGTGTAGTAATTAGAATTCGCATATTGCCCACCAAGTCTTTCTCCAATTTCCCCATATCCTACTTTAATATCGTTTTCAAAAATGTTAAAACTTATCATTTCTAACAAGAGTGGTTTGTTATTTGGATTATAAACGTCAAATTTTAATTCTAATGTAGCTTCTTTTTCAGAGACTGATAAAACAGATATATCATTTAGTTGAACATCTAACGGTTTAAGATCTGAGTAGATTGTACTTAGACTTCCTGGAAGTTTAACATCTTTTGGCACTACACCCTTTAAAAAATCCGAACCAGGTAGTATTGAAACAACTAATATGATTACTGCAAGAATTCCTACTGCTGCCCCAACTAGAGGTTTTCTGTTCAATGATTTAAGAAATTTTTACTCTTCTCTTAAATGTTGAGTTGAAAAGGCTTATAGTCAAAACTTTAGCAAAATAATTTTATGCAATACCATGAAGCGATCAGAATAGGACAGGAAAGAGCAAGAAAATCTCAGATGAATCCTTTTAATCATGCTGGATTTGCAATGTTAACACTAACTGTAAAAAAATCAGAAGGAAAATTTGTTCCAGTTGGTGAACAGGAATTTGTTGCAGTTGCCAACAAACCAGAAGGATGGATTGCAGTAATAGTTGATGAAGAAGGATACGCGAAAGCTCAGTCTAAAGTTCTAGAAGAAAATAATGCGCGTGAGATTTTGAAAAAAGCTGTTGCTTCTGGAATTCCCGAATATACAGGAAAAGTCAGGCTAGTATAATTTCAGTTCCTTCTGGAGAACCTTTTATTGCCTTTTCTAGCGTTTTGATATCTGCTTTTAGTATTCTCGTTTTAATTTTTGATCTTTCAATTACTTTTAGTGCAACTATATCCATCAAGTCATATCCTCCTGCAATTGATTCTTGATGAACAAGCATCTTGCGAAGTTTTTTGAGCTCAATTTGTTTGAATTTTTTTGCATTTTTATTTTTGTTAGGATCTGAATCATAGATTGCATCTACATCTGTTGCATTCAAAAATATTGAAGCACGAACTTTCTCTGCAATAAGTGCAGCAGTTGCATTTGTGCTCTGACCTGGATGTAAACCGCCACTTATTACAATAAGACCGCTATCAGCTGCATGTGTTACTTCCTTTAGGTTAGTTGGAGGATGTGGATATGCTTTGTCTTGCATAGCATAAATCAAGAGTTTTGCATTCAATCTTGATACTTCAATTCCCAATTCATCTAATGTTGATTCGTCTGCTCCAGATGACCTAGCATGTGAAATGTAATGTCTTGCAATTTTGCCGCCACCTGCAACTATAATTGGTTGACAGAACTTGCTTATTCTCACAAAAAATGTCGCATAATCCTTTAAGATTTTAGAGTCATCAAACCCAAATAACCTTCCCGATAATTTTATCACGATTCTTTTTTTCATGATTTGTTTTCACCAAGGATGGCTTGTGCTGCAATTTCAACCTTTTTTCTATTTTTTTCTGCGGTATAAACTCGTAACATGTTCATAAAACCTGAGATTGCAGACACTAATGGAATCTCAGAAATTGGTAGCTCATATCCTTCCTTTTGCATGGAGCCTTTTTTTGATGTCAATATGATTGATTGAGATTCTTTTTTGGAAGGTGTTAGTGGAATGGTTGGAGTTGTTGACATATCTATAAAAATTTCAGATTCATCTACTTTGGATTTCTTAGAAATTTCTTTTTTTATCTCAGATGGTTTTGTGCTAAATCTTTCTTTACGTGTAAGAATTTTTTCAAATACACATTTGAGTAATCTACGACTCTGATAGTCTTTTGCAAGTTTACTTGCTCTTTTTAGATCGGAAGATTTTGGTGGGAGTGCTATTAATTTTGATATAACAAATTCATCTGTCAGTTGAATGTATTTATCAAGATCATATTAAGTAAATTCAAGTTCATCATCTGCAAGACTCATTGATTCAAGCAACATCACTTCTGCTGATCGTACAGTTTTATGAAAGTAAACAGCTTTGAACATTTGGTATCGTGAAATCATCATAGATTCAAATGAATAAAGAGATGATCTGTCAAGAGAAAGTTTTTTTTCGTAAACACCAAGAGATTGAACTATTCTTTTAAAATCAATTTTCGCATGTTCTGCACCTGTAAAGTATCCGTCTCTTGGGAGATAATCCATCATGTCTGCACTTAATCCACCAGATATGATCTCATTCATGAATTGATGTTTCGAATTACCAAACGCAAGCTGAGTAAGAAACTTCTTATCAAAACCAGATTGTGAGATAAAATCTCCAATTTCTGTCTGAAGTATGAGCCTCTTACCAATTTCTTCGTGAGTGATTTTCTTTTTCTTTTGTAAAACTTCTTCAAAAAGATGAGAAAATGGACCATGACCAACATCATGCAAAAGGCC
>OBEQ011671560.1_pt1 | contig 12749 bp, 14 predicted proteins | sample 1670901 | NCBI WGS metagenome assembly OBEQ01 (sample SAMEA104232315, study PRJEB22302) | groundwater metagenome | biome: forest; feature: aquifer; material: groundwater | place: USA | collected 2011-08-07 | depth 5.4 m
TCGTGGTTTAAGCCAAACGCTTCGCCGAATTTAAGTTGTCGTTTTTTCACTGCAAGCCACGAGACTTTACTCTGGGCGCGGAAAGATAAAAAGGCGAAACATATTTTTAATTACGATCTGATGAAAAACGGCAACTGGCCAGAGGATCAGTTAAAGAAGCCGGGGTTACAGATGCGCTCGGTATGGGCAATGGGAACGCCTAAGCCTATCGAAAAAAGATTTGGAAAACATCCAACGCAGAAGCCGGAAGATTTGTTAAAAAGAATTGTGCTTGCGAGCACGAACAAAAATGATCTAATCATTGATCCATTCACCGGAAGCTCCACAACAGGTATTGTCGCTTATCTCTATGGCAGAAACTTTATCGGCATTGATACGGACCAAAAATTTTTAGATGTATCAGTTAAACGGTTTGAGGAGTTGAATCGTAATTTACAAGCGAATATCACTAACCGCTATGCGAAAAGCACTGCAACAATTTCTCATTGAGAAAATAAACACTTCAGAATGGTGGCATGTGCAACCGCGCGATTCACAAGCGTATGAAAAACGCGGTAAGTTTTTAGCATCTACATATTCCCAAGCCGCGTTTTATGGGCGACCGAATGATGATCCGGAAACAGTTTCAATCAATGACCCCCTTTTTGGTTTTTCTGAAATGTCGATCTTGCGCCGTTTGTTTCCACGTAATTACAGAACGCTATTGAAGAACGTGGAAAAAGATGACGATACTTGGTACAGTCGCGGGATTGGGCTTGATGCGAAGATATATAGACAAGGGCGTAGTTTGGGATATGATGCTATTGTCTTGCTTGCATACAATAGTATGCGGTATCTTACCAAACATCGAAAACCCCACTCAATGGAACTTAATCTTTTGCGCGTATCATGAAAATTATTACTCGTGCGAATGCGATAAAAAATCTGAAGAGGTATATTGGAAGAGATTTACGATCTTTAGCGTCGCAATACGGAATTACAACTTACGAAACTGGGAGACAGAATAAGGGGTGGAAAGGTCTTGTTTTGGAGCGGTTGGCGGGACTTCAAACGAATGTATCAAAAGCGCCGAACGGACTCACCTACGAACTCAAGTCCATTTCTTTTCACTACAAGAAAAACGAACTTGTTCCAAAGGAAACTATGGCAATCACAATGATCAATTCCGAGGAGTTAAGGAAGCATAGATTTTTTGAGAGCCACTGCTGGGCAAAACTTAAAGCAATTGTATTTTGTGCAGTCAAATGGAACGGTAAAAATTCAGATGCGGCAGAATTGCTGAGGGTGACAAGTCTTGATTTTACCGAGGATGATGAATTGATAAAGGAAATAAAAACTGATTACGATTTCATCAGAAATAAACTCATCACTAAAGGTTTTGATGCTTTGACCGGAAAAGATGGGAAGTGGATACAGGCGCGAACGAAAGGTACTGGTGGTATCAATCCACGAACCGGCCAGCGCCGCCCAATTACCCGCGCGTTTTATGCACGGAAAGCATTAGTAAAAAAGATCTTTGAAATTGCAAGTTAACTATAAACAATTGTAGGACTTACGCACTTGTCTGAAATTCTCCCTTTCTTAAAGGGAGTACCCGTAGGGGGAGGGATTTTATGGCTTTATCCTGCATCAGAAATCCTCCGGCCTCCGGCCACCTCCTTTAGAAAAGGAGGAATAAGAGCCAAGTGCGTAAGTCCTAAATTGGCAATACACCGACCTCTCAACCCAGTGCTCGGTTAGTACGCGAATTCTTTGCGTGGGACTTTTGTATCCCGCCGCAATCGAGGTGTTAAAAAGAAGTTGCATAGTTTATGTGTATTTACTTCCCGCAGCATTTTTTATACTTTCTGCCGGAGTTGCAGTAGCAGGGATCATTTCGCCCAATTTTGACGTTGCGTCCTTTTTCATCGGTTCGCCAGACGGTTTGAACCGTCTTGGTCTTGTAGGAGAGCGAAATATGACAGTCGGATAAAAATCGTTCGTATTTCCGAAATGAAGTTCGGCGATATCTGCTTGCCCCAAGATTTTGCAGGACTTTTCGAAGCATTTTGGCAAAATTCCTATCCTTTTTCGGCAGGGCGGAGAAGTCATTTTGTGCCGTCACATAGTATTCTCTCATCTGAAGAGCGAAATCGTAGAGCGGATTGATGCGGAGAGCGGCGTCGAGGAGCGGCTCGCCCAGTGGCTCGAGCTCACCTTTGGCGCAGAAGCAACAGACTGCGGCATTGGCGTACGCGCGGAACGCGGGGAAAAAAGGAGTGCGTTCATCAAGGAGTTTTTGAATAATCCCCTCATACGCATGGTAGGCCCTCTCGTATTCGCCCTTACGCATGAGTTGTAATGCTTCTTTATTCAGCGTCGCGTAGGTATCTCGGTCGTAGGTATCCATTTGGTACTTTGGTTCAACGTGTTCAGAACTTGATTCACGAAAATCCAGGGGAGACTTTCCTTCGAGTTTTTTTCGAGGAAGCCGATTCGCAAAGTCCACAGAAGCTTTCACAAGGGCAGTGCCGTCTTCCTCCGTTGTTCCCTCCGGCGCAAGAAAAAACAGGGCGCGAGTGGAGAACGCAAGGTTGTATTTCTTTTCATTGGTCAGCCACGTCTTGAATGTCCGCAGTGAAAAGAATCCGTCCATGCCGCACTGTTTCAACGCGGACATGAATCTCTTTTCGGCTTCTGCAAGCGAGGGGGGTGTATCTTCTTCCGTCTCTTCGCGCTCATTCCCGCCTCGGTCTACACCCAGACTGGCGGCATACCGTGCGTCAAATGAGTTACGCTTCCAGCTTTTGACTGTTTCTTGCATTCCAGAAAGAAGGACGACCGGCAGTACGAAGAACAGACAGCCAACTGAAGTGTACAGACCTCCTACCGAAGCGATGCGCGTCCACACTGTATCTCCCGCCTTTACGGACCAGCTGGGAGAGAGGCAGTGTACAAATTGCTCCGCGCCGGAAGCGACCGAGCGGAGGACGATGCCCCGTCCCGGTTCGACTCGAAGCGCCTCGAACAGCCCGACTTCAAAGTCGAGCATATCGCGGTAACCTGACATCTGCGCTTCAGAAAGGCCGAGGGGATTCCTCTCAACAAAGCATTCGAGTCCGCTTTTATTGCCGAATACCGGATGCCGAAAATCGAAGGTGAGCCATTCTGAAAAGAGCGCGGCAATCTTCTCCGGCTCCTGTGCCTGTTCGAGCAGGCGCGGCAGGTCAAATTGCCTTTCCGCCTGTGACTTCGCGGATTCGTCTTGAAGGGCGGTATCGCACGCCCACTGTGCCGATGCATGAAGAAAGTCCTTGTGGAGCATAACGTATTATAGCAGAGACTTCTGAATGCTCGACTCCTTTTCATTCCCGACCATGCTCCATGACGAAAGAAATTTGGCGAGGAAGTCAACCGGATTTTTTTCGGGCGCGACAAACTCCGCGAGCACGAGCCCGATAACGACCAGAATGTGATATTCTTCGGTATATAGGGCAAAATAGGGCTTTTTATAGTACTCGTTTTTCACTTTCAACGATTGCTTTTTACTCTCGATACATTTTCTCCAATAGGAATGATTCCCAAAGAAGAAATCAGAACATAGATATGGAGGACTTTTGAAATTCAAACGTTTAAATACGGAATAAACCCGTAAACAAGCCCTCAATCGTCAAATCGTGTCTTATTTTGCCCTATATACCGAATTAAGAGACTTGGCGGCGAGGATCGTGGAGGGGAATTACTTCTTTTTGGCGGAGGATTTCTTTTTGGGAGAAGCCTTCGGCTTTTTTGTTTCTGTTGGGGGGACAGGGATAACTTTGGCAAGAGTATCGTGGAGCGTTTTGGTACTCGCTTTCGGAGCGGGGTGCGCCGTATTGCTAAAGAGGTTCAGCAACTTGTCGAGCTTGGAGATGATTGCCGAAAGTTGGATTTTGATGTCATCAAGACGTTTATCCTCTCCGCTTCCCTGCTGGGGAGGGGTATAGGAGGGTCGGGGAGCAAACCCCGCAGAACTCTGCCGCGGGGCAAGATCTCGCTTGGGGAAATTTTGCGATGGACTTCGGAAATCGCGACCGCCACGGTCGGGCCTGTCATCCCGGTCCTGCGGCCTCATCGCCGCGAAACAATCCTTGCAATACACGGGTCTATCGCCGCTTGGGCGGAACGGGACCTCGCACGGCTTGCCGCACTCGGCGCAGGTTGCTTTGAACATCTCGCGCCGCTCATCCCCGCCGCGGTTAAAGCCCGGCCGGCTCTCGAGATTCGGGCGCCCGCCTGGACCGCGATTGAAGGTATCGCCCTTTTTCCCAAATTTTTTGAAATCTCCCATGGTCATAAAATTACTAGTATTGAAAAATAGTCTACACCATTTTAAGAAGAATTGCGAAGCGCCCGACTAGACTTCGCCAGAACGAAGTTTAGTCGGGCAAGTGAATTGTGAAAAAACCTCCCGCCTACACCATATCTCACCCAGACCACACTATCCACATACTGACAAACTTGAGAATGTTGGTATGTCATTTTGTGGTGTATACTATGTCCCTATGTCGAAAATAAAGACGGCAAAGCAGATGGAGCGACACCTGAAGGGAGTGGCGAATCACTATCGTATCCAGATTCTGCTTCTTATTGAGGAGCGACAAAGTATCACGCTGGAGCAGATAGTTGGAGCACTCAAGGCAAACGAGAAGACGCTCGGAGAACACACCCGTCGGCTCGGTATCGCGGGACTCATTGATAAGCGATACCGTGGCCGAAGTGTCGAACATACTCTCTCCCTGTATGGAAAGATGTTTGTCCGTTTCCTAAAATCATTTCAACACATTTAGAACATACTCACAAACTTGAGAATGTTGGGATGTTTTTTGGGATCTTTGTTCTCCTGTCTGAACGTTATGCATCTAAAAATAGGCGGGCGAGCCGGAGTTCTTCATACGAAAAGGAATCACCCAAAAGCTCACGGACGGGCGAAAGTTTCATTTCTTTGGTCTTGGCAAAGACGGCTCGGAAAGCCTTTTCGATTTCGGCGAAACGGTCGGGGTCGGGCGAGAGATGCATAAGGTCGCGTTCTGGGTTGATTGCATCTTTCTCTGCAAGCTGCTCTAGGTGATGCAAAATAGTTCCAACGGTCATCTTGCGCTCCTTAGCTATTTCAAAGAGAGATAATTTCTTGAGAGCGAGGGCTTTGGTCACCGACAGCGTGTCTGTTTTTTCTTTCTTCAGGTGAATCGGCTTCCCCGCCCCCGGACGGCCGCCAATCGCGCGAATAAAGTTTCCATGCATCTTTGAAAGTTCGGATGGGTCCATCGTTCGAAACTTTTCGCGCGCCGCATCAGACTCCGTGCGAAAGTTTTTGTCCTGCGCGAATACTTTTGGGTGGACTTCGAGCGCACGCGCGTTGAGGCCAGAGAGCGATAGACCTTGAAGCGTACGCACGCGCGAGAGCGCCACGTACCCTTGGCCGTATTCGAACGCGCTCGAAAGGTCCATATGCGCGGAGTCGAGTGACATGCCTTGACTCTTGTGCACGGTGATTGCCCACGCAAGCCGAAGCGGCACCTGCGCAATGCGCGCGAGAACCCGCCCGCCGTCCTGGATGTTCCACTCCGTAGGTTCCGCGACTATCGTTCTGCCAAAATCCGTTTTCACGATGGGCATCCCGCCATCCTTTGCGAACTCCGCGACAACGCCGATAGTGCCGTTCATGAATCGTCCCGCGATATCGTTTTTCGTAAATATGACTCGCGCGCCGAGTTTAAGAGAGAGTACTTCCGGAGAAAGACATCCGCGCTTTAGGGCAACAACGAGCGGGTCGGGGCCATTTCCGGTCATGACAAATACTTTGGGCTGTCCCGGGAGCTTTGCAAGCTTGGCCGTGTTTATGTGGTCGACGTTCGCGTTGTGCGAGTAGAGCTCTGTAGTGCCGTCCTGTGCGGTCTTTTTGTAGCGCGTGCGGAGGAGCGCTTTGTGCCGTTCGATTACCGTACCTTTCCGAACTGCCCCGAGAAATTCAAGAAAGACCGGGTCTTCCTGCCGATGCTGTTCCGAAAGATAGCAGACGATGGACGCGGCTTTCTGCCACACTGAAGAAACAAACGCGAAATCAGCCGCGCTTCCGCCAGCCGACGGAGACGCGGTGAACAAATCTTTTGATGAATTTTCTTTAGTGTCCTCCTTTCGCGAAATGGGCGGAAGCTGAAAAAAATCGCCGACGAAAACGACCTGGAGACCGCCGAACGGCTCCTCTCTTCGGCGCACTTCGCGGCAGACCGCGTCGGCCATGGCGAGCGTGCTTGCCGAGAGCATCGAGACTTCGTCTATGATGAGGACACGCGCGTTCCCCACCCGAGTCATTACCTTTTTATTCCCTGCAATCGCATCGAGGTCGTACGGCGAAAGCTTCTGCCTTATGCCAATCCCGCACCACGAATGAATGGTCATCCCACCGATGTGCGTCGCGGCGATGCCGGTCGAGGCCGTGATAGCCGGTTCGATGCCGCACGAATTGAGATAGGCGACATAGGTATTCACCGTATGCGTCTTGCCGCTTCCCGGCTCGCCGGTAAGGAATATGTTTGCCCCCGTTTTGAGGATGGTAAGAGCTTCACCTTGAGTCATAGTTTAAAGAGAGAGTTATGATGTAAGATTTATGATTTAAGAATAGGAAGAAGTAGGGACAATGATACAGCACGGGGAGAGATTTGAGAATTGAGATTAGGTAGCGGGAAAAATCATCATCGTAACTCTCCACACCTGACGGAGAATGGCTTAATTCTCCCTTTCCTAACTAGCGGGAGTCCACCCGAACGACGGTTCAGTCGGGCTGGTTCCCTTTAAGAAATCAAATAGTCGTAGATTAGGGGGAATAAGAGGTGTGGACAGTTACTCATCTCGAGTTTGGTGAATAATGCGAAAAATGGCCGTCTCTTGTCATTCCCGCGCCTGCCTGCCGGCGAGGCAGGGAGGCGGAAATCCAGGATAAACCAATAGAACTCTGGATTCCCATTTCCATGGGAATGACAGAAAACCCAATATTCACCAAACTCTCATCATCATCTTGACACAGAACTGTGCGAGTTGTAGTATCCTCGACGGAACCGAGAGTTGCGACCCTAAACCTCAAACGAAAGCGAAGCCCAATGCAAAATACAGATGGTGTTATCCGAACGGGAGATAAAGTCTGGCCGAAAACGGGAAAAGGAGCCGCTTATCCAAGAGTTGGCGACTCAATTGTGAGTGGGACCGTTGTAACTGTGCGCACTGTAGGGATGGGTGTTCTCATGGTTTGGGAACGATCAGGAATCTTTTTTTCGACAGATTTTGAGAAGGTTCCCAACGGCACTCCCGTCGCCCAGTCTCGTAAAACCCTCAAGAAAAAGTTTGAGCGGGAGTTATGCGTGTCGCTCGAATGGCGCGACTCCCACCTCTGCTATGCGGGAACGGACCGCAGAATCGCGGGTTCGCCCTATGTGCCCCTAACCAAAAAACCAAAACCGCAAAGCTGGCGGGCATGAACTCTCGATGTTAGACGCTTATGAGGACGACAGAAATGCCGTCCTTATTTTTTTAAATTCTTCGATTTTATTTGACAAAACCAATGCCGAGGAAAATATAGGTCGGCGGAGTGCTCATTTTTCACACAAAACACACCTGCTCTATGTCTACATCATCTATTCTCCAATTCGCGCGAATTGGAGAATAGCTAATGCTTATAGCTAGCAAAGAAAATGTTTAACGTAAAAAAGAGAAACTACACGGATGGCAGACCCAAAAGCTTTATGGTTCGCTTAAAATCTTCAGGCATTCCGGGGTTGAGCGAATAGTACACATGGTTGTTTCTCCCAAAGCTGTCGAGTACGTCCAACCGCTGTAAATGAATGAGGTGTTTTGAAACCGATTTTTGTGCAATTTTCAGTTCATCGGCAATATCCGAGACATGAAGTTCCCCGCGCTTGGTTAGGAGTGCTATTACTTTCAACCGATTGATATTGTTGAACGCTTTAAAGACAATAGACCATCGTTTCATGCTAACAGTGTACCACCACTTCATCTGTTTCGAGACTCCCTGTCCACAGCCCCTTCCCCATCTATTCTCCAATTCGCGCGAATTGGAGAATAGATTTGAAATGGAACTGAACGTGATACGCGGTTATAGGTTATAGAAAGGTTACCTAAGAACTCCACCGAGAGAAGAAATAAGTTTTTTGATGCGAGAAATAGAGGAGTCGAGATTGCCCAGAATGTCCGATTCGGTGAGACGAATGACGCGCCAACCGAGGCCTTTGAGAGCGGCATCTTTTTGTTTGTCCTTCAGTTTTTGGAATTTGGAGGAGTGCGCTTTGCGGTTGTCGCATTCGATGGCGAGGTTGCCGCGGTTGCAGAGAATGGCGAAATCGAGGCAGTATCGTTTGCCTTTATCTCTAAGCCGATATTGAGGGACCACGGGGATGCCAAGCCGATTTAATTCCTTCTCGACTATTTGCTCGGTAGGAGCGACGTGATAGAGCTCCAAGATATCGTTCGCGGAGCGAAGCGTTTTGAGGTCCGTGAATCCGAACGAGACGCGGCGGGGAATGATATTTCGAATCGGCTTCTTCAATTTCTTTATTTCACGGAATGAACACTTCAAATAGTCGCTCTGTGCGCGAGGATGAGAAGGCTCGTTAGGTAAAAGCTCCACCCGTTTCTTTACTTCCCTTTTTGCGACGCGGGCATAGTACAAAATGCGTCTTCCGCTCTTTCCAAACCCAAGCGGCCTGCCTGCGCCGGCAGGCTGATAGAAAGCAATGTGGGTAAATGTCCGCCTGGGCAAAAAGGTAGCGGGAATTCGATACCACTTTTCTTCGAGGAGAATCTTAAGGTCGTCTTTAGATTTGAGGACAGCAACGAGAACGTTTTTCATACGACAATAATTGTACTCCTTATTTTGTTTGACAAAACAGAAGCTATGGAGGAGTATGGTCGGCAGAGTATGAATAATGTATTCGTACAAACAAAACGAAAGGCTGACAACTATGAACGAACTCCTTGACACCGACAGAAACTTCCTCTTTTCGCTAAGAGAGAAGGTCCCCTTTGAGGCGTTTGCCGCGAGTCTCCGCGACCTTGGCTACAACATCGTGGGGAGCACCGGCACCGCCAAGCGCTTCAATGAAATCGGCATCGCGACGGTTAGCTTAAACGACCTCGTTGCCGAGCCGATTCTCGACCACCTTGTGGTGACGCTTCATCCGAAAGTTCACGCGGGATTGGTCGCGGAAAATACCGAAAGGCATCGAGGAGAGCTGCGCGCGAAAGGATATCCATGGTTCGCCGGAGTCTGCGTGAATCTCTATCCGCTTTCACAGGCAATGGCGGCACAAGGCGCGACTACGGAATCCATTCTCAACGAAATGGATCTCGGAGGCATTGCGCTTCTTCGTTCCGCTTCAAAGGGAGCACGAGATGGACGTCTCTCGCTCTATGACCCAAACAACCTGCCGGATACGGTGCAAAAACTGCAAGGCGGAACGCTTGACCTTGCCTATTGCCATCACATGGCGGCCAAGACGGATATATATGTCGCAAAGTACTGTTCGCTCACCGGACAATATCGAAGTAACGGGAGATTCTACGCCCTCTTCGGCGAACTTGCCTCGCAGTGTCTCTACGGCGAAAATCCGCATCAGAAGTTTGCGGCACTTTACCGACGGCTCTTCGACACTTCAAGCGCGGATAATCCGCTATCACTGGACAAGTTTGTCCTGCAGGAAGGAAAGGCTCCAAGCTTCATCAACTGGACGGATGTTTCTCGGGCGCTTCAAATGCTGAGGCAGATTGGAGTAGGAACTTACGTGAATGGTTTGCTTGGAAGTCACCCCTGCTTCGCAGTGGCGGTCAAGCACGGCAATCCGTGCGGCGCAGCCATGGGCAGTGACCCCGTGGAAGTGATGCGAAAAGTGGTTATCGGAAATCCGCTTGCCATCATGGGAGGAGCAATCATGGCAAACTTTCCTGTCACAAGAGAAGTCGCGGAGGTACTCGCCCACCATGCCATCGACGACCAAAATGGACGGCGCATCGTGGATGTGGTTGTCGCGCCAGAAATCACCGTGGAAGCGATCGAGATTCTGAAACGGAAGCACGATAAGTGTCGTTTCCTCGCGAATCTTGCTCTTAGGTTCATAGGGCTTCGGGGGCTTCGCAAAGACCGCTTGATTCGTCCCACCGAAGGCACATTTCTTTTGCAGGACCCGTCACTCTTCGTACCAAACTTTACCGACGGCAGTGTCGAGGGCTTCGACCCATCCTGTGTGAGTTTTGTTTCCGACCTTGTGCTCGGAGATGCCCTCTGCCGAACGAGCATAAGCAATACCATCGTGCTTTGCAAAAATGGAATGTTAATCGGCATCGGTGCCGGACAGCAATCCCGGGTGCGCGCGGCGAAGCTCGCTCGGGATGTCGCGAAAGAAGATGGAAGGCATGATACGCAAGGGTCGATAGCCGTAAGTGACAGCTTCTTTCCTTATGACGACGGCCCACAAGTGCTCGCCGACGCGGGTGTACTGGTCCTCTTTGCAACGAGCGGATCAATCAATGACCATCTGACTATGGGACTGTGCCACCGGCGCGGGGTAAAACTCCTCTGGCTTCCCGATAAAATTGCCAGAGGTTTTTACGGCCACGGTTGAGCTGTGCCAACGGCAAGAAAAAACCAACAACCGCTCCGACTCTGGTCGGGGCGGGTTTTTTATACATTGGAAATGAGTTGAAACTAACGGTTGGTATTGAAGAGCGCGAAGAACTTCACCGGGTCGATGGAGACACCGCCGATGCGGACGGAAAGATGCAGGTGGGGGCCGAGCGCGTAACCGCTGTCTCCAGAAAGACCGATGAGGTCTCCTTGCATTGCCTTCTGTCCTTCTTTCACCTGTATTTTGGAAAGATGCATTGAGAGACTCACTATTCCGCCCCCGTGGTCAATCGCGACGGTTTTGCCATATACCACAAACTCCCGCGCAAGTCGTACCACTCCTCCGTTAATTGCGAAAATGGATGTACCAGTTGCCGCGCGAAAATCCGTGCCTTTGTGCGGAATGGAATAGGAGCCGGTGCTCCGAGAATATCCGTACGCGTCGATAACCTCCGGGTCTTTCACCGGAAATCTGAAAACATTATCCCAGAGCGGAAGCGGTGACGCGTTAATTTTCGCGAGTGTCCAATTCTCCCTGGAAAGCGCCGCCACAAGATTCTGTTGGCTTTGCTTGGTATTGCCGCCAAGCTTTTCTGGAATGCCTAGCGGAGCGGTGATTTTTGGGCGCCTCTGTACCGTCACGGTAGCTACCACCTGGTCCGCATCGAGCGTGGTAAGTTTGAGTGTATGCTTCCTCGCACGCGCCGCAAGGTCAACACCGATAAGCGCGGTCGGCTTGTTCTTGTAGAGAAATACGGGGATGCTTGCGCCGTCCCAGGCGAGCTTTTTGACGTCGCGAATGTCGATACCTACAAGCGTGACCATAAAGGGTTCCCCCTGGGCCACCGTTTCGGGCGTTATGAGCATCTTTCCCCCGTGGGCAAGCGCAACTGGCGCAGGTAGCGCTCCCGCTAGGAGAAACAAAAATATACAGATATATGGTCGTCGCATGGGGTCATTATACGCTGAGCTCCGCCTAAAGCGTTGCGGGATAGAGAGTCATGAAGCATGCGTCCGGAGGAGCTTAGCGAATTTCTGCTGGACTTTTTCGAGTTTGGGATTGATGACGAGCTCGCAGTAAGGATTACCGGAGTTCTTCGCGAAATAATCCTGGTGGTAGTTTTCGGCTTCGTAAAACTTCTCAAGTGGTTTCAGTTCCGTCACAATCGGCCTCCCCTCTTTATTCGAAGCGTTCAACTCTTTCACAAAATCTTCCGCTTCTTTTTTCTGCGCGTCGCTCGTATAAAAGATGATGGAACGGTACTGCGTGCCGACATCGTTTCCTTGTCGATTCAGCGTAGTCGGGTCGTGGGACGCAAAAAACACTGTAAGCAAGTCGTAGTAGGTTATGAGTTGCGGGTCGTAAATTATCTGTATGACTTCGGCATAACCGGTCTTGCCGCCTGAAACTTCTTCGTAGGTTGGTTTTTCTCCTCCGGCTCCCGAACGCCCACCCGCGTATCCGGGAAGCACGGAAGAAACACCGCCTAGCATCTTGAAGATTGCCTCGGTGCACCAAAAGCAACCACCTCCCAATATAGCGATTTCAGTCTTTACATTCGACTTCATAGTATACATCTAGAAAATAGCGAGGCGACACTGGTTGCTTTTGGAAAAAGCCCTGCCCCGTAGCAAGCCGCTTCGGCTTTGCTTCGGGGAGCCACCGCCAAATACGGCAATTTCAATTCTAGGATTTAATTCCGACATGACTAGCGCGTAAAGATAAATAATGGGTAAGTTGTTTCTTCAAATACATACGTCCCGAACCTGCTTTTAAAAATCTTTCACGGCCGAGAGCGTCAGATTTTTCAATATATGCTTCCGCATATATCAATTTCCACAATCCATTCTTTATTTTTGTGGTACGACCACCCCGACCGCTATTATGCTCCTTGATTCTTCGTTCGAGGTCATCAGTCTGTCCTATATACCAACTTCTATCGTCTTGATTTTCTAAAACGTAAACTTTAAACATATATGACAAGTAAAACTCGAAGACTCGTCTCGGGGCTCACCCCGAAAAACTCGAAGACTCGTCTCGGGGCTCACCCCGAAAAACTCGAAGACTCGTCTCGGGGCTCACCCCGAAAAACTCGAA
>OBEQ010592654.1_pt1 | contig 12747 bp, 8 predicted proteins | sample 1670901 | NCBI WGS metagenome assembly OBEQ01 (sample SAMEA104232315, study PRJEB22302) | groundwater metagenome | biome: forest; feature: aquifer; material: groundwater | place: USA | collected 2011-08-07 | depth 5.4 m
CAGTTTTTCACTCAGGGCATGCTCTGGGCTGAGGATACGGGTGCGCGGCGCATTCGTGGCCTGCATATGCATGGCGATATCATCTACTTTTGCCGGATCATGCAGCATGATGGCCTGCAGATTATGCCTGTGCGCCGCCGCCATTTCTTCAGGCGCACCGCTTAGCGGCAATTTTACCGGCGGCCTGATATTGCCAAATTGCCCGCCCAGACCGCTTGGCCCCATCACTGTCAATGTGCGCACCCGTGCGCCATGCAGTTTGGCCATGATGCCGCTGATCATGCCGCCAAATGAAAATCCCGCCATATCAAATTGCACCCCGGGCGGCAGCCCCCGATGCAAGCCTTCAGCCGCAATTGCCGCGATACTTTCCGGGGTATAGGGTTTTGGCGGCGCTGCAGAATCCCCAAGTCCTGGCAAATCCGGCGCAATCACCATGCGATCGCCAGCAAATTCCGGAATATTGCGGATCCAGTGCGACCAGGCTCCCGCGCCGCCATGTATAAACACCAGCGGCGCGCCTTCACCCCATATGCGCCACACCATATGGCCATCGCCACACGGCGTTTCCACGCGGCGGCTGCGCGCCTCGATGCTGTTAAAAAACGCCTCTGCATCCATTATTTTTTGAAACCCTATTTTTTGAAACCCTTGAGGCCCGGGTCCAGTTGCACGCCAAACGTATTCAACGCCATCGACACCAGATTATATTGGCCGACCGCGAAGACCAGATCCATGCATTGCTGTTCATTATAGCGCCCGGATAGTTTTTTCCAGGTGGCGTCGCTAATGATTTTATCTTTGTGCAATTCATCTGCGGATCGCACGATGGCCGCATCAAACGCATCCCAGCCAGGCGCGTCCGGCCCCGCAGCAATGCGATCAATTTCTTCATCTGTGATGCCCGCAGCCTTGCCGATGATCACATGCTGCGCCCATTCATATTCCGCCTTGCACAGCCAGCCGATACGCAAAATAGCGATTTCACGATCGCGGGCCGAAATGCTGCTTCGCTTGCTCAAGACATAATTGGCGAATGTCAGCCAGTTTTTGAACAGCACAGGATGATGGATCATGGAACGGAAAATATTGAACACGCGGCCATTTCGCGCCAGCGGTTTCATGATTTCCTGCTGTTCTTCGCTCAGTTCATTGTCCTGCAGCGGTTTAACCCGCGGTGTTGTTAGGCGCATATTCCCTGCTCCCGCTTTAATATGTTTATTAGGGCCAGATTGGCATAAATTGATGATGATTTTCCAGCGCTGGAATGCGCAGCTCCCCGCCGATGCCACCCTGCCGGTTATCTTCTTCCAGGCCCCCCAGAATAGCAATATCTGCATATTCTTGGCTAACATTAGCTGTGTTCACTGTCCATTAACGCATATTGAATAATATGCCAGCAACTCAGAAAACCGAGGCTGGCATGTCTGGCGACCAAATTCATTATGAAATTTATATCAAACCGCCGCGCGGCAAATGGCAGTTTTATGGCGCCCTGGAGTCGCGTGACAAAGCCCTGAAGCAGGCAAAAGAACTTATTGGCGGCGGTACTTCTGTACAGGTAATGAAGGAAACGCTCGGGCCTGATGGAAACTATCTGTCCGTACGCATATTCCACGAAGGCGACAGCGATTCCCCCCGGGCAGGCGCTGGCAAAACGGAAGCCGTTGAGTCCCTTCCCTGTTTCAAGCCGCTTGATCTTTATTCCTATGAAGCGCGAAAAACCATCGTCCGGCTGCTGCAAGATAGCCTGAACCGCTGGAAAATAACTTCGCTTGAATTGCTGCACAGCCCTGTCAATCTTGAACGCCTGGAAAGCACCGGCACTGTCCTGCAGGCTGCTGTGCAAAAAATGGCTATTGCGCAATCGCAGGCAGGTGAAGGCACTGTTGGCGAACGGGTAAAAACCCTGCACAAGCTGGTAAGTGACGCCATGATCATGGTCTATGTGGACCGTGACAAAAATCGTCTTCCTAGCCTAAAGAAGAAAAGCATTGGCGAGTTGGCGCGGCAGTTGGCAAATGATCCGCGCCGGGAATATCTGTTTAACGCCGCGATTACTACGCAGCTTCAAGACTGCGAAGATTGGGACAGCAAGCTTGTCCGGATGCTGGAATTCATGGACGATATTCCAGAGGATGATCCGGCATTATGTAACTTCTGCCTGGGTAGTATCGATGGGTTTGTGTCGGAAATTCTGTCCGCTTCTTCGGCTATCAAGGATGTGGTTGGCGAACAGCAAGACCTCGGCCACGCGCTGCAACGATTGATCGAGCTAACAAGCGGACTTCTTGACGTCTCTGAAATTGCCTCTCCGGGCATCGCTTCACTTAATACGCATTTTGGCGCCGGTGATCTTCCAGAAGCGCGCACAGCAATCATCCGGCGCGTCCTGAAGGAGCTCGAAGGTCCAAAGCGTCTTTCCCAGGACAGCCTTGATGTGGAGGTAAAATTCCTGCGCCGCCTGGCGTCAAAGGTCGTTATGGCCTGTGGAAATCTATTACCCAATGACGAAGTTTTATCGGCATTCCGTACCAGGTCCGAACGCCTGATCTCGGCCGATACGCTTGACACCTACCTGAGTGACGCTGAAAACCCAGCGGTGCGGGCCGAGCGTATACTGTTCATCGGCGATAATATCGTCGGCGATGCGAACAAACGAAAACTAACAGGCATTCTGCAGGCAATGCTGGAAGCCCCAGCTTTCAATCAATATTTTTCGTCCACTGATGTGCCTGTCTCAACCAGGTTACGTCTATTGTGTGATCTGCAAAACAAGGTTTTACAATCAGAACTGGATTCGGCGCGCAAACAATCAATATCCCAGCACCTGGACACAATATGTTTTGCAATCATTGAAACCAATCATCTGTTCGACCGGGTCAGCAATGGTCAGGACAATCCGCTTAGCAAATGTCTGGCGCTGCTGAAACTTGCTTCATCCAACATTCTTACGCGGGGCAAATCCCGTGACCACGCCCAACGCCTGGCCCTGAGTTTTATACGTCAGCCCGGCGCGCTAAAAGATTATCTGGGCAGCGGCGCAGGACAAGAGGCATCCGTTAAAATCGAAGAGCTGCGCACCATGCTGCGCGAGGCGGGGATTGATCCTGAATCAGTGCTTGCACGCCACGCGGCCTGAACATTTTTTAATGCGCCTCTTAGTGCGCCTGGCCCCAATTATCACCGGCCTTGGCGTCAACCGTTAGCGGTACCGATATCGCCAATGCCGGTAGGGCGGCCTGTTCCATCACGTGGCTGACCAGACGTTTGGTTGCCTCGACCTCTGCATCCGGCGCTTCAAAAACCAGTTCATCATGCACCTGCAGCAGCATGCGCGCGCTCAGCCGTGCGCCGCGCAGCGCATCCGGTATTCGTATCATGGCGCGGCGGATAATATCCGCTGCTGATCCCTGTATCGGGGCATTGATTGCCGCCCGCTCACTAAATGCACGTTGCGCCGGATTCTTTTGATTGATGCCAGGATAATGAATTTTGCGCCCGAACAGTGTCGTAACAAAGCCGTTCTCGCGGCAGGCTTTCTTGGTCCCATCCATATAAGCGCGAATTCCAGGAAACTTCTGGAAATAGGCCGTGATATAGCGTTGCGCCTCACCCTGCGGGATGCGCAGTTGATTGGCCAGACCAAAGGCGGAAATTCCATAAATGATGCCAAAATTAATCGCCTTGGCGCGGCGGCGGATGGCCGGATCCATGTCCTTCACTGGCACATCGAACATCTCGCTTGCGGTAATGGCGTGAATATCATCTCCTCGCGCAAAGGCCTGTTTCAGCGCATCAATCCCCGCAATCTCGGCCAGAATTCTCAGTTCGATCTGGCTGTAGTCCGCGCTGATCAGCTTGTGTCCGGGTGCGGCGATAAACGCTTCACGCAACTTGCGCCCTTCCTCGGTGCGAATGGGGATGTTCTGCAAATTCGGATCGTTCGATGAAAGCCGCCCGGTCGATGTCGACGCCATGGAATAGGACGTGTGCACGCGTCCTGTTTCCGGATTAATGTGCCCCTGCAAGGCTTCCGTATAGGTTCCCTTCAGTTTCGACAATTGCCGCCAGTCAATGATGCGCGCCGGCAAATCATGGCCTTGCGCCGCTAATGTTTCCAGAACATCCACGCCCGTGGACTGATCGCCGCCTTTGGTTTTTTTATCCCCGGCCATGCCCAGTTTTCCGAACAGAATTTCACCAAGCTGTTTGGGGGACGCGATATTGAACTTCTCCCCCGCCAGAGAATAAATCTGATCCTCATATTCTGCCATACGCTGGGAAAATTCCGAAGAAAGACGCGACAGCAAAGACGCATCCACCTTGATGCCCGTTCGCTCCATCTCCACAAGTACCGGCACCAGCGGGCGTTCCAGCGTCTCGTATACGCTAGTCATATGTTCCGCGATCAGCCGGGGCTTCAGAATATGAAACAGGCGGCCGGTCACATCGGCGTCTTCGGCGGCATATTCCGTTGCCTTGTCCAGCGGCACACGGTCAAAGGTGCGCTTCTCCTTGCCAGTACCGGTTACTTCCTTGAAGGCTATCGGCGTATGACCAAGGTGCAACCTGGACAATTCGTCCATGCCATGACCGTGTAATCCCGCATCCAGCGCGTAGGATAGCAGCATGGTGTCATCGATAGGCGCAATACGCACACCGTAGCGCGACAACACCAGCAAATCATATTTCAGATTTTGCCCGACCTTCAGCACACCCGGGTCTTCAAACAGCGGCCGCAGGCGCGCCAGACCCTCGCTGCGCGCAAGCTGCACCGGCGCCCCGCCGCCAAGTGACAACGCCCCATCCCCATCCGGACCGGTATGGCCAACAGGAATATAACACGCAACCCCCGTTGCGGTTGAAAGCGAAATTCCCACCAGATCCGCGCGCATCGCATCCAGAGAATTGGTTTCGGTGTCAATGATTACAGTTCCGGATTTATATGCCGCCGCGATCCAGCGGTCCAAAGCATCCATAGCGGTAACGGTTTCATACGTAGACGGATCAATGCCCGCGTCCAGGCCTGGCGCCGTCGCACCCGGCGCACCGCGTTCGCCCTGTGGCACTGCAGTACCGGCCTTTACAGACACTGTTGGCTGTGGAACTTCCACGCGCATCTCTGCGGCTATGCGGCGCGCCAGAGTGTTAAATTCCATATCCGTAAGAAAACCCAGCAATTGCACTGGATCTGGATGCTGTATGGTCATGCTGTCTATTTCGACGCCTGAAACAACATCGTGACGCAGGCGCACCAGCTCACGGCTGATACGCGCCATTTCCGCATGTTCCAGCAAACTTTCCCGGCGTTTGGGCTGTTTGATTTCCCCCGCCCGCGCGAGCAGACTGTCGAGATCACCATATTCCTTGGTCGGCTGCACTGCCTTCTTGATGCCGATGCCGGGAATAGCCGGCGCATTGTCCGAGGAATCCCCCGCCAGCGATTGCACGTCGACAACCTTATCCGGGCCTACACCGAACTTTTCAAACACCTGATCAGGACCAATATGAATGTTTTTCATCGGATCAAGCATATCGACCCCATCCCCGACCAATTGCATCAGATCCTTGTCCGATGACACAATCGTCACGCGCGCCTGCCGTGCCTTGGCCTGCCGGGCAAAGGTGGCGATCAGATCGTCTGCCTCAAAACCCGGCTGCTCCACCGCCACCACATTGAAGGCGCGCACAGCATCGCGGATAACGGAGAATTGCGGCCTCAAATCCTCGGGCGGTTCATCCCGGTTGGCCTTGTAGGCCGGATAAATTTCGTTGCGGAAGGTTTGCCGCGCGGAATCAAATATTACGGCAATATGGGTAACGGTCTCGCCGGATTTGGTATCCTCTATCAGCTTGTACAGCATGTTGCAAAAGCCGCTGACCGCTCCCACAGGCAAACCGTCGCGTTTGCGCGTCAGTGGCGGCAGGGCGTGATAGGCCCGGAATATGTACCCCGACCCGTCAATCAGATAGAGATGGTCGCCAGGGCCAAGCGGTTTTTCACCAGTTTGCGGGCTTTTTTGTGACTGCATAAGAATATCTGAACTCTCCGTTGACCTGGCTTGCCGCCCAATGATACCCATTCCTATGCCTAACACAAAAGTATCCATCGAAGAAAACGCGACCGTCGGCGAAAACGCCATCGAAGCCCGCAATTTGCAGAAATTTTATCGCAGTCAGGGTGGCGGAGCGCCCAAACATGCGCTGAAAGGCATTGATCTCGATATTCCGCGCGGCTCAATCTTCGGTCTGCTTGGCCCCAATGGCGCGGGTAAATCAACCTTTATCAATATTCTGGCCGGGCTGGTGATTAAAAGCAGCGGGCAAGCCCGCATCTGGGGTTTTGACATTGATAAAAATCCGCGCAAGGCGCGCGCATCGATTGGCGTGGTGCCGCAGGAACTGAACATCGATCCGTTTTTTACCCCCGCAGATCTGCTGGACTTACACGCTGGCATGTATGGCGTACCCAAGGATGAACGGCGCACAGCCGAAATTCTGGAAGTGCTTGGACTGACCGACAAAGCGCAGGCCTATGCCCGCACATTATCGGGGGGTATGCGGCGGCGCCTGCTGGTGGCCAAAGCAATGGTGCACAGCCCGCCTATTCTGGTGCTGGATGAGCCGACGGCCGGCGTGGATGTGGAACTGCGTCAGCAGCTTTGGGATTATGTGCGCACACTGAATGCGCGCGGCACAACCATCGTGCTGACCACCCATTATCTGGAAGAAGCCGAGGCGATGTGCGACCGCATCGCCATTATCAATCACGGGCAGGTCATCGCCTGTGAGCCGACACCGCAATTGCTGGCGCGTATCAGCGACAAGCGGCTGGTGATCAGCCCGGCCCAGCCAGTGGCGCAGGTGCCAGCAAGCCTTGCCGGTCTCAATGTGGAACGGCAACCCAACGGCAAACTGGCAGTGCAATATAATCCCGCAGACACCCCGGTAATGATGCTGATCGAACGGATAAAAGATGCAGGCATCCCGATCGCAGATATCTCTACCGAAGAATCCGATCTGGAAGACGTATTCCTGCAGCTGACTGCGAAGTGAGAAAGTAAAATGGGATATCTACTAGTTAAACATTGCGTCAATATCGTTTTGATCGGAACTGATGTCTGGTTCTGCAGATGAACGTGCAGGCATATTTCCGTTTACTGCGATTTTTACTACTGGCTGATCAACTTCGGCGCCAGCCTGTTTATGTGCCGATGACGCGCCTCCCGCCATTAGTACATCGACTTCGTTTTGATCCTTGCCATTGCCTTTCAATTGCGGGCCATTGAGCATCAGTTCGCGCTTGCGGCGGTTGGCATCAGTTTCTTCCTCTGATAATTCTGGCGCCAATCCTTCAACACCTTCAATCAGTTTGGCGACCTTGTTCAGCCGCGACTCGATATAAGTGAAGGTTTCAACCACTTTGCTGATGCGCTGGCCAGTAATGTCCTGAAACGAGCAGGCTTCGAAAATCCGCATCACTGCATCGGCAACCAGTTCCTGATAGGCCGACACATCGCCAGTGTCAGCAGCCATGATTTCTTCGGCAGCTTCCATAATCGTATTGGTCGCAGCCTCGGTGGACTCGACAATTGCTTCCAGTTCCTGGCCCGCGCGGGGGATATGCTCCCCGCTCAGATCAGCCGGTTGCAACGCGGCAATGTCCTTGCGAGCCTGGTCGATATATTTTGACAGCTCTGCAAACTCGGTATAGATACTCGTATCAATCGATGAAAAATACGCCTGCATTGTCGAGATCAGAATTCCCGTTACCGAAGCGACGTCGACAAGAGAAATCGTGCGTTCGTCTCGGCTGCGCAACAGGTGCACCAGCTCGTCGATACGTCTTGGCAGTTCTGCTGTATTAAGCGCCATACTACTCCCCAGTTCCAGTCAACACGCGCTGGATCGGTTATTTGTTAAAATTCACCGAGTACGGACGCCATTTTTCCCTTGAGGGTGGCAGCGTTGAAAGGTTTCACGATGTAATTGTTCACACCGGCTTTTTTCGCCGCCACAACATTTTCGGTCTTGGATTCGGCCGTCACCATGATAAACGGCGTTTCCTTGAGCCGGTCATCTGCCCGCACTTCTTTGAGCAATTCGAAACCGGTCATCGGCTCCATGTTCCAGTCGGAAATGACCAGCCCATACTGCTTGGAGCGCATTTTAGCCAAGGCGGCTGAACCGTCTTCGGCCTCGTCCACATTTTCAAAGCCCAGTTGCTTCAGCAGATTACGGATGATGCGGATCATCGTCTTGTAATCATCGACCACAAGTACCTGCATCGATAAATCGACAGCCATGTTCTTTCCCTCAGTCTGAAATCGTTAACAGTTCAGGCCCGGCGGATGCGCATTCAGCCCCACTTGCGCCAGTGGGATGACAATAGAAATGTTTATTGAAGAAACTGTTAATTACAGGCCAAATTACCGTATATTTTCCTGACGCCACAGTTGTTTTTCACATGCCCTTGAGGGAAAACCCTTGCTCGTGTAAAGCTTTTCCAGTCTTGAATGCATAAAGTTAAGAAGGGCTAATATGCGCCTTGTGCGGGATATTAATGAGCTGCCGCCTGAATGCCGTGGGGCGGTTGTCGCTATCGGTAACTTTGACGGGGTGCACCTTGGACATCGTGCGGTTCTGGCGCAGGCGGTCGATATTGCCCGCGCCAAAGGCTGCCCTCTGGGAGCGCTGGTGTTTGAGCCGCATCCCAGAGAATTTTTTCAGCCCCAGGCCCCGCGTTTCCGGCTGACTCCCTTACGGGAAAAAGCAAGGCTACTGGCGGGATTAGACATCGACCTGCTGTATGTGGAGCGGTTTGACGCGGAACTTGCCACCCGCCCGGCCCAGGATTTTGTCACACGTATTCTGGTCCAGGGGCTGGGGGTTACGCATATCGTGGTCGGATATGATTTTCGCTTTGGTCAAAACCGGGAGGGTGATGTTTCGTTTCTGCAGCGCGAGGGGGTGAAGGCGGGCTTTGGGGTTAGCATAACCAGCGCTGTAAACACCACATCCTCGGGCGAACCCTATTCCTCGTCACTTATCCGCCAGCATCTGCGTGAAGGGCGGCCACGCCGGGCAGCCGAATTGCTTGGCCACTGGTGGAACATTGAAGGGCATGTGCTGGGCGGTGATCAGCGCGGGCGCACCATTGGCTTTCCAACGGCAAATGTGCGTCTGGATGATTGTATCGAACCAAAACACGGGGTTTATGCCGTCCGCACAGAGATATTGGAGGGGGCAGACGCCGGTGTGTATGATGGCGTCGCAAATCTTGGGCTACGCCCGACATTCGGCAAACAGGATGTGATGCTGGAGGTTAATCTGTTCGGCTTTTCAGGCGACCTGTATGGCCGCCTGCTGCGTGTGACATTTGTCGAATTCATCCGCGCGGAACACAAATTTGACGGAATCGACAGTTTGAAGGCGCAGATCAAGGCCGACAGCGTCACCGCCGGCGCATTGTTGCGCCAGCCGGAATATGCTGCGAGCCTGTTTCAAAAACAGATCAGATCGAAGATTTGATCCATTCTTCGATTTTGCCTTTGGGAATGGCCCCAACCTTGGTCGCTGCAACCTGACCATGCTGAAAAATCATCATGGTGGGAATGCCACGCACCCCATACTTTGCCGCCATGCCGGGATTGTCATCCACATTAAGCTTGGCAATCGTCAGGCCCTTGATCTCGTTTGACAGTTCTTCCAGCGCCGGGGCGATCTGCTTGCAGGGTCCGCACCACTCCGCCCAGAAATCCACCAGCACGGGGCCAGAGGCATTAAGCACGTTATTTTCGAAATTTGCATCGGTAACGGTGGTGGTGGACATGATGTGTTCTTATCCTCGAATAGAGTTGTGAAGCCTAATTTAGGAAGTGACGATGGCATCGTCAAGCTGTGCATCTTCTAATGGCATCAAAAGTGGAATATCTGTCCAGATCAACGCGCAACGCACCCGATGGCGTGGATAAATCATATGCAGCGCTGCACGGTACGCCGCCATTTGCTGCACATAAATTTGTGGAACGGCGTCCGGTGCAGCAGGTGGCGGGCGATGGGTTTTGTAATCAACCACCAGTATTTCCTGTCCGGTGATCAAGAGCCTGTCAATTTGCCCGGAGATTGCCGTACCACTACCCATAACAGGCACCAGCCCGGCAATAGATACTTCGGCGCGGCTGCCCGGACCAAAGACAGGTGCAAATTCAGGAAAATTCAGCACTGTCATGGCCTGGGCCACAATGTCATCAATCGCAGGTCCGGAAAGTGTGAAACCCGTTTGCGCAAGATAACGCCTGGCTGCGGCTTCACGCTTTGCTGCTGCGATATCAGGCAGATATTGCAGTAATTGATGAATAAGCCGCCCGCGTTTGAAACGGTCTTGTGTGGCTGCAGTGTGCCGGGGCGACCGCACCAGAGAATCGTCAACGCCCAGTCTGGATGGCACAAGCGGGCGTTGCGGTCTTGGTTCACTCGGCGCCATTTGGTGCGCCCACTCAGGTATGGGAGGAATGGGTTGTAACGATGGCCCGGCCGGCGGCTGCATCACCTCCTCTGTCTTCCCGGAAATGCACAGACCATCTTCGCCCCATGGCAGCGGGACCAACTCTGCCTGTGGTTCAAGTGCGGTTTTTATCAAATTGTACCAGCACCCGGCAGGCGGCTCATGCTTGCCCTTGTACCCGCCAATAAACAGCCAGTCTTTCGCCCGCGTCATGGCCACATAAAGCAGGCGGCGGTATTCGCGCGTCTGCGCCAGTACCGCGTGCGCGCGCATCGCAGCGGTTTTTGGATCATCGCGGTCCTTGCGCACCGGCCACACAAAAAAATCTTCCCCCTCGACCGGGATCAGCTTTGGCGCCAATTTTCCATCCGGCATGGAACAGGTGTCCGGCAGATAAACGATGGGGGCCTCCAGCCCCTTGGCCCCATGCACCGTCATAACCCGCACAGCCCCCGCGCCCTGTTCCAGATCACGCTTGATCTGGGTTTGCGCCGCAGCAAGCCAATGCAGAAAACCCTGCAAGTCAGGCGGATGCGCCCGTTCAAACTGTTGCGTCAGCGCCAGAAATTCATCGATCGGATCATTGGCGTCCGCACCCAGCCGCGCCAGCAATTTTTTCCGCCCCTGAAGCGGACCAAGCAGCCGTGCAAAAAATTCGTAGGGCGGAATGGCGCCGGCGCGCGCCAGCAAGTCTGTCAGAATATCCGTGGCGCTTTCGAACGCTTCGCACTCAGCCCGCCGCGCCCGCAGCACATCCCATAGGCGCTGGTTTTTTCGATCATGCGCCAGATCAAACAACTGTTCTTCGCTGATACCGATAAAGGGGCTGCGCAATACCGCCGCCAATGTCAGATCATCTTCTGGCATCAGTACAAAATGCCCGGCAGCCATTAAATCCATCACTGCAAGCTGATCCAGCAATTGCATCCTGTCGGCGCCGGCAACGGGGATGTTTCGCAATTTCAACTGGCGGATGCATTCATCAAAAAATTCATTACGTGTACGGACTAGCACGATAATATCGTCCGGCCTTACAGGATTTTCTGTTGACGGCAGCACGGGTTTATCCCGAAGCAGGTCTGCAATATGGGCTGCTATCCGCGCCGCCATTTGCGCGCGCGGGCTGGAACGCGGGGGCGCGTCCACCGGCGCATCCCACGGCAATGGGGGCTCAGAAGCGTCATGCTTGATGGCGGGCCATATTTCCACGCGTCCGGGCTGGCCAGCCCGGATGGCAATATGGTGCACAACAGCGTCATCCGCAGACAGTCCGTCACGGGCTTCGGGATTGGCGAACACGCTGTCAACAGCATCCAGCACCTGTTCTGTTGAACGAAACGACTGTTGCAGGGAAATGTCGCGCCATTGCAGCCCGGCTTCTTGTGCACGCGCCGAAAATACCTTGCGCATGGCGGCGAAAGACGCTGGGTCGGCCCCCTGAAAACTAAAGATGGATTGTTTTTCATCGCCTACGGCAAACAGGGTGCGGGGGCCTTTTCCCCGATTTTCGCGCGCCTCACTGCGCCCATCCCGGCCCGAAAAAAATTCATCGCTCAGGGTGCGGATAATATCCCACTGGTCCGGACTGGTATCCTGTGCTTCGTCCACCAGAACATGATCCAGCCCTTCGTCCAGTTTGTAATGCACCCAGGCCGCGCCGGAGCTGTGTAAGACATGTCGTGTATGATCAATCAGATCATCGTAATCGAGGGCGGCGCGCGCCCGTTTGATGTTCTGATATTCGTTGCGGACAGCCGCCCCCGTGCGCAATGCGGCGGCGCTTGAAAGCACCACCTTCTGGGCGCGCAATGTCTGAACCAGCGTATAAATCCGCTGTTGTTCGTCCCGTAAAATCGTCAAGGCCTGCGCATCATGTTTTTGCGCGGATTTGGTAATGAGACTTTTCCGGGGCCCGACTTCTTTAGTAAGAAAAATCGATTGGTATGTATCAAATCCGGCTATCGCATCTGTGCTGGTCAGATAGTGCAGAATTTGCAATCCGCGATTTTTATCGGCATCTGATCCCGTTTGCATAGCCGCGGCGGCACGGCGCAAATCATCCGCTGGCAGATCGCGGGCGAAGGCCGCGATAACATCATCATTTTGCTGCAGGCCCGGCACATCAAGCCAGCGAAACAGCGCAATCTGCAACGCCTCAAGACTTTCATCATCGCCCTGACGTTGCTGGCGCAGCGCCTCGTCGGTCAGCCTGACAAATTCTCCCTCGTCGATCAACC
>OBEQ010096423.1_pt1 | contig 12746 bp, 10 predicted proteins | sample 1670901 | NCBI WGS metagenome assembly OBEQ01 (sample SAMEA104232315, study PRJEB22302) | groundwater metagenome | biome: forest; feature: aquifer; material: groundwater | place: USA | collected 2011-08-07 | depth 5.4 m
TTATTGAGTCAATATTTCTTAAAAACAGTCAATCTGCTACCAGTAAACGTAAACAGCAACGCAATTGCGGTGCCGGCAACTTTGCCCATGTTTGCCCAGAGTTTATCTTGCCCTTGGAAAATTACATGTCCAAAATGGAATATCAGAAATGCAATGCCGGTATTGATCAGGATTGCAATAATATTTACCGCAATAAATTTTGTAAATTCTTTGGCACCACCAGTCGCACCGGATTGAAACACCCAGTATTTATTCCAAAAATAACTATGAGTTACTGCAACGGAAAACGAAAGGACGTTCAATACTGGAAACAGCGTGTCGCTCTCGTGGCTTAATGCAAATAAGAAATTAAAAACACCAAAATCAACCGCGGCATTTGCAAATCCCACCGCGGCAAATCGCCCAAACTGAGTAAAGAATGGCAACCATTGCCCAAGAAAGTATCCAAATTGTACGCCAACAATCCAAAGCACTGGTACGATCAGAACGAGCCATTGGAGTGAGATACCGGCTATTGCGGGCCGGCCCAGATAGAGAAATACCTGCCATGCCAAAATACCAGTTGTCAGACCGGTAATAAGTGCGGAACGAATATCTTTACGGGAAACAATGCGCATATTAAACACTCGGAATATAACGAGCTTTAATCTCCTGATCAACCTCGGTGCGTGATCGGCCATACCGGATACGGGAAATTTCCTGCACCGCCTTGGCAACCACCGGTGAACCGGCATTGAAAACCAGATCAACGGGAATTTTTATATTAAACGGGCGCGAAGTTTGTCCGCCAATCAGAAGACTCACATACGCGTTGAAATTATCAATATTAATTAAATCCTGCGGAGAAAACACTGGAGCGAATTTATTTTTCAAATATTCAGCATCATCAGGATTGATTCGGAACACCATCATGGATCCAACATTGCCGAACACCGCGTCACGGATTGGTTCTGCTAATTGTTTGGTAAACTGATGCGCAACGATAAGATCGAGACGGTATTTCCGTGCCTCCGAGAGGATTGTAGCAATGCTTGGTGTTGTAAAGTTCTGAAACTCATCGATATACAAATACAGATCGGCTAATTTTGCCGGATCAGTGGTATCCCGCGATAATGCGGCCATCAAGAGTTTTGAAACAATCACTAATCCCAATAGATTCGCATTTAAATCCCCGATCTTCCCCTTGGACGCATTGACCACGAAAATCTTGCGGGTATCCATGACTGCCCGAAAATCAAATGCACTAGACGGTTGGGCGATAATCGGCCGCAAATAATCGTTTGCCAAGAACGGGTTGAGTTTGGAGGTGATATAGGGCACCATATTCGCCAATGCTGCCTCGCCACCGGCTTTCTCCGCCTCTTGCTCCCAGAAATTCTTCACCAGCGGATTTGTTTCTTTCGCCAATAATGCACGGCGATATTCGCCATCAGCAAGCACCCGTGGAATCTCCGCCAGTGTTGGTCGATCATCTTCGATACCAGCAACACTGTTACCGTTCTCCTGATATCGGCGTTCAAATACGTCAAGCAATAACAGCACGGAGTTTTTGTAGTATTGCTCAAACATGGGACCGAACGCTTCGGGCAGGTCCTTATAGATCGTTTTCATAATCGTATAAAATTCGTTTGCTACAAATGTTTTTTGTTCGGGACGCGCGGGATCCGTCTCAAGTAAATTCAACCCCAAGGGCCGCTCAATATCGGCAGGATTGAAGTAAATAACGTCATCGACGCGTGTTTTTGGCACCACAGAAAGTACAAACTCCGCCAAGTCACCGTGCGGATCAATCACACATACGCCCTGGCCCGCTTCAATATCCTGACGGATCATCGATTTTAGTGCGACTGACTTGCCTGTTCCGGTCTGGCCAATGATGTACAAATGCCGGCGACGGTCATCAGGTGCAATACGTGCAACCGTTGTTGTGCCGCGAAATACATTGGTGCCAATCATAATACCCTCTTGCGGCAAATTCGCGGGTGCTTCAGCAGGTTGCGATTTGAGATATTTTACGCGCGGAAGTAATGCCGGAGTCATTGGGAAATGGTACAAACTGGTAACCTCTTCCGATGACAGACACATCGTCTGCCGTGCATCAAACACACGAAATGCATAGTTGAACACGAAACGATCTAATGTGCCGCCACTGACTTTGTTCATCGAAAAACTATTGAGATCAGGGCTGGCAAATTGCACGAATGCTCCGCTGATATCATCCAGAAGCTGTTGGGCACGGGGCTGGGTTGCCGCAGAGACGACTAACCGGACATTGGTATCAAAGAGTGGCCGCGATGCTTTGATCTGTAGCGCTTTCACTGTTTCTTGCTCAAACGGCGTAACGACCCGGGGCAATTCTTGCTGGTTCTTCGACTGTGTTGATGTTTTTGATCGTGCGAGTGCCAATGCTTTTTTAAAATCAACACCCATCTGCATGTGGTGACTAACTTTTTGTGCCAAGGTGCGGATATCAGAACGGTGCGACGGCCGTATAAGAATTTGAATTGCCGCGCCTTCACCTTCTTTTTCCAATTTGGAAAGCGAGGTGGCAATTGCGCCAAGCGGATCGCTTGCAAGTGTCTGGTATGTTTTCAATGGCAGGATAGGATTTGATTTCAGTGACAAATAGGCGCCCGCGGTAACTCCAGTAAGATTGAAAATGTTGTAATCGGAAATTTTCGTGACATCGGCCGCAGGAAACAATCCATGCACTTGTTTCTCAAATACCGCTTCGTAGTTTTTGGGAACTGCGGTATAAAAATGAATTTCTTCACCGATATGATGCACTGCCATTTCCAATGCAATGTACGGTTCACCGTGCAAAAATTTGTTCCATCCCTGTGCGTGAATATTCGCAAACGAGGTAAACAACTGTTCCATTACGGCAATCAATTCTTTTTCCGGTTTTTGCTGACCTTGCTCCCTTTCCACACGCGGAACAGTGATCAAAAAGAGAGACATGTTGAGCGCTCGAGCAACGCGGCCTTTATTCCTGACTGAACCAACCAAAATTAACCCAACAACAAAAAGAATGATGAGAACAACGAGATATGCAATGAGAAAGAAAAGAGGCATTAAGTGCGAATTACTGGACGGGATTTAATTTGCGGCGTGCAATAAGTTCACTAAATAGCTGATCTGCTAGCACATCGTGAAATGCATCAATCAGAGCAGGATTTTTGGTTGCCGCAGCTTGACGGATCGCATCATCCAAACCGCTGGTAAACGCAATATTGACAAGCTGTTGCACCGCATCTTTGAGTGCAGGCGTACCGTAGCTTGATTGATCTTGAGCCGACAACGGTGCCGGCTGTGGTACTGATTGAGCTGCCGGTGCGGTCTGTTGAATTCGTTCCCCGATTGCCTGCTTCACCATTTCATGCTCTGACGGCATTGTTTCCGGCGCTCCTTCCCGTTGATCCTTTTTTGTCTTCAACATCTGTTCCAGTTCTCCGATCTCCTGTTCCAGTGTTTTTGGAGTATTTTCCATAGTATGAGTATACCATATTCCGTCATGGCATCTTTCCACAGAGTACCCATCTTTACGCCTGACAATTTTGTGGATAATACTACGCTTAAAGATGGTACAATAAGATTATCGCATGAAACGATCTGAATTTTTTATTTTTCTTGCTATTGTTGTTGTTGCTGTATTTTTCCGATTCTGGCATTTAGGACAACTGCCGCCAGGACTCTCTCCTGACGTTGCCATGAACGGCAACAGTGCCATCCAAGCGCTTGAAGGTGGGTTTTCCGCCAAAGGCGGACCAGCCTCCGGCTGGAAAGTTTTCTATCCCGAAAACAATGGGCGTGAGGGATTGATGATAAATCTCCAGGCGCTCTCTATCGCTCACTTCGGCAATACTATCGACGCACTGAAATTTCCCGTCGCGGTTGCCGGAATTCTCACGGTTATCGGATTATATTTTTTGACACGCCTGTTGTTTGGTTGGCATATCGCCGCCTTGTCGAGCTTTTTGATGGCGATTTCCTTTTGGCACGTACATTTCTCCCGTATTGGACTTGATGTAATTTTGGCACCCTGTGTGCTAGTGTGGGGATTGTATTTTTTCTGGAAAGGTTTGTCTCGCGGGCATAGTATCGATTTTCTAATCAGCGGCATACTCTGGGGGCTTGGAGTCTATTCCTCCATCGCATTTCGAGTCATGCCATTGGTGATCGTTGCGGTGCTGGCGGCATACTGGCATGCGCTACGGCAGGGTTTCAACCATCATCGTTACATGGATACCCGCAATAAACTTGCGATTGGCTTTGTTCTTTTTATCGGTATTGCTGGGATCGTTGCCGCACCGCTCGGATTTTATTTCATTGCTCATCCGCAGGATTTTTCTGTTTGGCCAGTATCAGTGTTTCAGACAGCGCATCCTATTCAAACACTCATTGGCAATTTTATCAAAACATTGGGAATGTTTAATTTTGTTGGTGATCGTGACTGGCGATATAATGACGCTGGTCAACCGCTTTTGTTTTGGCCTATCGGCATATTTTTTGCGATTGGTCTTATCCGAAATATAGTAAAAATTATTACGGGATACCGCCGAAGTAATCATCTTTCCACCACCCACACGCTTCTGCTTTCATGGTTTGTTGTCGGGCTTATCCCGGCATTTATTTCCAACAGAGATGCGCAAGCACTCCAGAGTCTTATAGTGGCACCAGTTGTTTTTCTTTTTGCCGGCGAAGGACTCTGGTGGCTGTTCCAATGGTGTGAACACTGGTACCGCCAACGTGACCTGCACCAAATGGATATTATACTTCCGCAACGCCATCATGTACACGCAAAAGAAAGCACACTGGTTGTGGTAGCAGTGTTGATCGTATTTTGTGCCGCTATCACTATCGCAGAATATAACCGATACTTTATTGAATATGCCAGCAACCCCAGCATCGCCGCAGTATTCAATGAAAATTATGTCCACGTCGCCCAGCGAATCAATACGCTTCCTGCAAAAAAATTAAAATATGTTTATGTGAACGCTGGAGGCGTGCTAGTGAACGGCATCCCCTTGTCGGCACAAGCCGTCATGTATCTGACCGATACCTATACGTCGGAAAAACAAAAAGCAAAAAGTATTTTTTATCTTACGGAAGAACAGTACCGTCATCATCAGTACCGGCGAGACGGCATTGTTATTCCTCTTGAACCATGAATCGCGAACTCAAAATTTTTGCAGTCAGTGTCATTCTCGGTGGGGCAGTGCTGGCAATTACCAGTGTTTGGAATGATTCGATTATCATTGACGAAGACCCGCATATTGGGGCAGGATATTCGTACCTTACCCAGCAGGATTACCGCCTGAATCCCGAACACCCGCCACTGGCAAAAGATATCGCCGCCATTCCACTGCTCTTTTTAAACCTGAATCGCGACGTATTTAAAACGCATTTCTGGCTAACGGATATAAACGGCCAATGGGAATTCGGCCGCAAGCTTATTTTCAATTCCGGCAACGATGCCGACCTCATCGCACATGCGGCAAAACTCCCCATGATCTTGTTTTTTCTGTTCTCGGCATGGCTGGCATTTAAATGGGCGTATGACCGCTACGGCCAGGAGGCAAGCATCATTACCCTAATACTTTTTTCTTTTTCTCCCACCATTCTGGCACACACACGGTTTGTGACGACCGATGTACCGGCGCTTTTCGGCGCACTGTATTCAATATACTTTTTTGTCCGATATCTGCGCACACCGAGCCGTAAAAGTTTTTGTCTCGCGGCAGCGTTCTTCGGCGTAGCATTATTATTGAAATTTTCTACGTTTCTTCTCATTCCACTCTTCGGGCTTATCGCAATGTTCTGGGGTATTGCGCATGCCAAAAAATTACAAGAGCAATTGAAACTGATGATTTCATGGGGATTGCGTGCAACCGCAGTCATGGCGACTGGATTTGTGCTCATCGTTTGGCCGGTGTATGAATTTCACGTCTGGCACTATCCGCCGGAACGACAGCATCGCGACACCCAGACAATGCTTTCCACGTTCGGGAAACGCTACCTAGCAGATCCTGTCGTGTGGGCATCCGACAAGCCAGTCCTGCGAGCGGCTGGACAATACTTTTTGGGTGTTCTTTTGGTCATTCAGCGTTCCGCCGGAGGAAACACATCCTATTTCCTAGGAGAAGTGTCTCGCACCGGTTCGCGAGCGTATTTTCCTATTGTGTATTTCCTGAAAGAACCGTTGGCGTGGTGGATACTGGTACTAATTGCACTCTGCACTGGGATCCTTGTTAAAAATCGCAAATCAAAAAGTGCAGGTATTCGTCATTTGATACAAACGCATCCCGATGAACTTGCCATGCTTGGCTGGATTGGCATTTATTGGTTCTTCAGTATCCGCAGTACGCTAAATATCGGTGTCCGTCACCTGCTTCCCACCTATCCCTTCGCCATGATGCTGGTCGCCGGACAAATCGCGTATATGACGCAGTGGATTCACAAAAAAAGCCACAAATATTTTAAGCATTTTGTGGTTATCACGGCCGTGCTCCTGGGATGGTATGTATTTGAGAGTGTGCATATCTGGCCCTACTATTTAACGTATTTTAATCAAATTGCTGGTGGACCTACCGGCGGATATCGATATGTTGCGGATTCAAATCTGGACTGGGGACAGGATCTCAAACGATTTGCAACATGGGTACAAGAGCAGGATATTCCAAAAATAGAATTCGATTATTTCGGTTGGGCAGATCCTGCATATTATCTTGGCAACCGATACCTGTGGCTGTCATCAAACAAATACCGAGATGCGCGTGATTTTATCCGACGCAATCAATCCAATGGTTGGATTGCCGTCTCTGTTTCATTTCTCCAAGGTTCAATCGGTCTGGTTGATAAACCTGAACCGATAAATTACACGTGGCTTAAATCATATGAGCCGACCGCTGTTATCGGCAACTCTATCTTCGTCTGGCATATTATGAAATAGAACTCCCCCGCAAAAGCCGCGGAGTCCCGCATATATCAGGGACTATCCGCGGCTTTTGTCTTCCAGGTTTCAACCAACTTCTTTGTTGCGGATTCCAGTCCTCCCTCACCATATAAATATATGGCTCGGTTCGGGCTTCGTCTGCGCCTCGAATTTGGTGAAACGGGAGGAGTTCTTACGTTTTTATAAAAATAGAAAAGCCCCCTGCAGTTACGTAATGCGGGGGGCGGTAATTTCCTGACGCGGTTGTTTGATTCCCCGCGCCAGGGAGATGAGTGCGGTCCCGCCGTGGCGGGACGGGGCTGTCTGGCACCTTCCGTGCCAGTCCTCACTGAAGCCCGATGAGGATTCCCGCCATGTGGCGAGCAGAACAATGTCCAGGAGCTGATAAGCCCCGAGTGGGTCCCTTTCGGTCTCTCCTCACCCAGTAAAAGCCTTACGAGACGCAGCGCCGCGTCTCCGAGCAGTTGTGCGCACGACTGCTCCGCTCCCAGACCCAAGCCTGTACAAGCACCCGGAAAAAGCCAACAACACTCGAAACTTCTATCGCTAGGAGAATCTTACCTATTCTTTCGGTCTATAATTTCTTACTTGAATACCTGAATAGTGATGTAATTACTGGCTTTTTCCGAGTGCTTTTCAGCACTCGGTTGTAAAGAACGACGAGTTCAGTGGGTTACCACTTCCCTCAGTCTGCATACATTATAGCATATCTGATTTAAAAATGCAATACCCCCAAGAAATGGGTAAAATTGCTAATCTTTATTTATAATAGAGCCTGCCTTCAATGCGAAGGTCTATATACGCTGGATGAAAATCAGGTCCGGCTTTTTGATCTAAAAACACTTTCAGCGCATGGAGCTGGACAGGAATATTTGAATCGATATCCACCAGAAGATCGTATCCGGCAGTAGTGGTTACACGCACTTCACGTTGAATATCAACGGGGATAGTGATTGTGCGGATACCAACTCCTATGGTCGGCATGACAGTCACTATGGTTCGTATTGCAGAAAGCGTTTCTTGGTCAATGAGTGGTTGGGAACGATTATCCTGTACAGAAATTAACAATCCACCCGATGTATGCGGTGCTCTCCCCCATGCCACACCTTCATCGTCAAAAAATTTGCAATCATCGCGAAAACACCACACACCCAACGGAGTTCGTTCCTGAAAATTAAATATCAACCCGTGAAAAAAATCTTTTGTGGCAGTGACAGATTTAAGATTTGGGTATTCTGACCGGATCTGCTGGCTGAATACGGCAGTATTAAAAAAGAGGATATTTTTATTGACGGCAAAATATTTGAGTTTTTTCTGGTGAAGCACACTCTCTATTTCCGTCCTGATGCCAGAAGGATCGATTGTCTGAAGACCACTGAATGTGAGTGTATTGATCGTAAATGCCGGCAAAAAGAAAAGGAGGTACAACGCACCACCCATAATCGCACAAAGAGACCCAATAAATGCTGTGGTACGCAGGACAAAACGTCGGTCTCGATACCGCGCCACCATATCTGCATGTCGCAATTGTTTCACATCCACCGGCCGCATATCCCCATCATATCATAAAACTGCCGGTGGCAGTTTTATGATATTTCCTTGATCCCCATCTGCTTCTGCAGTACTTTAGGTACTTTGATGGTGCCTTTTTCGGTCTGGTAATTCTCAACGATAGCAATCGGGAGGCGGCTTGAAGTGATTGCGGTGCCGTTGAGCGTGTGGACGAATTCCGTTTCGCCATCTTCTGTACGGTACCGGATATTCAATCGCCGCGCCTGGTAATCGGTACAGTTGCTGGTGCTCGTAATTTCGCCGTACCCATTTTTCATCGCCATCCATGCCTCGATATCGTATTTACGATATACTGGCCCCCCCAGATCACCACTTGCGATATCAATAACACGATAAGGAAGTTCCAATCTATCGGCAATTTCCTGTTCAATTTCTAGAAGTTCTTGATGTGTTCGTTCGCTATCCTCTGGCTTGCAGAACACAAACATCTCCAATTTGGTAAATTGGTGTACCCGGTATAATCCCTTACTGACCCGTCCGGCGGCTCCCGCCTCCGTACGGAAACAATGGGAAAGCGCGACATATTTCTTTGGACCTTTGGATAAATCAAGAATCTCACCAGCATGATAACCCCCCATGGTAATCTCCGCGGTGCCGATGAGACTCAAATCACTGTTCTCAATAGAATAGACCTGTGTCTCCGGTCCGCGCGGAGAAAAACCAATACCCTGCAGAATTTCGTCTTTCGCCAGATCAGGCGTCTCTAAAAGCTCATAGTCGTGTTGGGTAACTACATCAATACCATAGTTAATAAGTGCTTGGTTGAGTCGCACCAACGCGCCTTTGGCAAAATAAAATTTTGCTCCCGTAACTTTCGCTCCCCGCTCAAAATCAATCAAACCAAGCCCAAGCAACAGCTCTTCGTGGTCGCGAGGAGTAAACTCAAACATCGGGGGTTCGCTCTTTGTCACCAAAACCTTAAAATCATTTTCCCCGCCAGTCGGTACATCGGGATGGGTTAGATTAGGTATTTGCAAAAGCAACTGCCGGTATTGGCTTTCGATGTGAGTAAGTTCTTCTTCTTGTTTTGTGATTTCGTCCCCAACATCGCGCATGCGGGCGATTTCTTCATCGGTTGGTTTTGTTTTTGATTTTTGGTTTCGCGTCGCACGAAGATCTTCAACACGTGCCATCAGTTCACGCCGCTTCTCATCAAGTGTTAGCAACGCATCGAGATCAATGGCAACACCTCTACGTTTGCAGTTTTCTTTGATCTCATCAACATGTTGTCGGATATATTTTATGTCAAGCATATTATTCGCGTGGCTTCATTAAGGGAAACAAAATTATATCTCGGATCGAATGGGAATCGGTTAGAAGGGCGACAAATCGATCAAGTCCAATCCCCCATCCTGCCGCTGGCGGCATCCCATACTCAAGCGCTTCGATATAATCCTCATCCAAACGTTGCGCCTCCTGATCACCTTTAGCACGACGGGATTCCTGCACTTCCATGCGCGCCCGTTGATCTAATGGATCATTTAATTCACTGAATGCCTTAATCAATTCCAATCCCCCGGCATAAAACTGAAACGCACCGACATAGTCGGGATTCTCGGTGCGTTTTGCCAATGGCAATAGTTCTACGGGATAATCCGTCACAAACGTTGGCTGAATTAATTTTGGCCGGATTGTCTTTTTGAAAATCTCATCGGCAAGGCTCGCTTTTTCGACATTTTTTTCAATCACCAGACCAAGCTCTTTTGCTTTTGCCAGGAGCGTGTCTGCATCGGCGATATCGTAATCAATACCAGTATGGTCGCGAAGTGCATCAGCGAACGCGAGCCGCGCATATGGTGGCCTAAATGCAATCTCATTTTTTTCATAAACAACCGTATCGGCACCAATCGCATGTTTTAGCACCGTAGTAAACATTTTTTCTGTAAACTCCGTCGCCCAACCGATATCACGGTAGGCAGTATAAAACTCCATCGCTGAAAATTCGGGATTATGATCCCGATCAATACCCTCATTGCGGAAATTAGTCGTAAATTCGTACACCGATTCAAACCCACCGACTAAAAGACGCTTGAGATACAACTCCGGTGCAATGCGCAGATACATATCAATGTCCAACGCATTGAGGTGCGTCTTGAAGGGCCGTGCAGATGCGCCGCCATAGAGCGGCTGGAGCGTTGGCGTTGTGACTTCGATAAACCCATTGGCATTCATGAATTCCCGCAGTGCCTGCAGGACCTTGGCGCGAACTTCGAATTTGCGTTTTACCTCAGGGTTAAACAATAGATCGAGATATCGTTTACGAAAACGCTCCTCCACATCATGGAGACCGTGCCATTTTTCAGGCAATGGCCGAAGTGTTTTTGCCAGCATGCGGTATTTTTCCGCTTCAAGCGTTTTTTCATTCTTCTTGGTCAAAAACAACACTCCTGACACTTCAATGAAATCGCCAATGTCCAGCGTATCCAGCATCTGCTGGTATTCCCGTTCTCCCAATTTGTCGCGTTTAAAAAAGACCTGAATTGTTCCGGTCCCACCAAAGAGATCGGCAAAGGTCGAGCCGCCATGTTCACGGCGTGCCATAACCCGTCCGGCCAGCACCAGAGGTTTTCGTGATTCCACCAGCGCATCAAATTCTTCCAGTGCCTGCATGACGCTGTGCGTGCGCCATGACTTTGCGGGATACGGGTCAACGTTTTCCGTGCGAAGTTTGTTTAGTTTTTCAATCCGCCCTTGGCGGATATCATCAAATGGCATGTTATGAGAATATCAAAAATAAAAGAAAAAGAAAAACGGCCAAGGGGGCCGACGAGTTGAAGAGTGGTTGTCAATGTTTCGGCTATTTCACTTCGAGGATTTTGTATGAAACTGGCCCTTTTGGTGTATTCACTTTTACCTCATCGCCTTTTTTCTGACCCAAAAATGCCGAACCCATAGGAGATTCGTTTGAGATAAATCCTTTGAGCGGATCGGATTCTGCGGCACCGACGATGGTATATTCTTTCACGTCGCCACCCCTTGCCTGCACTTTGATCTGGGAGCCAACACTGACTGAATCGCCAGCTTTATGTTCGCCGATGACCACCGCATTTTCTAGTGTTTGTTTAATTTCTTCGATACGGCCTTCATTGAGAGATTGCGCCTCTTTTGCTTCGGCATATTCGGCATTTTCTGATAAATCTCCCAATTCTTTTGCTTCTTTAATCCGATTGGCAATTTCGGCACGCAAAATGTTCACGCGATGTTCCAACTCCTGCTTAAGTTTTTCCAGCCCTTCTTTACTAAAGTATTGACTGTCCATAGTTAATAATTATGGTATAGTGTACTCCCTTTTGTACCAGAGCGCAAGGATAGGGCGCAACAAAGAAATTTATTTAATTTTCGAATCTTTACTGAAGTACCATTTGAGTACTTCGTGCGCCGCCCTAATCGCATACCCCTGATTTGATGATGATCCCTCAACTAACACTGTAATGGCAAGTTCGGGATGGTCGTATGGCGCAAACGCGGTAAATAAGGCATTAATCCGCTGTCCCTTGATAACCTCGGCGGTTCCGGTTTTCGCTCCCACGGCAACCCCGACATCTTGCAGTGCCTGCGCTGTTCCCGACAGCACCGTCTCGCGCATATCTCTTTTCACCTCACCAATAACATTAAAATCAAACGGCAACATTCCCAAGGATGTCGGGGTAAGCTCACGGAGCACCGTTTGATTGCTGTCAGTTATTTTCCACGCGACATGGGGTTGATACAGCGTACCGCCGTTGGCAATCGCGCTAACATAGGTATTTAGCCACAGTGGTGTCACCAACAGATCACCTTGGCCAATAGATATATTGTAGGTATCGCCCTGATACCATGGTTCATGTCGTGTCGTCAATTTCCAATCGGGAGTTGGTAAAAATCCGTGTTCTTCTCCGGGAAGGTCAATACCTAATCGCATATTTGCCAATCCACGGCTTAAATAATGCGCAATTCGCTCTGCACCCAAGCCAATAATTTTGCCAAACCCACCGCCGACCGTGAAAAAGAAAATATTGCACGAATTAGCAATTGCCCGACGGAGATCAAACAGGCCAAAATCATCCTGTGGAAAGGTTTTTGCTCGGTCCACCAGATGGTTCAGCCGCAGCACATCGAGCATTTCCGCGCCGAATACCCGGAAGGCCGGGTGATTTCACACCCGGAATGCTGTTTTGAGGTGTGCGAGAAATCGGATTACGTCGGCTCGACCGAATACATCATCAAGATCATCGCCGAA
>OBEQ011682720.1_pt1 | contig 12745 bp, 14 predicted proteins | sample 1670901 | NCBI WGS metagenome assembly OBEQ01 (sample SAMEA104232315, study PRJEB22302) | groundwater metagenome | biome: forest; feature: aquifer; material: groundwater | place: USA | collected 2011-08-07 | depth 5.4 m
AGCTCGCTGACCGACAGGGCCGCCCTGAGCATGATGCTCGCGCGGGGTGTGCCGCCGCGTGTGCGCGCGCGCCTGAAGGCAGAGCCGCTGCCGGACGACGTCCGTGTCGTTCTCGCGCAGGCACGTCTCGGCATGGGACGGCTCTATTGGCGCGCGGTCGATTTCGATGAGGCCGCGGCTCTCGCCAAGGCTGCCGGCGGCGACAGTGGAAAATCGCGCGACGCGGAAATGCTCCTGGCGCTCTCGCTCGCCCTGCGCGGCGGTCCGACCGACGCGGCCCACATGATGAAAAATCCGCCGCAAGAGGGACTCGGCCTCGGCGACGTCGCGGCGCTGGACGCTGTCGCCAAAGGCGGCGGGCCCTACGCCGGCATGGCGGCCTTCGACGCCGCTTGGATCAAGCGCGTGGGCGCTCCCCCCGGGCCGAATGCGGACTACTGGCGCGACGTTGCTGTGCGATTTCGGAATGCCGAAAAGCTCCTCGACGGAGACGCGAGAACGCGCGCGGCAGATGCCGCTCGCGAAGCAGAGGCGATCTCGGCGGAAACGAAATGAGTCTCAGGCTACGCGGCCGGGCTTGACCGTGTCACGGAGCTGCGGATGCAGATGCGTGAGGTCCCGCGGCGGTGGTTGGTCGCGCGGGATCTCGTACGCGTCACCTTGCGCCCAAACGTAAATCGCCCCGTAGTCCGGCACCGCGAGCGGCGCGCGGTTCTGCTTGAGGCGAAGCTCGCTGAGTTTTCCCTTCATCGGAGGAGGCGGAATCGCTTGTGACGAACGCGGCGACTCTTCGTTTTCGGAAGCAGCCGTGGCAGTGGCACCTGCATCGATGTCGTTCGGCTCGGGAAGGGAGCGCGGAAGTTGGTCATCCGTAGGCATCGCCATAATGCGATGAGCAGGAGCAAGGTTCTTGCCAACGCCTGTGCCCAAAAAACGCGGGAATTTGCGGGTGCCAACGCGCTGACGCCGACGATTCCGTGTCGGCCGATTGGACAATCGTGCGCCGGTGCGCTGACGCTCACCACCTGCGATCGGATCGGAACTTCGCGTTGACGACGGCGGCCTTTATTTGAAGCTCGTCCATCTCCGGAGATAACTCAGCGAGCTCGGCGCGAATGTCCTGCACTCTCTCTCGCAAGGTTTCGATCTTTGGCGCATTGGTCATGGCGATGATGACCTGCGGTCGTGTCACGAGCATGCGTTCGCAGGCCGCCACGACGTGTCCTACTCGCATGAGCGGCACCGGCGAAAGATGGCCCGCGCATGCGTCTGCGAGGGAGTCCTCGAGACCAACGGCCATGGCGCTCGGGTTGGCGATCAGCTTTCGGGTCGCGGAGCTGGCCACGGGTATCGATAGTCTAGCAGAGTTGCCCGATCCATCATCGGGGCGCCGATCACGCCGTGGTGAGCTTGTCGACGAGCGAAATGTACGCCTCCATGGCAGCGTCTTTCGACATGCGTTTCTTCTTGGCCCACGCGTCGTATTTCGCGCGGCCCTTGAAGTCCATCATTCCCGGGCGCGATCCCGCTACGTCGCCCGACGAGGCCTGCTTATAGAGTGCATAGAGCTCGAGCAACGTGTCGTTGGGCGGCGCGGTTTTCAGCTCTTTGACGCGGCGCTGCGCGTCCTCGAACTTGGCAGTGTCGGTCATGACGGCATCTTACACGTTCCGCATCCCCTTCCGTCCGTCACAGATGCAGAAGAAGAATGGGCTTTTCGACATGGCTCTTTTTGGCCCGCTGACCGAACATGCTCATTCGGACATCCAGGCACACTACGATGCATCGCGCTGAGCCGTCTTACACCGGAGGCATCCCTTGACCATTACCGCACCGCCCGTATGCCCTGGCCCGCTCGCAAAAGGCGACCCGTGCACCTTCGTCATCTTCGGCGGCCTCGGGGACTTGGCTCGCCGCAAGCTCTTTCCGGCCATCTATCAACTTGCCAAAAAGGACCTCCTTCATAAGGACTTTCGCGTTCTCGCCGTGGGCATCGAGGTGCACGACGACTCGACCTACCGGATCGCGATACGCGACGCGCTCTCCAAGGCCGACGACGTAAAGGGCTTCGACCCAGAGGTGTGGAAGTGGCTCCAGGATCGCATCTATTGGGTCACCGGCAATGTCTGCGAGGCTGCCGTCTACGATCACATCAAGGAGCGCCTCGCGTCGTTCGAGTCGAAACTCGACGTGTCCTCGCAAAATCGGCTTTTCTACCTGGCCGTCCCGCCGTTCCTTTTCGAGCCCATTTGCAAGAACCTTTCATCGAGCGGCCTTGCGCCGAAAAACGCGGACCTCAAGGTTCACCCGTGGCGGCGCATCGTCATCGAAAAACCATTTGGCCGGAGTCTTGCGACCGCACGAGCGCTCAATCAGGTCGTGCTCTCGCTCTTCGCGGAGCCGCAGATTTATCGAATCGATCACTACGTCGGAAAAGAGACCGTTCAAAATATCTTGGTCTTTCGGTCGGCCAACGCCATTTTCGAGGCGCTCTGGAGCGGAGAGCACATTTCGCATGTGCAAATCACGGCGGCCGAGACGGTGGGCCTCGAGGGGCGGGCCAAGTACTACGAGTCCGCGGGCGTGGTGCGGGACATGTTCCAGAACCATCTCTTGCAGCTCCTCGCGCTCACCGCGATGGAACCGCCAGAAGTACCCACCGCGGACGCCATTCGCGACGAGAAGGTCAAAGTGCTCGACCGTGTGAAGCCGCTCGTGGTGAACGGAACGACGCCGGCGGTACGTGCACAGTACACAGAAGGCTTCGTCGAGGGGCTGAAGGTCCCTGGATATCGCCAGGAGCCGGGCGTCTCACCCACGTCGACGACGCCGACGTCTGCGGCGCTACGCCTGGAGATCGACAACGACCGTTGGCGTGGCGTTCCGTTCTTCGTGAGAAGCGGGAAGCGGCGCAAAAAACGGCACTCGGAGATCGCGGTCTTCTTTCGACCGGCAAAAAAGCTCATGTACGAGCCGTGTCCGGGCGATGCTCCGAAGCCGAACGTCCTCGTGCTTCGCATCCAGCCCGACGACGGAATCGCGATCAGCTTCGACGTGAAAGTACCAGGGGCCGCCCTCGCGCTCACACCCGGCATCGAGGTTGCTCCTGTGCAGATGGACTTCAGCTACGCGAGCGTATTCGGAACCGAGGTACATCCGGCCTATGAAACGCTCATTCTCGACTGCATGATCGGCGACCAAACGCTCTTCACGCGCAGTGACGAGGTGGAAGCCGCGTGGCGGATTGTCGATCCCCTTCTCCTTCTGTGGGACTCATCGACGGAAACGGCGATTCCCACCTATCCGGCCGGCATGTGGGGTCCCAAGGAGGCGGACGAGCTCCTATCGCGCGATGGGTTTGCGTGGAGAGAGCCGTGAGCGCCGACTTCGACTCCGGTACGCCCATTGCTTGGCCCGCACGCCATGCGCCTCCTCCCTCTCGCCGCGCTCGCGCTAACGGCCTGCTCCAGCTACCCCCATCGTGAGCCGCGCGAGATCGCCGTCGACCCGTTTGGTCCCATCCCCGAAGGCATGGCGCAGGTCTGCATCGTTCGCCCTCCCGGCGCAGGGCAGCTCCTCCCTACCACCTTCCGAGACAACGGAATCACCGTCGGCCTCACGCGCGGGCCCAGCTTTTTCTGCTATTTCGCCGCTCTCGGGCCGCACCGCATCACACCCGGCAACACCCACGCCCCCATCGCTACGCTCGATGTCGTGCCCGGTCGTCGGTACGTCCTGCACCATCAAGCGAACGTCGGGCAAGACGAGATCCTCTGGGTCGACCCAACCGCAACCGAGAGCCTGCTCAGTCAGTGCGACAGCCTGGTGCTCACAGCGCGCTGATCCCGGGACGTTTCGCCCGTGGTATAGCCGCGTGATGTCGAGCCCGCGCAAGAGTCTTTACCCCGAGATTGAACCGTTCCGGACGGGCCGCCTCAAGGTCGGCCCCACGCACGACATCTACTTCGAAGAATCCGGCAACCCGAAGGGAAAGCCGGTGATCTTTCTCCACGGCGGGCCCGGCTTCGGAAGCGAGCCCAAGCAGCGGCGCTTCTTCGATCCTGCGGCCTACCGCATCGTGCTCTTCGATCAGCGCGGCTGCGGAAAGAGCACCCCCTTCGCGTCACTCGAGGAGAACACCACCTGGGATCTGGTGAGCGACATCGAAACGCTGCGCGCTCACCTTGGAATCGAGAAGTGGCAGGTGTTCGGCGGCTCCTGGGGCTCGACGCTCGCCCTCGCCTACGCGGAAACGCATCCCGATCGCGTGACCGAGCTCGTGCTTCGCGGCATTTTTCTCCTTCGGAAGCAGGAAATCGACTGGTTTTACCAGCGAGGCGCGAGCGCTCTCTATGCCGACGCATGGGAGGGGTACCTCGCCCCGATCCCGGAGGCCGAGCGCGGCGATCTGGTGCGTGCATATTACAAGCGTCTCACGTCGTCCGATGCGAACGTCCGCCAAGAAGCGGCACGTGCGTGGAGCGTGTGGGAGGGGAGCACGAGCTGCCTTTTGCCCAATCCGACGCTCATCGCCAAGACGGGCGAAGACGACTTCAGCCTCGCCTTCGCTCGCATCGAATGCCACTACTTCGTTCACGGCGCGTGGCTCGAGGGGCGCGACCTTCTGGCCAATGTCGGCAAGATCAAGAAAATCCCCGGCGTCATCGTTCAGGGTCGCTACGACGTCGTGTGTCCGATGGAGTCGGCATGGGCGCTCCACCGCGCCTGGCCCGAAGCCGAGCTCCACATCGTGCAGGATGCCGGCCACTCGGCCTACGAGCCCGGCATCCTGCATCAGCTCATCGAGGCGACGGACACGTTCAGACGGTAAGCACGCGCCCGAGGAACAAGATGGCGCCGGTCGCGTCGTCGCGAACGAAAAAGACGAACGGGCGGTCGATGGTGAGATTTACGACTTGTTCGGGAATCGAGGTGGTGCCTGCGATCACGGCCGTAGCCGCTGCGGCCTCCGTTCCTGCCTCGTCCACGGAGACGAACGCTTGGTGGATGACGTCGGAGATGTAGAGCGTCTCCGGCGCCATTCCGGAAAAATTGGCCTTGTCAGGATCGAACGCGGCCTTCATTCCCCGCGCCGCGAGTGCCGTCTTCAGGCTCACCGACGCGCCCGCGATCTTGAATCTTGGGAGCTCGAGGTTCACCTCGACGGGTGAGAGCGTCGACGCGATTTTCGCTGCCTGCTCGGCCGAAAACCCCGTTTCGAACGCACCGAGCTCGCTCGGCAACACGGCTACGAACGAGAGCTGCTTTCCGTCGTAGGGGATCGAAACGGCCTGCCAGCCGTCCCCCTTAGCGTACGGCATTTGGCCGGACTGCGCCATGAGAGCGGCCTGTGTATCCCCTGCGGCGCCGTGGAATGTCCGCGTTTGAGTCGCGGTTTTTTCGAACGGCTTCGCCCACGCCGCGTTGAAGTAAATCGCGTTGACGAGGACCAAGCGGGTGTCCGAGCCGACGGAACCCTGCGGCAAGAGCTCCTTGATGCGGTCCTCGGTCTCGTGTTCCACCCACGCGTTGATCGTGCCACGCGCAGCTTCGGGGTTTTTTGCAAAATCGGTAAGCCGGATTCCCGCACCGTAGTTTTGCGCCAGGGCGTCGAGATACGGCGTCCTGAATTTGGTCTGCGGCGCACCCCAGGTCGAGTTCGTGACACGCAGTCGGAACGCCTTTCCATCTCGTGCTTTTGCATTCTCGCCCCGGCTCGTGAGCGCGAGATCGAGCGCGTTGAACGCCGGGTGCAAGCGGTCCTGCGGCAGAGTGTAGTGGAGCGCGCTCGCCATTTCGGTCGCCGTGTCGCCCGATGCACCTGCGTAGGTCATGGCCAGGGCGATCGAGATCGAGTGCGGCGAGAAGAAGAGGTTTTTCCCCTTGGACGTGGGGTCGGCGGCAAGCGTCCGGTAGAGATCGGTCGCAAACGCGGTGTTTCCCTCTCGGAGCGCCGTCGCGTCCGGCGCGGGGACATTTGGCTGCGTAACGCGCGCCTGCGGAGAGGTGGCGATCGGTACCTCGTCGGGGCCTTTCGGGTTCGACGTGGACGAGCATGCAGCGAGAAGAGCCAAGGCCGGGAGGAGGTGGAGGGTCCGCATGCCGGCCCTAAAAGCAGGAGTCCTGCCAACCGCGAAAGGGCCTATTTTGTCGGCGTTTCCTCGCGGAATCCAGGCGTGCAGCGCGACAAGTGTGCCGCGATGTGCCACGAAACTGTGCTAAGGAGCGCCGCTCCCATGGACATCGCTCAGGAGATCGCCAAAAGGAAAACCTTCGCGATCATCTCGCACCCCGACGCGGGAAAGACGACGCTCACCGAGAAGCTCCTCCTCTATGGGGGCGCAATTCAGTTGGCGGGCGCCGTCAAAGCCAAGCGCGGTCGCGCCGCGGCGGTGAGCGACTGGATGGAGCTGGAGCGCGAGCGCGGCATCTCCATCACCTCGAGCGTGCTTCAGTTCCCCTACCGCGGGCTGAAAATGAACCTGCTCGATACGCCGGGGCACGCCGACTTCAGCGAGGACACCTACCGCACGCTTCATGCCGCCGACGGTGCGGTGATGCTGCTCGACTGCGCGAAGGGCGTCGAGGCGCAAACGAAAAAGCTCTTTCGCGTCTGCAAGCAGCGCAAATTGCCAATCTTCACCTTCGTCAACAAGATGGACCGGCCGGGGCGAGAGCCGTTCGAGCTCATCGGCGAGGTGGAGCACGTCCTGGGGATCGGGGTTTATCCAATTACCTGGCCCATGTACCGCGGGGGCACCTTTCGGGGCGTCTATCACCGCACGAGCAAGCGGGTTTACCTCTTCGACGAATCGCGAAGCGGATCCTCCGCCCTCGGCGGCGCCGAGGTCGCGCCGGGCAAAGTCACCGGTCTCGACGATCCGATGCTGCTCACGGAGCTCGAAGACGAAGGCTACAAGCGCCTCCGCGAGGAGGCCGAGCTTCTCGATGCTGCGGGGGACGCCTTCGACAAAGAAAAATTTCTCGCCGGCGACGTGAGCCCGATGTTCTTCGGCAGCGCGATGAACAACTTCGGCCTCGAAGCGTTCCTCGACACGTTCTGCGATCTCATGCCGCCCCCGGGCTCGCATGCCTCGAGCGGCGGCCCCATCCCCGCGGAAGCCGATTTTTCCGCGTTCGTATTCAAAATCCAGGCAAACATGGACAAGGCGCACCGCGACAGAGTCGCCTTCTTGCGCATTTGCTCGGGTCGCTTCGAGCGCGGGATGAAAGTGTTCCAAGTGAGGACGGGAAAAGAGCTCCGGCTCGCCAACCCGACCACGTTCCTCGCTCAGGAGAGAACCATCGTCGAAGACGGCTGCGCTGGCGACGTCGTGGGGGTCTTCGATCCGGGCGTCTTCGAAATCGGCGACACCCTCACGAGCGGGAAAAAATTCGAGTTCGATCCCATTCCGAGCTTCTCGCCCGAGCACTTCGCGCGCGTCGTCATGATCGATCCCATGCGCCGAAAGCAGCTCAAGAAAGGTCTGGAGCAGCTCGCCCAGGAGGGCACGATTCAACTCTACCGCCCGCACCATGGCCGGGAAGGGGACGCCATCCTCGGTGCCGTCGGGCGGTTGCAGCTCGAGGTCGTCAAGTTCAGGCTCAAGAGCGAGTACGATGTCGAGGCGCGTCTCGAGCCGGTCGCGTGCGAGTTCGCGCGCTGGATCACGCGAAAAGACGGCGCCCCCGTCGACCTAGGCGCCATCGATCGCGCGCAGTGCGGCATCGCCGCGCTCAGCGTTCGCGATCGCCCGGTGGTGCTTTTTGCCGGCGAGTGGCAGCTCAACAGCGCACGGCGCCAATTTTCGGACTACGAGTTTGCGGAGACCGGCCGCGCCGAGGCCTGATCTACTGCACGTCGTCGAGAGCCGCGTAGACCTCGCTCTCGAGCGCATCCGCGTCGTCGATCGAGAGACCCAGGACCTCGAGGAGCGCGTCGTCGAAATCGGCCTCTTCGTCGCTCGTTCCCAGATCGCAGAGCGCCATGGCGAAGGCGACGCGGTACGCCGTTCTTCGTGCTTCGTCGCGAGAGAGCGATTTGGCGAGCTCGGCCAGGCGTTCGTCGATGTCACGATGCTCGATGTGCTCGGCGTACCCATCGAGAATGCGGTCGAGATCGCGACCGGCGACGGCGGTTTTCTTGAGCCGCGCCGCGAGAGCCGCGAACGCGCCGATCTCCTCGTCGCTCAAATGACCGTCCACGACGGTCGAGAGGTACGCGATCTCGAGCACCGCTTCGGCCTCGGCGTTGGACAAGTCTCCGCCGGCGGAGAGGACCCGTGCGACATCGATTCGCGGTTCGTTCATGGGAAGCTCGAGAGTAACGCAGAAGCCTTGTCCCTCGCGTGCGTTTCTGGCAGCCCAGCAAACTCCGCATGAACTGGAACTGCGCTTGCAAAGCGTGCTCTCCGAGATGCGCTCCGATTGGGAGATTCGCTTCGAGATCTGCGACCGGCTCGTCATGAGCCCCGACATCGATCCAGAAAAAGTCTACGTGAGCGTGCGTGACGGAACGGTCCGGCTATCTGGGCTTGTCGTGTCGCGCCACGCGCACGATGTGGCGGTAAGGATTGCGCTGAGCGTGCACGGAGTTCGCGACATCGTGGATCAGCTCTCGGACGTTACGGGGCAGTGAGCGGCTACATGTAGGTGAGCTCGCTGCCCAGTTCTACTGCGAGAACTCGATTGCGGTTTCGCCGCTCGCTCGAAGGCAAGCAGTGGCAACGCGAGGAAACCGGCGAGACCGGCGGAAGTTGTGTGCCGAATCGCGAGGCATTGAGTCAAGGTCTCGCAGTAGCGTTAGGAGTGCGGATTGCGACGCGTTCCGAGGAGCACGAGCGCGCGCTCGGCGACACGAACGAGGACCAAGGCGCATGGCTCGCACGAGCCGCCGCAGCACTCTGGCCACTTGCCGTTCGGGTCGCGCAAGAGCGGGCGCACGCAGTCGCGGTAGTATTCTTGGAGACCGTTCTCGTCGCACGCGCGTGCGAGTGCGGCTTCGAAGACCGGCTCGCGATCCGTCACTCGAAGAACATAGCTCCTCGGAAAGGTAGGAGCCCACCTCGTTGCATCGGCTACTTCTGCTCTGCTTGCTTCTTCATCCACTCGGCCTGAGCTTTCGCCATCTCCTCGGGCGGCACGTCTTTGACGTGCGTAGCGAGCGACCATTTGTGCCCAAAGGGGTCCGCGATCCGGCCGTAGCGGTCGCCACAGAACATGTCGGTCGGCGGCATTAGCGATTCTGCGCCCGCCTTCACGGCGCGGTCGAACGCCTGGTCGACGTTCTCGCAGTAAACCATGAGACCGGCAGTGGTTCCGCCGAGCGTCTGCGGTGAGGTGCTGCCCATTTGAGGATCTTCGTCGCCGAGCATGATGACCGAATCGCCGATGCGAACTTCGGCGTGCATCACCTTTCCGTCGGGTCCAGCCATGCGGTACAGCTCCTCGGCGCCCAGCGCTTTTTTGTAGAACTCGATCGCCTGCGCAGCGTTGCGCAGCGTGAGGTACGGCGTTACCGCGTGGTAACCGTCGGGAATCGGCTTCACCTTTTTTTCGGCCATGTGCTTTCTCCTTTTAGAGAACTGAACATGCGATCAGTATCTGGGCGGAGAGCGCCCGTCAACCTCCATCGAGCGTGTGGGACCTCACTCGACAATCGTGTGGGAGGAATGCATCGTTTGATCCGCGGGCACGTAGAACGAGAAGCAGCGGAGGCTTGAGCATGGCAGACAAGTACGTTCGGCCCACCGTCGGTGGGTGGCTCAGGCCGGCGATGTTCGGGCCGTGGATCACGATCTGGACCGCGGCCACGCTCTACGCTTGGGTCGGGCCCGAGTACAAGTTCATGCCGCGCTTGGCTGTGTGGGTCATTGGCTTGATCGCCGGCGGGCTCGTGGCCTCGATATTCACGCTCATTCAAGTGCTCGTCGATGTGACTCTCCTCGCGCTGCGTCAGAGATCGCTCCCCACCGGACGAAAGGCGTGGATGATGTCCCTGGGCGCGCCCGCGCTCGTGCTCCTTTCGTACGCGCTTCTCTCGCCGGTGGACCTCTATAAGTACGGTCCCTGGGCCGTCGCCGCGGCCATTCTGGGGCCGATGATCGTGACGGCGTTCGGCGTGCGCATCTTCGCCGGTCCGAAGATCGAGAAGACGAAGTAGGAAAGATCTCGCTCGAAGTCGCTGGTCGCCGGCGCTCGGATCGTGCGACACAAGGCGAGCGTGCGATTCGTACTCGCTCCATTTCTTTTGGCGGTAACGCTGACCGGCCCAGCATTGGCGGAGGAGCCGCATGGCCGGACGTCCTCGCTGTCGTGGATCCGCCTTCCCGGCGCCGAGACCTGCGTTGCAACCCAGGCGCTCGCACGCGCTGTGGAGGAGCGGCTTGGGCGCGAGGTCTTCGTGTCTGCGGCGCAGGGAGATGTGTCCGTCGAAGGGCGAATCGAGCCGCGTCGTGGCGGCGGATGGCATGCTGTCCTGACGATTCGCGATGCCGACGGAGCATCCCTCGGCACACGCGAGCTGGATCGCCCCGATGCGTCGTGCGATGCGATGACGCCGGCCCTGGCGTTGATCGTTGCGGTGATGATCGATCCCGATGCGGGAAGGTCCCCCAAGCCTGCAGCGCCAAAGAGCGATTCGCCGCCCGCCGAGACGAAGATCGTGCGCCAAGAGGTCTTCGTGCCAGTGCCAGTGCCCGTAGCCGCCGATCCGCCTCCCTTCCGTTTCGAAGGGAGTGCTGCGCTGGCCGGCTCGGTTGGTCTTCTTCCAAATGCAGCAGTTGGCCTCGAGGCGAGTGCGCTCCTCGAGCCGCGCAAGGCGATTCCGTTCGTCGGCTTCGGGCAGTATTGGTTCGACTCCACGGCAAGTGCCGAGGGGCGTGCTTCTACGTCGTTCTCGATGTTCCTCTTGGGGAGTGGGTTTTGCCCGCTTTGGCATCACGCGCAGAACGGCCGCGGGCACGTTTATGCCTGTGCGGTCGGGCACCTGGGCATTTTGCGCAGCCATCCGTCCGGCTTCGATGTTCCGCGCTCGGACGAGACGCACATCGTTTGGAATGGGTCGATCGAGCTTCGGGCGACGGTGCTGGTGCTAAAGCCCTTCGTCATTCGCGGCGGGGTGCAGGGAGTCGTTCCGATTCTGCGCGATGAGTTCGTCTACGATCGTGCGGACGGGTCGCAGGGCCGCTTGTTTCGAATGGCCCCCGTGGTCGGGATGCTCGATCTCGGCGTCGGGGTCGAGTTTCCGTGACCGTCGGCGAGCGCGACACGACGCCCTACGCGCATCGGGATGCCGCCGGTAGGGCGCAACGTCATCGCGGCGTCGACCGTGATGTTGGCGCTCGCCTCGAGATCGAACTCGTAGCGCTGTATCGCGGTCGCGAGAACCAATTTCATCTCGAGGAGCGCAAACTGCGCGCCGATGCAGCTTCGAGGGCCGCCGCTGAAAGGAAAATAGGCAAACTTGGGCAGACTGCGCGCTCGCTCGGTGACCCAGCGCTCGGGCGTGAACGCGTCCGGCTCGTCGTAGTAGCGGTGCGAACGCTGCACCGCCCAGGGGCAGATGATTACGTTCTGGCCCGCGGCGACCGTATATTCGCCGAGCGAATAGGCCTCTTTGGCAACGCGACCAAGGTTGTAGGCGCTCGGATAAAGCCTTAGCGCTTCTTTGACCACGTGATCCAGATACGGCAAATCGGGCAGATCCCGCGCGGTGGGCGCGCGGCCACCGAGCGCTCGATCGAGCTCGTCGCGTAGCTTGGCGGCCACGGTCCTGTGGCGCGCCAATTCGTAGAGCGCCCAGGACAGCGCGACGGCCGAGGTCTCGTGGCCAGCCAAGAACAAGGTGACGAGCTCGTCTCGCACCGCGCGAGGCGACATTTTGCTGCCGTCTGCGCGCGCAGTGTCGAGCAGCACCGACAAGAGATCGGTGGTCCGGTCTCTCTGCGTTTCGCGGGCCGCGATGAGCTCGTAGATCGCGCGATCGACCTTGCGCACCGCGCCGCGCAGCCGCCATTGTTCGGGAAGAGGCAACCATCCCGGCAGGTAGTGCCGCCGCCAACTGAGGAAGAAGTCCTGGATTCCCTGTGCCGCGGCGAGAACGGCGGCGCGCCCGGCGGCGAAATCCACTCCGAAGAGCGCGCGTGCGACGATGTCGAGGGTGAGCGCGCTCATGTCCGAGTACGCGTCGCGTGTCGCGCTCTCTTCCCACGAGTCGAGCATGGTGCGCGTGCTCTCGGCGATGACGTCAGCGTAGCGGTCGATGCGTTGCTTGTGAAACGCGGGCTGGATGAGCGCCCGTTGCGAACGCCAATGCTCACCGTCGGCCGTCAAGAGGCCCTCGCCAAACATCGGCTTCACGGCCTTTAGTCCGGTGGGTTTGATGAACGTTGCGTTGTCGGTGACCAAGATGCGCTGGATGAGCGCCGGATCGTTCACGAGGAAAAAGGGGATGGTATAAAGCCGGAGCGGGACCACCGCGCCGAAGTCGCGCTCGCACCGCGCGAAGAAGCCGAGAATGTCTCGCTTCATCTCCGGCAAATGACCGAACAACCAGGAGTGCGGGGGCGCGTGGGCGGCGGCGCACGCCACGCTCGCGGGTGGGAAGGCTCTGAGCTTCGCGGACCGTCTAAGTGGGGCCGATACCATATCGCCATCCGGACGTCGGTGTGGATCGTCGGCGCACCGGCCTCGGCCGTCCTTATAAGTCGCACGAGGGCTTTGGACAATAGGGCGGCCCTCCCAC
>OBEQ012119379.1_pt1 | contig 12744 bp, 14 predicted proteins | sample 1670901 | NCBI WGS metagenome assembly OBEQ01 (sample SAMEA104232315, study PRJEB22302) | groundwater metagenome | biome: forest; feature: aquifer; material: groundwater | place: USA | collected 2011-08-07 | depth 5.4 m
ATAAGTAAGATATTCAAATCTTCTTATTCCGTCTGCAAGAAAAGGCACCACCTTTTTATTCCCTTGTATATATGCTTCGCTTACAAGCCACATGGTGTGAATCATTTTTATGTAATAGAAATCAATTCCGTTCTTTATTTCTAGAGAAGACATGGGATATATTTCAGAATATGCACTGAGATAGGCTTTTGCTAATCCAAGCTCTCTATGAGTAATTTCTTTGCTCAAAAAAGAATACATCATACAGCGAATCAGTTCATATACACACGGAGCATACTCTGTTTTTTCAAAATCAAATATATGTGTTACTTCACCTGCTTCATTAAAGAAGACGTTGTGATCAAGAAAATCCCCATGAATTAAATGGTCACTCTTGAAATTAAAATCTTCAAACAAAAGAATGTTTTCTTCAACTAATTTCTTTTTAGCAAATGACTCTTCTAGAACTGCAAAGTCTAAACTGTTAGGTGAATCAATTTCTTGTAATTTTTCTATGCAGGAATTAATCACCTTGAGGCTTGCTTCTTTATTCCAAGGCTTAAAATGACTAACGATAGGAAGTTTGCTTTTGCTGCCAGCTACATGCAGCAATCCGAGATTTCTACCTAAAGATCTAACTGAAACTTCCGTATGCTCAAGCTGCTCTATATGATAGCCTAATACAAATGGAAATAGCGCATAATATGCATTTTCAAAAAAGAAATATGTATCAGCCGAATTTTTAATTGGCAAAATAACTGGCACGCCATTATCAGAAAACCATTTCTTTGCACTATGCACTTCTTGCACTCTCGCTTCATTATCAAATGAATATTTTTTGAGAAAATACTTCGTAACTTCATCGGCAAGAATATAATTTTCAGTTAAAATTCCCTTATTTGCTTTTTCTACAAACGAAAGCTCTAATCCATATAGTCGAGAAATTTCCTGGAGAAGAGATTGCATACTATGAAAGTATATCAAACGAGCACCACTAAGCCTTAAAAGGGTTTTAGATACGCGAAGAAACAAGGTTTTTGAAGGAGACATACAGAATAGTACGTTAACTGAGAAAACTGAAGTTTCGACAAAGTAGATGAAAAGCTTTTTTAAGGCTTAGAGCATATACTTTCGCATGATTTCAGCATCAACTTCCCCTTTTGGACGCCCATACATAAGCGCACTCAATTCCTTCAATTTATCTATAATTCTTATATCTCCCTTCGGCGGAGCTAGCGTCTCTATAGAAAATGGCTTCTTCGGTTCACCATTGGCTAGAACTTTCATAAAAGCTCGGCGATTTTCTACTTTCATCAAATCGTTCGCAGTAAACACCGGTGCAAACTGATGCTCAAGATATTCGGCATCATCTGGTCCGACACGAAACACACACATTGATCCTACGTTTCCAAACACCGCGCTTTTGATATCTTCCGGAAGTTGGCCTATGTATTGATGCGCAATATTAAGCGAAAGCCTGTATTTGCGAGCTTCAGATAAGATAGTCGCGATAGCAGGCGTCGTCACATTCTGGAACTCGTCTATATAAAGATAAAAGTCTGGCCGCTCTGTGGAAGACACGCGAGAAAGTGCAGCCTGCAAAAACTTCCCCACAATAATAAGTCCAAGTAAGTATGAGTTAATATCTCCCATGCGCCCTTTAGATAGATTCACCAAGAAAATTTTCTTCGTATCCATGATCTCTCGGAAACTAAACGCACTTTTCTCCTGGGCAATAATAGGACGCATGATGTCATTTGAGAGAAACACATCAAACTTACTTGTCACATACTGTGTCCAGTTCTGAAGTCCCTGCTCTCCTGTTGTCTTCTCCGCGTTCTGCCAGAATTGAAGAAGTAACGGATTCTTGGTTTTAGAAAGTTTATAATCACGAAAATCTTTATCAGAAAATACTCGCGCGATTTCCAAAAGCGTGTTACCGGACTCCGGATGATCCATCACAAGGAGTGTTGCATTTCTGAAGTACTGTTCAAACCCAGGACCGCCGGAGACTTTCATATCAAAGAGTTTGTTGAAGATATTTAAAATCTCATTCACTACGAAAGTCTTTTGTTCCGGAAATGCACGGTCATACTCAAGCATGTTTAATCCCATCGGGCGCTCCACACTCGAAGGATCAAAATAGATGACGTCGTCCATTCTCGATGCCGGAATATTTGCCAAGATATCCTCAATGTCGGACCCATGCGGATCAATGAAGCAGCAGCCATCGCCATTTGCGATATCCTGAATGATCATATTCTTCAAGATAGTGGTCTTACCGGTACCGGTTTGTCCTATCACGTACATATGGCGCATGCGATCTTCACGACCATAGTGCACCGTTGTTTTAAGCGATCTGAAATCATTCACACCAAGCACTATCCCTTCCGGAGACAGATCAGACGGTGCCTGTCCAACTGTAGAAGACGTTTTCTTTAATTGGCCAAATTCTTTCACATATAAAGGGAAGTGAAAGATGGTCGCCATTTCCTCAAAATTAAGTGGAATGACTTCTTTTTCTTCAAACAATCGATAGGTAAAATTATGGAGAAATTCTCGCTGGTGTCCTCCTTTGATTTCCTCAAAGAGGATACTATTTCCGTTGGATTCAGTGTATTGCTGAAATGACGCCTTCATATCATGCAGTATCGCCTCAGCACGGTCCACGGTCTCAGCAGAAGTCACAATACGAATATTAGTCTCCACGATGGTATGCTCAAGCTTGGCCTGGATAAGCTTCATGGACACTTCGTCGACATGTCCCTGTTTTTTCTCATCATCTTTTTTCTTTTCCTCTTCCGTTTTTTCTCCCGCAAACATATACGAAACTATTTCTCCTGTAGTACGAAAAGCTTCCATCAAAGTATTTTGTTTTTCCAATACCCGCTTCATAGTCTCGCCCCGGCGCAAGTCATCTAGCATCTCGGTGTAGGTTTTTACAAATTGCGGACCCGTCGGTCTGATCATGAGCTGAAACGCCAGGCCCTCTCCATCCTTCTTCACTTTAGTAAAAGAAGAAAGTAGTAGCTTGATCGGATCTGCTTCCATTTCTTTATAGGTCTTAATCGGAAGTGCGGGGTGACTCGCTACTTTTGCTTCTGCACACACAGAAAATCCTTTTGTTCCGAAAATAGAATAATCTTCCTTGCATTCTGAGACATGGACGTCAGGGAAAATACCTGTGACTGTCTTTTCAAACATTTCGGCGAAGTCTCTGTGGATTGAACAATAAAATGCGATATCGTTTGAACCGTTTGCAAGTGCGACTTCAAGCGAGTAATAGTTCTTCTCTTTGTTGGTTGGTTCCGGCGAAAGTGCCTGCATGGACGCGTACCATTGCTCCATAAGCGCCACCACTTCTTTCATTCCTTTACCGTCGTCTGCATGTGCTTCCGGAAGTAGTATCTCATAGAGCACCATGTGGAGCGCCTTCCATTCATCCTTGCTTACATTATTTTTTATTTCATGTACAGAAAGAAGATATTGCACCAAAAAGCGATGGAAGTCATCTTCCAATTCTGGTTCACCTGATTTACGTGCCAACTCTATCGCATTACGAATACCCTTATCTGCCATGACTTGCGAAAGCATTTTGATTTTTTCATCGGTATTTTTCGGAGCAAGCCAGCTTAAAAGCCGGTACTCCTCGCCTGCAGTTACCCTCCTACTTTCTGGCACGACATCTTCCAGTGGCTTTTGTGAGAAATCCCGCACTGCCTCGCGCGCCAAATGCGCTTCGTCAAAGCGGTTCTCGAATCCCTTTGCTTCTTCTTTTTTCTTTTCTATATGCGCGCGGAGATGTAAAATCTCGTCTTCCGGCTGCGCAAAGGTAGTGTCCATATAGAGATAGTATACAGCCGTCGGGCGTCAGCCGTTAGTGGAATACGAAAACTACTGATAACTTCCTTCTTCTTGCGGAAGATCATCAGTTATATGAATCCACGGAAGTTTTTGAGAGGTCCAGATATGTTTATTTAATTTGAAGTCTTCTGCTTTATCAAAAATTCCGACTGGAATAAAAATTTTTTCTTGCTTGTCTTTATATTGATATGAAAAAGGTGAACCGCAGTTTTCGCAGAAAGACCGATTCACCTTTTCTGAAGATGAGTATACTTTTGGAACACCTTGAAGCATATTCACCGAAGCAGTCTCATAGCCCGCCCAAACCACATACGGCGCACCACTTATCTTTCTACAATCACTACAGTAGCAAGCCCCAACCCAAAAAGTATCTTTTTCTGTTTTGAATCGTATAGCTTTGCAATGACATCCGCCTTCCATGGTTTATTTCTTAGTTAAGATTTCTGCTTCCCCTTCGGTAATCACAATCGAATGCTCAAAATGTGCAGACTTCTTATGGTCCGTAGTGATAAATGTGTAACCATCTTCTGCCAAATATACTTCATCTGTTCCGAGATTTACCATGGGTTCAAGTGCTAGCACCATACCAGGAACCAATTTCGGACCTTTTACTCCATCATCAAAGTTCGGCACAAATGGTTCTTCATGTACTTTGTATCCCACACCATGCCCTGAGAGAATTTTCACCACGCCATATTTCTTGGGAATCGACGCTTCGATCGCTTTGGAAATATCATTTACATATTTTCCAGCGCGTGCGGCCTTGATGCCTGCATAAAGCGCCTGCTTAGTTACTTCAATAAGTTTCCTGTCTTCGTCAGTTACTTCCCCGACCGCAACCGTAATCGCCGAATCAGAAATCATACCTTTATGCTTCACACCACCATCAAGCCCTACGATATCTCCTTCCTTAAGGACACGATCTCCTCCAATGCCATGCACCACCTCGTCATTTACTGAAATACAAATACTTCCTGGGTACGGGTACGACGCACCAAATGGTTTGTAATTTAAAAATGCTGGAGTATCTCCCATATCAGTAATCATCTTGTATACAAAATCATTCAAATAGCCGGTAGTAACACCGGGCTTCACTTCTTTAGCAACTGCTTCTAGGACAGTAGCAAGGCGCCTGCCACTTTCGCGAAGGATTTCGATATCTTTTTCAGTTTTTAATTTAATGTTAGACATAGGAGCTAGTTTGTAGGGACTAGAAATACCAATACTACTTTACACCCTCTAATTTCGCAAGAATTTCTTTGTGCACTTCTTCTATAGTTTGCTCGCCATTGATATGGAGATATTTGTAAAGCGGATTATGTGCATAGTGATCCAAACATGGAATCACATCTTCCTCATACCATTTCATTTTACGTTCTACCTCATCTACTCCCTTATCATCTTCGCGACCACGAGCAAGAAGTTTCTCCTTAGCCCATGTTTCAGACACGTCGATATTGATAATCGTCGGATGTTCGTATCCATAGAAGTGGATTGCACTATGGAGCGGTGATATTTCATCAATGCGCCTCGGTGCGCCGTCTAAAATAACTGTCTCATTTCCCGAAAGATTATCAATAAAGATATTTGTCCAATTCCAAATCGCAAGAAATTCCGGGTTAAGACCGCCACTTAGTGTGAGCTCTTTTGAAATGTGCGCCGTCAAAGACCCGCTTTCACTTAGCTTTCTGAATCCTCCCCCAGTAGTAATATGAAGTATATTCTCATACCCTTCCTTCTCTAAGATTTCTTTCAGAAGCTGAGCCTGGGTACCCTTTCCTGATCCGGAGCGACCCATAATAATAAAGAATTTCTTTTGCATTCCTTCAATTTTATCACGAAAAACAAGAAAAAGCGCGACGCCTACGGCGTCGCGCTTTTTCAATGAAAGAATATTTTAATATTCTTTCATTGCCAATTGGGCATCAACTTTCTTGATTAAATCCAATACCACAGACACTGCAATCAAAAGAGACGTTCCACCAACCGCCACTGCAGTAATCCCGGTTGCTAGTTGTACCATGTTTGGAAGCACCGCTACAACACCTAGGAAAAGCGCTCCGACAAGCGTCACACGAGCAAGCACCTGGCCAATGTACTCTGCAGTTGCTACTCCTGGACGAAATCCAGGGATAAACGCACCATTTTTCTGGATATTGTCTGCGGTCTTTTCCGGATCAAACGTAATAGCGGTATAGAAATACGTAAACACAACTACAAAGAAGAAATAAATCGAAGCGTAGATCCATTGATTTGCAAGAGTAGAAGTAATGCTTCGCGCGACACTTTGGAGTGTCGCATTTGAAGAAAGCAAAAGCAGTTGAGAAGCCATCTGAGGAAGCAAGAGCACAGAGACTGCAAAAATAATCGGTACTACACCAGCCTGATTGAGGCGAAGCGGTAGATAGGTATTAGCTCCGAGAGATCCAGTTGATGAAGCTCCGATACGAGTCTGCTTCGCGTATACAATCGGAATCGGACGCTCTGCTTCGGTAACAAACACAATTCCTGCCACCACCACAAGTACAAGAATCACTAGAATAAGTAGCGTAGGAATCTGTGACGGATCAAACGTAAGGAAGAATTGTCCCACGTGTCCGGGAAGCGCTGCCACGATACCTGCGAAAATGATGAGTGATACGCCATTTCCAATACCGCGTTCGTTGATCATTTCTCCAAGCCACAAGAGAAGCATACTTCCTGCCGTGACAATGATAAGATTCGTAATCAATGTACCTGTCGAAAGCTGTGGAATCACATTCTGGCGCATTAACACTGAAAGTACTGCAAACCCTTGCAAGAATGCTAGTGGAACAGTAAGCATGCGGGAGTACTGGTTGTAGCGAGCGCGGCCCTTTTCCCCTTCTTCATGATACATTTCCTTAAATGAAGGAATAAGCATCGTCATAAGCTGCATGATGATAGACGCGGTGATGTATGGTCCAACCCCAAGCATCATGATAGAGAACGTAGAAAGTCCTCCTCCAGAAAACACATTAAGGAATCCGAAGAAACTATTGTTCTGTAGGAATGAAGCAAGGTTACTTGCATCTACTTCTGGGATAGGAATCACAGAAAGCACACGCACAATAACAAGAATAAATATCACAAAGAGAATTCTTTTTCGAAGTTGCGGGTCGCCAAAAATAGCAGTCAATGTTTTCATAATTATGGTATTTTAGCACATTTTTAAGGTTTTGTAGAGGGAAACATTTTGTACTATACAAAAGAAAAAGCGTCCGGACTTTCGTCCGAACGCACGATTGCGCTCTAGTTACTTGATCTTGTTGGGGTCACCTGGTTCGACCTTACCCTTGCAACCCTTGTTGCTGGGAAGCATGCTGTAGCACTCGGCGGAGTACTTCGGGTTGACCTTCATGCCGCCGATGTCGAACTGCATGTCGCTCACTTCCATGTACACATTGTCGTATCGGGCATATGCGCTGAACCAGATGGTCATGCTTTGGCCCGGCGGGATATAGACCCACATCGGAAATTCGTATTCGTCATTTACGAGCCATGTCGCCTGTCTCCAGAAACCGACATAGGTCCACGGAGCACCATCGCCGTTTGCTCTCATCTTGATCGTATCGAGCGTGCAACCATAAGTGTTGGCAGGAGAAGAAGGACACGAGATTTCGATGCTTTTCTGGACATAGTCGTCGCGCATCAAGTTGCTTGTGTTGGCAGAGAAGGCCGATGTGACCACCGGCAATTCCTTGCCAGCAATCAGGATCACCGTCATGGCGCTGCCTTGGACTTCAGCAAAGCCCGAAGATGATGCATCAGCATCATGCATTTGCACCTTTGTGAGAGCAAATGCAATCTTCTTGCCGACTTGTGTCTCCGTCTTCACGCTTGCTGCAAGCGAATACGTTTGCGGAATGCTTGTCACAGGTGCTTGCCATCCGAAGCCGAAGAAGTCGACGATGACTTCCTTTTCCTTGAACCGAATCGCGTAAGAAGCTTGGTTCAACCGGAGGTCTGCGCCATTGGCGAGCAAACGAACGCTCTCGAGTGCCAACAAGTCGGAAGCGTCGCCTGAGGATTCATTTTCGAACACCAGCTGCTGAACCGGAGCATAGGAATCGCGCCACGTAGCACGGAACGCAACCACTTCAACGGACCGCTCTCCCGGAGATGCAGTAGTGCGTGTGGTCGGCACGTTCGTAAATGTGACGTTAGCCGGTTTGGTAATGATCACTTCTTGATGAACATCTCCACCTCCGCCGCAAGCAGCGAGAAAGAGAGATGTCGAAATGGTCAAAGTCGCGAGTAAGCGAGTTTTCATGGGAACCCTCCGTTGTATAGAACAAAAAATGGGCTTGTTAAGCCCGACAAACTACACTACTTGTTATACTATAAATACTTGACTTTTGTCAATTTATCTAGAAGAATAAAAACGCGCCCGCGAAGCGGGCGCTTTTGTATTCTTTAAAAAATTATTTCTTCTTGGCTGGCTTCTCTTTCTTCTCCTTGACTGGAGCATTTGCTTTCTTTGCAGCCTTTGCTTCTGCTAAAGCTTCCCCTTTTGCATGCATTGCAGATACTACTGGTGATAACACTGGCAATGTAATAGTGCCTCCTAATGCTGTAATTTTCCCTTCAGCAGTCTTTGACACATCACATCCGACAATTGCTAGCTTCACAGTAAGTTCACCTGTTCCAAGAATTTTCACCTTCGGCATCTTATCAAATCTGATATTGATAAGCTTCATATCGTGAAGTGAACGTGGATTCACTTCGTCCCCCGCCTTAAATATATTAAGTGCAGATACGTTTACTACCGCTTCTGGTCCACGATAAAATACAGACTCAGAACGATTCTTGCCATGACCACGCAACTTAGGAAGTTTCTTGATGACATCACGAAGTGCTGGGCGGCGCTTATTACCGGCACGAGCTGTTTGCCCCTTGCCTCCACGACCTGCTGTCTTCCCGCGCTTACCTCCGCGAGCTACGAGTTTTGCTTTTTTGTGCGCGTGTTCGCGTCTAATTTCATGTACTTGCATATCTATATGATTATTTAACTTCAGCAACTACAGGTGCTTCTACCATCTTAGTTACTTCTACTGGCGACTCACCGTGAGCATACGCAATCTCGTGAAGCGCTTTCATAGTCGCACGAGCATTGTTAAGTTTATTCTTTGAACCTGAATTAAATTTAGCAGTCACATCCTTAACTCCAGCAAGTGCGAAAATCACGCGAGCTGATGATCCAGCGATCAAACCCTTTCCTTTGTTTGGCATAATAGTTACTGTCGAACTGTTGTATTTCGCAGCTACATCGTGAGGAATTGCTTTGTTCTTTGTAAGCTTAAGCGTAATCATATTGCGCTTTGCCTGCTTCATAGCTTTTTCAATCGCAAGCTGAGTATCCTGAGCCTTTCCAGTTCCAAGTCCGATGCGACCATTTCGATCTCCTGCAACAAGCGCTACAGAAAGAGAGAAACGACGACCTCCAGAAACCACACGAGTCACACGACGAATAGAAATCATCTTACTATCAAATTCTGGCTTTTCACGAGGAGCACGCGGTCGAGACCCGCCACGGCCGCCTGGTCTACCACCACGATTATTTTGATTGCGAGCGCCACGGGCATCTCTTTGATCACGTGGAGCAACTGCATCTACTTTAGCAGCTTCTATTGGAGCGGCTATAGGTGCTTCGGCAGAAATTGTTTCAGCAACTACTTCAGGCAATACTTCTTGCGCCTCCACAGCAGCTTCTGCCTCTACGATGACCTCCTCTTCTTTTGTGATTTTATTTTCTTCCATAATTATATAAATTGGTTTAGAACTCCAAGCCAGATGCTCGTGCAGCGTCTGCTAATGCCTGTACTCGGCCAGCATATGAGAATCCTCCACGATCAAACACCACTTGCGTGATCTTGGCCTTCTTTGCACTCTCTGCAAGTAGCGCTCCTACTTTCTTGGCACGCTCTACTTTATTCATCTTATCGGTAAGCCCTAGGTCTGAAGCAGAAACAAGCGTTATTTGTTTCGCATCATCAATAAGCTGCGCATACATGTAGCGGTTTGAACGAAATACTGCAAGTCGAGGACGAGCTTCTGTACCCTGCACTCGAGTGCGGATTTTCTTGTGGAGACGAACTCTCTTTTCTGTTTTCTGTGATGTTTTCATACGTTGTTATTACAGGATTATGCAGACTTCTTACCTTGCTTTCGACGAACTGTCTCAGTACTGTAACGAATACCCTTGCCTTTGTACGGTTCAGGTTTCTTAAGTGAACGAACTTTCATCGCAAAGAGTGACACCGCTTCCTTGTCCACTCCTACGATAGTAAGACTTCCTTTTTCTGCGGTTACCGTGATTCCAGCAGGAATCTTCATAGTAACAGGATGTGAAAATCCAAGAGATAAGTTAAGAATATCTCCTTTTACATCCCATTTGAATCCAACACCTTCTACAAGAAGTTTCTTTTCAAAAGGAGTAACCACTCCAGTGATCATATTTCTAATATGAGACATGTAGGTTCCCCAAAGTGCGCGAGAGAACTTGTCGTTACGACGAGGAGCTGAGGTAACACTTGTTCCATCGATAGTGATTTCAACTTCTTCACGAACAGCACGAGTAAGATCTCCTTTTGGTCCTTTCACATGCACAACACCACCTGTTTGCGTAACGGTGACACCAGTAGGTATTGTAAGTTGTAGTTTTCCAATTCTGCTCATATATGTATAGTTACCACATCGTGAATAACACTTCCCCACCGACCTGCTCTTTGCGAGCTTCCTTCTGGGTAAGAATTCCTTTAGGTGTTGAAAGAACCGCAATACCATGTCCGTAACGAACAGGCTTGATTTCCTTTACTCCCTTGTACACACGCTTTGAAGGCTTTGAAATGCGAGTTACCCCTACGATTTTAGGAGCGTCTCCATTGTAACTAAGCGCTACTTCAATAACTGGCTTCTTTTCGTCACCTGTTACGTTTACCGCCTTTACATACCCTTCGTTCTTAAGAACATTAAGAATAGCCAACTTCATTTTTGAATGTGGAACAGTAACAGAAGCCTTCTTTACAAGACTTGCGTTCTTAAGCCCGATTAACATGTTTGCAATAGTGTCCATAGTGATGATTGATTACCAAGATGCCTTCTTAATCCCCGGGATCATTCCTTCGTTAGCAAGTTCACGGAAACACATACGACATAGCCCGAAATCTCTCATGAAACCGTGCTTGCGTCCACACTTAAAACAACGATTCGTTTTTCGTGTACTAAATTTAGGGGTCTTTTTAGACCTCGCGATAACTGATGTCTTTGCCATAGGTAGCTGTTGGTGAATACCGGATGAATATCGCGTTTATTTTTGTAAAGCTTCCTAAGAACGAGAGTTCGGAGAATAGACTTGCAAAAAGCTACGGATTACAAACGGTACGGCTAACTATAGCATAAAAAAGTTTACCCCGCAAGCCTCCACCTTTGTGGTTAGATAAGGGTAACATGCTAAACTTTGTCCATATGACATACATTATACTTTCTTCTGTAGCAGGAATTATAAGCTTTATGATTTTAGATTATGTGTGGCTCGCGGTAATTGCCAAGAGCACATATATGAAAGCGTTGAGCACACATATCTCGGTTGAAGAAGGTTCACTTTCTACCAAAGTCCCCGTCATCCCTTTTGTCTATATCGTTATGGTGATTGGTTATTGGTATTTTGTTTTCCCAAAATTAGGAATGTACAATTTTACCGGAGCATTTGTCTTCGGTGCATTTTTTGGATTCATTTTGTATACATTTTATAACTTGACTAACGTAGCGACGCTGAAAGAGTATCCTTGGCAGATCGCGCTTATAGATATCGTGTGGGGATCATTTCTTGTGGGAACAGTAAGCTTAATCATCTATTATTCCCACGCTGCACTTATATTTTACATGACGCATTCATAAGAAAATCCGCACACCTGTAAACAGGTATACGGATTGTTTGGCTTTCACACATTCACGAGGAGCTCTTTGGTGGCGGAAGCGGAGCAGAGAAAGCACTCGGGCGCCTTGTTTGGAATTTTTCGCGCTCCATCTCTTTCCACGTTGTAAGACCTTCGATAATGCCTCGTTCCTTCATCTCCCTGTGCCTGGTTTCCAAATATGACTTATAGGAAAGAAGAACATTCATTGCCCGAACTTGTTTCAATATCAGAAGCACCGGCACACCCCTCTGTTCCAAGAGATAGAGTCCTTCCGATCGTTCAAGGTATGTCTTATTGAGAAGCCCCACAACTCGAAGCTCTTGCTGTGATGATCTTAGGCTTTCTGCTTCAGTTTCCAAAGTTTCTATCCGCGACTTCAGATCGTAAATAAAAAACTCAGCAGCACCCCACCCAATAAGAAATACTAATAGCCCGACCCAATAGACAAGCGAATTCTGACTAGTGGCGATAGGACCAGCTATGACCAATAACAGAAGACTAAGACCAAACCAAATCCGAAAAGCTTTCATGTTTCGCCTCCGCGAGGTTGAGAACATAGAAACAGAACTTCTGTTTCCTTATCTGTAACCCTACTCCTTCTGGGAAGAAGAATCAAATACGTGATTAGATTCAAATAAAAGAAGCGCGCCGTAGGCGCGCTTCTTTTATTTTTGCTTATTATCGATTTACGACAACAGTAGTGCTTGCAGTACCAAGTACTGTGCCACCATATGCAGAATATGCAGTTGCTTCAAAGGTTACCTGTTGTGGACCCCATGAAGTATTTATAATCGTTGCAGTGATATTAGGTGAAGAAGTAAGTGTTTGCTGATACACATAGTTATCAGTTCCACATGCTTGACCATTTACAATGATACCGAAGTTTGCAGGACAGAGTGCACGAACTTTCCAAAGAATTGAATTGTATTGTGCAAAGATAGGACTTCCTGAAGGAACGCTCACA
>OBEQ010231989.1_pt1 | contig 12742 bp, 14 predicted proteins | sample 1670901 | NCBI WGS metagenome assembly OBEQ01 (sample SAMEA104232315, study PRJEB22302) | groundwater metagenome | biome: forest; feature: aquifer; material: groundwater | place: USA | collected 2011-08-07 | depth 5.4 m
CGTTTAGTCGTCAATAGCTTGGAATAGGTCGGCGATTTTTTCGGCTGGCGTTTTCATCTCGAGCGCCATGTGCGGACGCTCGGTGTTGTAGTAATGCAGATACTCCGGAATCGCCCTTTGGTAACCGCGGAGAGTCCTTGTAATTCGGGAAAGGCACTCGTCCTGGATGGTGCGGTTGAACCGCTCGAGATGGGCATTGTCGTTCGGCGTCCTCACGCGCGAATGGCGATGTGCCATGCCGCGTTCCGTGATTCGTTTCGTGAACCATTTTGAAAATTCTGAGCCGTGATCCGACTGGAGCGTTTCAAACGCGAATGGCGAAATTCCTCTCGCCGTGTCCACGAACCGAAGGCTTCGATGCGTATTGATTGCGAGCGAAGGAATGGCATGCGCCCACCGCGAGCAGACATCGAGAAGCGTGTAGAGATACAGCCGATCCTCATGCGGTCCGTCGTGGATCGTGTCGATTTCGACGAGTACGCCTGGCTTTTCCGGCAGGGGCCGGGGCGGATACGTGTGCCACTTCTTCCATTTTGAGAAGCGGGTGAGCTCATTTCGCCGCAAGGTCCGTTCTACCGAGGAGAGCGATATCGCATAGCCGTCCTTCCCGAGCAGGTGATGGAGCACCACCGCACAGCGACGATATTTTCTTCGATACGCGATAATCGTTTCCGTCATGTCTTCCGAGAGTTCGGCGGGATGATGATGGGGTTTTGAGGAGCGAGTGGGGATCACTCGCGCCCGGAGATCATGCGGTGCGCGTTGCATCCATTTCACGATCGCGCTCTGGGAGTATCCAAGATGCCGCGCGACCTTGACCGTACTCCATCCGGAGCGAACGAGACGAACCGCCGTCATGCGGACGTGCGGCAACTGCGGATTTTGTGAATATGCCATGTACATAGCTTGAATGACCGCGGGGGGGTATTCCAAGCTATTGAAGCATTACGAGGTATTGACACGTATATATTTCTATGCTAACATACTTCTGCAAGATTAGGATTATTTATACGTCCTAATCTTGAATGTTCTTTGAAAAAAGCATTTCCCGCCTGTTAAGTTCATGCACTATCGTGGATTTAATCGGCGGGAAATGAAAACTCCTTCCAGCCAGCCCCGAATGCGGTTCGCCGCTTTGGTTCGTGGGGCTTCGTTGCCGGAATGCGCTTCGGCGCTTGGATAAAATCAACTTCGTCTTGGTCTCGAAAACCAAGTCCGTCTTCCGCCATAAACGGAACGGAGAGGATTGGGAAATCTAATCACGAAGAATCTTGCTAGTTCCTGGCACAGACCAGACGAGGAGTGAAAATATGATAAATAAAAAAGAAAGTGTAAAGATGGTAGCAGAGGCTACCGCGGCTGTCGTTTTTGGCAGCTTGGAATACCGGGTGATGGAAATCCCGGCCTCGGATCTAGACACCGAGGAAGATTATTTTTTAGTATTGGTGGCCATTCCGGCCGGGGTGAGCATCCCCTCATTGGATGCTAGCCGATCGAGGGGTCAATTGGAGGTGCACTGCACCCATATTGATGAGATCGGAGAATTCTCCTTGGAGCAAGTGGCTCCCCCAGAAAATTGTTTTATCTGGGATCAAATAAAAAAAGAATGGAGGAAGTTAGAGGTGGTCAATTTAACCACGAGATCCTGGACATGGGGATAGGATTTTGCAGCAGAGCAACTGCATTACCAAGCTCTCGGCTTTCGGGTGCCGGAATCATCAAAACCCGAAATACAGCGCGATTGCGGTTGCACAAACCCTTTCGCGCTTTTTTATTTGTCCAAATATATTTATATTTCTACTCCATCCGTCCTCATTCGCCCATTCACGATTCGCTCATTCGCGCGAATAAGCGAATAAGGACGATCAAAATCAGAATAAGAGAAAAAATCAGGATTACTTACAGCAAGGAAATAATATGCCGCACGGCGGGAAATTGAATATGAGCGATGCCGTAAAAAACCTGCGAACTTCGCTGTTCCTTTTCTAAAATATCTATGACGGTAAGTATTGTAAGATGCTTTGAGGTTGCCTTAAACGAGAGATTGATGGCGTTTGCAATATCCCTTACTGCCGCTTCGCGATGCTCCTTGAGATATTTAAGAATCAGAAGCCGCCGGCGATTCGCAAGTGCTTTTAATTGTCTCTCTAATTCCCGTTCTGTCATGTTTCTTTAGTATAAGTATACCTCATTCGCCCATTCGCGCGAATGAGGTATATAAGAAATCAGGTTTATAAAAACAGTATTCTCCATTCTACATTCTAGATTCTCGTCAGAAAAACCGCGCGAAGAAAAAGATGACGACCCCGACGACGCTCGCGACTGCCGAGAGAATCCAGAACCGCATGGTGATCTGCGATTCCGGAGATCCCTGCGCCTGGAAATGATGGTGGATGGGGGAGGAGAGAAATATTTTCCGATGGAAGAATTTTCTCGCGAAGAGCTGGATGATGACAGAGGCCGATTCCACGACGAGCACAAAGGCGATGATTGGCAGGAGGAGAACGGTGTTCGTTAAAAACGCGATGACCGCGAGCGTGACGGTGAGCCCCATAATTCCCGTCTCCCCCATGTAGAACTTTGCCGGATGGACATTGAACCATAAATAGGTAAGGAGCGCGCCAGCAAGGACGACGATAAATGAAACCAAATCATAGAGCCCCTTCGTGTAGGCGATAACGCCGAACGCGAGAAAGATTGGCGCAAGGACTCCCGCGGAGAGGCCGTCGAGGCCGTCAACGACGCTTGTCGAATACGTCGCGACGGTCACGACGACAAAAAGCAGAAGATAGAGCCAGCCGATCTCCACGTTGCCGTGAAACGGCACATAGATGCTGTGCCACTCGAGCTTGAAGTAGAACCACCACGCGCCGACGAGAGCGATAAGAAAAATCATTGCGAGCCGCACCTTAAAGCGCATTCCCCCGCCGGTTTGCGTAGGTCCACGTTCCTGTACAATTAAAATATCTTCGAACAGGCCGAGGAGGGAGGCCGCGAGAAGCGTGAAGATCGGGAGCCACGTCTCCGAACGGGACACAAAGTTGAGCTGGGCAAAAAATGAACCGGGAAAAAGTTTCGCGCCGACAAAGCCGATTGCCGTTACGATGCTTACCGTCCCCCAGATCAAAATGCCGCCCATCCGCGGCGTGGATATTTCTTTTTCGGCATGGAGTTTCGTGAAAATGGGCGTTTTCGCGCCGCCGAACGTCTCTTCGCGCGGCTTTTTCTTCCACGTTTTATGCGCATATAAAAATGCGATAAGGAACGGCGCCGCGGAAATCGCCACGCCGAATGAAAGCAAAAAGAGAATGGCGTTCCGAACGATGAGAAAGACGGAGGAAGAATACATAAGTAATTCAAAATTTAAAAATCAAAGTTTAAAATGAAAATTCAAAATGATAAAATCGGCGGACATTTTTAATTTTACATTGTCATTTTGCATTTTGATATTTGATTTTTACATTTTCTGGCTAGTAGTTAGCAATTATTAATTATGGACGCATAGCAACGAAGTTCGTTTTAAACCACGTAAGCAACTTCTCCGTCTCGCCGAATCGGTCATCCGTCCCCAATACGAGAACAAGGACCGGCCTGCCAGCGACCGAAAAAACGGAGAGGAGATTTCCGCTCGCCTCATCAGTATACCCCGTTTTCCCTCCAAGAAAATCACTCCTCCCCGCAAAGAGATTAATACTCGAAAGCATTTGGACATTCCCCGACGCGTGTTCGGTAATCGTAACGGCTCCCGTCCGCGTTATTCCGAAAATCTGCGGGTAACCGGCATAGATCGCCTGCGTAATCTTTAAAATGTCGCGGCCGGTTGACTGGTTCGCGGGTGAAATACCCGTGGGATCGTCGAAGTGCGTTTCGAGCGCGCCCCACGTACGCGCAAGATCATTCATGCCGGCAAGAAACTCGCTTCTGCCGTAACTCTGGGCGATCGCCTCGGCGGACGCGTTGCTTGACGGCAGGAGCATGGCATAAAGCAGATCGCGCACGCGGTATGTTCCGGCAACAAGGGAATGGCTCGATGACGACGCGGCCGATTCGGAAATGGGATCGTGCACGGAAACGAGCGCGTCCTCGGCTATGCGCGCCGCGGCATACGTCGCCGTCACAAGCTTGGTGATGGATGCGATGGGCCAGCGGTCACCGAGGTTTTTTTCAAAATATATTTCTCCGCTCCCCATATCCGCGAGGAGCGCCGTGTGCGCCCGGACTTCGGGCTCCCGGGAAATCCCTGTGGGATAAAAAAAAGAAAACGAGGGGCTCTCCGCGGCCCGCAGTGCGGTGGACGATGGATCGGCGCCCGCGTCCGGAACGGAAACCGCATTACCTCCAAACACAGAAGAAGGAAATGAAAACACCGCCGCAGTTCCGAGAGAAATGGCTAATCCCCGAGGCGGCGGGCCGGAGAGCGCGGCCACGGATGAATTTTTATTTGCGGTTTGTTTGCTCCCCACGATGGCAAGCGCGATCATGACGCCCAGAAACAAAAATTTGAGGAAGTTTTCCGACATAGAAAGCAGGCCATTTATTGGTCAAGATTTTCGGGTTGCGCTTCCGAAACAGATGGCACATCCGGCGCCGAAAAATCCTGAATCTTTTTGAACTTCTCGTACTCCGGAAGGTCTTCTTTTTTTGAGATCCCCAGATGTTTTACAAACGCGATGCTCGGACTGTATAAATATGAATTTGGATGTTCGGGATCGGGCGCGCGCTCAATAAGACCACGCAGAAGCAAACTCCGCAAGATGAACGAGGAATTGACGCCGCGCTGATAATCAATTTTATTCCGCGAAATCGGTCCGCAATACGCCACAATCGCGAGCGTTTCCAAACTCGCGGGCGAGAGCTCCTCGGAAAGTTCGCTTTTCACGAACTCCTCCGCGATTGCGTGGAACTGCGGCTTTGTCGCGAGCTGGAATAAATCTCCTTCCGAAACGAGCGTGAGCCCGCGGTCGGCTAATGCAAGTTTCGTTTTCAATTCTTCAAGTAATGCTTCCGCTTCCTTCGTTTCAATTTCCAGAACCTTCGCGATTTTTTTCTGCGTCATTGGCTCGCCGTGGATAAAGAGCAGGGCTTCTAATGCAGCTAATTTTTCGTCGTGGGATTGGGTCATGTTATCTTTTGCATATCTTTCCGGATACGAAGCGCAAGCATTAATTTGTTGGTTGAAATTTGATCTGCGCCTAATTGATATGCTCGCCGAATATCTCGAATGGTATCACGATTACCGATATGAACCTTAATCCCGGATTTTTTCAAATCAGCCACGAATGGCTTTGTCGCAATTGAGATCGGGCAATGCGCAACATCAAACTTCCCGAGAATCAGTTCGGCTTTTGTCATATGGTGCCCCAGTTTTAATTCCATCCATTCGAGATATTCGTCTATAAACCGCCCGATTTTTACAGATGGAATCAGTTGTTTTAGTTTTGCTAAAAGGAGCGAGGAATGCGACGTAAATTCGCATTTGTGAAGTAAGTCATATTTCCGGGCAAGTTTCACGACCATTTCTCCGAAAAATAAACTATACTCTTTAAGCTCTATTTCATAATTTATTTCACTTCCAAAGTGCCGAAAAACATCATTAAGCAACGGAGTTTTTTCACCGCGAAACTTTTTTCTGAACCAGCTGCCAGCATCAAGATGCTTCAGATAATTCCATTTTTTCTCGCATATTAATCCTCTGCCGTTATCCATTTTGCCGAGATAGTAATCGTGGTGGACGACAAGCTTTTTATCTTTCGTAACGTGGACGTCTAATTCAATCCCGTCGGCGCCCATTGCAACGGCTTTCTCGAAAGCGATCAGGGTATTTTCCGGATATTTTTCAGAAAAACCCCGATGAGCGATGATTTTTGTTTTCACGATAGACTCATTCATATTTTCCTCACGACGATGTCTCCTTCCCCTGTTGCCTGCTCAAGAAAAATAATCTGCTCGCGGGCCAAATGCAAGAGCGCGAGGAAGGTGACGATGAGTTCCTCGCGGGAGCCCGCGCCCGAGAGAATCCGCAAGCTCGTTTCGTTCAACTTCCGAAGTTCCGCCACGATTGCATTCGCTTTTTCTTCGAGAGAAATTACTTGATTTTTGATAACCTGATTTTCTTTCGCGAATCGCTCGAGTGTTTCGAAAATTTTTGCAAGCGCGGCCTGAAGCGCCGCGACACTCACGTTTTTTCCGGGATAAAAAACGGCCTGTTCCGAACCGAGAAACGCGCCCGCGTGCAGAAAATACGGCCGGCTGAGCTCATTACTTTGTTCCGCCCACAGCGCGGCGACATGCGCCATCGCGGGCTTCCATGCACGATAGAGCTTGAGCCGTGATTCGAGATCTTTGATTTCCGCTTCTTCTTCGCCGGAGAGCTCCGCGCCGGGCACAAGCGACTTCGATTTGATTAAAATGAGCCGACTCGCGACGACGATAAAGTCCGCGAGAAGCCGGAGATATGACACCGCATCCCCTTCTTCCCGTGGAATATTCACCTGCAATTTTTCGAGGTAGCGGAGAAAATCGTTCGTCACCTGCGCCAAGCTCACTTCGGAAATTTCAAGTTTCCGCGCTTCAATAAGTTCGAGCAACGCGTCGAGCGGCCCGGTAAATTCCCCGACTTTTAGTTCGTAAGGCATATACTTTTTAGAATTTTAAATTTTCTATGCTCATATAACTATTCCCCGGATCCCAGAGGAGCCAGCCGGCAAACACGCTAGTCGTGAGTTTATAAGGCGCCGTAATTCATAGTAATCCAATCCAGAATCGTTTGCGTTTCGCCGAGTTCGTCGGGCGAGTTTAGGAGTATTATTGCAATCGGACGCTTGGCTTCTCCTTTGCCGATCTCAAATATGCCGAGAAAGGTCCCGCCGGCGGCTTTCGTGAGGCCGACTTTCCCGCCCACAAAGCCGGAGTTGCCGATGAATCCGTTAAAACTCTGCACGTCCGGATAGTCGAGGGGCCCGTAGACGCGCGTGTCTATCTCCCCTTTTGAAGTATTAAGAATGAAGCTGCGATTCGCGTAGAGATGCTTGGCGAGCACAAAAAGATCTTGGGCGGTAGAAACATTCCCGGCCGAACGTCCCGAGGCGTCCGCGAAGTGGGCGTGGTTCATGCCAATCGCTTTCGCCTTTTCGTTCATAAGGGAAACGAAGTATGCGGGACCAAGATAGTGCCCGATCGCCTCGGCCGCTTCGTTCGAGGACTCCATAAGGAGGAGCGGCAGAAGATTATAGAGGGAAATTTTCTGGCCCGCAGAGAGGCGCGGGCGGGAGGTGGGTATGAGCATCTCCGGAGTAATCGTAATCACTTTTTCTATATTCACGTACTCAACCGCGACGAGCGCGGCCATGAACTTTGTGAGCGAGGCAATCGGCAGTTTCGCCTCGGAGTTCAATTCGGCGAGTACCGCGTTGTTTTTGAGATCCGCCACCAAATAACTCTGCCCCTCTATGCCCGGAATTTTCGCGTGGTACGTAAAATTATCCGACGCCGCATCTTTTCCGTACACGAGAACGGGGGTGCCCACACCGACCAGATCATATACTCGCTTCGCGTCTTCCGTCGCAAGCCGAATACAGCCGCCCGAGTAGCGGGAATTCACGGCCGTGCCGTCGGGATAGTACGGCCATCCATGGATAATAAAATTCCCCTCAAACGGCATGCTCCATGGCATATACACTCCCGCGAAACCGGAATACTCCTTCGGGTATTTTGCCTCAACGCGGTAAAGGCCGACGGGCGTTTCCCACCATGATCCTTCCTTGCCTTTCGTAAGAATCTTTGCCTCTATAACCACAGAACCATTTGCATACACCCGAAGTTCCATCACGGAAAGATCGGCCTCGATAAAATTCGCTTTTTTCTCTATAAATGATTCTCTGACTTGGGCATAAAAATTCGCGTTCGCAAGCGCCGGCCAACTGCCGAAAACAAGTTTCTCGGAAAGGAGATTGTCGCGCGGAATCAAAACTTCATAATTGTATACCTTCTCGGTCCAATGCCGAAGCAAAAAAAATAACCCAACCCCCGCTATGGCGAAGACGAGAATCGCAACATAGAGAGGCACCGATATGTTGGCTAATTTTTTTATCATAACGAGAGGGCTTTTATTGCAGTATACGTATTTCCGGGATCCCACAGAAGCCAGCCGCTCATAGTTGCCGAATAAGCGCTACTCGTTGCGTTTCCCGCCCCGACGCGAAACGAACTCTCTACTGCGTCTATTTCCTTTTGAACCATTCCGGCGTCATACGCCGCGCCCAAATCAAAAACCTGCAGCCACGGCCGCACCCGCGCAAGCGAGCGCGAGGATGACGAATTATTTTTTTCCAGAACGAGACGCTTTTCGAGCGCCTTATTCATCGAATATTTTACGACTTCATACGGATGTAGCGCGGGATTTTTATACCCCAGAAAACCGCCGCCATAATGGGAAGGATACATCATCGGCGAGACATAATCAAAATACGGATAGGCGTTTTCGAGTACTTGGCCGATGCCTAAATCATTCGAGGCAACCGTCGCGAGCCCAAAGAGATCTGCGGAAATTTTATTATTCGGGAAGGTTGCGCGCAGAAACTTGAAATACCGCGCGACGACGGCCGCGCGCGGCGATTTTTCGTCCCAATACGGGTAGGCGATATTTTCCAGGGAACCGTCAGATGCGAACCGGATGTAATCAAAATTCACTTCGTCGAATCCCCGCGCGAAAGCGTCTTTCGCGATCGAGGCGAGATAGTCCCACACTGGTTGCGCGACGGGATCCATCCACGCAAGGCCGTGATTGTCTGCCCACAGCCCTCCCGTGCTTTTATTTTTGAGCGCCCATTCCGGATGCGCTTTTGCAAGAATGGGGTCCTGAAAATCCGTGACGCGGCCGATAATATAGATGCCGTTGTCGTGGAGTTTTTTAATGAGCGCGTTCGGGCGGACAATGCGGATTTCGCCCTCGGCACCCGATGCCTTCACCTCCGGGATGTCTGTGTGATACGAAACGTATCCCGAGTAATCCTTGACATCAATGACCATCGCGTTCAATCCAGTCCGCTTCATGAGCGCAATAAGCGAATCCATTTTCCTCTCCGATCCCGCCGACCATCCCGTCACATAAATTCCCTTCACGACGGACGGCGGATTCGGAAGAGGCGCTTGCTTTTCGATGTCGCCATAATTTTTTCCGATGCCGGATGGAGCCGGCGCGGGAATACCGCTACTGCTCGTTGATTCGGGAATGGGCGGGAGCGCGTCAGCCATTTGCGCGGAAGCCGCATTTTTTTCGCCGGTGGCAGAAATAGGCACGATCGTCAAAACGCGCGGATGAAAAAATAAAAAAAGTCCCCCAATGGCGACCATAAAAATTGCGGCTCCGACGGCAAATTTCATCGTATTCACTATACCGATTAAAAATATTTTGGACAAGGGCGAATTAAAAAGCCCTTCCATAAGAAGGGCTGAATAAAAAACGAATCTTGCTATACTTAGGGACGGATTCCTGGAGTGGTAGAGAACAAATTTCTACTCCGAAACGGCTTCAGAGAAAAATCGCCAGCGGGCGTTTCGAGTTCCGGATCAGAGTCTGTGGCGCGGCCGAACACCTCAACCATATCAAGCTCGTGGAGCGTCTTCCACGAGCCATCGGGGCCTTCCGTTTCTTTGTCGGTTTGAGAACCGATGAAGAGCCCGCACGACCGGATTGTCGGAAGATTTTGTTCGATTAGATCCTTAAATTTTTCTCTGACCGCTTGCCGCGCCATCTCGAAATCCTTGCCAGAACGATCGAACCGTGCCGACAACTTCGAAAAAGAAACTTCGACTCCCAGCCGGTCGTCTTGATACTGCACCATGAAATCCGGCCACTGAATATAATGCGTGGCTGGATGAACAGCGCTTCTCGGCACATGAAGACAGCCGACTATGACGGTCTCAAGATACCAACCGTTGAGCTCCGGAGTGATCAGTGCTCGCGCGAATCGAACGGGAAGGTTTGGGGAAATCACCGCTTTCAGCTTCATATCTTCTTTCTCCTTTTCTGCAAGTTTTTCAATATTTTTGTAGCGGAAAACAACTGCCTGATATTATATATGAAGCAAGAAAAAATACAAATTTGCCGATAGCAACAATCGCGCCTATACTGTAGAAAAGCTTTTAGCTGTTAGGTTTTAGCTTTTAGTAAGAAAATTAAATTAATTCAATGAAAAACATATCGGCTAAAAGCTAACAGCTAACAGCTAAAACCTAAAAACTAAATTATGGCACTCGCATTGTACCGCAAATACCGGCCGAAAAAATTCTCCGACCTCCTGGGGCAGGAGACGAACGTGGAGATTTTGAAGAACGCCGCGAAGCAGGACCGCATCGGCCATGCGTACCTTTTCTACGGCCCGCGCGGCACGGGGAAAACGACGACGGCGCGCCTCATCGCAAAACTCCTCAATTGCGAAAAACGAAATGCGGACCCCACGTTCCGCGAAACCGGCGAACCGTGCAATGCCTGCCGGTCATGCCGGGAAATGGACGCAAACGCGTCGTTCGACATCGTCGAAATTGACGCGGCGTCGAACCGCGGCATTGACGAAATCCGCGAGGTAAAAAACGCGGCGAGAACCGCGCCCGCCGGAAGCGCCTACAAGGTATACATTATTGACGAAGCGCATATGCTCACGCCCGCCGCATGGAACGCGCTCCTCAAAACGCTCGAGGAGCCGCCGCGGCACGCGGTTTTCATTCTCGCCACGACCGAATACGAAAAGCTCCCCGCGACGATCACGTCGCGCGTCCAGCGGTTTCTCTTTAAAAAAGCCCCGAAGAAAACGATTATCGAAAAGCTTCGCGGCATCGCGAAGGCGGAACATATTTCGATTGACGAACCCGCGCTCGAGCTCGTCGCGGCCGCGGCAGAAGGAAGTTTCCGCGACGCGGAGTCGCTCCTCGACCAGCTCCATTCGCGCGGCGCGGCGATTGATCTTGAAACCGCCGAACGGATTATCGGCCGCGTGGGCCTCGCGCGCGTCCATGCGCTCGCCGAATGTATCTTGAAAAACGATTTGGCGGGCGCGCTTGCGTATCTCGAAACTATGGCCGGAGAGGGCCATAATCCCGTCCAGCTCACGAAAGACCTCATTCATTATTTGCGGAAGGTCATCACACTCAAAGCAAATCCGAATCTCGAGGCGTCCTTCGCCTCGGAAATGACTGACGAAGAAATGAGGGGTGTAAAAAATCTCGCCGCGTACATTACGGGCGCGAAGCACATTCCCCTCCTTCAAGCCCTGATCAGCGCGTACAGCGAAATGCGCTACAGCCCGTTCCAGACGATACCGCTCGAGATCGCGCTGATGGAGAAACTTGGGAGTGTTCGCGAATAACGCGAATTGTTTTCAAATAATGCGAATACGAATTTGCGTCATTCGCATGGATTCGCATTGATTTTGCATCGCTTAATTTTCCTTGTAAAATAAGGCGAAATTTGGATATTGACAATATTATAAAATGTGTGCTATTATATAAAAAGGTCCGTAGTTTCTTTTAAATTTAGAAGAAAGGAAGTAATTGACTTGCTGGCAAAGTGCCAAGCGGATTATATCCTTTCATGCCAAACCTCAAAGAAAGGAACATGCACTATGAACGAGCAAGAAGTTGTTGACATGATGAAGAGTAGTAAGTCCGAAGCCGAATGGAACGCGAACTGCGACAAGATGAAAAAAGCCTGTGGCGGTTATCCTTCCTTCTGGTATGGCACGATTGTCCTTTCGGGTCTCGCCACGAAGACCGCTGCGAGTTTCGGCGGGTCAGCCGACATCAAGATTACTGCCCTCGGGTAAGTTCTTCAATAAAGTACAAGCGGTTTTTGATCTTAGCCGCTTGCAGAAAGCCGAAATTTCTGCGAACCGAAAGGATATGAAGATCTTCGGCGCGAGAATCGCGCAGGCGAGCAAACCAATGTTCGCCTTTTTATTTTCGGCGCATCATATTCTCACATTCTTGAGAATGTGAGAGTGTCGGCTAATTCGCGCACGCCCCTGCCTGCCAGCAGACAGGTCTGGAGGGGATAAGAAAATAAGGCGGTGATATGATTTTTCAAAAACATAAATGCTCCCGTCACGCGAGGGCATTTTTTTATACAGGGAATTGAGTACTAGTGGCTAAGTGGCTAGTGGCTATCTCGTGATACTTATCGTCTGTCCAAGCTCGGCCGCCGGCGCGCTTACCGTGATTCTGCCGGTTGTCGCGTCGCGCACGACGTTGTAGCCCGTATTATAATTAGTATTAGACGTATACTGCGCCCCGGTCGCAGATGGATCAAATGGCAAAATTGAGATGTAGGTGGGCACCACGCAGGGGGCAATATCGTATCCTCCCGTATTCGCCATATTCGTCGCCGTGGTCGGGATCACGCCTGCGGCGCAGTTCTTCTCGAAAATCCCTTGATTGTCGGCAGACCGCTGGCCGATGGAATTCAAAATGGCGTTCACGTTTGAAAATCGCTGCGTGTTCCGCGCCTGGGCGAACTGCCGCGCGGGGTTCAAGGCAACGACCACAACTCCCGCCAAAATGGCGATGATGCCGATCACGACCAGAAGTTCGATTAAGGTAAAACCTTTATTTGCTTTCATAGAAATTGAAAAGTCAACTCGACCTTTTCCTCTTTCCCACTAGTATATCAAATTATAAAGATGAATTATCCACAAGCTGTCGCTTCGCTCCCATAATGCGAATACTGCGAATAATACATCGAATGCAACGA
>OBEQ010298864.1_pt1 | contig 12739 bp, 13 predicted proteins | sample 1670901 | NCBI WGS metagenome assembly OBEQ01 (sample SAMEA104232315, study PRJEB22302) | groundwater metagenome | biome: forest; feature: aquifer; material: groundwater | place: USA | collected 2011-08-07 | depth 5.4 m
AGGATGCCGGCTCACCGCATAAGCCAAAGCCTGTGGTCTTAAGCCAAGACCGGTGGCCGGGAGAGACAGGTCAGTAAAAGTTTCGCTGGAGGTTCCAAGACCAATCATTTCAGCTAAGTTGTCCATCGCTGTCCGGACATACTTGCGAGCGGCATACAAACGGTACTCGTCATTTGCTTCTGGAACTCTTTTTTCTCTTCGTAATTCCCTCGTTAAACTTGCTAGTCCGCTTTCAGCATATCGAAGATCTGTAACATCCATATACAATCGATCCCCTTGGCTTACCTGCGGCAAATCCATCCAAATCCCTGCATCGTGAATATCCCGTAGCGCGGCAAAAACTTCAGCTCCCACCGGCTCTCCATCCCATCGAACCGCATGATAGGCCTCTAACGCCCGGACGTAAGCCGCTTCCTTAGCACTAGCGTCAACCGGAACATCACTTCGGTAAAGTTCTGTGGCGCGGCGGGCATCTTCTAAAAGAAAAGCACGATGAGCTTTGGCAAAATCAACAGCCCGATCCCTCAGACTTTCATTAAAACCATAGGCCTCCTGAAAACGGGCTCCCACTTCAAGGGCCAGTGGCCCAAGAGCCAGCGGCCCTTCCCCTGTTTGCCCGCTAAGAAAATCATCCATCAATCTTATCGTCTCCTCGGACGTGATCGGATCATTTAATTGAAGCTCGGAAGGCACCGGTTGTGGGCCTTGATTAACATCGGGAATAGGAAATGTGTTATCTTTGAGAGAGCGATAAAGCCCGTAAAATGTGGTAGCCGCTTGCAGTTTCGCAGGCATATATTGCCAGGCCAAGGCATACCGTTCGGAAGAGGTGTAAACATCACTGGTCAAAGGAAAAAGAAAACCCCCCTGAACTTTGCTAACGATTTTAGCAGGCCCTTTTAACCCAACCGTTTTCAAGGCCGTACCAGTCACCCCCAAACCTTGATAGAAAGCCCATCCAGCGACAGTGGCCACTCCATGCGTAAGTGTCGCCCAGGCTCCACGAGGTTCTTCGTGGGGGTCCAAAATGATAGCGGTCTGCAACCCCGCCGTTAGAGCCGCATCTCCTGCAGCCGTAACGGGACCTATTCCTTCTGGCAAACCCTCATTGTTATCTGGCAAAAACGCATCTTTACTTGATAATATGGCCGAATGATCGGCTCCGTTTGCAGTACCGTTAGTAACGGCAACATCCGCTGAACCTTGAGATGGCTGGTCAAGATTGGAACCATTCACTGGACGAATATCAGGCATAAAGAATCTCCTTAGGGTCATTGACCCTATACTTCAATTTAATAAATGATCAGGTAAGACTCTCCCTCTTATCGGAAAGCGCCTGAAAAGGTTGCTAAAAATTTGCAAATTTTTGTAAATACTTCCATAAAAAATTTATTCCCCGATTGCCAGCAAAATCTGAAGGATTTCACACAAGGTTTCAATTTTATGAATAATAGGAAAATTGGCCCAGAAACTAGATATAACGACCAAACCGGATTTCAAAATCGCTTCCATGATTTTGGAGCGACAAGAAAGAAAGCGGAGAAGAAGGGATCCAGCCCCTCCCCGAAACTCCAATAATTTTCGGCGCTACGAAAAGATCAACCTCATCCCACAATTTTTGGTCCTCGAAAGATTTCAAAACAGTTGGTCCCCCTTCCACCAGAAGAGAAGTAACTTCCCATTGGGCAAGAATTTTTAAAAGATCGGGTAATGATTTAATGGGGACTACCAAAGCCCCTAACTTTTCATATTTTTTTATGCGTGATTTGTTAGAGGTATTTTTAGTTGCCGTCGCCAAAATAACCGCTCCACCAACACTAGAAAAAAGTTTGGCGTTTAAAGGGGTGCGAAGATGCGAATCTAAAATAATGCGAAGAGGTTGCCGGGCCCCTTTAATCCCGCGAACATTCAGACTGGGATTATCGGCCAGCACCGTATTGACCCCAACCAAAATGGCATCGACTTGAGAACGGATTTCGTGGACCCTTTTGCGCGATTGGGAATTGGTAATCCAAAATCCCCCCCGTCCCTTTCTGGTCCGCCCCCCTTTGAAAAAGGGGGGTAAGGGGGGATTTGACATCTTTCCATCCAAGCTCATCGCTGCTTTTAAAATAATGTACGGGCGATTTTGTGTGATCCACGTTAAAAAAGTTCGATTGAGTAAACGCGCTTCCTTTTCCAACACTCCTTCTGTAACTTTTATTCCATTATTTTTTAAATATTTAACTGATTTTCCTGAAACTAAAGGATTAGGATCACGATGAGCAATGACAACATGACGAATTCCGCTTTGAACGACCTTTTCAACACACGGCGGGGTTCGTCCATAATGAAAACAGGGTTCGAGATTACAATAAAGAGTGAACCCTTTTGCCTGGAAATTTAATTTTTTGAGGGCGTTGATTTCGGCATGCGGAAGACCTGCTTGATGGTGATATCCTTCGCTCAAGATCCGACCATTTTTAATGATGACCGCCCCAACCATCGGGTTAGGAGAAGTCTGCCCTCTCCCTTTTCGGGCGAGATCGAGACAACGTTGCATGAATTTTGCGTGAAGTGACATACAGTGAACTACTTCTTTAAAATTCCCCGCAACTCATCCATAAATTCATTGATGTCTTTGAACGAACGATAAACGGAAGCAAAGCGGACGTAGGCCACCGGATCGATGCGGTGGAGAGCGTTCATGATAATTTCACCGATCTGGGTGGAAGGGACTTCTTTTTCTCCCTTTTCCTGACACTCTTTTTCAATCTCATCGACTAATTTGTTGATGGTTTCGATGGAAACGGGGCGCTTCTCGCATGCCTTCTTTAAGCCTTGAACAATTTTCAGGCGATCAAAAGTTTCGCGACGCCCATCTTTTTTAACAACCAGCGGCAAAACTTCTTCGACCCGCTCGTAAGTGGTAAATCTTTTTTGGCACGCTTCGCATTCGCGGCGGCGACGAATAATGTCCCCCTCTCCCGAGAGACGGGAATCGATCACTTTACTTTCGGCGTGGGTACAAAAAGGGCATTTCATCGGTACAAAGGAAATTTCCGGCACAACTCATCAACATTTTTCCGGACATCCGCAATTTTTTGTTCGTTTTGAGTGTTTTTGAGAACGTCTATCATCCAACCGGCAATCAATTTAAGCTCGGACTCTTTCATTCCTTTGGTCGTGAGGGCGGGAGTACCAACACGAATACCGCTGGTAACAAAGGGAGAACGGGTTTCTTTAGGGACGGTATTTTTATTCACGGTGATTCCAGCAAAGCCCAACGCCTCTTCCGCTTCTTTGCCGGAAATTCCGCGATTGGTGAGATCGACCAAAATGAGATGATTGTCGGTTCCGCCCGACACCAGAGAAAAATCTCCCTTCACAAATTCGGCCGCCAACATTTGCGCATTTTTGATGATCTGTGCACAATAAGTTTTATAAGCTGGCTCGAGATTTTCCTTAAAGGCCACCGCTTTGGCCGCAATGACGTGCATCAGAGGCCCTCCTTGAATTCCCGGAAAAATGGTTTTGTCGATATCTTTGGCAAATTCTTGGCGGCACAAAATCATCCCGCCACGCGGTCCGCGCAATGTTTTGTGCGTCGTGGTCGTTACATATTCACAATAAGGAACGGGATCAGGATGCAACCCCGCTGCCACCAACCCCGCCGGATGTGCAATGTCGGCCATGATGCGGCTACCTACTTCATCGGCAATTTCGCGGAATTTTTGGAAATCAATTTTTCGAGGGTAAGCGCTAGCGCCACAGACAATAAGTTTGGGACGATTTTTTTTGGCCAAATCGCGGATCTGATCGTAATCTAAAAATCCGGTGTCGTGATTCAGTCCGTAAGGGACCACCTTGTAAAGTTTTCCCGAAAAATTAACCGGCGAACCATGTGTGAGGTGCCCCCCTTCCGATAGATTCTGCCCCATGATAGTATCGCCCGGACTGAGGAAGGAAAGATATACCGCCATGTTCGCCTGCGAACCACTATGCGGCTGAACGTTGACATGCTCGGCTTTAAAAAGTTCTTTCGCGCGGGCAATGGCCAAGTCTTCCACCACATCGACGTTGGAACAACCACCGTAATAGCGCTTGTGCGGATACCCTTCAGCATACTTGTTGGTCATCACCGTGCCTAACGCCTCGAGCACCGCCTTGGAAACAAAATTTTCAGAAGCGATCATTTCGAGCTTGTATTCTTGTCGATCGATTTCTTTTTCGATAGCCTGGTAAACTTCGGGATCAAAGGTTTGTAATGTCATAATTATTTACAATTTTTATCTTCGAATTTTTTAATTTTTTCCACTCTTTTTTCGTGGCGCCCGCCAGCAAAAGCGGTTTTCAAAAACAGGGCGACAATTTCCTTGGCCAACGGGCTTGCCACCACTCTTCCCCCTAAACAAAGAACATTGATGTCATTATGCTCGCGTGCCATCTGGGCCGAAAAAAGATCGGTGATCGCCGCCGCCCTCACCCCTTTAAATTTATTGGCGGTGATGGCCATCCCCACGCCGGTGCCACACAGCAAAATACCGCGATCGGCTTCCTTACTGGAAACTTTCTCGGCCACCAAACCTGCATAATCGGGATAGTCGACAGAATCGTCGCTGAAAGCGCCCAGATCTTCAACCGTCACGTTTGCTGCGCCCGACAGATAACGAAGAACTTCTTGTTTGAGGGAAAAACCGCCGTGATCGGAGGCAAGAACAATTTTCATTGGTTTTTTTGGGATACGTAATCGATAGCATCCTGAACGGCGAGTATTTTTTCGGCCTCTTCGTCAGGAATTTCCATTTCGAATTCTTCTTCCATCGCCATGATCAGTTCGACAATATCCAGGGAATCGGCGCCAAGATCATCCACAAAATTGGCGTCGTTCTTGACATCTTCTTCGTGGAGCCCCAGCTGATCGGCAATGATTTCTTTGATCCGACTTTCGACACTGGGAAGACGTTTCTTAGCCATGGTTTTCAAACCTTTCATACAAAACCTAGAGGGGGTCTACAAGGTATCCATGGTGACTACTTCGCGATCGCGATAATGCCCACAGTGAATACAGACCCGATGAGGAAGCTTTGGCTCGTTGCAACGGGGACAAACAGATAAAGATTTGGGCGTACGAGCATCATGCGAACGTCGCATCCCTCTTCTGGATTTGGAAACCCTTCGTTTTGGTAATGACATAAAAACCTCGTATTTTTCGTCTTAATTTAAGGCGGAAATAACTACTACGTGGGCTTTTACTTTGTCAAGAAATACCCCTGTCCTTTTTTTTGATGTTTTTTAACGCCTCCCAGCGAGGATCGATCTCTTGCAACGGCGGACAAGCGCAAGGCCCGCGATTAAGGTTGGCCGCACAGCGCGGACAAAGCCCTTTACACCCTTCGTCACACAAAAAACGGACAGGAAGGGAAAATAAAAGTTGTTCACTTAAGATATCGGCCAAATTAATTTGCGCACCATGATAAAAGGCAAAGTTGAGATCCTCGCCGGAAAGACTTTTTTCATCTTCTTCGATTTCTTGGGAAGCAGAGGGTCTTTCGTGGGCCGAATCGAATTCGGGCACAAGATGCATGGCAATCGGAACACTCAAACGATAATGAAACGGCTCGCCACAACGATCGCAGAGAGGTTGAAGTTGCAAAGAAACTTTTCCAGCTAAAGTTAAATTTTCATCGGTCCGCACGATCAGAATTTGACCCGCAATCGATTCGACATCGGGACTTTCGACAGGAAACGAGTCGCGCACCATCTGTCTCACCCATTCTTCACGCGGGGTGATCACAATGGTTTTCCCTTCCTCACTGATTGTAGCGACTGAAAATTTCATTCCCTTGTTCCTTTACCCCCTCCTCGGCAACTTCACTCCTTTAACGCGTTTCAACAAATCAAAATAGCGAGAGACTGTCTCTCCCTCTTCCGCCATGGGATCGGTGACCAAACCACGCACAAATTCTTTTGTCAATTTTCCCTCGAGCAAAGCATGAAACATCTTCTCCCCCAGCTCGTAAGCGATCGCGTGGGTGACGCTCAAAAAAAGATCGGTCGAAAGAGGGCCAATTTTATTGGTGTGAAACGGTTCCCCTTTTCGGGATTTGGCTTCGTGCTCCAAAAAAAGAACGGCAGTACTATATTCCAAATCACGCGCATTAACGCGGTGACTCTGTTTGAGATAAAGTAGAAGCTTCAGATAATCGGGTGAACGAAAACATTTGCGACGGTGATTAATAATTTTCGATCCAAAAAAACCGATCGCTTCGTGAAGTATGTTGGCGTAAAAAGCATCTTGCATCGGACGCGGAAATTCGTCGCCAGCCGCCATGTGCCGCACCATATGGGCCGCCTCTTCGGCGGCGTGATTGACCGAAACATCAGCCAAATAAACAAACTTCTTTTTGGGAATGTAATAACTTTCGGATCGAAGAATTTGACGCTTGATTTCGCGAATCTCTGTTGGCGAAAAAGCCTTCGACTCGCGAAGACGTTTCAAGAAACTCAAATCGCCGCAGGTAAAAACCTCCACCTCTTCTTTTTCGCGCCCCAGTTTAATTCCCAAAAACTGGGTGATGCGATCGAGGTAATCCAAAAAAGTTTCTTTGGCATCGGCGTAATCGAGCATCCCCTCTTCGTGCTCCAACCAGTTGAGAAACGACTGTTGACAAATAATGGGAGGGGTATGCATCCGACAAAATTCGTTGTCGGAAATCTGCACCACGGTGGCCTGATGCTCCAACTCCTTCCCCGCCAACTTCCAATAGATCGCGTCGCTGTTTTGGTAGAGCGTCACCGTGCGCAAAGGAATTTTGGATATTCGAAATAGTCGCTCCACTTCACGCGGCAAATGCTTGGGTGCGGTATGCAGATCGCCAACAAAAGCTATAAACTTGGTTAACGGATTGATTTGAAATTTTTCGAAAATTAATCGAGCCGTCTCCTGATCCCGCTGCTCTAGGGTTCTCCCTTCGCTATAAGTTCCTTCAATTCCATAAACGGGAATATGATGATAGCGCGCAAAATCGAAAATCGGCCGGAAATTTTCCCACAAATCGAAAAACCAATGTTCGCGAAAACCAATCCGCTTCAAAAAAGACCGGTCGCTGACTTTGCCCATCATGTAAGAATCGAGATATTTTTGATGCTCGGCCGAAATCACCTCGACCCCAATGGCAAAATTGCGAGTACGCTTAACAAAATCGCGCAAAAACCTTAAGAAAGACCGTTGCGACTGATTCAAGGTGTGATAATCGCCGACGTAAATGATGTCGGCTTTAAGAGCCTCTTCCATCATCTGGTCGGGCGTCACTACTTTTTTAAAGGAAGAAACCGCTCGAAAATAACGGCGTTCGTAATTTGAGAAACCTTTATCCTCGGGAATGACAGACTGGCTAATAATTTCCCGATTGTGGCGATAAATCTGTTTTTGGAGCTGAAGTAATTCTTCACGCGGTGAAAGAGAAGACATAGGATTCACTTAACCGACACAACTCCCATCATTCTCCAGGTAAATTGCACGGAAAAAGTTTCACTATGGATTGGCGTTAGCCCGGCTTGTCGCATCATTTCTTGAAGTTCAGTTAATCCGTACACCCGGTAATGAGAAGGAAAAAAAAGTCGGCGAAAACGATGATACATTTTTCCAAACAAAAAATCGTAGCACCAATCGATAATAATTAGTTTTCCCCCCGTTTTCAAAACACGAGCTGCTTCGTTCAAGACCTTCTGAGGCTCGCGCATGTAGTGAAAGGCGCTGCAGGAAATAACAATATCAAATCGATTGTCGGGAAAAGGCAAATGGCGGCTGTCGGCACAAATCCAATTTAATTGTGAAAAATGGATAAGTTTTTTGCGGGCCTGCCGTAGCATTTCTTCCGAAAGATCAATTCCTTCGATATTTTGTCTGGGAAAACGTTCCAATATTTTTCGTTCCAACTCCCCCGTTCCGCAAGCGACATCCAAAATGGTTTCGGCGCCAGTTAACTCCATCAAATCGAGCGCGGTGCCTAAGGTTCCATCTAAATAATTTTTGAAAATACGATCGTAAATACGCGCCTGACGCGCATACGAACGAACAACGGAATGATGAACGATAGGATCCATGGTTATTTTGATAGTGACATACCTACTAGGAAAATGACAAGAAAGTTTCCCTTAAGGCGCCAATCTTTGCATCGCCCACCCTTTGGGACTACGAATATACAAAAAACGATCGTGGAGACGATTGGGGCATTCGGTCCAAAACTCAATCTGCGACGGGACTAAACGAAAACCTCCCCAGTGCTTTGGCCGTGGAACTTCCGCTCCTTCAAATTTTTTTGAAAACTCCTGAAATTTTTTCTCGAGGGTTGCGCGTGAATCAAGCGTTGCACTTTGATCGGAGGCCCACGCGCCAATTTGGCTGTCGCGAGGGCGGGTCTTGAAATAAGCGTCTGCCTCAATCTCGGAAACTTTTTTTGTTGTTCCTCGAATCCGCACTTGGCGTTTGAGTTTTTCCCAATAAAATGTGAGTGCGGCCTGCGGCACACGAAGAAGTGATTTGGCTTTGGGAGAATTGAAATTCGTGTAAAATACAAATCCACTCTCATCAAACCCTTTTAATAAAACCATCCGAGCGTCAGGAAAACCTTTTTCATCAACAGTCGACAAACACATTGCATCAGGAAGCTTAATCTCCGGATTATTTTTGGCCTCTTGAAACCAAACCGCAAATTGTTCGAGTGGATTCATGGATTTTTATGGAATCGCCTTTCGTAAAGACTGAATAAATCTTCCAATATTTTTGTACACTGACGGGTTCTTGCCAGTTTTTGCAATAATTTTTACAAGAGCCGAACCAACCACGACACCATCGGCATAAGGAGCCAGTTTTTGCACATGCTGCGAATTGGAAACACCAAAACCTACCGCAATGGGAAGAGAAGAATATTTACGAATTTCATGAATCTGATTTTCAATCTCAACCGAAACCGTCAAAGCAGCGCCCGTCACTCCCGTGAGAGACACATAATACAAAAAACCAGATCCACTTTTCGCCGCTTTTTGAATGCGCGACTCATCAGAGGTCGGAGCTAACAGATGTACAAGATCAATCCTATTTTTACGCAAAGCCTGACGCAATGGATGCGCTTCTTCCGGAGGTAAATCAACAATAAGCACGGCATCGACTCCAGCCGCTGACGCTTTTTTAGCAAAGACATCGTGTCCCATTACAAATAGAGGATTGTAATATCCCATGAGAAGTAACGGCACTTCACTTTTTTTCCGAACACGCGCAACCAACTTGAAAATGTCGTCTAAAGTTATTTTATGTTTGAGCGCTCGCTCGCTGGCAGCTTGAATAACCGGGCCATCGGCCATCGGGTCTGAAAAAGGAACTCCTAATTCAATAATGTCGGCTCCAGCTTCTTCGAGAGTGAAAATAAGTTTTTCGGTGACGGCTAAAGTGGGATCGCCGGCGGTGATAAAAGGAATGAGCGCTTTTCGTCCTTCTTTTTTTAGTTTTTTAAATTTGGCGGCGATGCGACTCACAACTTCACCCCCATCGCTTTAGCAATTGTATTCATATCCTTATCACCGCGGCCGGAAAGATTCACCACAATGATTTGATCTTTCGTGGTGCGCTTGATCAGTTTTGGCAGATAAGCAATCGCGTGTGATGATTCGAGAGCGGGAAGTATTCCTTCGGTCTTAGCCAAAAGTTGAAAACCTTCCAGCGCTTCCTTGTCGGTTACCGAAACATATTCGGCGCGTCCTGTTTCTTTGAAATAAGCGTGCTCCGGCCCTACTCCCGGATAATCAAGGCCGGCCGAGATAGAATGAGTCGGCAAAATTTGTCCCTCTTTATCTTGAAGCAAATAAGTTTTGTTGCCGTGAAGAACGCCAACAGTGCCAGCACCAATGGAAACTGCATGTTTCCCCGTTTTAATTCCTTCTCCTGCCGCTTCCACTCCGACAAATTTTACAGAAGCATCTTTTACAAACGGATAAAAAAGTCCCATTGCGTTGGAACCACCGCCGATGCAAGCGACAAGATAGTCCGCCCCTTTTTCGCCAAAAGTTTTTAACTGTTTTTTGGTTTCCTTTCCGATAATCGACTGAAAATCGCGGACAATCATCGGATAAGGATGCGGCCCCGCCACCGTTCCAATGCAATAATGCGTGTGGCGAACGTGTGTTACCCAATCGCGAAGAGCTTCGTTCATCGCGTCCTTCAAGGTTTTTGTACCACTCGTCACGACATTCACTTTCGCTCCCAATAATTTCATCCGAAAAACATTCAGCGACTGACGATGTACATCTTCTTCCCCCATAAAAACTTCGCACTCCAATCCGAGGAGAGCACACATCGTCGCCGTGGCCACGCCATGCTGTCCCGCACCAGTTTCCGCAATGACTCGCGGCTTCTTCATCCTTTTCGCCAGCAAACATTGGCCCAGCGTATTGTTCACTTTGTGCGCACCGGTGTGGCAGAGATCTTCGCGCTTGAGATAAATTTTTGCGCCACCCAATTTTTGGGTAAGACGCTCCGCAAAATAAAGCGGCGTCGGTCGCCCTACATAATTTTTGGCGTAAAAATTAAATTCTTCGTGGAAAGTTTTGTCGCGGATTGTTTTTTTATAAAATTCTTCCAGCTCGAAAAGGGCAGGCATCAACGTCTCGGAGACATAACGTCCTCCAAAAATTCCAAAGTGTCCTGATTTGTCGGGAAATCTCGCCATACAGGGGAATATATTTTCTTACAAAAGACTATTTATCAAGCAAGATTTGGAATGGGACCTTGCATCAGGGCTCGCCATTCTTCCAAGGCGAGTTGAAAATTCTCCTGTGCTTTGTGGAATTCTTCGCGGACCTTCTCGCGCTGGCCGTGCAAGTAATCGAGCTTTTCTTTCTTCAGTCGTCGATACTCAACTTTCATCTCCAAAAAATGGCTGTGAGCTTCTTCGAGTCTGACGCGGGATTTTTTCAAAAACTCTTGCAAATGAATTCGTGTGGCGCTGGGTTCTGCTTCCACTTTTTTAGCAATCCAATTTTCCTGAACCTGCAACTTGGCCTGGAAAATATGGGCCGGGCTAGCACGATGCAAATTGTAAGCCCAACCAAATCTTTCGCAAAAACGAATCAACCATTTACCTGGATCGAAATGATACGACCTTAGGCCATTGCGATAATCTCCGGGAAATTCGTGATGAAAATTATGGTACCCTTCGCCATAAGTAAAAAGAGCGGTCACCCAGCTGTCTCGCCCGGTATGGCGAGTGGAATAAGGCTGACGCCCAAACTTATGGCACACCGAGTTAATGCAAAAAGTGGCATGTTGGTTGAACACAACACGGGCCACCCCCGCCAGAAAAAAACCGCCGAACGCATCTCCCCACAAAGCCGCAATCAGGGTTGGCAAAACAAAACTGACGGCAACCGACAACAAAAGATAATGACGATGCTGAAAACGGATCATCGGATCGGCATCCAAATCTTTGATATTTTCAAAGTCACGCGGCTTCTCCAATTCCTTCACAATCCAGCCGATGTGAGCATGCCAAAACCCTTTCGTAATGTTATACGGATCCCTCTCACCATCCACAAATCGGTGATGATAGCGATGATCCGAACACCAATCCCTGGCCGAGGCTTCAAAAGCGGCCCCTCCTAAAAGAAGCAAAACCCAGCTAACAAAACGATTGGCATCATAACTTCGATGAGACAAAAGACGATGATACCCCGCCGTAATTCCCAACCCCGTTCCATAAAGGAAAACGAACGTTAGAATCCAGGTAGCCCAATGAATACCATGATGAAGAGAAACCCAGGTAATTCCGCCAGCGGCTACCAAAGGACTGATAATGAAAAAAAGAAGATTAACCCAATCTGTGGGACGTTTGACGATTTGTTTTTTCCGAGACATTTATTCCTTATGAATGAGGTCGTATCTTTTAGCAAGAGATTTGCCACTTTACTTTGATGTTGACATATTCTCATATATTGAATACTTACCTCTTGACACCAATATAAGACTAATTTAGTCTTATATCAAGATAATAATGTTGATAATTTATATAAGTCTTTGAAATTATATTGTTTTTATACTTTTTATCCTGAGAAGTACAAGACCTAAAGTTGCGTGAATAGGTATTAAAATGCTTAGATTCAATAAAAAAACAGAATACGCTTTGTTGGCCATCGAGCATATGACGTTGACCGAACATGGGGCCTCCACGGTCACAAACACCCGTGAAATTTCGGAGGCGTATCATATCCCACTTCCTCTTTTGGCCAAGGTCATGCAAAAAATGGCCAGCAAAGGGTTGGTCAAAGCGATTCACGGAACAAAGGGGGGTTATCTGTTAGCGAAAAAACCGGCTGATATTTCGGTGGCCGATGTGATTTCGATTTTTGATGGTCCAGTGGCGGTGGCCGAATGTTTTAAGAATGAAAAAATTGATTGCCCACAATGGAACGGATGTCTCATCAAAGATCCATTTTACGAATTGAATCAGAAAATAAATTTGCTATTAACGACGACAACGGTAGCCGATCTGGCTGTTAAAAAAGAGGGCCACACACCGATACCGGTGTGAAAAATTTATGACACAAACATCCACAATTCAGGATCTAACCAATCGCGAATACAAATATGGCTTTGTCAGCGATATCGAGATGGACACACTTCCGAAAGGTCTCAGCGAAGAGGTCGTCCGTATGATCTCGGCCAAAAAAGAAGAGCCGGAATTTATGTTGGAGTTTCGGCTGAAGG
>OBEQ010988916.1_pt1 | contig 12739 bp, 8 predicted proteins | sample 1670901 | NCBI WGS metagenome assembly OBEQ01 (sample SAMEA104232315, study PRJEB22302) | groundwater metagenome | biome: forest; feature: aquifer; material: groundwater | place: USA | collected 2011-08-07 | depth 5.4 m
AGGATATGTCAGCGTCCGCGACGCCCGCGATGCGTCAGTATCTCGACGCCAAAGAGCAGCATCGCGACGCGATTCTGTTGTTTCGCATGGGCGATTTTTTCGAGATCTTCTACGAGGACGCGCTCGTCGCGGCGCGCACGCTCGAGATCACGCTGACGTCGCGGTCGAAGGATGCGAACGGCGGCGGCATCCCGATGTGCGGCGTCCCCTTTCACGCCGTCGACGGCTACATCGCGCGGCTGGTGAAACGTGGCTTCCGCGTCGCCATCTGCGACCAGGTTGAAGATCCGCGCAAAGCCAAAGGCCTCGTCAAACGCGAAGTCGTCCGCGTCGTCTCGCCCGGCACACTGACCGACACGAACTGTCTCGACGCACGCGAGCCAGCGTTCCTCATGGCCGTGTATCCCACGCCGGGCGGGGTCATCGGCGTCGCGCTGCTCGATCTCTCCACAGGCGAGTTCAGCGCCGCCGAGTACGCTGGTACAGGCGGCATGCAGGCCCTGACCGACGAGCTCGCCGTGCTCAGGCCGCGCGAGATCATCGTTCCGGCCGGCGACAACGGCGCGCCCGCGCCGGCCATTCCGCCGGTCGTCGCTTCGGGTGTGCCGACGACGCCGATTGACCGGTGGTTGTTCGAGTTCGAGGCAGCGCGGCGGACCCTGCTGGATCAGCTGCGCGCAGGAGGTCTCGAAGGATTTGGTCTGGAGGGTCATCCGGCGGCCGTCGCCGCAGCCGGCGCGCTGGTCCACCAATTGCGCGAGACGCAGAAAGTGGACCTCGCCCACGTACGGTCGATCGCGTATCGCCAGCGGGCCGATGCGCTCCTGATCGATCCGACGACGCTGAAGCATCTGGAAATCATCGAGGGCTCAGAAGGCGGACGAAGCGGGTCGTTGCTCGACGAGCTCGACAAGACGGTCACTTCGATCGGCAGCCGTCTGCTGCGATCGTGGCTGCTCCGCCCGCTCGTCGTGATCGAGCCGATTCGCGATCGCCTCGGCGCCGGCGAGGAACTGGCCTTTCACAACACCGAGCGCGGGAAATTCCGCGAGGCGATCAAGGGCGTGCAGGATCTCGAGCGGCTCGTGGCGCGCGCGGCCTTGGGCACCGCCGGCCCGCGCGACCTGGTCGGGCTGGCACACTCCCTCGCGGTCATCCCCCGCCTCCGCACGGTGCTTGCCGATCTCCAGGCGCCGCTCGTCCGCTCGCTGCTCGCGCAGCTCGACGACCTCGTCGACGTGCGCGGCCGCATCGAATCGACGTTGATCGACGAGGCACCGGCGCTGTCGCGCGACGGCGGGTTCACCCGCGACGGCGTGGACACCGAGCTCGATGAGCTGCGCGGAATCAGCCGCTCGGGCAAGCAGGTCATCGTCGAGATGGAAGAACGCGAGCGCGCGCGAACCGGCATCAACTCGCTCAAGGTCCGCTACAACCGCGTGTTCGGTTACTACATCGAGATCTCGAAATCGAACCTGCACGCGGTGCCGGCCGATTACCGCCGCAAGCAGACGGTCGCGGGCGGCGAGCGGTACATCACCCCGGCGCTCAAGGAATACGAAGACAAGGTGCTCGGCGCCGACGAGCGCATTCTGGAGCGCGAGCTCGAGATCTTCGAACGGCTGCGGACTGACGTCGCGGCCGAATCGCCACGCATCCAGGCGACCGCGCGCGCGCTGGCGACGCTCGATGTACTCGGCGCGCTGGCGGAGGCCGCGGCGGTCAACGACTACATCAAGCCGCACATCCATGACGGCGATGAGATGCATGTCGTCGAGGCTCGTCATCCCGTTGTCGAACGCCAGACGACGTCGGGCGACGCCTTCGTGCCGAACGACATCACGTTGAACGGCGGCGCGAGCCAGCTCGTGATCCTCACCGGACCGAACATGGGCGGCAAGTCCACCTATCTCCGGCAGACGGCGCTGCTCTGCGTCATGGCGCAAGCGGGTTCGTTCGTACCGGCGCGCGAGGCGAAGATTCCGCTGGTCGATCGCATTTTCGCGCGCGTCGGCGCTTCCGACAACATCGCGCGCGGCCATTCGACGTTCATGGTCGAGATGCAGGAAACGGCGAACATCCTGCACACAGCCACGTCGCGCAGCCTCGTCGTGCTCGACGAAATCGGGCGCGGCACGGCGACCTTCGACGGTCTCAGCATCGCGTGGGCCGTCGCCGAGTTTCTGGCGACGAACCCGAAGGTGCGGCCGAAGACGTTGTTCGCCACGCACTACCACGAGCTGACCGACCTGGCCGACGCGACACCCGGCGTGGTGAATTTCCACGTCTCCGCGCGCGAGTGGAAGGACGACATCATCTTCCTGCGCAAGATCGTCCCGGGCCGGTCGGATCGGAGCTACGGCATCCAGGTCGCGCGCCTCGCGGGGATCCCGATGATCGTGATCGAACGCGCCCGCGAAATCCTCGGGGCCCTGGAGCGCGACGAGCTGACGCGCGGCGGCCGCCCGTCGGTCAGCGGCACGCCGTCCGACCCGCAGCGGCAGCTCGGTCTGTTCCAGGCGCCGGCGGCCGACGATGGGCTGCGAAAGACACTCGCGGCGCTCGACGTCGATCACATGACGCCGATGGAAGCGCTCACGCTGCTGGCGGCGATGAAGAAGGAGCTATGAGCCACCAGGCAGGCCTGAAGGCCTGCACGACGAGCGCCGTATCCCGAAGGCCGGTTGTAGTGCAGGCCTTCAGGCCTGCCGTGGTTGGCGTGGAGGCCTTCAGGCCTGCCGTGGTGGTGCTGGCGCTGGTCTGCTCTGCTTGCTTGCAGCGCCCCACCGCCAACGCGAACATCCTCGTCGTCGGCGTCACGAGCGGACCGAACAATCTCGACCCGCGCATCGGCACCGACGATGTGTCGGGAAAAGCCTCGCAGCTGATCTTCAACAACCTGATGACGCTCGACGACCATCTGCGCGTCGTCCCGGAGCTCGCCGAGCGGATCGAAAACCCTGACGCCACCACGTACGTTGTCACGCTCAGGCGAGGCGTACGCTTTCACGACGGTCATGAGCTGACGTCGGCCGACGTGGTCTACACCTTCCGCAGCCTGCTCGATCCGGCGTTCCTGTCGCCGCGCAAGGGCGCGTATCGCATGGTGCAGTCGGTCGACGCGCGCGACCGCGACACCGTGGTGTTCACGCTGAAGGAACGGTTCGGATCCTTCCCCGTCAACCTGGTGCTCCCCATCGTCCCGGACGGCGCCGGCGCGACCTTTCGCGAGCATCCCATCGGCACGGGACCGTATCGCTTCGTGAGGTACGCGACCGACGATCGTCTCGAGCTCGCGCCCTTCGACGACTACTTCGGCGGCCGGCCGAAAAACGACGGTCTCGTCCTCCGCATCGTCCCCGACGACATCATGCGCGGCCTCGAATTGCGCAAGGGGACGATGGACATCGTCGTCAACGACCTGGCGCCGGACATCGTCCACCAGCTCGGACGGGATCCGAAGATTCAGCTCGTCGAGTCGGCGGGTACCGACTATCAGTACGTCGGCTTGAATCTGCGCGACCCGGTGCTGCGGGATCGCCGCGTGCGGCAGGCGCTCGGGTACGCGATCGACCGGCAGGCCATCATTCAGTATCTCCGCCGGGGATTGGCGACGCCGGCCGCTGGCATTCTGCCGCCGGTCTCGTGGGCGTTCGAGCCGTCGGTGTTCCAGTTCACGTACGACCCGGCGAAGGCGCGCGCCCTGCTCGACGAGGCTGGCTTCCGGGATCCCGACGGCGACGGCCCCGAGCCGCGATTCCGCTTGTCGTTGAAGATCTCGAATCTGGAGTTCAATCGCCTGCAGTCGTCGGTGATTCAACAGAACCTGCGCGCCGTCGGCATCGCGCTCGAGGTGCGCACGTACGAGTTCTCGACGCTGTATGCGGACGTGTTGAAGGGGAACTTTCAGCTCTTCACGCTGCAGTGGGTCGGCGGCGCGGTGGCTGACCCTGACATCCTTCGTCGTGTCTTTCATTCGAGCCAGGTGCCGCCGTCAGGCTTCAACCGCGGATTCTTCCGCGATCCGCGCGTCGATCGGCTGCTCGACGACGCGGCGGTATCGACCGATGACGAGCAGCGGCGCGCGTTGTATGCCGACGTCCAGCGGGCCGTCGCCGAGGAGGCGCCGTACATCAGCCTGTGGTGCAAGACGAATGTCGCGGTCGCGCGACGGGATCTGACCGGCATCCACGTGATGCCGATCGCGGACTTCACATTCCTGAAAGATGTCGCGCGCACGCCCGCGGAGCGTCGTCGTGCGGGCCTGTAGGCCCGCCGTCCTTGCAGGCCTGCAGGCCTGCACCACTCTTGCGCTCCTCGCTGGCCTTGCCTCGCCGTCGGGCGCGGCGACGCTGTTCGACCCGGCGCTGCGGTTCCGCGCGCTGCCGACCGAACACTTCGACATCTACTTTCATCAGGGAGAAGATCGGCTCGCGCAGCGGCTGGCACGTATCGCCGAAGAGACGTGGCGCGCGCTTCAGCGTTCGCTCGACGTCATGCCTCCGCGCCGAACGCAGGTCGTGCTCGCCGATCAGACGGAGCTGGCCAACGGCTACGCCACCCCGCTGCCGTACAACACCATCGTCCTCTACACCGTGGCGCCGCCGGGATCCAGCTTCGACTTCGGTGACTGGCTGCGTCTGGCGTTTACCCACGAGTTCACGCACATCGTGCATCTCGATCGATCGGAGGGCTGGGCGCGGGTCGTCCGCTCGATGTTCGGGCGCACGGCGTACGCCTTTCCGAATCTGTTCTTGCCCGCGTGGCAGGTCGAAGGATTGGCGACCTACGAGGAGAGCGTGATCACCGGCGAAGGGCGGCTGCACGCGGGCGACTTCCGCGCGATTGTCAGCGAGGCCGCCCGGCGGCATCGTCTCGAGCCGCTCGACCGCGTCAACGGTGGCCTGACCGACTGGCCAGGCGGCGGCGCAGTCTACGCGTACGGCGTCGGCTTTCACCAGTACCTGGCCGATCGATTCGGCGCCGGGACGCTCAGCACGCTCGCGGAGGCGACCGCGCGGCGCGTGCCGTATGTGGCGTCGCCGGCGTTCAGACGTGTGTATGGCGAATCGCTTGGCGATCTGTGGCGCGACTATCAGGCGAGCCTGACCGCAAACGCGGTGGCTTCTTCACCGCCCGATCCGAGCGTCACCCGCCTGACGCAGCACGGTTTCTCCGTCAGCGGTCCGCGATTCGATCGGTTTTCGTGCGCGGGATGTCCGCCGGACATCGTCTACTCGGCGGTCAACCCGCAAGGCTTCCCCGCACTCTATCGCATCGGCTTCGACGGCGGCGAACCCCTCCGCATCGCCACGCGCTACCTGGGATTGACGACGGCTCTTGGTCGCGATCGCATCTACTTCGACCAGGTGGAGCAGCGAAGGAACAGCGGGCTTTATAGCGATCTCTATGCGCTGTCGCGCGCTGACGGCCGCGTCCGGCAGGTGACGTCACAGGCGCGGCTGCTCGACCCGGATTTGTCGCCTGACGGCGAGACGCTCGTGTGCGTCCAGAATCATGACGGGCAACGGGATCTCGTGCTGGTCCGGCTGAAGCCGGACACTACCGAACACCGGGCAGGCCCGAAGGCCCGCACTACGTCAGCCCTGACAGGTGTAGTGCAGGCCTTCAGGCCTGCCGGCGTGGCGCGGCGCTTCAGCGCTGCGATCACAACGCTGATTGCCGAACCCGACACGCAATTCGACGCCCCGAAATGGTCGCCTGACGGCCGGACGATCGCCGTCGAGCGCCATCGGCTTGGCGCCATGCCGGCGATCGTGACCGTCGACGTCGACACGAAAGCCGTGCGAGTGGTCGCGGCCGCGCCGCACACGCGATTCGTCATGCCGGCCTGGCGCCCGGACGGCACCGCCATCGTCGCCGCCGCCGCGCCCGACGACCAGACGTTCAACCTCTTCGAGTTCTCCCTGGATGGCTCAGTAGCGCGTCAACTGACGCACACAACCGGCGGCGCACTCTGGCCCGACGTCGCGCCGGACGGCAAGGCGATCGTGTTCGTCGGTTACACGATCGACGGCTACGACCTGTTCTCGATGCCGTATCCAGCGGCGACGACAAATGCGACCGCGTCAGGCCTCTACGATCGGACCGCGTCAAGCGCGGGAACCGACCCACCCGTCGAGCCGGACAAGACCGTTTCTCTCGTAGGGGAGGACCCACATGTCCGCCCTTATAGCCCGCTCGACACGCTGACTCCGACCTCGTGGACGCCGATCGTGGAGACCGGTGGCGATCAGGTGCGAGTGGGCGCGGGCATCAACGGCTTCGACGTGCTCGGCTATCACGCGTACGCTGCGGCTGCGACTTGGCCCGTCTCGAGCCCGGCAGGGGCGCCGAAGCGCGGCGCCGCGGAACTCGACTGGCAGCTCTATTACCAGTACGACAGGTGGCGCCCCACCTTCTACGTATCCGCGACGAGCGAGGCATCGTTCTTTACCGGCCCCGCCACCGACGCCGGCACGCCGGCATCCGCGACGCGCCGCGAGCGCCAGCTCGAAGGCGGCGTGATCTTCCCTATCCGCCACGTCCGCGCGCGGCATGCGATCCGGCTGTCGCTGGTTCGGGCCGTGGACGACTACACGCTCGGAGGCGGCTCGTTCTCGCGTGACCGCACGCCGGTCCGCGCCGCGTGGCAGACCATCACCGCGCGCACGTATGGCTATTCGATCAGCCGCGAGGACGGGATCGCGGCGGGCGCGACCGCGGAGATCGTTCGTCGCGGACTCGGATCCTTCGCGGATGCGACGACGGCCACCGGCGACGTTCGCGCCTACCTGCCGGGCCTCGCACCGCATCACGTCGTCGCGGTCAGGCTCGGCGGCGGCGTGTCGACGGGGGACGCAACGGTCGGCCGCACGTTCCTGCTCGGCGGCGATTCGCCTGGCGACGGTGTCGCCGATCCGGGCAGCAGCGCCTTCACGCTCTTGCGCGGCTTCGGTCCGAACACGTTTGCCGGCAGCCACGTCGCGCTCGCGAACGCGGAGTACCGCTGGCCGATCGCGCGTCCCCAGCGCGGCCTTGGAACGTGGCCGCTCTTTCTGCACACGGTGCACGCCGCCGTCTTCGTCGACGCCGGCCACGCGTGGACGCGCGGCTTTCAACGCGGCGCGATCAAATCGTCCGCAGGCGCGCAACTCTCCGCGAATGTCGTCGCTGGCTTCTTCGCGCCGTTCACCGCGACCCTCGGCGCGGCATGGGGACACGACGGCAGCGGTCTCCTCTCCGATCGCGTCACCGCGTACTTCCGCGTCGGAAAAGCGTTCTAGATATGATTTAATTGTCCCCGCATGAAGAAGAAATCCCGTTTCCTGCACACGCCGATCGAGCCGTTCGCCGTCGAAGTGGGGTTGACGGCCGATCAGGTCCTCGCTCGCATGGAACGGATCTCGTTTCAGGGACGCAATCTCGCCACCGCGCATCGCATCTGGCAGAAGATGCTCCAAGACGACGTCACGATCTTTCTGGGGATGGCGGGCGCGTTGTCCGCGGGTGGCCTCCGGCTGGCGGTCGCGCACCTGATTTCGCATCGCTACATCGACTGCCTGGTCTCGACCGGCGCCAACCTCTATCACGACCTGCACGAAACGCGCGGCCAGCATCACTACGTCGGCTCGCCGCACGCCGACGACGCGGCGCTGGCGGAAGACCGGATCGATCGCGTGTACGACACGTACGCCAGCGAGGAAGAGTTCTGCTCGAACGACGCCTGGATCGCCGACTTCGCGACCACGCTCGAGATGCGTGCGTACACGACGCGCGAGTTGCTGCACCTGCTCGGCGGTCACCTGTGGAGGACGACCGGCCGGGACGGGATTCTGACTGCGGCGTACCGCGCCAACGTGCCGATTTTCTGCCCCGCAATCGCTGATTCGTCGATCGGCATGGGCTTGTCGCAGGCGCGCCAGAAGAAAGCCGGCGCCGGCTACGTCGACATCATCGGCGACATCGTCGAGTCGGCGAACCTCGTCATCCGGCGCCCGCGGACGGCGTCGGTCGTCCTCGGCGGCGGCACGCCGAAGAATTTCATCAACCAAGCGATCGTGCAGGCCGAGTTCTACAGCGACCAGGTCGGCGGACACCGGTACGCACTGCAGATCGTCACCGACGTGCCACACTTCGGCGGCGCATCCGGATCGAGCCTCGAAGAAGCCCAGAGCTGGGGCAAGCTGGCGACCGATTCCGCCCGAGTGTCGGTCCAGTCCGACGCCACTATCGCGCTGCCCTTCCTCTTGAGCGCGCTGGCGACGACGGCTCCGCCGCTGCTGGCCGTCCGAAAGAAACCAGTCTTCACCCTGGCCGGCCGCGTCATGACCGTTGACGGCCAGACTGTTCCACACGAGCGTTTCGAGGAAGTGAATGAGCCTGCCGTCTAGTCCTTTCGCGAATGGGGCGTTCACGATTGGACTGATTCAGGATCACGCGACCATCGACGCGCACGCCAACATCGCGAGAGCCGAGCAACTCGTCCGCGAGGCTGCGCGCCGCGGCGCGCAGATCATCTGCCTGAAGGAGCTCTTCAACCACCCGTACTTCTGCAAGTCTCAACGGTCCGAGCGCTTCGACCTCGCGGAAGCCGTTCCAGGCCCGACCACGGAAGCGATGGCAGAGCTGGCGCGGGAACTCGCCGTCGTCCTGATCGTCCCGATCTTCGAGCGGCAGGCGCCGGGAGTCTATCGGAATTCGGCCGTCATCATCGACGCCGACGGCAGAGTGCTGGGCGTGTATCGCAAGATGCACATTCCTGACGATCCGCTCTTCAACGAAAAGTACTATTTCACGCCGGGCGACACGCCCGGGTTCCAGGTGTGGAAAACGCGATACGCCACAATTGGTGTCCTCATCTGCTGGGATCAGTGGTATCCGGAGGCCGCCCGCATCACCAGCCTGCTCGGCGCGCAGGTGCTCTTCTATCCGACGGCCATTGGATGGCACCCGTCGGAACAGGCCGAATGGGGCGCGGCGCAGGTGGACGCCTGGCGGACCATCCAGCGCGGGCACGCGATTGCCAACGGCGTGTACGTCGCGGCGCCCAACCGGATCGGTCACGAGGACGAGCCGGGGACCGACGGCCTGAAATTTTTCGGAAAGTCATTCATCGCTGACCCGTTCGGGCGGTACATCGCCGAGGCGGGCGAAGGCGAGGAGATCCTCCTCGCGCGGTGCGACCCGGCGCTCATCGAGACCGTGCGGCGCAACTGGCCCTTCCTTCGCGATCGGCGCATCGACGCCTACGGGCCGATCCTCCAGCGCTACCTCGGATGACTGCTGCCCCGTACCAGCCCCGCTGGCGCATGCCGGCCGAATGGGAGCCCCATCGCGCCACGTGGATCGCCTGGCCGCACTTCGAACCGGATTGGCCCGGCAAGTTGGCGCCGATCCCGTGGGTGTACGGCGAGATCGCGCGCGTGTTGGCGGATTTCGAACCGGTTGAGATCCTCTGCCACTCCGAGCCGGTCTACGAGAACGCGGGCGCCATCCTCGAGAGCCACGCGGTTCGCGCGGACCACATCCGCCTGCATCTCGTGCCGAATGATCGAACCTGGCTCCGCGACAGCGCGCCGACAGCCGTCGTCGACTCGGCAGGGGCCGTCACGCTGCTCAACTGGTCGTTCAACGCCTGGGCGAAGTACGCGAACTGGCGCGTGGACGCGCAGGTCGGTCGCGCGATCGCGGGCATCGCGCAGTTGCCCCGCGTCGAGCCGACGCGTCCTGACAACGACGCGCCGATGGTGCTCGAGGGCGGCGGCATCGAGACGAACGGCGCCGGGCTGCTGCTCGTCACCGAAGAGTGGCTCCTGAGCAGCGTACAAGTGCGCAATCCGGGGCTGACGCGCGAGGGCTACGAACAGGCGTTCCGCGACTGGCTCGGCGCGCGCAAGACGATCTGGCTCGGCGAAGGCTGCTCAGGTGACGACACGCACGGACACATCGACGATATTGCGCGGTTCGTCGCGCCCGACACGATCGTGCTCGCGGTTGAGGAGGATCCGGCCGACGAGAACCACGCGCGATCGATGGACAACGTCCGGCGGCTGGAGATCGCCTCGCGCGATCCGCAGGTCGGGCCGCTGAAGATCGTACGCCTGCCGTATCCGCGCCGCGTGAGCATGAATGGCGAGCGGCTGCCCGCCAGCTACGCCAACTTCTACATCGCCAATGGAGTGGTGCTGATGCCGTCCTTCAACGATCCGAACGACCGGGTGGCGCTGAACGTGCTGGCGGAGTTGATGCCCCGCCACCAGATCGTCGGCATTCACGCCGTCGACCTGGTCTGGGGACTTGGGACCGTGCACTGCCTGACACAGCAGGAACCGCTGGGGCCGAGACGACCCTAGGTGGTCGAGGATTTCTTCAACGTCTCAAGCTCTTTCCGCGCATCTATGGTGAACGGCGACTCCGGGTACTCCTCCACCAGCCGGTTGAAGGTCTGCTGTGCGTCGGCGCGCTTCCCGGCATCCAGGTAGGTCCGTCCGAGCTGCATCAGGATGCCGTCGACCGGCAGCGGGCCATCCTTGCGCTGCGCGAGTTCCTTGAAGGTGTTGATCGCCGTGTCGTACTGGCCAGCGCGCGCCTGCGCCTCGGCCAGACCGAGGCGTGCCATCTGCCCGTAGAAACCGTCGCCGGCTTCCTTGATCACCTGCTGGTAGGCCGCGATCGCACCGGGGGTGCTGCCCAGCGTGAGCGAGGTCGCGCCTTCCTGGTAGCGTGCGTAGATGCCGGCATCGGTCGATGGGTACGCGTCGGCGGCGATCTTGAGCTTGGTCAGCGCCGCCTGGGACCGTTCGCGCTCGGTTGGGAAATAGAGGCCGCCCGCCGGTGTGCCGGGGGCCGGCGGCGGACCGACGCGCGCGTCCTGCACGGCCATAGCTTCGGCGAGGAGGGCGTGCGCTTTCGTCTGCACGCGGTCGCGCCAGCCATAGTATCCGAGGGCCAGCGCGCCCACGACGACGACGATCGCAATCAGGGCGGTCGTTTCCCTGCGTCTCTCGCTGACGGTCAGGCCCGCTTGACGCGCCAGCTTCCGCAGCTCGTTCTCTTTCAGGTGATGCCGCTCTGTGCTCTTCATGGCTGGTGACTACCGACTAATGACCAACGACTACTGACCATTCATGGCGCGCCCGGCCGGAATTGAACCGGCGGCCCCCCGCTTAGGAGGCGGGTGCTCTATCCGCTGAGCTACGGGCGCAAGGAAATTCGAGAAACCGTAGTTTATCAGGGTTGCGACCAGGGCGCGTCGGTCAGCACGACCGGCCCGAACGCATGGAAGGAATCTTGGAGGAGCGCGGCGCCATCGTCTAGGTTCCGATCAGGGCCTGGAGCGCCTTGGCGGTCCGTACGTACTCCGCGTACCGGCGTTGGTAGAGTTCGAGTTTCTCGCGCTCCACCGCGTCGAGGCGCGCACGCGCCACCACCGTCCCACCCTGCGCGAGGAGATCGTGCTCGGCGACCGCCGCTTTTAGCTTGTACTCGGTGTCGTGGACGTGTTCCCACGCCAGCCAGTCGGCGGTCCACTGCGAGTGCGCCGCTTCGATCCGTTCGCCGCTAAACGGAAACGTGCCGCCCATCGCCCGATCGAGGGTGGCGAATTCTTCAGGGAACAACCGCCGCGCCGCGGTCGCGATCGGCTGCCAGACGAGAAATGCGCGAGGGTCCTGCTGCACGGCCGTCAGCGCCGGCGCGAACAGGGTCAGCAGCGTCGCGACGCGATCGCCGGCTCCGGCTCCGCCGCGCGCCGCGCGCATCTCGCCGACGATCTGCAGTGCCGCCCACCCGATGGCGGCCGCGACGATCAACGCGGACAGCAGGATCACGTTTAGCGTAGCCCCCGGCCCCAAGCCCCCAGCCCCAAGCCCACTTCTAGTACTTCAGCGAAGCGTGCACCTGCTCGCCCGCCAGCTTCGCGCGGCCGTTGAGCCCGACGAGCTCGATGAGAAACGCCAGCGCATGCACGTCCCCGCCGATCTGCTTGACGAGATCACTGGCCGCGCGCGCGGTGCCGCCTGTCGCCAGCAGATCGTCGACGATCAGGACGCGCTGCCCTCTCTTCACCGCATCCGCGTGCATCTCGAGCGTGTCGGTGCCGTACTCGAGCGCGTAGCTCTCGCGCACGCACGCCGACGGCAGCTTCCCCGGCTTCCTCACCGGGGCGAACCCGGCGCCCAGGCGGTCGGCCACCGCCGCGCCGAAAATGACCCCGCGGCTCTCGACGCCGACGACGAGATCGATGCCGCGGTCCTTGAAGGGCAACGCGAGCGAGTCGATCGCCGCGCGAAAGCCCGCCGGATTCTGCAGCAGCGTGGTGATGTCGTAGAACAGAATCCCGGCTTTCGGAAAGTCAGGGACGTGGCGAATCTGCGCTTTCAAATCAATCATGGTCATGTGACGGTGAAGCCGGTGTCCCTTCCAACGGGAACGGTGTGTTCGATCTCGAGCCGTTCGACGCGGGCACCCGGCGGTCCGTGCCGGAGCGCGCGCTCGAAGCGTTCCATCGCGTCGGCCTCCCCTTCCGCGGCGGCCTCGACGCGTCCGTCAGGCAGGTTGCGCACCCACCCGTGCAGACCTTCGCGTGCTGCCGTCGCCTGGGTGAAGTATCGGAAGCCCACGCCGTGCACGCGACCGCTGACGAGATATCGACGCGCAATCCGCACTCTGAAATCCGCACTCCGCAATCGGCACTCTGAAATCCGCACTCCGCAATCCGCAATCCGCAATTCTATTG
>OBEQ010989909.1_pt1 | contig 12739 bp, 8 predicted proteins | sample 1670901 | NCBI WGS metagenome assembly OBEQ01 (sample SAMEA104232315, study PRJEB22302) | groundwater metagenome | biome: forest; feature: aquifer; material: groundwater | place: USA | collected 2011-08-07 | depth 5.4 m
AACGCGTCGCGGGTCCTTGACGCTCCGACTCCCACAAACATCTCCACAAATTCGGAAGCCGAAATGTAAAAAAACGGAACATTACTCTCGCCGGCGACTGCCCGCGCGATAAGCGTTTTTCCTGTTCCCGGCGGCCCCATCAATAAGACGCCGCGCGGAATCTTTGCTCCCAAATCCAAGAATTTTTTGGGACTTTTCAAAAATTCAACGACTTCCGCCAGTTCTTCCTTTGCTTCTTTGAGCCCCGCCACATCTGTGAACATCACTTTTTCTTTGCCGAGAGTTGAGAGTCGGAGATTGGAACGCCCAAAGCTGAACGCTTGATTGACGCCGCTCTTCGCCTGCCGGAACATAAACCAAAAAATAAGTCCGATGACGAGAAGCGGCAAAACAGTCGGAATCAGAATGCCCAGCCAAAACTGGAGGCCCGACTGGTTTTCAACCGTGAATTTAACTTTTTGGAACGCTTCGGGAGTGACGCCGAGATTTTTGAGGGTTTGGCTCAAGCCCGTTTCGGCTTCTTTTTTGGAAACCGCGTCAGCGCCCCCGGACAGTTTGATGCTCAAGTCCTCGCCGTTTATTTTGACTTCGCTCACCTGGCCGCTATTCATTTTGTCGGCGAGTTGGTTCAAGCTCAATTCCTCGGGCTTTGCCGATTTATTGAAAAAAGCGGAAAAGAGAAGAGAAATCAGAATGAGCGTCGTGACCGCCCAAAAAAGATTTTTTGAAAAGTTGGACATTATTTTTTCTACCTTAATAATATATGAAAACAAAAGAAAAAATAACCCCTCCTCGATTTTGCCGCACTATTGTAAATGAGGCCCCGCAATTAAGAAAACCTTGTTCTGGAAAAGCGAAGTGCGAGTGCGAATAGCACACCCCCGTTATGAGCGAAGCGCTTCGCCTCTTCATAACATCGCAAAATCGAGGACGGGGTAGATTCCTTTTGTGTAAACAATTCTAATTCAGAAAAAACTTTTTGTCAAAACGCAATATTTGACGGCAAATTCTTTGTACAAAAATGGGACGACGGGAGCAGCACGGTCAAATGCTGCCCCCGTCGGTACGACTGTGGCGCTGTGCGCGCCTAGAACGGCGAACCGATCTGGGGACGCTGCCCTCCGACTAAGAAAGCATGTCTCCGTATCAGGATAGCTGCTCCATACCCGGAGTGGGCGTGGTCTTCTTCCTGGCACTTATACTCGAACGCATCGGAGAGGATAAGTACCACCGACCCAGATGGGAATGCCGGGTCGGGCTGGCCCACAATCTGCACTCTGTGCCCCCGAGAAACAAGCCACTCTCCAAGTTTTGAGGCCTGTTTCATGGGAGTCGTGAAGAAGCACCGGAAGAACCCTATTACAACCGTTTTCAGCGCTACAACATTATACATCGGCTCAAACGGGGGTTTCCGCGACAGCCAGTCAACGACTGTACCGTCCCTAAACAAAAACCTGTGGGCGTATTCGGTGTCGAGCGTAGCCGTCGGATTACCTACCACTTCCGCGAGCGCCATTGCCATTGTCCTCTGCGATTCGCTCGTGGGCATCATCAAGGTGCTACCGTTGCTATCGAAAAACGGCACTGGCAGAACCTTGAGAAGCACTATGACGAACGTGAGAATCGTAACTATCGTCAAGAAAATTCCCCACGCACACATTTCTGCCTCCTATACCATGTCCATGGCTTCCTTAAGGGAAACAGTTCCTTAGGGTAAGCGCTTACGGAACAATGCCGCTTCAGAATCTGCAGCAACAAAGAAAAAACCAGATAAAATTTCCCAATATCTAAATTACCCAATTTCTCAATTACTGATGTATTCTTTGCTGCCGCAGAAATTCAATTGTCAAAAATCTGTGCTGAATATAGCATATCCTCTAATATATGTCAAACGCGCGGCGGTTCAGCCATTATGGTGAAAGTACAAAGTACTATGAGCATTATATTTTGATGGATGGATAGAAAAAGACATCTCACCAGAGGCCACTTTCCTTAAGGAAAGTGGCCTGGGATAACTAATTTCCGATTTCAAACTCCACCCCCCAAAAAACTCTGATTTTGTTAAGAACACCGTCTCGGAGGCCGAGCGGGCATGGTGCCGAGCACACAAAATTTATGTGCTCGGCGAGCGAGGCCGAGAGCGAGCGGTTCGATCTCGCTGGGATCGAACATAGCGTGTGTTCGTACAAAATCAGAGTTGCTCTATCTTCGCCGCCATGATGAAATCGTTTTCCGAAAGCCCGCCGACCGCGTGGGTCCAGAGTTCGATGTTGACGCGATTATAAAAAATGTGAATGTCCGGATGATGGCCTTCCGCTTCGGCGATTTCGGCGATTTTGTTCACGAAAGTCATTGCCTCTTTGAAATTCTTGAACTTAAATTCCTTTCTAATCTTTTTATTGTCTATAATCTCCCAACCGGAAATCTCCGCCATATAGCCCGCGATTTCACTTTCATTAAGCGGCGGCGTTCCACCCTCGCAGGCAACGCATTTTTTCTCTGAGAGATATACCATGGATTGAATTGATATTTTAACACGAGTTATGGTAAAGTGAAATCCGACGTTATGGTGTCCATAGCTTAGTGGTAAAGCTCCGCTCTGTGGCAGCGGCTACGAGGGTTCGATCCCCTCTGGACACCCAGTATTCATAATTCATCATTCACCATTCAAAAAATCATGTACGACCATCTCAAAACAGACGACCCGGAAATTTATGCTCTCATACAAAAAGAAGAGCGGCGGCAGAAAGAGGGCCTCGAAATGATTCCTTCGGAAAATTACGCTTCGACTCCGGTGCTTGAGGCATCAGGCAGTATTTTCAACGACAAGTACGCAGAGAATTATCCGGGCAGGCGCTATTACGGCGGGTGTGTGAATGTGGACGAGCTCGAACGTCTATGCCAGAAGCGGGCGCTCGAGGCGTTCAACGCCGAGGGCTATCACGTAAACGTCCAGCCCTATTCGGGAAGTCCGGCAAATCTCGCCGTGTATTTTGGTCTCTTGAATCCCGGAGATACGATACTTGCGCTTCGACTCGACCAGGGCGGCCATCTCACGCACGGCGACCCGGTTTCGCTATCGGGGAGAATTTTTAAATTTGTCCACTACGCGCTCGACCCCAAAACCGAAACACTCGACTATGACGCGATTGCGTCGCTCGCCGCGGAACACAAACCGAAAATTCTTGTCTCCGGCTACACCGCCTATCCGCGCATTATTGATTTCAAACGGATGCATGACATCGCGAAATCCGTCGGCGCGATCTCGATGGTGGATATGTCGCATATTTCAGGACTCATCATCGGCGGCGTACATCCCTCCCCGTTCCCATTTACCGATGTTGTCACTACCACAATCCATAAAACGCTTCGTGGTCCCCGCGGCGCGATGATATTTTGCAAAGAGGAATACAAAGACCAAATCGACCGCGCCGTGTTCCCCGGCATGCAAGGCGGTCCGCACGAACATACGATTGCCGGAATCGCAGTCGCCCTCAAAGAAGCGATAACGCCGGAATTCAAAGAGTATGCCGCGCAAATCGTAAAAAATTCGCGCGCGCTTGCCGAAACGCTCGTCGCCGAAAGAATAAAGCTCGTTTCTGGAGGCACCGACAACCATTTGATGTTAATCGACCTCCGGCCATTCGGTCCCGGACGCGGCGTCTTTGTGGAAAAGGCGCTTGAAGCGGCGGACATCAATACGAACAAAAGCCCTGTGCCGTATGACGAGTCGCCGCCGTACTACCCCTCGGGCATACGGCTCGGTACACCGCCTTTGACCTCGCGCGGCATGAAAGAAGAAGAAATGAAAAAAATCGGGACGATGATTGCCGCGATCGTGAAACATTTCGCCACGACCGCGTTGCCGGACGAAAAAGAAAAGCGCGCTGACGCGGTAAAAACATTCAAGGCGTCCCTCGAAAACGATTCCCTCATCCGCGAGACCAAAGAAAAAGTGTACGCGCTCGCGAGCAAGTTCCCGGTGCCCGGTATTGAATAGTGAATTACGAATAAAGAATAATGAATGTCATCAACGGCAAGGCCATCGCCGCGGAAATTCTCGGCGAACTGAAGTTGCTTCCTAAACCGGAAAAGTTTTTCGCGGGCATCGTCATCGGCGACGACCCATCTTCGGAAAGTTTCCAGAAACTCAAACAGCGCACGACGATGGATCTCGGCGTTGACTACCGCATTTACCATCTCTCGCCTGAACTTGGAAACGACGGCCTGCGGAAAGAAATCGGGCGCATCGGCGCGCAAAAAACATGCGGCGGCGTCATTATCCAATTCCCGATTCCCGAACATTTGAATAAACATTATCTGGTGAACGCCATTCCGGCTGAAAAAGACCCAGACGTGCTTTCGGAGCGCTCACTCGGCGCGTTCTACGCGAACCGAAATCCGGCGCTTCACCCCGCCGCGGCAACCGTCGAAGCAATCCTTGCTCACCTAGATTTTGATATCAAAACAAAAAAGGTTGCGGTTGTAGGCCCCGGTTTTTTAATCGGAAAACCCGTTGCCACATGGCTGATAGGCCGGTCGAGCGACCTTTACGTGCTCGACCGCGGCGCTGATTTTTCAATTTTGAAAACATGCGACCTCGTGATATCCGGCGCGGGCAAAATCGGACTCCTCACTCCCGAGATGCTGAAAGATGACGCAGGGGTAATTGATTTCAGCTATTCCAAAAACGAGCAAGGCGAACTAGTCGGCGATTTCGATCCCTCATCTCCAGATGTCGAAAAACTTTCTTTCTACACCCCAACGCCCGGCGGCACCGGCCCGATTCTCGTCGCGAAACTCCTGGAGAATTTTTATAGGTTGAATTCGGAGAAATAAATTTGTGCCCTTGGCAGGAATCGGACCCGCATCAACTCCTTAGAAGAGAGTTGCTCTATCCATTGAGCTACAAGGGCGTATCATTCATTCGGGCCGCTGGGAATTGAACCCAGTCTACCTGCTCCCAAAGCAGGCGTACTGCCGGTATACGACGGCCCGTATCTCTGTATCTTCAAATTACCCTGATATTGCTCTAAAATCAATTCATGCGCGTTCAGCCCCGACGTTCCTTTTTTTGAAAGGAAGTCGGGGAGCCGACAGGATCGTCGGCTTGGTAGAGCGACTGGTTTATTCCCGATTTGTCTAAAAATTCAAGCTCGCGTAGAATTTTTATGAACAAATCGCAATCCCGCTTAAAGTGGGCGATTAGCTCAGTGGCAGAGCACTTCGTTTACACCGAAGGGGTCGTAGGTTCAATCCCTACATCGCCCACTTTGTGCGGGACACCGAGTAGGTCCGGGGTTCTCCCGCCCATTGTTCGAGCAAAGCGAGATTACAATGGCGTGGATCCCGCACTCTCATAAATTGTGATAGCGCTGATTTGTAGAATATTACAATAAGCGGGATCGCGCCAACTCTAACCTCGCTTACGCTCGGAGAGTTGCGGGAGATCCCTCGAGCGCGCACAAAAAAACTTCGTTGAGGTGGAGAAATTGGAAACGCGAACCAAAACTAGGAGAGGTATTAAGTTTTGAGAGTAATAAACTTGGGAAAAGAACTACCGGCTATGGCATCTTGCAGGTTGTGCCAGTCCAGGTTCCGCCAGCTTTGGCGCACATTGTAGCCATGTCACCACTGGGAGCTGGTGACGGTGTTGGCGAGGGTGTTGGTGTTGGAGTTGGAGACGGAGTTGGAGACGGTGTAGGCGTTGGCATCTGGCAAGTTGTACCTGTCCATGTTCCTCCTCCTTTGGCACACATTGTGGCCATATCACTAGAGCCACTTGGCGTTGGAGACGGTGATGGGGTTGGGGTTGAAGCTGATGTTGTTGGCATCTGGCAAGTTGTGCCCGTCCATGTTCCGCCTGCTTTGGCACAGCCGGTAGCCGGGTCAGAAGAACCAGGCGGAGGAGCTGCGCACGAACTACCGTTCCAAAATTGGCCGGATGGGCAAGCGGTTTCTTTTGTTCCGCTTTGCCGACATCCGTAGTAAGCACCGCACTCTGGTGAATTGAAAGTTACAACCTTCTCCTGGCCAGCAGGGCACTCACTAACGGTTGGCATGGCCGGACAAATGCCTCCTCTTCTTTGTAGAGGCGGGGGCTGCGGCGGCGGCTGGTTCTGCGGTGTGTTGGGAGAACCGAGTGGAGACAAGCGAGCGCAATCTTCTTTATGAGCCGGGTCAGAACAATATGCTTTACATTCTTCCTGAGTTTTACAGCCGCCTGGCCCTCCGAATCCGCCCCCGCTGCCCTGCGGACCTGCCTGGAATCCTGGTCCGCCTTGATCACCCTGTGATTGGCCTTGAAAGCCGGGGCCGTTCGGACCGCGTTGTTCAGAATTCTGCGGCTGGAATTTTTCAAAACACACTTTAAGTTTTGACGTGTCAACTTGCGCGTCTTCGCCGGCTTGAATTTTGTCGAATCCGTCTCCCAACTGCTCTTTAATACAGGGCACGAGGTCGGGAGGCGCGGTCTTTATAAACTGTCTCACGGCTTCCGCAGGCGGAGTGCCGCCAAACGCTCCGGGTCCACGCTTGCCCTCGCTGCCGGGAGGGCCGCCTGGACCGCCCTGCACTCCACCAGGACCAGGCCCGTTGGGACCGCCTTGAAACCCATTTTGGAACTGTATTTTTTGGAAACACACGCGGAACGTGTCGGCAAGCTCCGGCGTCGGCTCAATTTTGCCGGAACTCAATTTATCGAAATCAGCGCCGATTTTTTCTTTCAAACACGCAATAACTTCCGGCGGCGCGTTTTTAAAGACATCTCCCGCATTGCTCGAGTGGCCGAATTTTTCAAAACAATTGTGAAGCTGTTCGGCGGTTTGCGGTCCAGGCGTCAATGTGCCGGCTTGAATATTATCAATCTCATCCGACCCCAATTCCGATTTCAGACACGCAACCACTTCTGGCGGCGCTTGCGACAGCCCTGCGCGCAATCTGACCAATCCTGATTTTGCGCGGTTTAATTCTCCCTGCGGAATAAGCCCGTGCTCTTTTGCAAAGGCAAAACAATCTTTCTGGTGAGTCGAATCATTACAATAGGTGCTGCACGATTCCTGCGAATCACAGCCGCCCGGCCCTTTGCCGCCGAGTTTTTGCAATTTATCGGCCTGATCAGACGAAATAAATCCCACTTGTTGGCCGAATTTCAAGCACTCGTCTAAATGACCGCTTGCCCTGCAATAATTCTCGCACTCGTCTTTCGATTTACAGGCGCCCGGCGTCTGGCCGTTCTTTGCAAGAACCAAGAACTTCTGGAACTGGCCCGGCGGAATGTCGCCCGTATCTCCTCCAATTTTGCCGCCCGTTTGGTGTATGCCGGCTTTTTGCGCGAATTTATAACATTCCTCGGCATGGCTGAAATCACCGCAGTATGCCTGGCATGATTCTTTCGACGTGCATCCGCCCGGCAATTGGCCTCCGCTTTTAATATATGTAAGAACCTTTGCGCCTTCCTCAACTTCTTTATTTTTGAAGCCCTGTGTCTGGGCAAATGTCACGCACGCCTCAAGATTTTCTGTTTTACCGCAGAACGCTTCGCACCCTTGCGGATCCGTACATCCGCCGGGTCCCCCGTTCGCTTGCAAGCTGGCGCGGAATTTCTGCGCCCGATCTCCTTCTTCTTTGTTCATCAACCCATGCGCTTTCGCGAATGAAATACAGGCATCCATATGGTCGGCACCGTTGCAGTATGTCATGCAGTCGCTTCGATTCGCGCAGTTGCCGAGTTCCGGAATCGGGAACGTAATCCCCTGTTCAGCCGTTGAAATTGCGGGAGTGGGAGTTGCCGCGGTGTTCGCGGGCGGAGTTTGGGCCTGAACCACAATAAACGCGCTCGTCAGTATGGCGACCGCAACGATTCCGACCGGAAGAATGATATGTGCAATTTTTTTCATACCAGGTAGTAGAAATGCGATTGTAATGTTATCTCAGGCAACCGCATCATTGGGTTATTGTTATTAAATGATGACTCTTGACTTAGATTCGGTTTGCTCATAGTGGTTTATAAAATTGGGTTGCCTGAATCGCATTTTCACTACCTGGCATACTCTCAAATAAAATTACCGGAAGGGATTTTTATAGGCGCCTTGAATCGGATTCGGCACGGGCGCGACCGTAGCGGGCAATTTATTTTGAATCGGGTTGTTCGCTTTTTCGTAGAGCGTTCCGCCCAGTGTAGAGGCCGGAGCCGCCGCCGGAGTATTAGAAAGACCCGCAGTCGGCGGCGGAATTTTCTTCCGATGAGCGCCGAAATACCAAACAACCGCGCCGATTGCAACAACAATCGCCACAGCTATGACTATTTTTGCGGTTGAGTCCTTTGAGGCCGGTTGGCCGGGAAATTCCATTTATGAAAATTTTACCACATGAGGATTACTGTCTATGGGGAGTTATCCACAGCCGATTTTGAGCCGGAGGCGAGATTCGAACTCGCGACTTGCTGTTTACGAAACAGCTACTCTACCACTGAGTTACTCCGGCAAATTTTTCTGAAAAATCGAGGACTCTCGATATTGTAACGAAATCGAAGATTTCGACAATATCGGAGCGAAAGCACTGCTCTACCACTGAGCTACATCGGCACAGTCAATATTCGACATTCAAAATCTTAACAAATTTTCTGCCCTAAGAGCAAATTTTACTATTACTATATCACTATCGTGATATAGTAATAGTAATTCAACCTTTCTAAAATATGTTTACGCCACCTCGGACTCGTAACACTCCTTGCAGTAAACATTCTTGTATCGCTCGGGGTTATATGTCGACTCTATCGAAACGCCGCACTTTTTACAGTTCCGATTATAAAATGTGAGACGGATATCGTAAATATCCCGGAAATTCTGAAGGGTAATAAGCGGATGTTCCCTCGGGAGCGCGAGATTATATCGCCGATGGAACGAGAGCTCGTAGGGCGTCAGCCGGAAATACTTGTCGTGCTCCTTGTCGAAAATAATTTTTTGGAGAATATCGTCGCCGATGTCTTTGATATCCGGCGGCAGCGTGTCCGCGTTCACAATATCCCCTTGCGTCTCGCTTTTCTGAACCGGCAGTTCCGCGACATCATACCCGTACCGCCCTGCGTTTTCATAATCACGAAATCCGTCGTAAGTTGCCGCGAATGTGGCTCGGTAAGGAACGGGCATAAGCCCGGGAGAGAAAAATTCCCCGTATGCGCCGTCCGCAAGCATAGCCGATTTTATTTTGTCGAGCGTTTCCCAATATTCCTGTTCGCCGTATTGCTTATTCAGAATGCAAAATGATTTGTTGTCGAGGCCCACGCACCCGAAAATGTCGTGGCAATTGCGGCAAAGGTCCGAGTACTCGATGTTCCGGGAATTATCGATTTGTGATGAAAGACGCACGTTGTAATTGTTGGCGGTGCTGATTGTTATGAACTCATAACACAATTCCCCGCCCGCGCCGCCGACCAAATCGTGGCAATCTTTATATTTCAAACAGCCGAGAATATAACTGTTGTTTTGGCAATCATCGATAAACGCGGACCAGTAACAATCTTTGGAGTTTTCTATGTAGTCGCCGACTGAATTGACCGCTCGGAAATTGTGGTCCGGCTTATGGAACGCGTCTTTTTTCAGTTTCTCAAATTCTTCCCGGTACTTTTTCAGCTCCCCGTAATCGCCGAGATTCACTTCTTTCATCCGCTCTTCGTATTCGTCTTTCGAAAGCTGCTGATTCCGAAAATAGTATTTCTTGTTCCGGAGATTGGAAGACATAAAACAATTCTGGCAGTTCCTGCAGTCATAGAGAAAATAGCTGTCGAGGCAGTTCCGCGAGTGTTCGCAAAAAAAGCACCGGTATGAATCCCATAGATACTGGCACGCGTAGCAACTATCACAGTTGAAAAGCCCCTCGCAGGTCACGCAATCCTTGCTGCCGTCGCAACAGTCAAAATAGTAAAGATTCTCGCCGTTCATCGTATTAAATGTCAGATAACAGTTCTTAAGATGCGTAGAGGCGTTGGTGTAATCGCTGTTGACGTTCGTGGTGTTGGTCACGAGGTTTGGACGCGGCACGTCCTTCCGGAGTCCGATAAACTGGGTTATGAAGTCCTTTTTATCATCCCAGTTTCTCCCGAATTCCAGTGGGTCCCATTTGTCGGAGAACCAAATCTGATGTTCGTATATCTTGAACGGCGTCTCCGGTTGATACGTGGCGATTATGGATTTTCCCGAGTACGCCGACTGAACTTTGAAAAGCGACTGGGTATTCTGGTACGCAAGGAGCTTGCGCCAGCGTTCGGTTGGTGAAAGAGTCGGAAGCGGAACTCCTATTTTTTTATAGAAACCGATGTCTTCCGCCCGGACATAAAATTCTTTGCCCGATAATTTGCATATTCGTGTCTGCCCACCCTTCTCATCAAGCTCAAGTTTCGAAAAATATTCCGCGAGGGCTTTATCGAATTTGGGTGTTTTATTCATAGTATCAGGTAAACGCTTTCTATACAGTAATGTTAATTCACTTTCGAACGGGAACACAGCGCCTCCGAAATGGAACGTTTCCAAACTCCCGGATACGATTCCCAGTGTCTCATCTGTTTTTGCGCCGCAGGATAATCGGAATAATGATTATTAAAACTAACAAAGAAAAAAGAAGAATTCCCGCGCCCGTTGACCATTTCTCGACTGCGGGCAAAGCGCTTCCAAAGAAATAACCCATGAGAAGAAATGTTGCCGACCAAAGAATCCCGCCGATCACATTCCAGAATAAAAAAGTTTTTTTGTCCATTTTGGAAAGACCGGCGACAAACGGCACGATTGGCCGCAGCAGGCCTATAAATCTTCCCAGCAATACGCTTTTATTGCCGTGCTTTTGAAAAAATTCTTCCGCTTTTTCGAGATGGCTAAGCTTCAATATTTTATTTTCATGGCTGAAAAACCCTACTCCTTTGGTTCCCAAATAATAGCCGATGCCGTCGCCGAGTATCGCGCCGGCGGCTCCGAACCAAATCAGATTGACGATATTAAGATATCCCTGCGCGGACAAAAGACCGAAAAAAGCCACAAGAATGCTCCCGGGAAGAATCAAGCCGATAAACGGCAACGCCTCTGCGAGAGATATCAACAGCACAATCCAATATCCCCAGTCCCCAAAGGTCTTGATTGCGGGCAGGAATGAGTTGATGAGTTCCATGATATTTTCGTGCGGTAGGGGCGAGATTCTTCCCTATTGGTCAAAATTTTAACTTTGCTACCGATAGTCATGCTTGCAAGACGGAGACATTACTCTCGAGACATGACCTGCGGGAGGATTGGAAGTTCCTGAGGAGTTTGCCCGGTCGCTGGGAAATTTGTTATAGAAACATTCGAGAAAGTTTACAATATCCCACTATACGTTAACGTCCCAAAAAGAAATTCAAAATCGGGTCAAAAGGTGTCTGTAGTTTGTAAGCCGCGCAACGGGAGTCACCTATGTTGACCTTGCAAAATCCTTCCCAAGAAGAGTATCCCTGCGGAATTTGTGACTGGTCACCGCCAACTTTAACTCCTTTCTTCGAGGTATCACACAGTTTGCCGTCCCAGATACCCCCTTGTTTATTACATTCACCTGCGTCTTGAATACCATACCCAGCTCCAAAGAATTTACACTGTTTACCATCCCAACTGCCTCCTTGCTTCGCGCATTCATCTGGGTCTGTAGGAGGACCACCGGCTCCTTTCTTTGAGAAGTTACTACATTGTGTGCCGTTCCAGCTACCTCCTTGTTTGGTGCATTCGCCTGCGTTGTTAATACCACCTCCTTTTTTTGAGAAATCACATTGCTTGCCGTCCCAAATACCTCCCTGCTTCGCGCATTCAGTTACGTCTAGGGCGCCTCCTTTCTTTGAGAAATCACATTGGGTACCGTTCCAGGCGCCTCCCTGCTTAATACATTCACCAGCGTCTAAAATACCAGCTCCTTTCATCGAGAAGTCACATAGTGTGCCATTCCAGGCACCTCCTTGTTTAGTGCATTCAGTCGCGTTTAGAGCGCCAGCTCCTTTCGTAGAGAAATCGCACTGCGTGCCGTTCCAATTACCTCCCTGCTTCGCGCATTCACCGGCGTCTAAAATACCAGCTCCCTTCTTTGAGAAGTCACACTGCGTGCCATTCCAGGCACCTCCTTGCTTGGTACATTCGGTTGCATCTAGGACACCGGCTCCTTTTTTCTGGGAGAAATCACACCCGGTGCCATACCATATGCCTCCTTGTTTGGTGCACTCATCTGCGTTTAGAACACCGCCCCCTTTCGTTGAAAAGTTACATTGTTTGCCGTCCCAGTTGCCTCCTTGTTTGACACATTCATCGCCACCGTGATCGACACCATGCTCCTTGGCCCAGTTTAAACATGTTTTCTGATTTTCTGGAAGTACGCAGAAGGCTTCGCATCCGGCTTTGCTCTTACAATTTCCCGGCCCCTTAAGGCTGCCGGTCTTTCTCACTATTTCGGCATCCTCTTTTGTCATAAAACCCGCTCCTACCGCAAAATCAACACACTCATTAGTATGAGCGTCACTCTCGCAATATGCGTCACATGATTCCCTTGATGCGCATCCGCCAGGGAACTTCCCGCCGCTCTTCAGATAGGGAAGTATTTTGCTGACCGACTCGACATCTTCTTTTATAAATCCGGCTTTTTGGGCAAATTCCATACATTCAACTGCGTGAGCGGAGTTTTCACAATAAGTAAGACAACTTTCCTTGGTCTTGCAATTTCCCGGAAATTTGGTGCCAGA
>OBEQ011734764.1_pt1 | contig 12738 bp, 10 predicted proteins | sample 1670901 | NCBI WGS metagenome assembly OBEQ01 (sample SAMEA104232315, study PRJEB22302) | groundwater metagenome | biome: forest; feature: aquifer; material: groundwater | place: USA | collected 2011-08-07 | depth 5.4 m
TAATCACCATCTTTATTTACTAGATCTCCGATTGCATTTATAACGTGATTACTACTAAAAGGGGATTTGTCAAAACTGTCACCTGTGTATTGCTTATATGTGTTAGCCAGATCATGAAACACAATTTCATATCCAACTATTCTGTTTCTAATTTGTTTCTGTAAATTATCTTGTTGTTCTATTCTTGCTCTAACAGAATCATTTGCAGCATTAAGTAGCACGCTCCTGGTTTCAGGGTCGCCATGTTCTACTAAGTAACTTACTGCTGCTGTTTGTTCATCTTCATTTAATGATGCAGCAGCTCTTACTAAATGAAGAACTTCTTGTCGAGCTTGTGTTGGGTTGAGTTGTACATTTCTAACCATTTTAAATTTCCTTATAAACAATTCTACAACAGTTTTATGATTAGTTTGAATATTATCCTTTAACCAAAGATTACTTCAACAATATTTATAATTTTTTAAGGTTTCCCGCCAAAGGTGGGTCTGCCTGTGGCAGAAGTTTAAGGGTTTGCCAGTAATGAACAGTCGCAACTGTTCATTACCTTAACCAAATCAGAGATTTTACCTTATTCACAAACTATAAGAATTGTTTTAAGGTTAATTGCATGAACACAGCACTAATATCGATAGAAACAATTGAAGCAAAGATATTTCTTATACGTGGCAAAAGGGTAATGCTTGATAAAGATTTAGCCAAACTTTATAAAGTTAAATCTATAGCTTTCAGGCAACAAGTTAAAAGAAACAAAGACCGCTTCCCTGATGATTTTATGTTTCAGCTTACAAGTGAAGAAGTAGAAAGCAAGGTATCACAAAATGTGATACCTTCAAAACAAGCTCTGGGAGGACATTTACCCTATGCTTTTACAGAACAAGGTGTAGCAATGCTTTCTAGTGTTTTAAACAGCAAGAGAGCTATTCAAGTAAATATTCAGATTATGCGTATCTTTACCAAGCTCAGGGAAATGATTGAAAGTAATAAAGACTTAAGAAGAAAATTTGAAGAAATGGAGAAAAAATATGATAAGCAATTTCAGATTGTGTTTGAAGCTTTAAAACATTTAATAGAGCCTGACCTAAAACCAAAAAGAAAAATTGGATTTTATATAGCTGATGAAGAAATAAAAAACCTAAAGAATTTCAAAGGAATCAGATTTTATGACAAATGACTTTGTGGGCATAATAGAAAGTATCTATAATGGCAATTTACATCCTAATTAATCATCATCAAGCTGCATGCTATCACTATCTTCTCTGCTAGCTTCTTCTTTTTGCTTTGGTTCTGCTTCTGCAGTTAACTTAATTCCAAAAACAAATTTCCCAAGACCAATTGCAAGTATCCCAAGAGAACCTAATGTAATTCCAGTCCATTTTAGTAACCGGTCAATCCCAATTTTACTTGTAATATAGCATCCTGCGCCATATAAAATTCCACCTGCTCCTCCTAGCTCGACAACATTTCTTCTAAAAAGAAACTTTGCAACCGGAGCTAACAAAGACTTGAATGTAGATGGAGGTTCTTTTCCTATAGATTTAACCAGCTCATTATATGATTCTCTTAGCTCTTCCTCTGTAACACGGGACTATTGTAAGTCTTCATCAAAGAAAGAAAATAAAGGTCTTTTATATATAGGTACATTTACTTTCGTCATTTCAGCTGACATTTTAGAATTCCTTAAACTAAGATCTTAAATATTTTTATAAATCTAATTTGATAGTAGCCTAAAGCAGATAAGAAAACAAGTTTAAATTTGAGCTTATGAAAAACATTTATAATTTTTTAAGATTTCCCGCCAGCGGTGGGTCTACCTATGGTGGAAGAGTTAAGAAAGAAATTATCTCCTTCTAACCTTCATCTCATACTCACCGGATTTAAACATAGTTTTAAGCTGATCACATATCTGGGTAGCAGTTCGTCTTGTATTAAAAGAATAAAGATCAATAGCTGCAGATTTATATTCAGGCCATGTGTGAATCGTAAAATTTAAACCATCAGCACAAACAATAGCTGTTACACCAAATGGTTGAAACTGATAAAAGGTCTGGATCTTTGGTTCCAGTTCAAATTGTGCAAAAACTTTTTTTACTTTTTGTTCTAGTAAACTGGCTTTACCAAGCGATTTATCATCACACTGATAAAGATCCAGAAGAACATGAATACGATTTATTCTGGTTTCTTTTTTTAATTTTAAGCTTTTTATAGACCTTACTGTTCTATAAGATTTCACTTCTTTCCCGTTTTTACTTACATCATTCATTTAATTCTCAATTTTCTCATATCTAAGTTTTGCACCTTCAAGTTCTTTGGGTATTTCAATAGGATAATTTCCACTAAAACATGCTGTACAAAAAGTGTCTCTCGACAACTCTGTAGATTTTATCATTCCTTCATGACTTATGTATTCTAATGTGTCTGCTTCAATATATTTTTTAATCTCTTCAACCGAATTTGTTTTAGCTGCTATTAACTGTTCTCGTGAATCAATATCTATTCCATAAAAACAGGGCCATTTAACAGGAGGAGAGCTAATTCTCATATGAACTTCTTTTGCTCCTGAATCCCGCAGAAGTTTTACAATTTTTTTGGAGGTATTTCCCCTTACAATAGAATCATCTACAACGACTATTTTCTTTCCCGCAATAATATCCCTAAGCGGATTTAGCTTTAATCTTATCCCAAGTTCCCTAAGCATCTGTGAGGGTTGAATAAATGTTCTGCCAACATATCTATTCTTAATCAATCCTTCTGAAAAAGGTAATTTTAATTCTTCCGCAAAACCAATTGCAGCAGGCGTTCCAGAGTCAGGTACTGAAATCACATAATCCGCTTCTACAGGAGCTTCACGGGCTAGTTCTCTGCCAAGTTCTTTTCTAAAATGATAAATACTGAATCCTTTAAAGGTACTATCTGGTCTTGAAAAATATATTAACTCAAAAATACAATGATGAGGTTTTATTTCAGAGACAAATAAACTTGATTCGAGCTTTTGATCTTTAGTTATAAAAACAATTTCACCCGGTGCAACTTCTCTTTTGTAAGCAGCGCCTATAATATCCAAAGCACAACTTTCAGAAGCAATAACATGCTCACCTTTAAGTGTGGTCCCGATACAAAGAGGCCTCACCCCATCAGGATCCCTCACTGCTACAAGACCGTCTCTTGTTCCTAAGACCACTGAATATGCTCCTTTACATCTTATAAAAGCTTTTTTAACAGCCGATTTAAAATCATTTTTATTTTTTAATTCATGAACAATTAATTTTGCCATTACTTCACTATCAGTCGTAGACTCAAATGTATAACCTTCGGAAACCAAATAATTTCTAAGCTCTGTAGCATTAACCAGGTTTCTATTATGTGCAAGAACTATTTTTATATCTTCATATGAGACGAGGATAGGCTGTGCATTACAAACATTATTTGAACCTGTGGTTGAGTACCTAGTATGACCAACAGCAATATCACCCGGCAGTTTCACCAGTATCTCTTCATTAAAAACCTGACTTACAAGCCCTACATCCTTATGCAAAAAGACTTTATCACCTAAAAAAGTAGCTATTCCACAACTCTCTTGGCCACGATGTTGCAAAGCATATAAACCAAAAAAAGTTAGCCTGGCAACATCCTCTCCAGCTGCCATTATGCCAAAAACCCCACAAGCTTCTTTTAACTTCTGTGGAGAGTTTAAATTATTAATATTTGCTTTAAATAAGGGTTTAGAATCCATTTTTTTATATTTGTTACTAAAACATCTAAATTATAGCCTGTTCTTATTCTTAAAAAGATGAAAATATAATAAAATCGGGTAAATTGTTGTAAAGCCAGCTATAGAGCCAGATTTATGAGTTTTAACCAAAATTTAATTTTAGTTAAGCTTATAAGACAACTTTTACCTAATGAAGGTAGTCTAATAACACAATGACAGAATCAAAGAAAGTTTTAGTACTAAATGCATCATATGAACCATTAAACATATGTAACTGGAAACGAGCTTTCATTTTGGTTTTTAAAGGAAAAGCTGAACAGGTAGAACACAATGGAAAAGTTATTTATGCAAACTTTAATATTCCAACTGTAATAAGACTTAGAAAATATATAAAAATTCCTTACAAAGAAATTCCATTAACAAGAAGAAATTTAATGTATAGAGATCATTTTTCCTGTCAGTATTGTGGTGTGAAAACAAATGATTTAACTATTGATCATGTAATCCCAAGTAGCAGAGGTGGAACAGATAGCTGGGAAAATGTAGTAGCCTCATGCCAAAATTGCAATGTAAAAAAAGGTAGTCGTACCCCAAAAGAAGCTCACATGCATCTTTTAAGACATCCCAGGATCCCGCCCGGACATTTATATTTTGAAGTAACTAGGTTAGCAACATCTTATTTCCCAAACTGGCAGAAATATATTATTGGATTGAGTGCATAACAAGATAAGTTATCATTAAACTCATGAAATCAATATTGTTTGGAATAGTAAAAATCTTTCTAACCACATTCTTAGTCGCTTCAATCACTTTTTTACTTTTACATTTAATTCCCGGGAATCCTTTTACCGGAAACAAATCACTTCCACCAGAAATAATTTTAAATTTAGAAAAGAAATATCATCTCAATGAACCCATTTATAGCCAATATTTTCTTTATATTAAAGGATTAGTACATGGAGATTTAGGTCCATCATTAAAATATGTAAACAGATCGGTAAGTGAGATTTTATTTTCAGCACTGCCTGTTTCATTAACGCTTGGAATATTAGCTTTATCTATTTCAATTCCTGTTGGGTTAGCCTTTGGAATAGCATCTGCTGTTTATAGCAAAAAATTAATAGGATCGCTTTTAATTACCTTTATAACCCTTGGAATCTCAATCCCAAATTTTTTAATCGGAGCTATGTTAATAAATATTTTTGGCTTAAAGTTAAAAATACTTCCAGTAGCATTATATGAAAGTCCATTACATTTAATCCTTCCTACTATTACACTTTCATTTCTACCGGCAGCATATATAGCACGAATAGTAAGAGCTCAAATGCTGGAACAACTTTCAGAAGAATATATTAAAACTGCTATTAGCAAAGGACTTACAAAAAATCAGATTGTTTTTAAACATGCATTTAAAAACTGTTTAATTTCTTTAATTACTATCCTTGGACCAATAATTGCTATTTTAATCACAGGATCTTTTGTGGTGGAATATCTTTTCTCAATTCCAGGAATGGGAAGGTATTTTATAACTGCATTTACAAACAGAGATTATTTTTTAATAACAGGAACAGCTATTATTTTTGCTTTTATTCTAACTACTTTAAATGTAGTTATTGATTTTCTTTATAGAAAGATTGATCCAAGGATTACGTGATATTACTTCTTTAACTTCTCAAAAATCTTTTTAGTTACAGCCAGCGTCATCTCAATGTCTCTGTCACTTACAAAACCCAGATGTCCTATTCTAAAAATTTTATCTTTTAAGGTATCCTGTCCGTTTGCTACAGTAATATCCCAATCTTTCTTATAAGCAGATCTTATGTCAGATATTGAAACTCCATCAGGTGGATAAATAGCAGTTATAGCAGCGCTAGCGTCTTTATCTTCAGCTAATAGTTTTAGTCCAAGATTTTTTAAACCTGATCTTAAATTTGTTTTTAACCGATCGTGTCTTTTAATAATATTTTCTAAACCTTCTTTTTGCATCATCTCAAATGCTTTTTTCAAAACACAGACAAAAGAAATATTTGGAGTGAACGGTGTAGTCTGCTCATCCAGAGATTTTTTATGTTTACCAAAATCCCAGTAAAACTTTGGACATTTTGATTTTTTATAATATTCCCAGGCTTTTGGGCTGACATAAATAAAGCTAAGTCCTGGTGGAATCATAAAACCTTTTTGTGAACCTGAAATTACTATATCTAATCCCCAGTTATCAATGTCTACATTCATACAGCCAAGACTAGTAACAGCATCCACCACTAAAAGAGCACCATGATTTTTTACTATTTTTGAAATCTTTTCTAGATCATTTGCAGCACCAGTAGATGTCTCACTGTGAGTAACGGTTACTACTTTTATTTCTTTATTTTTATCTTCAGCAAGCTTTTGTTCTAATGTTTTTAAATCAATAACTTTTCCCATTTCTACTGTCATCATTTCAACATTTGCACCAAAAGTCTGAGCTATCTGACCAAATCTTTTTCCAAAAACTCCGATTACTAAAGATAAAACTTTATCTCCGGGAGAAATTACATTTGCAATAGCTGCTTCCATAGCACCAGTACCACTAGCAGTGTAGATAAATGCATCTGAGTTTTTAGTCTTTCCAATCCATTTTAAACTTTCTATACAGGACATAAAAATATCAGAGAACTCTTTTGATCTATGTCCGATCGGATGCCTTGCCAGTTCTATAAGCACCGATTCGGGAATAGGCGTGGGTCCTGGTATCATTAAGAATGATTTATCTTGCATAGTACGGGGTATAATTTAGCATATGAACGATAAAATTACAAATCAACGCACATCAAGAATAGAACGTAAAACTAACGAAACAAGCATCACTTGTAATTTAAATATTGATGGCACTGGTCAAGGTGTAATTGCTACTGGAATTCCGTTTTTTGATCATATGCTAAGTCAGCTAAAGAGACATAGTTTTATAGATTTGGATTTAAGTGCCAGCGGAGATTTGGAAATAGATTCACATCATACAGTGGAAGATGTTGGAATAGTTTTAGGCATGGCGATAAAAGAAGCTCTTGGTGATCGTCAGGAAATAGTTCGCTACTCTGATACGAAAGTGCCTCTTGATGAAGCATGCGTAGAGTGTGTTTTAGATCTTTGTACAAGACCATTTATTTATTATGATTTAAAATTTAACAAAGAAAGAATAAATAATTTTGAGCTGGAATTAAACCTTGAGTTCTGGAAGGCATTTGCTTTTAATGCACCATTTACACTTCATCTAAGACAAATCTCCGGAGTAAACTCACATCACATTATTGACGCAGGTTTCAAAGCATTTGCAATTGCTTTTGATCATGCTAAGCAAATCGATTCGAGAATAAAAGGCTCAAGATCTACAAAAGGAGCCATGTAACAGCTTCACAAAAGTTTTGTTATATTCTTACAAAAGACTATCAGCCTGATATAGGATAAATGGATTAAAAGTTTATCTTATACTAATGGACTCAGAAAAATTAACCAAACAAAAAGTCATAAAATTCCTGATAAGTCTTTTACTTATTCTTTCTTCTATATACTCACCATTTTATTCACTATCTGCAAATGCTGCTGTAGTTTCACAGTATAAATTTGATGAGGGTTCTGGTACTACAGCTACTGACTCTGCTGGCACTAATACCGGAACTCTTACTAGCGGACCAGCATATTCTGCCAATGGTACTATTAGCAGTGCTTTTCCGCAGTATTGTTCTTCAGCATATGCACTAAGCTTTGATAATATCGATGACTATGTAGACGCTGGTAATGGTGCATCTTTTAATGTAAATAATATAACCATTGCTGCATGGGCAAAATCTAACAGCACTACTCAAACAGGTGATAATTCGATTGCATGTAAAGGAACTGGTAATGGTGGTGAAGTGTGGTGTTTAGATATTGCTAATAATCAATACCGTTTCTTTTTCTGGAAAGGTGGTATTTCTTATAGCGTATCTGCAACCGGTGGACTTCCAACTACCTGGACACACGTAGCTGCTACTTATGATGGTACAAATTCTCGCATATATCTTAATGGTTCACAAAGTAACTCAGCTACAAATGCTCAGGGAAATTTAGACACTAATACTCACATAGTATCTATAGGTGGCAGACAGAGTGCAATGGCAGGATATGATCGAATCTATAATGGATTAATTGACGATTTTCGTATCTATGATACGGCTCTTTCTGCTTCTGATATAGCTACACTAGCAGCAAGTTGTCCACCGCCACCAACACCTACATGTCCTACTCCATACTGTAATTATCCTTCATGTACTTCTACTCAGTGCGGACAACTTTGCTGTCCACATGGTTGCTGCCCATCAAATTCAAACAGCTGTTTAGGTTTTTCTGATTGTGTTACATCTTCATCTTCTTCAAGCAGTTCTAGTTCTTCTTCGAGTAGCTCATCATCAAGTAGTTCGTCCAGCTCATCATCAGGAAACTTAATAGTAAGCAGTTGCACAGTAGGAGATCTTAAAGAGTTTTCTATCACTACATCTGATCAAGCTGCTGTTGCAAGCATAGTAAAAGGAGCAGATGGAAATCTTTGGTTTACTGAGACTAATGTAAGAAAAATTGGAAAGATTAACCCAACTGATGGGAAAATTACTGAATATTCTATTCAAGATCAGTCTTTTGGAATAACAACAGGATCAGATGGTAATCTTTGGTTTACTGAATCTATTACAAATAAAATTGGAAGGATTAACCCAGCTGATGGAAAAATTACTGAATTTAGTATTCCAACAACAGCTAGTCAACCAAAAGGGATTACTGCAGGACCTGATGGAAACCTTTGGTTTACTGAATCTCAAGGAAACAAGATCGGAAAGATTACTGTTACTGGGGTAATTACTGAATATAGCACTGGTCTTACAGCAAGTAGTGGTCTGCAGGAGATAGCAACAGGACCAGATGGTAATCTCTGGTTTACTGAATCTATTACAAATAAAATCGGAAGGATTACTACAGCAGGAATTATTACTGAATACAACATTCCCCAAGCTCAAACAACAAATCGTTATAATACAGGAAGTAATCCTTATGGAATAACAGCAGGACCAGATGGAAATCTCTGGTTTACTGAAAGAGGTGGAAATAAAATTGGAAAGATTACTACTACTGGAACTATTACTGAATATAGTGAAGGACTTACAGCAGATAGTCGTTCACAGCAAATAATAGCAGGACCAGGTGGAAATCTCTGGTTTATTGAAAATGGTGGAAATAAAATCGGAAAGATTACTACTGATGGAAATATTACTGAATATAATATTCTTTCTAAATATAGTAGTCTTCAAGGTATAACAATAGTAGATAACAATCTCTGGTTTACTGAATATAATTCTATTGCAAAACTTCCATTTGCCTGCACAGGTGGTTCTATAGTTTCATCAACAAGTTCATCTTCTTCAGGCGGTTCTAGCAGTTCATCATCTGGTTCTTTCAGCTCAAGCTCTTCATCAGGAAGGTTAGCAGGCAGTTGCACAGTAGGAGATATTAAAGAGTTTTCTATTCCGACTGGCCCAGTTGGTCTGCCATCTACAATTAGTGCAGTTAATACACCAGAAGAAATAATAAAAGGACCAGATGGCAACCTTTGGTTTACTGAGCAATTTGGAAATAAGATTGGAAAGCTTTCACTAGCTGACGGAAAAATTACTGAATATAGTACTCCTAAAGGAGGTAGTAGTCTGGGAAGTGGTCCTTTTGGAATAACTGTAGGACCAGATGAAAATATTTGGTTTACTGAAAGTCGCGGCAATAAAATTGGAAAGATCACTATTGATGGAAAAATTACTGAATACAGTCTTCCTGTTGCCATGAGTAGTCCTTACGATATAACAGCAGGACCAGATGGAAATCTTTGGTTTACTGAATTTGATCGAGGCAAAGATGGAAGTAAAATCGGAAAGATTAATCCAAAAGATGGAAAAATTACTGAATATAAAACTTCTGACTTTGATGCAGGTCCTTATGGAATAACAGTAGGATCTGATAAAAATCTCTGGTTTACTGAACAAACTAGAAATAAAATTGGAAAGATTACTATAGCTGGAAAAATTACTGAATATAGGCTTCCTGCTGATAGTTTTCCACAAGGCATAACAGCAGGACCAGATGGAAATCTTTGGTTTACTGAAAATTTGGGAAATAAAATTGGTAAGATTAATCCTCTAAATGGAGAAATTACTGAATATGCTGCTCAGGGAAACCCTTATGGAATAACAGCTGGACCAGATGGAAATCTTTGGTTTACTGAACATACTGGAAATAAAATCGGAAAGATTGATCCAAAAGATGGAATAATTACTGAATATAACAACCATGGGATTATTGTTGATGGTAGTCTCCCTGCTGGCATAACAACAGGACCAGATGGAAGTATTTGGTTTACTGAGGCTGGTTCAGAAGGAAATAAAATCGGAAAGATCTGTACAGGAATTTCTATTGTTTCATCCTCAAGTTCAAGCAGTGGTGGTGGAGTAATTAGTTGTACAGGTGACAGTAACTGTCCAAGCGGATCAGTTTGTACCAGTAAAGTATGCACTTATTCATGTACTAAAGAAAATGATTGTCCATTTGGATCAAATTGTGCAAGTGGCTTATGTAAGTATTTATGCTCTAAAGACAAAGACTGTCCAGATGGTTCAACCTGTAATTCCAATAATCTCTGTACTAATGGAGTACCAGCAGGAAATCCATTTAACACTTCAGGAATAATAATAACTAACACTTCATCAAGCGGTGGAGTAACTAGTTGTATCGATAACAGTACTTGTCCTAGTGGATCAGCTTGCTCTAATAACTTATGTGCATATTCCTGTACTGGTGATAGTAATTGTCCTTTTGGATCTTCTTGCACAGATACTTTATGTGAATATCGATGTCAGAAAAACAATGATTGCCCAACAGGTTCTACTTGTAAAACTAAAACAAGTACTTGTACAAATGGAGTACCGCTAGGAAATCCATTTGGTGGTACGTCTACAAGTGGCAGTGGATCAATTAGTTGCACAGATGATAGTAACTGCCCAACAAGTTCAGTTTGTAACAGTAATGTTTGTTCTTATTCTTGTACTAGCAATAGTGATTGTCCATTTGGTGCAGGCTGTGGAAATAATCTCTGTAAATATTTATGCTTTAAAAATAATGATTGTCCAGATGGTAGTAGCTGCAATACAACTACAAATCTTTGTAAGAGTGGAATACCAGTAGGAAATCCATTTAGTGGTTCAGGAGGACCAACAGCAGGACCAAGTTCAAGTGGTGGAGGAACAGTCAGTTGTACAACAACAAGCAATAATTTCTGCCCACTAAATTCACTTTGTAATGAAGGTCTGTGCAGATATTCATGTACGAAAGAAAGTGATTGTCCGTTTGGAGCAAATTGTGTAAATAATATATGTGAATATCTATGCTTGAAGAATAGTAATAGTGCTTGTCCTGGTGGAGCAGATTGCAAACCAAACACAAATACATGTTCGCTTGGAGTACCTATAGAAGCTTCATCCTCAAGCTCAAGTGGTACACCATCAGTAACTATAAGTTGTGTGGATAACAGTAACTGTCCTAATGGTTCAGTTTGTACTAATAAACTATGCTCTTATTCATGTACTAACGATGAGGATTGCCCCACAGGTTCTCTGTGTACTAATAATGCATGCGAATATTTATGTCTTAAAGATCTGGATTGTCCTTCTGGTGCTAGTTGTAAACTAGATACAAATACCTGTACAGGCGGCGTTCCAGTAGGAAATCCATTCTCATCAACTGGAGGCCCAACAACATCTTCTTCTGGTGGCACTATTAGCTGTACAGAGGATAGTAATAATTGTCCGACAAACTCAGTTTGTGGTAGTGACTTGTGTGTCTATTCATGCACTAAAGATAGAGATTGTCCTTTTGGAGCTGCCTGTGTAGCTAATATATGTGAATATTTATGCCTTCAGGATAAAAATTGTCTTTTTGGTTCTAGTTGTAAAATCATGACTCACACCTGTACTAACGGTGTTCCAGTTCATTCAGGAGGTTCAGTAGGTCCAGTTAACACTTCAACAAGTTCTACTTCATCTGGAGGCACTTCAAATACTTCAGGCGGATCAAAGAACAATGGTGGTGGAAAGAAAAATAATCCTATAACTAACCCTCCTCCTTCAACACAACCTCCAGTTCAGGAAGAAGGAATTCCTAACATTTCCTCAGAACCTATTCCAGTACCAAATCTAGTTAATGGAAATATGGTTAGCCTATTTGATAGTAGTCAGCTCATAGCTGGTTCTGAAAATGCAATCTATTTAAAAAATCTTACAAGTGATATTAAAGATCTATTTTCTTCCCACCTGATTCAGACTCTCCTTTGCTTATAACCGATACTGTTCCAGAAAATTTAGAAGATGCATCTCTTTCAAATCTGGTTATTTTAATTGACAATGATCCTATCGCTCAAACAATTGTCTCTGTAGTTAAGCCACGTGTTGAAGACAGTACTACAGATGAAAGTTTAAGTCCATTCATCCCAGTAATAGAAGAAGCAATAGTAGTTAGAATAAGAAAATCACTCCGGGTAAAACTTGCGGGAAATAATTTCTTGAGAAACATGAAGAGCCATAAAAAGAAAGTAAAACAAACTGTATTTGAAATCATTCCACCTGATAATCTTATATTCAAGAAAAAAGTGATTAGTGTGAATGGTACAAAAGCAAAGGCTTTCTTTAAGATTTTGGATAAAAGTATAAAGGGTGAATTTGTAGTGGTTATTACAAATCCATTTGGACGAGCTGTAAAAAAGATTGATGTTCCGCCAAAGAGAATTAAATCAAAAAAACCAGCAGACAAACCACAGCACATCTTTTAATATATAGCTATGTCTTTCAAACTCCATTTAAAGTTTTTTTTTATTTTTCTATGTTTTTGTTTTCAAACATTTAACTGTGCTTTTGCAAGCTACGAAAATGATTTTGGTTTATGGACTGCTATTAATGGAACAATTCCTATTGGTAATAAATTTGAAA
>OBEQ010885754.1_pt1 | contig 12737 bp, 8 predicted proteins | sample 1670901 | NCBI WGS metagenome assembly OBEQ01 (sample SAMEA104232315, study PRJEB22302) | groundwater metagenome | biome: forest; feature: aquifer; material: groundwater | place: USA | collected 2011-08-07 | depth 5.4 m
GCGAACGAATGATACTCGCCGTTCTCGCCGCACGGATCGACGCCGGCGGGCAGCGAGCAAATAAACTCGGCGTCGATGTTCCGACCCACGGCGGTGTCGTCGAGCCAGGCGTCGTTCGCGCAGCAGATGACCGAGCCGAATCCGAGCGCGATGAATTCGCGGATCAGTTCGCGCGAATCGATTTTCCAGAGTGGAAAAATCCCGCGCAGGCCGACGCGCGCCAGGTTTTCCTCGCGCCAGCGCTTGAGGTCTTCGAGAAAGATGTCGCCGAAGACGCAGCCCGTGACGCCGCGTGCCTTGTGCGCGAGCAGGCACTCGGACATTTTCTGCTGATACTCCTCGTTTGACCCGCGCCGGCTGACGAAGATTTTCTCCAAAGGCAGGCCGATGGCGCGCGCCTGCTCATCCAGCAACTCCAGCCGCACGCCATGCATCGAGACCCGCTGGAAATGCTCGTTGCACGTCGTGAGGAGCGAGACGATCTCGTAGCGGTCGTCGTGCAGCAGCCGGTTCAACGCGAGAGCGGAATCCTTGCCGCCGCTCCAGCAGAAAACGATTTCCTCCTTCATCGTCAGGCCGGCACCGGCGCCAGCGCGGGATCGGCGAGGACCGGCCAGCGTTTCTCCGCCAGCGCGAAGCCGCCGAACAGGACCGCGGTGAAAAACGCGTCGCCCGCGAGCGTGTTTTGAAAGAACGGAATCGCCGCCGTGTAGCAAGCGACGAGGCCGGCCGGCGTCCGCGGATAGAGCGCCCCGGCGGTCCAGACGGCGAAGTTGGTCACGGCGAAAAACAGCACCGAGCTTGCCAGTGCCGAGCCGGCAATCGGGACCGGCGTGCGCCGCGAGCGCACGGCGAGACCGAGGCAGACAATCAGGGCGAAGCTCCCATAGACCGCGAACATGCCATCATAGAAGCCCAGCACGGCGTCACTGAGCAACAGCGCCGCGAGCGGCACGGCGAACGCGAGCCGCTTGTCGGCAAAGTGCGCGCCTCCGAACAGGGCCATCGCGGCCAGCGGTGCGAAGTTAGGCGGATGGGGCAGCAGCCGCGCGCCCGCGGCGGCGAGGATCAGGAGGGAAAGGACGGCAAAACGGGGACGATGCATGGGAAGGAAGCCTTGGAGAATGGTTGCGGTTGAAGTATGGCAAAAAAGCCAGGGCGGAAGCGGTGCCGATGCTTCCGCCGCAGCGATGCGACTCAGACCATTTCGCATTCAAACGTATCAAAACTTGTAGGGGCGGACCTTGGTCCACCCTCGAAGGGCGCCGCAAGCTGCGCCCCTACGAATTCATATCTTTGGGCGCGAAATGGCATCAGAACTTCACTTCGACGCCCGCGAAGGCGCCGAGGCCGAGTTGCGGGTAGCCGTGCACCTGCTCGTATTTTTCATCGAGCAGGTTCTCGACCCGGGCCTTGAGCGCCACGCGCGGGGTGGCCTGCCATGCGCCGTACAGACGCACGACCGTGTAATCCTCGCCGCGAATGGGGGCGTAGGTCGAAGCATGGACATCCATGCGATCATGAACGAACGCCACGCCGGTGCCGGCGCTGAAGCCCCCAAAGCTCTTCCACAGATCGAGCGAGCCGCTGTTGCGCGGCCGGCGGAGTAGGCGCGTGTCGGCCGTGAGATTGTCCGCTTCGAGGTAGGTGTAAGCCAGCCGTGCCTTGAACGCGCCAGGCAGGTCGAGTTTTGCCGCCAGCTCGACGCCCTTTGTCTCGGCCCGGTCCACATTGTCCGTCCTGCCGGGGTAGACGTTGAAATTGTAGACGATCAGGTCGCGAAACCGCGTATCAAACCACGTCGCGCTCAGCACGCCGCGATTGCCCGCCAGAAAATAATCCACGCCAGCATCCCAACCGCGCGCCTTCTCGGCCACGAGGTCGGGGTTGCCCACGTAGAATGAGCTCTGGCCGTAGAGGTCAAGGAAGCTCGGCGAGCGGAACGCCGTGCCGTAGGTGGCCCGGAGTTTCCAACGCGAGTTCGGCGACAGCCACGCCGCCGTGGCCCGGCCGGTCGTGGCGCGGCCGTGGGTGTCGTGGTCGTCGCTGCGCAGACCGGCCGTCAGATAGACGTGCTCCACCGGCGTCCACTCGTCCTGCAGGAAAACGGCAAACAGTTGCTGTCGGCGGTTGATGCTGCCAAAGCCCGTGTTGCGGGTGTGGTTCGCCTCGGCGGTGACGCCGCCGGTGACCCGGTGCCCCTCGTGGCCGATATAGCTGCCCTGCCAGTCGAGCACGGCGCGGCGGTTCTTGATGACGGTCTCGCTGGTGCCGTTGAAGGACGTATAGCGGCGATCCTGCCCGCCGAGCACGGCCTTGCTGCTGAACTCCGGCGCAGGCGTGAACTCCGCAAAGACCGTCGCGAGCTGGTTGCTCTCGCGCTCCTCGTCGTCGGGGTCGTTGGCGCCCCAGCCGATCGCGGCGCCGGGCGAGCCATAGACGCCGACGAAGCCACGCCACGTCGCGCCGACCGCGACCTTGGCCGACAGCTTCCGATCGACGCGCAGGACGTAAGTGGTGCTGTCGAATTCATTGTTCACGCGCTCGTTGTCCGTGTGGCCGCCGTTGATCGAGAAGGTGTAGCCGCCCGACTCGTCGCCGGCCTGCACGCTGGCGGCGCCCTGGATCGTGCCGAACGAGCCGGCCTCGACCGAGACCGCCCCGCGGGTCGGCCCCGTGCCGCGCTGGCCGCGGATCGCGATCACGCCGCCGATCGCCTCGCCGCCGTAGAGCGTGCTCTGCGGACCGTGCGAAACCTCCAGATTGTCGCAGGCCCCGACGCACATGCCACCCAGCGAAGCCTGGTAGTCGATGTTGGGATCGTTGAAACGGATGCCATCGACCAGGAACAACGTCTGGTTCGAATTCGAGCCGCGCAGGAAAAGCGACGTGATGCCGCCCGTCGCGCCCGATTGAAAGGCCGGCGCCCCGGGTATCCCGCCGAGGGCCGAGCGCAGGTTGTTCAACTGCATCCGCGCCAGCTCGGCCGCAGTGATCTGGTCGACATAAGTGCCGAGAGTCGTCAGCGCCGCGGGCGTCCGTGTGGCCGTGAAAACATACGTCGGGAGTTTTTCCGGTTCGGTCGTTTGCGCGAACGCGGTGAAAGCCGGCAGGAAGCCGGCGAGGATAAGCAGGCGCCGCAAGGACGCCGGAATGATGGGATTCATGATCTGCTGTTGCTGTGGCAAGAGCAGACCGGCGCGCCTTTGTAGGTCGGGCTTTACGCCCGACTTGTCGGGGATAAACCCCGGCCTACAAATCCGAACAGATCCACTCCCACCCTTCAAATGTGCGTTGAAGGTTTGTCGTCGGCGCGCGCACTACGCGCCAACGCGGTGAGTTCTGAAGGCAGATGTTCGGACTTCGCATGTGTGCCGCGACTTTCGTCGCGGCGCCTCGCCCCTCGCCTTCACCGGCTATCCGATTGGCTTTGCTCCCGTTCCTGAAACGGGATGGGGGTCTGTGACGCGTTACCGCAGCGCAACTGTGGCCGGATTGCACGGCCTTCCCTGTTGCTTCAGAGTTGATAAAAAGAACTTCAGGCCACGCACGAATCCTCTTCGGGCCGCTCTTACGCAAGCTCAATTCCTGTCACTGTTTACGTCATAACCCAAACCGATCCGGCAATTAAGAATGCCTGCTTGCCTTTATCATATCATCGAATCTTGATGTATCGATACATCAGAAGTCCATGCCTGCCGCCCCTCAATCTTCCGCCGAAATTGCCCTCCGTCGCCTCTTGGCCGAGCGGGTCGTCATCATTGACGGCGCAATGGGGACGACCATTCGCACCTACAACCTCACCGAACAGGACGTGCGCGGCGAACGCTTCAAGGACGCGCTCAAGGATCTCAAGAACAACGGCGACATCTACTCCCTCACCCGCCCGAACGAGATCGGCGACATCCACCGCCGCTTTCTCGAAGCCGGCTCGGACATCATCGAGACCAACACCTTCTCGGCGACCGCCATCGGCCAAAGCGAGTTCTTCATCGAGGACCCGCGCGAAAAGGGTGGCCGCAAGGATCCGGCGTTCTATCAGGGCGTCATCGAGAACAAATTCCTCTCCGAGCTGGCGCACGACATCAACTTCCAGTCCGCCCGGCAGTGCCGCGAGTGGGCCGACCGCATCGCCAACGCCACCGGCCGCCGCCGCTACGTCGCCGGCGCCATCGGGCCGCTGACCGTCTCGCTTTCCAATTCCCCCGATCCCGACGACGCAGGCTTCCGCGTCGTCACCTTCGACCAAGTCAAGGCCGACTACCGCCGCCAGACGCGCGCACTCATCGCCGGCGGCGTCGATCTGCTGCTGGTTGAGACGATCTTCGACTCTCTCAACGCCAAGGCCGCCCTCGTCGCCATCGAAGAAGTCTTCGCCGAGGACAAAATCCGCCTTCCGCTCATGATCTCGGCTGCCGTCGGCCGCGGCGGCGAGACCATGATCTCGGCCCAAACCGTCGGCGCATTCTGGAACGCCGTGCGCACCCACAAGCCCCTCGCCGTCGGCCTCAACTGCTCGCTCGGCCCCGACCTCATGCGCCCGTTCCTCGAGGAGCTCGGCCAGAAGTCCGACACGTTCATCTCCTGCTACCCGAACGCCGGCATGCCCAATCCGCTCACGCCGACCGGCTTCGACCTCGGCCCGGCGGACATGGCCCGCTACCTCGGCGAGTTCGCCGACAGCGGCCTGCTCAACATCGCCGGCGGCTGCTGCGGCAACACCCCCGAGCACATCGCCGCCATCGCACAGTCCCTCGCGCCCAAGCCGGCAAGAAAGGTGAACATCCTCCGGCCCGAACTCTCGCCGGAAGGACCAAGTGACAAGTCCCAAGTTCCAAGTACCGAGAGCAAAGTACCAAATACCAATTCCCAAAGACCAACTTCTAGCTCTCAACCGCCCGCCGATCCCCTACTCACTACTCGCTCCTCGCTACCCGCTACTTCCCCCTCCCCGCTCCCCCTCCAGCTTTCCGGCTCCCTCCCCTTCACGCAGCAACCCGGCACCTTCATCATGATCGGCGAACGCACCAACGTCGCCGGCTCCCCCAAGTTCGCCAAGCTCATCAAGGCCGGCAACTACGAGGAGGCCGTCGCCGTCGCCCGCCAGCAGGTGGAGAACGGCACCAACATCATCGATATCTGCATGGACGAGGGCTTGATCGACGGCGTCGCCGCGATGAACCGTTTCCTGCACCTCCTCGGCAGCGAGCCCGAGGTCGCCAAGGTGCCCTTCATGATCGACTCCTCCAAGTGGGAGGTCATCGAGGCCGGCCTGAAATGTCTTCAGGGCAAGGGTATCGTGAATTCCATCTCCCTCAAGGAGGGCGAGGCGAAGTTCCTCGACCAGGCCCGCACCATTCTTCGCTACGGCGCCGCCGTGGTCGTCATGGCCTTCGACGAAAACGGCCAGGCCTCCTCCTACGCCGAGAAAATCCGCATCTGCGAGCGCGCCTACCGCCTGCTCGTCGACACGGTCGGTTTCCCGCCCGAGGACATCATTTTTGACCCCAACATCCTCACCGTCGGCACCGGCATCGAGGAGCACAACAACTACGCCGTCGATTTCATCGAGGCCACGCGCTGGATCAAAGCCAACCTCCCCCACGCCAAGGTCAGCGGCGGCCTGTCGAACGTCTCCTTCAGCTTCCGTGGCAACAACGTCGTCCGCGAGGCCATGCACTCCGCATTCCTCTACCACGCCATCCGCGCCGGCATGGACATGGCTATCGTCAACCCCTCGATGCTCGAAGTCTACGAGGAGATCGACAAAAACCTCCTCGAACACGTCGAGGCTGTCCTCCTGAACCGCCGGCCTGATGCCACCGAGCGCCTCGTCACCCTTGGCGAGGAGCTGAAAGCCGAAGAGGGAGGGCCGAGCTCCCGCGAGGCCGGTTCGACTGGAGGACCTGAGCGCCTGCGGGCTATCGACGAATGGCGCAAAGGCACCATCGAAGAACGCCTTTCCCACGCGTTGGTCAAAGGCATCGACGCTTGCATCGACGCCGACACCGAGGAGGCCCGTAAGAAATACGGCAAGCCGCTCCTCATCATCGAGGGCCCATTGATGGATGGCATGCGCGTCGTCGGCGATCTCTTCGGCTCCGGCAAGATGTTCCTCCCGCAGGTCGTCAAGAGTGCCCGCGTAATGAAGAAGGCCGTCGCCTACCTCCAGCCTTTCATGGAGGCCGAGAAGGTCCGCAACCGGCGGATCAACGAACTGCGGTTGCTGGGCGAAAAACTCACCGGCGACTCCATCCCCCTCATCGAGGGCTTCACCTACACGCCCTACCCCGGCCTCACCGCCGCGGAACGCCTCATCGAGCGCAAGTTCGCCGCCGAGCTCGCCGCCGATCTGGAGGACGCCGCCCTGCAATACGAGCGCCTCTTCCGCAACGTTCTCGACCGGAACAACGCCCAGGAACTCAGTCCCGACTACGCCGCCAGCCGCGCGAGTCGCCAGCGCTGGAGCGTGGCCACGCTCGGCCCCGCCGGCGGTTTCATCGACTGGCTCTACGCGCGGAAGCTCGCCTCGCTCCCACCCGACGGTCTGATCGCCTTCAACGCCGGCGGCCAAGGCAGCGGCAAGACGACCGCCACGCTCGCAGCCGAGGTCGAACGCGCCGCCGACCTGCTGATGGACGGCACGCTCCAGGACGAGGCCCGCAGCCGTCAACAGATCGCAGCCGCCCTGGGCCTCGGTCACACGATCCAGATTCGCTTCGTTTACTGCCCGTGGGAAAACGCGGTGCGGAACATCCTGCTGCGCGCCGCCGAGGGCACCGGCCGCATCGTGCCGCTCCGCCGCGCGGCCGGCGGCCACCACCAATCCGCCCGGACCACCCTTTCGCTCCTCGCCGAGAAGCCCGCCCAATCCGGGCGCTTGGAGTTCATGGTTTTTGATAACACCGACTTCGCTCAGCCCACCCCCCGCGCGCTCGACTGGCTGCGCGCACGCCTCAACCCCACCGTCGAAAAGCTGCTTGAAAGCGGACGGCAGGTGGCGGACCTTTATCTCCATGAAAACCGCGACAATCCCAACCTCAGCTCCGAGTTCATCCGGGACGGCTTCTACCAAACGTCCAGCCATCCAGGAACGGTTGAACCAGCTCAACGAGGCGACGTTGGCGGCACTGCGGAAGGCGGGTCAGGAACGCGCCGCGAAGGACCGGCAGAAGCAGACTCCGGCAGCCAGCCGCTGACCTTCAGCGCACCGCGCGAGCACGCGGGCCGGATCGTCATGGCCACCGTCAAGGGCGACGTCCACGACATCGGCAAGAACATCGTCGGCGTCGTCCTCGCCTGTAACAACTACGAGGTCTTCGACCTCGGCGTCATGGTGTCCTGCGAGAAGATCCTCGCCGCCGCCAAGGAGAAGGGAGCCGACATCATCGGCCTCTCCGGCCTGATCACGCCCTCGCTCGACGAGATGGTGCACGTCGCCAAGGAGATGAAGCGCCTCGACTTCAAGCTCCCGCTGCTCATCGGCGGCGCCACGACCTCCGCCGCGCACACGGCCGTCAAGATCGCCCCGCACTATGACGAGCCCGTCGTCCACGTCCTCGACGCCTCCCGCGTCATCGGCGTCGTCTCCCAGCTCCTCAGCCCCGAGAACAAACCGACCTTCGTCGCCGACACCAAAGCCAGGCAGGAAAAATCCCGCATCGACTTCGCCGATCGCAAAGGCGCGAGAAAACTTCTCTCCCTCGCCGAAGCCCGCAATCGCGCCCAAAAATTCGACTGGTCCACCGTCGACATCCCCAAACCCGAATTCCTCGGCACGAAAGTCTTCTCCACTGGAGGGCCAAGCTCCCGCGAGGCCGGTTCGATTGGAGGGCCCGCGTCCCTGCGGGCCGGTTCGAACGTGGAGGGCTCAGCTCCCGCTGAGCCTCTCTCCCTCGCCGAAATCGCGAGTTACATCGACTGGTCCCCCTTCTTCAGCACCTGGGAGTTGCACGGTCGCTTCCCCGACATCCTGAAAGACCCCGTCGTCGGCGAGGAAGCCACCAAGCTCTACGCCGAAGCGCAGGCCATGCTGAAACGCATCATCGACGAAAACCGCTACACCGCCAAGGCAGTCATTGGCTTTTGGCCCGCCAATTCGGTCGGCGACTCCGTGGAAGTTTACGACCCCGCCTCTGTCACCCTGAGCGAACCTGTGGTGAGCCCGTCGAATCCAGCGAATGGGTCCAGGCCTCAGGGATTGAAGGTTTTGAAGACCTTCCACTTTCTCCGGCAGCAAAACGAAAAGCCCGCCGACCAGCACAACCACTGCCTCGCCGACTTCATCGCCCCGAAGGACTCGGGTCGCATCGACTACCTCGGCGGCTTCGCCGTCACGGCCGGCCACGGCGTGGAGGAATTCGCCGCCGAGTTCCGGGCCAAGACCGACGACTTCAACGCCATCATGGCCCAAGCCCTCGGCGACCGCCTCGCCGAGGCCCTCGCCGAGCTGATGCACAAGAAGGCCCGCGAGTATTCCGGCTACGGCAAGACCGAGAACCTGGAGATGAAGGACATCATCCGCGAAAAATACCGCGGCATCCGCCCCGCCCCCGGCTACCCCGCGTGCCCGGACCACACCGAGAAGCCCCCGCTCTTCGACCTGCTCAACGCCGAAGCCAACACCGGCATCAAGCTCACCGAGAGCAACGCCATGTTCCCGGCCAGCAGCGTGAGCGGCCACTACTTCAACCACCCGGATTCGAAATACTTCGCCGTGGGCAAACTCGCGAAGGATCAGATCGAGGATTACTCGGCTCGCAAACAGCAGCCCGTCGCTGAATCCGAGAAGTGGCTGGCCCCCTATTTGGATTATTGAGGTAGGGGCGGTTGCCCTCAACCGCCCTTGCTCGTCCAACGCCTCGATCCAGCAGGTTTTTAACCACGAATGGATTCATCAACGGATGAATCCTTAAAAGTGTGCTCCGACTGACCTGTCAGCCATAGGCTGGGCGACGGCTGATCGTCTCCGCCGATTGGTTCCGGGGACCGGCTAATCGCCGGCTTGGTTCTCTCGGTCTGCGATCAGCAGACCCACGAAACAAAACCGGAGACGATCAGTCGGAGGGGACGCTCAAAGTTTCGGCCCTTGGCGAAACTGATTAGTGGTTCACCCACTTCCGCTGTTTGCGGTTCTTACCGGTTCCTCAGGAACGCCCGCACCTCGTCGTGATTGCCGATCAGGCAGAGTTCCGCGACGCTGCCCTGCAATTCGAAGATCACCCGTAGGTCGCGTCCCACCCTGAATTCGAAAAGGTTTCCGCCCAGCCGGCGAACACCCAGCCCACGATGTTGGTGGGGGTTGCCAAAAGCCAGGCGCAGTTGATCCGCCGCCGCGGCGAGTTGCCTGCGTTGATCTTCCGATAACTGACGGGCCCGACGTCGAAACTGGGGAGTGAAATCAACCTCTAAGGGCGGCACGGAGATCTCCCTTGTAACGCGTCATCCGCCCGGCCCGGCGGTCACGCGCATTCTGTGCATTGGCCCGCTTCACGAAAGCATCCAGTTCCTTGTCGGTCGCCCCGTATTCGCGCTTGGCGTAGTCTGCATCCTCCGAGAACACGCGCACCGGACGCAGGGCGATGACCTTGTCCCCGCACAGGATGCCGATGTCCTCCCCCGCCGCAGCCTTCTTCAGCCAGTGGGTGAGGTTCGCGCGCGCCTTGGTCGGAGAAAGCGTCGTCATATCGTCGCAATAAAGCCGTTATTGGGTAGCTTTCAACTCATTCCTTGCTGCGGCAATCCACCCCGCCCCGAGTCCGCCTCCTTGAGGTAGGGGCGGTTGCCCCCAAACGCCCTTGTTCGCTGACCTGTCAGCCGACCTGTCCGCCATAGCCTCGGCGACGGCGGAAGCCTTGGCGAAGGCCGATCATCTCCGCCATTTGGCTTCGGGGGCCGGCCAATCGCCGGCAATATAGACTGCGCCCAAAGTTGCGCAACCGCCCGACTCACTTTGTCCAGAGTCAAAACCTGACGTCCTTGGGTAAGTCACCCCAAACCCAGCCTTGCAGTCCACCTTTTGAACCGTAGATTTCTCGCATGACCATCGTGATTGGCAGGCCAACCGAGAAGCAGGTGCAGGAGGAACTCCGCGCCATGAAGCGTGCCAGCAAGCGCGCTTATGCTACTCCTGCCAGCACCCGTGCGTTCCTGCTGAAACACGGTTTCATCACCAAGGCCGGAAAGCTGCATCCACGCTACCGTTGACATGTATGCCTCTGCTTTCGTGCTCGGCTTTCACGGCTGCGACGAAAGCGTCGGAGAGCGGGTTCTGGCTGGAAAAGAGCATCTGTCGCCGAGCGCGAAAGATTACGACTGGCTCGGGCATGGCATCTATTTCTGGGAAAATAGCCCTGATCGCGCCCGACAATGGGCGGAATATCTGGCCAAACATTCGCCCAAAGGGCGTCCGCGGATTTCAAAACCATTTGTGATCGGTGCCATCCTTGATTTGGGAAACTGCCTGGACCTGACGGTAGCATCCTCGCTCTCTTTCGTCAGCAGCAGTTACGAAGACATGAAGAAGGCCTTTGCCACCATCGGCCTTCCCTTGCCGCAAAACGAACCTGGGGCCAAAGGCGACGATGATTTGCTGAAACGAAAACTCGACTGCGCCGTAATCAATCACGCCCACACTTTGCGGGATGGCGATGCCACCCTTAAGCCTTTCGACAGCGTGCGCGGAGCATTTTCAGAAGGGACCCCGCTCTTCCCCGGCGCAAAGATCATGGCCAAAACGCATATCCAGATTTGCGTGCGTCGGGCTCCTTCCATCCGCGGCTATTTCCGCCCGATATTCTGAGCGACGATTTCCTCCCGACCGAGCTGATGCGCAAGAAGGGCAGCCGGACAGGGTCTGGCTTTGTCGTTTGTGGTCGGCACCGGCTCCCATCACCCGAAACAGGAGTTGAATTCAGCCGCCTCCCGACGCATCTTGCCCGCATGAAGTCCGTGGTGGTCAGCAATCCGGAAATCCTCAGCGGCACGCCGGTGTTCGCCGGGACCCGCGTGCCCGTGAAGAACCTCACCGACTATCTCGAGGGCGGCTCGACCATTGACGAGTTCCTCGACGACTTCCCTTCCGTCAATGCCCGCCAGATCGAAATCTACCGCCGGATGACACCTGCCCAGCGCTTGGAGCAAGCCATGCAAATGAACCGGCAAATGCGGGAACTGATGGACTCGGGCCTGCGCACCACTCAGCCGCAGCTTTCCGCGATCGAACGCCACCGTGAGATTGCCCGTCGGATCCGCCATGCCCGAGGCTGACCTGATCAGCCTGTTTGCCGCGCCCTTGGAGAAAGCCGGCCTCGCCTACATGGTGACCGGCGCAACCGCCGCTATCCTCTACGGCCAGCCCCGCACGACCAACGACCTTGATGTCGTCATCGAATTAAAGAGTGCCGACCTGCCCCGGTTGCGCGAGGCATTCCCCAAAAACGATTACTACCTGCCGCCCGACGAGGTGATCGAAGTGGAGTTGCGGCGCGCACAACGCGCCCACCTTAACGCGCTTCACCACGACTCGGGCTTCAAGGCCGACCTTTACCCGATGGGGACGAACGCCCTGCACCACTGGGCTTTCCCGAAACGGCGGGCGGTTCCCCATGGCGGCCAAAGCATCAGCTTCGCCCCACCCGAATACGTCATCCTCCGCAAGCTGGAGTATTTCCGCGAAGGCGGCTCGACCAAGCACCTGACCGACATCCGAGCCATGCTCGACGTAAGCGGCGACGCCATCGACCGGGCCGCGCTCGACGAATGGATCGCCCGGCTCCGTCTGCAAACCGAGTGGGCGCGAGCTTCCTCCCCTTAACTGTAGGAGCCGGCCTCGCCAGGCGGGTCAATTGTCGCGGGGCGAGCCCAGCCAGAGGGTCAGCCCATTTCCCACACACAGCTGTTGATCGAGTGCAATTTCGACAGTTCGACTTCCGATCGATGAGTTGACAACCGGCGACGCCCGGGCGGCTGGGAAATCAACTCCCGTCAGGGGCGGATTCAGGACGCCCTCGACTCGTGACTGACAATATTCGCCGTCACCCACACCAGCAACACCCCGCGGCCAGATTCCCGGTAACCTTTGCCCGGCGCTTGGGTTTGAGTCCCGATGCCCTGCCGCTTTCCTCCTTCCCCGCCAGCCAGGCTGGCAGCAACCGTCATCTTGATCACGGCCCTGCTGGGCGGCATCCCGCCGCTACCGGCCCAGACCGGACCCGGCGGCACTCTGCCGGCCGCCGAACGGGACGCCGCTCTGGCGGAGATGGCAAGGCAACTTGAGTCCACCTATGTGATCGCAGATCTCGCCGGGCGCATGAACGCCTTTCTGTCGGACGCCTTGCGCGACGGCGTCTATGCTCCATTGGATGCAGGGGAGGCCTTCGCCGCGCGAGTAACCTCGGACCTGCAGGCACTTTGTCATGACGGCCATCTGCGGGTGCGCTTCCACGCCGACCCGGCGCAGGTCCTGCCCGCTTGGAATCATCCGTCGCCGGAGGATGAGGCCCGCCACCGGCGCGCCGCGGTGCGCGAGAACCACGGGTTTGTCCGCGTCGAGATCCTGTCCGGCAACATCGGCTACCTGCGGCTTGATTCGTTCGGCGATCCGGCATCAGGAGGCGACACCGCCGCGGCCGCCATGCGCTTCGTGGCCGGCACCGACGCGCTCATCATCGATCTGCGGGAAAACGGCGGCGGCTACAGCGGCATGGTGGCGCTGCTCGCCAGCTACCTGCTCGGCC
>OBEQ011534803.1_pt1 | contig 12733 bp, 9 predicted proteins | sample 1670901 | NCBI WGS metagenome assembly OBEQ01 (sample SAMEA104232315, study PRJEB22302) | groundwater metagenome | biome: forest; feature: aquifer; material: groundwater | place: USA | collected 2011-08-07 | depth 5.4 m
ATCGCCGGCGGCCTCGGCATCGTCCTCGGGCTGGGCGGCGGCATCTTTCTCGTCCCCTTCCTGACGCTCGCGCTCGGCTTCCCGCTGAAATCCGCCGCGGCCATCAGTCTCACGACCGTCATCGCGACGTCGAGCGCCGTGGCGGCCGCCCGTGCCGGGAATCAGCTGATGAACCTGCGGCTCGGGATGCTCCTCGAGGTGGCGACCGTGGCGGGCGGCCTGCTCGGCGGCATCACCGCGCAGATGGTCGCGGAATCGACGCTGCAGCGCGTCTTCGGCCTGGTCGCGATCGTCGTGGCCGGCGTCATGGTGGGGCGCATCAACCGGCGCAATGTCATTCTCGATGAGCACGTCGATCCGGGACGGCTGGGCGGCCGCTTCTATGAAGCCGAGAGCGGCGGCATCGTCACGTACCAAATCAAAAAGGTGCCGCTGGCGCTGATCGCGTCATTCGTCGCCGGGAACCTGTCGTCGCTTCTCGGCATCGGCGGTGGAATCATCAAGGTGCCCGTGCTGAACGCATGGTGCGGCATGCCGCTGCGTGCAGCGGCGGCGACGAGCGCACTGATGATCGGCGTCACCGCAACCGGGGGCGCCATCATCTATTACGGCCGCGGTGACCTCCAGCCGCTTGCCGCTGCGCCTGCGGTTCTCGGCGTTCAGCTCGGATCGTGGGCGGCGCTGCGCTTCGCCCACCGCACATCGGCGAAGTGGTTGAAGCTGCTCATGGCGGCGCTGCTCATCGTCGTGGCGGGGCTGATGTTCGCGCGGAGCGGACTGTGATCGACACCGGGCGCGGCGCCGGAGGCCTCGAGCTCGTGATCGGACGCGTGCTGCGGATCGGTACCGTCACGAGCTCTGCATTCCTTGCCGCCGGGCTCCTGCTGACGATCGCCGGCACGGGCGCCAGTGTCGCTGGAATCCTGCTGCCGGCGGGGCTCATCATCCTGATCGCGACGCCGGCGGCGCGTGTGATCGTCTCTGTCGTCGAATACGCAAGGGAGCGCGACTGGTTGTTCGTGGCGCTCACGCTCACGGTGCTCCTCGCGCTGGTCGCGAGCGTAGTGGCAGCGTTCTGGGGCCGCGCTCCCGCCTAACCCTCGCGAGTACCGAGCGCAAGCGGCGGCAGCCGGAAGAGGCCCTGGATGCGCGCGTAAATCGCGCCGAACACTCCCGCGCCGACGAGCGCGCCGACGAGCGCCGCGAGCGCGTAGATCTTGCCTTCGCCGATGTTCACGAAGATCGGTCCGGGGCACATGCCGGCGATGGACCATCCCACCCCGAACAGCAGGCCGCCGGCGATGCTCCCGCGATGCAGCGGCTTCAGCTCCACCTCGAGGCGCCGGCCGGTCGCTGTTCGTCCGACACGCTTGATCAGCCACAGGCCCGGCGCGGTCAGCACCACGGCGGTGGCGATGATTCCGTACAGCTGGAACCGCTCGAACAGGAACATGCCCTGGATGTAGTTGTAGTCGGCCGCTCCCGAGCGGCTCAGGATGAATCCGAAGATGGTGCCGAGGAGCGCGTACAGCAGCAGCATCATCAGCCCTGCCAGTGAAACACGACGCGGTAGAGCAGCTGCGTGGTCACGATCCCGCCCGCCAGGAAACTGATCGTCGTGACGAGGCTGGACAGCTCGAAATTCGAGAGCCCGAAGATGCCGTGCCCGCTCGTGCACCCGCCCGCGAGGCGCGTGCCGAAGCCGATGAAGAGCCCGCCGACGAACATCCACGCCAGCTTTCCGGCGTGACCCAGCGCGAGCGTCTGATCGAGCATGCCGAGATCCCACGTCGGCGCCCAGCCGCCGCTGAATACCGCGGACAGGAACCCGCCGGCGATCAGGCCGGCGACAAACGGCAGCCGCCATTGCCGCCCGGACCGTACGCTGCCGCGGCGGAAGTACGGGAGCGTGACCGCCAGGCTGCACACATCTTCAAAGCCCGAGGAGATCCCGAGGCGCCTGTTGGCGAACAATAGGAGACAGAGTGTGACGGCGGCGATCCCCGCGCCCGCAAGAGCCCAGTGGATCGGCGGCATGTGAGTCAGGATCAGCGGCATCGGCGTCCACCACACAGATTACCGCAGGATCCGCGCAACGTTTTCCCTGTCTGCGTCGTATTGACAACCGTACCCCCCTCCATGAAATCACCTCTGATGCGCAAGACGCTCCTGGCGGTCACGATCATTGCGGCGTGTGCCGCTGTCGGCGCGCGGTCGTACGCGCAGACCACGATGGCCATCAGTCCCCGGGCGAAGCTCGTTTCTGCGACCCCGCTGCGCCTGACCGGCGATGTCGACAGCAACAGCCCGGCCATCTGGGATCTCGTGCGCGGCGTGCCGCAGCTCTTCGTGGTGACGTCCTTCGCAGGAAGACCCAGCACGGCTCGCGGACGGACGTTGATTCAGCTTGGAGCGGCACAGCCCGTGACCCTCGATCCATGGCCCGGGGGCGGCGTCTGGATGGAAGCGATCGTGGCTGACGTCGACGGCACGTGGTACGGCTACTACCACAACGAGATCCCCGCCCGGTCGGTGTGCCCCGGCAGCGACAAGGTGATTCCCCGGATCGGCGCCGCCCGCTCCCGCGATCGCGGCCGCACATGGGAGCAGCTCGGCATCATCCTCGAGGCGCCGGCATCCGCGTTCACCTGCACCACGAACAACGTGTTCTTCGTCAACGGCGTCGGCGATTTCAGCGTGCAGCTCGATCCCGATTCGCGCGACGTGTACTTCTTCTTTTCTCAATACGAGCGGGAAAGCGCGCAGCAGGGTGTCGCGGTGGCGCGGCTTGCCTGGGCGGATCGCGACGAACCCGTCGGCAAGGTCATGGTCTGGCGCACGCGCATCTGGCTCCCGGCCGCGCGCAAAATATCGGTTGGTGACGACGTGACCTGGGCGTACGGGGCGGGGGTGCCGATCTTTCCCGTCACCGATGGCTGGCATGACGAGGGTACGACGACCAACGCCTTCTGGGGACCGTCGGTCCATTGGAACACCTATCTGCAGCTGTACGTCATGCTCCTGAATCGCGCCAAGGATACGAAATACAACCAGGAAGGCATCTATGTGTCGTTTTCCAACCGGTTGGACGATCCCCGCCTCTGGTCAGCCCCCACGAAGATCCTGAATGGCGGCAGCTGGTATCCTCAAGTCGTTGGCCTGGATGACGGCATCGGAACCGACAAAGTTGCCGGCGAGTCGGCGCGATTCTTCATGGCCGGCACATCGCAGTACCTCATTCATTTCACCAGGGATTAACTCCGCCATCATCCGGCTCGTGTGCGCGTCGCTCGGCGTCTGCCTCCTTGGCGCGAGCGCCGCCCGGCTGCGCGCCCAGGCCGGCCGCTCGCCGTCGGCCAGGCTCGTGTCCGCTCCGGCGCTTGCCTTCCCCATCGCGGTGGACTCGAACACACCGATGGCCTGGGATCTCGTCGATGGCGCCTGGACGCTGCTGGCCTTCGCCTCGTGGGGCGGGGCCCCGTCCCTCCTCGCTGGCCCTCGACTGGATCACCTGCAGCGCATCGAGTCGATTACGCTCCTGCCGCATCCAGGCAGCGGCGTGTGGATGGAAGCCGTTGTTCCAGACGAGACCGGCACGTTGTACGTGTACTACCACCACGAAGTACCCGCCGACGTGTGCGGACGGCGCGATCGAACGATCGTGACCATCGGCTCGGCACGATCTCGCGACCACGGTCTCACGTGGGAGAACCTGGGCATGATGCTCGCCGGGCCGCGCGACAGTCAGGCCTGCGCATCGTCCAATCGCTTCCTGGTCGGCGGCGTCGGCGATCCCAGCGTCATGCTCGACGCCGATCACCGCTACCTGTACGTCTTCTTCAGCCAATACGGGAAGGACCGTTCGGCGCAGGGTGTCGCAATCGCGCGGATGCCCTGGGCCGATCGCGATGCGCCTGCCGGCCAGCTCGCGGTCCTTCAGGATGGCGCGTGGCTTCCCGCGCAGGAGGTTGACGACGGCTCGGGACCCGAGTGGGAATATCCGCGGGGCACGCCGCTTGTCCCGGTGTCGAACCCCTGGCACGACGGCGACTACGCGGTCGACGCGTTCTGGGGCGCGTCGGTTCACTGGAACACGTACCTCGAGCGCTACGTCATGCTGCTCAACCGCGCGAAGAACGAACAGTTCGACAACGAAGGCCTCTACGTGTCGTACTCGGCGGCGCTCGGCGATCCGCACGCGTGGAGCGCGCCGCAGAAGCTGATGAACGGCGGTGGATGGTACCCGCAAGTCGCGGGCCTCGAGGCCGGCGGCACGGACAGGGAGGCGGGACAGCGCGCGCGATTCTTTGTGACCGGCCGCTCGACGTCCTACATCGAATTCAGTCGGTGACCCGGGGGGTCGGCTGCGGGACGTACAGATCGAGCGCGCCTTCGCCGTCGATTCGATGCAGCCGCAGCGCGCGTACCGCGAACTCCCGCAGTCGCGCTGATGCGCGGGTGTCGTCGATCACCACGAAACCAATCTGGGCGCGTTGTGCGAATTCCGGACCGCTTCCGATCAAGGCGCGCTCTCGCTCCGGATCGAGCGCGCCTCCCTCGCTCAGCGTGATCAGCGCATCCAGCATGGCGAGGCTGCGAATCTCCGACACGCGCCGCCGCGACACCCGCGAGAGATAGCCGCCGATCAACGGCTTGCCGTGCACGGTCTGGAAGAACTGGGACCGGGCCGTGAAGTTGCCAACGCTCGACGTGCCGTCACGGACGCCCACCGGCAGCTCGAGCACGCGCGCATCGCCGGCTGCGGCCGCGATGCGCGCGTAGAATTGCGGAATGGTCGCCGAATAGAGCGGGCGAGGCGCTGGAAGCAGCTCGAACAGCAGCAGGAGCGTCACCACCGACAGGATCGCTCGTCGCCGCTGCGGCCACCGGTCGCCAAGCCAGGACAGCGCCGCCGCGAACAGCACGGATACGGCCAGCATGAGGACGATGGCCAGGCGCGCCGGCGTACGCGCGAGACGCACGAGCGGAAGATACCGGACCAGCGCCCACGGACCCGGGATATCGGTATTCAGACCGGCGACGTGCAGGAACGGACCGAGCGACAGCAATCCGAACGTCACGGTCATTGCGATCCAGAACCGGGATGGTCTCCATCCCGTCCACATCGCGGCGATGATCGTGCCCATCGCGACGAAGGTGAGCGACGCCACGTTTTCCAGGTAGCGGTCGGGTGTCGGCGTCAGCCACGCGCGAAGCGCCGCGGGCGCCAGCGGGTGGTTCGGATTCGGCGTCAGGAAGTTCACGAGGTCCACGCCAAGCGGGCTGCTTCGCCACAGGACGCTCGAGGACTCGAATCCGGCATCGCGTATTCGAATTCCCACCGCATAGAGCACCGGCGACAGCATCACCACCGACACGAGCGCCGCCACCGATCCGAGGCGCACGAGCCTGAGTGTCTGCGCGCGATCGATCGACACCGCGGTGTGCCGATAGGGCCACGCGAGACGCAGGAGCGCCAGGAGCGTCAGCAGCAGCATCGGCGTGTAGAGCTCGTGCGCGCGGACCCGCATGCCGAGGACGGTGAGCTCCCATCCGTGGCCGATGAGCAGCGACACGGCGAAGGCGCCCACGCACACCAGCAGGACGTCGATTGCGCGCGGGACCGCCTCGGGCGCGCGCGCCGCGTCGCGCGTGATGTGGACGGTGTACACGGCCAGGAAGACGACGGCGATCATCACGCAGTAGACCGCGTAATACGGATCGGTCGTGGCGGCCCAGCAGATTGCGGCGCCGAGTGCGAGCCCGTCGCGCAGCCGTGAGCGATCGGTGCGCCGGAGCAGCAGCAGAATGAAGAACGGCAGCGGCGCCGCCGCGACCAGGCTGAAGTGGCCGATGCCGCGCGTCACCATCCACGGGCTCCACGAAAACAGCGCGCCGCACAGCCACGACTCGAAGGGTCGCGCGGTCACGTGCCGCGCAAGCAGGAACGCCCCGTATCCGGTGAGGACGATCATCAGGAGGTACACGACGTTGAAGGTCGTGACGCCGCCGAGCACGCGCAGCAGCGGCAGCGCGAGCAGGTCCTGGAAGATCGTGTAGTTGTGCAGCGACAGGTTCGCCGGCCTGGTCAGCGAAAAGATCTGGCGGGTGAACAACGGCAGGCTGCGATGGTCGAGCAGCTCGTGCTGAAACACCCACTGGTTCCAGAGGTACACGCCGGTGTCGCCGTCGGGCGGCCCCGTGAGATGAGTGGCCATGTGCTGCGGCAGCGGCCACGAGAACAGAAGGGCCAGCGCGACGTACCCACCGATGGCGCACAGCGAGGTCGTGGCGGTCGCGCGCAATTGCATGCTTCAGGGGAGTAGCAGTAAAACTGTGACCCGCAGCCTAGCTGACGCGCGGTCGCCGGTCAACAGAACCAAGGTCCCAACCTCCAACTCCCAGGGAACGCGCCCGCCAGCGCTTCCTGGGAGTTGGCGTGTGGGAATTGAGACGTTACTTGGTCGCTTTCGCCGGTGCCGTCAATCCAAACACGAGGATTTTCATCGTATTCGGCACGATCTGCGCGCGGCCGTTCGGACCGGTCGTCCTCATCGCCACCGGCACGTACACGTTGTGCGTCGCCGCGTCGAGCCACATCGTCCGGCCGGATGGCAGGGTCTTCAGGGTCTGCACCACCGTGAACTTGTTCGGTGCGTCCTCGTGCGCAATCGTCAGCACGCCCGTACCGCTCGACGCGAAAGCCAGGCCGGTCGCGGGATCGAAGCCGTTGCCGTCCACGCCGTCCCCGATGGGAAAGCTGGTCACGGTCTTGCCGCTGGTGCTGTCAGTCAGCACCATCTTGCCGTCGCAGGCGCTCAGGAGCAGGTGGTTCTTCGCATCGAAGGCCAGGCCCGTCGGCCCTTCGCAGTCCGCGATCGGCCACGTCGCGACCAGCGTGTGCTTGACCGTGTCCATCACGCCAATCGCGCCCTTGTCCTCGACGTTGACGAACATGCGGCTGGCGGCGGCATCTTCGACGGCCTCCTCGAGTTCACCGCCGACGTCGATCGTGGCGATGACCTTTCCCGTCATGGCCTCGAACGCGGTCACCGATTTTCCCGTGTGGTTGAACGTCCAGACTTCCTTCCGCGACGGCAGGTATCGGATGCTGTCGGGATTGGCGCCGGTCATGACCGTGCCGAGCGGCTTCAACGTCTTCAGATCGACGATCGTCGAGCTGTTCGCGCGGCCGTTGCTCGTGAACCCGCGCCCGAGGTCGGACGCGATGGCAAAGCCGTGCACGCCGTTGGTATCGGGGATCTCGCCGACGATCTTGCCGGACTCGGTGTCGGCGACGACGATCTTCGTCGCATGTGACACGTACAGCCGATGCGCGGCGGAGTCGACGATGAGGTAATCCCAGCCGCCTTCACCGCCAATCGCGATTTCCTTCACCGGGTGATAGGCGTCTGCCGCCTGCACCACCACGCCTGCGAGCACGCACGCGAGAACTGCGATCAACCTGCGCATAACGACCTGCCTTCTTGAAAAGTCATGTACGACCCTTGATTGCCGCATACAGCCCCGGCACGGCCAGCAGCGTGACGGGCGTTGAAAGCGCGAGACCGCCGATCACGGCGAGGGCGAGCGGCTTCTGCAGCTCGGCGCCGGCGCCGAGGCCGAGGGCCAGCGGCAGCAGCCCGAACAGCGTGCAGAAGGTCGTCATCAGGATCGGCCGGAGACGGATGCGTCCCGCATGCGCGATCGCGGTCTCGAACGGCTCGCCTTCCTCGTGCAGCTTCTCGGAGAAGTCGAGCAGCATGATCCCGTTCTTCACGACGAGGCCGACGAGCAGGATGATGCCCATCGCCGACGAGATGTTGAGATCCGTGCCCGTCAGGAGGAGCAGCAGCAGCGCTCCGCCGAGCGAGAGCGGCGCCGCGAGCAGGATGAGGATCGCGGGGATCCAGGCGCGGAACTGGATCACGAGGATCGTGAAGACGAGCACCACGGCGAGCGCGAACACCATCAGCAGCTCGCGGAACGCCTGCGCCTGCGCGAGGTACTGCCCGCCGATCTCGTACGTGTAGCCGATCGGGAGCTTCAATCTGTCGAGGTTCCCCTGGATTTCGCCGACGGCGCTCCCGAGGTCGCGCCCTTCGAGACGTCCGCTGACCACCGCCATCGGGCGCAGATTCTCACGGCGGAGCTCGCCCTGGCCGTTGGCGCGCGCCATGGTGGCGACTTCGGACACCGGAATCGGCTTGCCGTCCGGCGTGCGAATCAGCGTGTGCGGAAGGTTGTTCGGATTGAACCGGAACGAATCGGGAAGCCGGACGCGAACTGGAACGGTGCGATCGGCCAGCCGGAGATCCGTGGCGACTTCACCCAGCCAGTTGCCCGCCATCTGGTCGGAGACGTCCTGGACGCTCAGGCCGTACCGTCCCGCCGCCACCGGATCGATGTTCCACGTGACCTCCGGGTTCCCCTGCTGCGGCCCGACGACGTCGACGACCCCCATGACCTTGTTCATCATTTCTTCGACCGGGCCGGCCAGGTCCGCCAGTCGAACGGGATCGTCGCCGAAGATCTTGACCTCGATCGGCTCCGCGTTGCCTTCGAGGTCGCCGAGCATGTCCTGCAGCAGCTGCACGAACTCGATGTCGACGAGAGGCGCGGCTTCCGTGACCTTGTCGCGGACCTCGCTGATGATCTCTTCCGCCGACCGGCTCCGCTGGTTCCTCGGTTTGAGCCTCACGAGGATGTCCCCCGTGTTCTGCGCGGTCGCGAACAGTCCGAGCTCCGAACCGGTGCGCCGCGAGTACGCGGCCACTTCGGGCGTCGCGGCGACGATCGCTTCCATCTTCTTCACCTGCCGGTCCGTTTCGGTGAGCGCGCTGCCGGCCGGCGTGATGTAGTCGAGGACGAATCCTCCCTCGTCCGCGGCCGGAAAGAACCCGGTCCCGACCTGGTAGAACAGCACGACGGTCAGCGTCGCCAGCAGGAGAGCGACGACGATGGCGACGAGCGGGCGCCCGACCATCACGTGCAGCAACCGCCCGTAGACGCGATCGATCCAGCCGTGCGATTCGCTGGGCCGGTGGTGCGCAGCGGCCCACCGCGCCATCAGCGGCACGACGCTGATCGACAGCGCCAGCGAGATGAGCACCGCCACCGAGAGGCTCAGCGACAGCGCGCGGAAGAACTGGCCGGGCACACCCGACAGCAGGCCCAGCGGCGCGAAGACGACCACGGTCGTGAGCGTGGAGCTGACGAGCGGCGCCATCAGCTGCTGGACCGCGTCGACGACGCTGCTCCCGCCTTCGCCGGCGCGGCGGTGAATGTTCTCGACCACGACCACCGCGTCGTCGATGACCAGGCCGATCGCGACGGCCAGGCCGCCCATCGACATCAGGTTGATCGTCCCGCCGAACAGCCACATGAAGACGAAGGTCGGGATGACGGCCATCGGCAGCGTCACCGCGGCGATCATCGTGAGGCGCCAATCGCGCAGGAAGACAATCAGCACGACGATCGCCAGGAAGCCGCCGATCAGGATCGCGTCGCGCACGCTGGTGATCGATTCCTCGACGAACTGCGCCAGGTCGTAGACGCGGCTCATCTTGATGCCGGCCGGCAGCGTGTTCGCGAGGCCGGCCAGGACGCCGTCCATGCCGGTCTTGAGATCGAGGATGTTGGCGCCGATCTGCTGGGAGATGTTCATGACGACCGCATCGCGGCCGTTGCCGGTCACGAGCAGCGTGCGATCGGGGGCGCCACGCGTGACGGTGCCGAGATCCGAGATGCGGATCGTCGCGCCGTTCTTCATCTTCACCGGCGCGTTGGCGATGTCATCCGCGTTCTTCCAGAGACCGGAGGCCAGCGTCAGGTGCTGCAGACCCGATTCGGCAAAGCGTCCCACGGGGAGAATCGTGTTCTGCCTGTTGAGCGCGTCGGAGACGTCGACGACGGTCAGCGAGGCCGCCGTCAGCTTCGCGGGATCGAGGATGACTTCGATCTCGCGCGTGTCGCTCGCCTGGACTTCGATCGTTCCTGCGCCCGGCACCCGGGCCAGCTCGGGCTTGACGACAAAATTCGCGTAGTCGTACAGATCCGGGGTCGGCAGCGAGCCCGTCATGCTGAGGATGAACACGGGGAAGATCGCCGGCGTCATCCGCTCGATCTGCAGCTGGGTCCCCATGGGCAGGTCGCCCGTGATCTCCGCCACGCGGTTCTGCACCATCTGCAGCGCCGTGACCATGTCGGTCGAGGGATCGAATTGCGCGGAGATCTCCGCCGCGCCGCGGATGCTCCTCGACCGCACGCGGCGGACGCCCGGGACCGCCATCACGACCTGCTCGATCGGACGGGTCACGATGAGCGACATCGACTGCGGTGGGAGCGTGCCCGAATGCGCCACGATGGCGATACGCGGGAACTGCAGCGGGGGATAGATGCTGCTCGGCAGCGCAAACGCGGCAATGACACCGCCCACCACCAGCGCTGCCGCGAGCAGCGCCGCGGCGCGCGAATGCCTCATCGCGAGGGCCGCCGCGTTCATTTCCCGCCCTTCGCGTCGCCGCCCGCGTCGGCCGGTGGCTCGGCAGGCTCCTCGTCAGCATCCTCGGCGGCCTCCCGCACAATCGTCGCTCCGTCGGGCAGGCCCGCCTGGCCGTCGACGATCACCATCTCGCCTTCCTTGACGCCGCTGAGAATCTCGGCGTCCATTTCATCGGTGAGTCCGATCGTGACCACGCGCCGTTCCGCCTTGTCGCCTTTCGCGACGAACACCGCGGTCTCTTCCCCTTCGCGCACCAGCGCCGGCGCTGGAACCAGGACGACGTTGGCGTGCTGTTCCGCCTCGATGTCGAGCTGTACGGGCGTTCCGGCAGGGAAGTTCGTCGGACCCTTGAAGGCGAGACGAACGGGAATGGTCGCGGTTCCCGGATCGACGACCGCAGGACGGGAGATGACCTTCAACCCGATCTCAGGGCTGAATGCGGGGACCGCAACGAGATGAGCATTCGCTCCGACGACGATCCGTGGGGAGGCGGCGAGCGGCACGGACGCGACCACTTCGAAACGCCGGGGATCGATGACGCGCAGGACCGGATCGCCCGCGGCGGCGTCCACGAGGTCGCCCGGGTTGTGGTAGCGCTTCGAGACGATGCCGGGGAAGGTCGCACGCACAATCGAGCGTCCGGCGGTGGTCGTCGCGGCCGCGCGCGACGCCTCGGCCTGCGCGACGGCCGCCTCCGCGTCGGCAACCGCCCGGTCGCCATCTTCGACGTCTTTCCTCGCCGCAACGCCGCGATCGAAGAGGTCGTGCGCGCGTACCTGGTTGGCTTTCGCGTTGGCGAGGGAGGCCTGCGCGCGCTGGACCTCCGCGCTCTGGCGCTGCACTTCGGCGGCCGCGTTCGGAATCTCGAAACGGACGAGCACGTCGCCCTGCTGAACGCGGTCGCCCTCGGCGTGTGGAATCTCCACGATCCGCGCCGGCTCCGGCGCAATCACGACGAGCTCTGCGCCGGGCGCCGGCGTGACCACGCCCGTCGCATGCACCATGCCACGGATGGATCCGGTCGCCGCCGGCACCATCTTCACGGGGACGGCCGTCTTGGTGTCGACTTCTTCGGCCGCCTGCTTGCTGCATCCCATCGCCGCGCACAGCATGACGGCGAGAACTCCCAACTTCCAACTTCCAACTCCCAAGGAGTTCAGGCGGGCACAGTCGCCTTGGGAGTTGGCGATTGACAGTTGGGAATTGACGCGAGACGTGCTCGTCATGGAAGCGGAGCTCCTATGGCGCGCTCGAGATCGGCGAGCGCAGTCTGAAATTGCGAGACGGCATCGAGTGAGCGGAGGCGGATGTCGCGCGTCGCCTGCAACGCCTGCAGCAGCGCGGCAATGCCGGTTTGCCCGAGTTGGTAGGCGTCCTGCGCCAGCTGCTCGACCTGTTGTGCCTGGGGAAGAATTTGATCGCGGTACCGCGCGTAGAGCTGGCGTTGTGACTCCGCCGTGACCGCCGCGGCGGTGACGTCCCCTGTGATTCTCAGGAGCGTCGCCTGGCGCTGGGCGGTGAGTTGGTCGAGCGTCGTCTGCTCGACGAGGACGCCGGCGCGGTGCCTGGTGAAGAGTGGAAGCGTGACCGCCACGCCCGCCCGCCATCCGTAGGTGAACTCCGGCTGCGCACCATGCGTGAGCGTGGCCGTCGGGATGACGTCCGGTACTTGAAGCGCCTGCGCGAGCGTGAGTCTCGCACGCTGTTCTGCGATCCGTCGATCGAGCACGACCAGATCGGTGCTCGCCATCTGCGCCATCGTCACTGCCGCGCCTGAGGCCAGAGGACCGCCGGCGTCGATCGCGCTGGTCAGCGGCTGCGTCGTATCGAGGGGCTGTCCGAGCACGGCGTTGAGCTGCGTGCGCGCGGCGACGGCGGTGCTTTCGGCGGCGGTGGCTTCGTTTTCCGCCGCCGCCAGCGCGAGCTGCGCCTGCATCAGCTCGAGCCGCGGGGCGCTGCCCGCGTCGAAGCGCGCCTGGGCGGTGTCGCGCGCCCGCGTCGACAGATCGCGCTGCTCACGCAGCACCATCAACCGCGAGTCAGCAACGAGCACGCCGTAATAGGCGCGCCGGACGTCATTGCGGATCTGCGCGATCGTGGCCGCCAGCTCCGCCTCGCCGGCGCGAACCGTCGCCTCGCCGACGGCGATCCGTTTCGAGCGCTTGCCGCCCAGCTCCAGGGGCACCGCGAAACCGAACGCCTGCTTCGGCGCCTCTTTTTTGATCTCCA
>OBEQ012641049.1_pt1 | contig 12733 bp, 8 predicted proteins | sample 1670901 | NCBI WGS metagenome assembly OBEQ01 (sample SAMEA104232315, study PRJEB22302) | groundwater metagenome | biome: forest; feature: aquifer; material: groundwater | place: USA | collected 2011-08-07 | depth 5.4 m
CCCCCGCGAGGTGGGGGGGGCGGCCCCCCCGGCGGCGCCGGCCCCCGCTGCCGCCCCCGCCGGACCTGGAAAAGGATTCAATCACCGGCCCGGTGCGCATCCGGTTCCGCCTCCCGATCGATCCCACGGACAATTTCCAGCCTCTGATTTGCACCGGCCGGAGCGGAGCGGGGGACCTGCTCAGCATCCAGATCCGCTCCGATGGAAAATTCAAATTCATGCACGACTGCTGGGGCGGGGGCGGCGCCGAATCAGAGCTGGTCGATCCTGCGCCGGGTCCGGAACAGGTGATCGAAGTGGAAATGGGCTCGCTCTATCCGAGCAGCCGGGCGGACGTCCCCCCGGCCCTTCGGCAGCGCCTCGTTCTCACCTTCAACGGCCGGGTGATCATGGATCTGCCGCGGCCCTTCAATCCGTCAACGGCCGGCGAAATCGTCTTCGGCTACAATGCCATCCAGGCCGGCAGCGCGCAGCAGATGTTCAGCGGCAGCATCCAATCCGTGGAACCGATGCCGAGCCGGCCGCCGGAGACGGCCCGACAGCCCTAGCCCCAATCCCCCCGGCGCACCCACACTCTGGGCAAACATTCCTCCTGCCTTCGCCGCCGTGGAGCTGTTCCGGCTATTGTCGCTTTTCAGCTTCCCTTCATTTTGGTTGTCCTGATTTATAGTCCCCTCCCATGCAAAATGTATTCGTAACCGGCGCCGCCGGTTTCATTGGCTCCACTCTGGTCGACCGCCTCCTCGCCGAGGGCGCCAACGTCACCGGCTGGGACAATTTCTCGACCGGTCAGCGCCGCTTTCTGGCCGGGGCCCTTCCCCATCCGCACTTCCGGCTCATCGAGGGCGATAATCTCGACCTGCCCGCGCTCACCGCCGCCATGCAGGGCTGCGACTTTGTCTTTCACCTGGCCGCCAACGCCGACATCAAGGACGGCTGGTCCCACCCGAGAAAGGACCTCGAGCAGAATACCATCGCCACCTTCAATGTGCTCGAGGCCATGCGGACGAACGGCGTCAAGCGCATCGCCTTCTCGTCCACCGGGTCCACCTACGGCGAAGCGCTCGTCACCCCCGAGCGACCCACCCCCGAAACGGACGCGTTCCCGATCCAGACTTCCCTCTACGGCGCCTCCAAGATCGCGGGCGAAGGCCTGCTTTCCTCCTACGCGGAGGGCGGGCAGATCGACGAAGCCTACATCTTCCGCTTCGTCTCCATTCTGGGCGAGCGCTACACCCACGGCCACGTCTTCGATTTCTACCAGCAGCTGACCGAGCACCCCGACCGGCTCCGCGTGCTCGGTGACGGGAAGCAGCGCAAGAGCTACCTCTACGTGCAGGACTGCCTCGAAGCCATGTTGCATGTCATCCGCGGGCACACCGCGCGCGGCGCCAACCACCGGACGCAGGTCTACAATCTCGGCACCCCCGAGTTCGTGCAGGTCAACGACAGCATCCGCACCATCTGCGCCACGGTGGGCCTGAAACCGAAACTGGAATACACCGGCGGCGACCGCGGCTGGATTGGCGACAATCCGTTCATCTTCCTCGACACGAAAAAAATCCAGGCCGCGGGCTGGAAGCCGAAGCTCACCATCGAGCAAGGCATCATCCGGACGCTCCGCTGGCTCGAAGCCAACCGCTGGGTTTACGAGGCCCGCCGCTAGCCCGGCGTGGCGCTTCCGCTTGATGTCTGCGCCCCTCGATGATCGTTCGCGCGGTCGGCCGGCTCTTTACCGGGCGGCGGTTGCGGCCATCGTCGGCCTGACCTTGTGGACCTATCTTTGCGTAGCCCGGCAAACCGGTCCGGTGATCACGCCTTTGGTCAAGGACTACACGGAGCGACTCGCCGCCGGCCATCTCACGCTTTCCCTCCAGCCCCACCCTGAACTGCTGGCCCTGCCGAATCCATATGACCCGGCCGCCAATACCCCCTTCCGGGTGATGGACGCCTCGCTCTACCAAGGGCGCTATTATCTCTACTTCGGCCTCACCCCGTTCGTGACCCTGCTCGTCCCCTGGTTCGTGGCCACCGGGCAACATTTCACCAACACCGCAGCCGTGGGAATCTTCTGTGCGGGTGGGTTCATCGTCTATGCCGTTCTCCTGTTGCAAGCGCGTCGCCATTTCTTTCCCGCAACCGCGCGCATCGCGACGCTGCTGGGCATCGCGCTGACCGGCTGGGCCGGCGGGCAGCTGTCGTTGCTGCGGCTGCCCGACATTCACGACGTCGAGATCAGTTGCGCCTATTTTTGCTTCTCGCTGGTTCTCCTCGGCTGTTTCCGGGCCATGGCCGCCCCGGCCGGCGGCGCCCGCTGGGTCGCCGGCGCTGCCGCCGCGCTCGGACTGGCCGTCGGCGCGCGGCCGAGCCTGGTCGTCGCGGTTCCGCTGCTGACCGCCCTGGTCTGCTGGTCATGGCGTCACCGCGCGCCTGTCGGGCCGCGCGTGTTCGTCGCGCTCCTTGTTCCGCTGGCACTCATCGGCGGGCTGCTCGCGGTTTTCAACCAGGTGCGCTTCGGCAACCCGCTGGAATTTGGCGTCACCTATCAACTCACGACCCTCGACCGTGTCCATCATCCGACCTTTCTCCTCGAGCGAGTGCCCTATGCCCTCCATCGTTATTTGTTCGGCGGATTCCGGGTCGGCCCCTATTTCCCCTTCATCGAGGGCGATCTGCCGGGGCCAATCGCCCGCCCGGCCAGCCATGACCAACCCGGACAATTCTATGGATTCCTGCTGACGGCCCCCGCTCTCCTGCTCGTGGTTTTTTCCTGGTTCTGCCTCCGGTCCCCGGCAACCCGCGGCCTGCGGTCGCTTGCCGCATTCGCCGTGGCGGTCTCGCTGGCGCAACTGGCACTCATGCTCCCGGCCGGCATGGGGGCCCACCGCTACGCCACCGACTTGCTGCCTCCCGTCCTGTTCGCCTCCGGTCTGACCATGCAGGCGCTCGCAAGCCAGCGCTGGGGGCTGGCGGTCGCGGCATCGGCGGTGTTGTATTCTTGTGTCCTCGGCTTCCTGCAAAGTGCGGCGCTTTTCGGCATTTTTCAGAACAGCCAGCCGAACGCCTACGCCCGCGTCGCCCGTTGGTTCAATGCGCCGGTGTTTCTCGCCGAACGCCTGCTCGGCCACCACCCCACATATCCGCGGCTTCGGGTGCAATTTCCGGCCGGGTCGCACGGTCCCAATGAACCTCTCCTGGTCTCCGGGGATAGGGCCCGCGAGAACTTCATCTTTGTCAATTACGCCGGACCCGGCCTGATCCGGATTGGCGTCGAAGTCATGGGGCGGGGCGGGCCGGTGTCGGGCTTCCTGCCGGTGGATTTCACGCAGCCGCATGACATCGATCTCGAGCTCGGCCTTTTCCTCCCGCCACCGGGCCATCCGCTCTACGCCAATGCCGCCGCCGCTGCCGTGGCGCAGCGCCGCCGGCGTGCCCTTATCCGATTGGATGGCCAGACTGTCCTCGATGCGCCCGTCGATTTCCATCCTCCGCACAAGATGTTCCAGTGGGGCCGGAGCGAAAACAACGCCGCTTTCGGCCGCGAATTCTCGGGACGCATGCTGCTTCGCTCTTCCATCCCCCTGCGGTGATCGCTCCAGCTGCAGCTCGATGCCTGCTCCTTGTCGCCTGTGCTGTTTTCGCTCGAATCGATGGGCGCGGAGCGTACACCTTTTACCGATCCAGCTGCACTTTTTGAACTTCACCGCAACTGTCGGCCCGCTTCGCCGGTGGCCTGAAGCACCGCGCTACTTTTCGATCATCCGGGTGTGACATCTGCGGTTTAGCAGCCTGCGATTGTCAGAGCCCCCCAGTCTGCTCAGTGGGGTGTCGCTGGCCGTTCCACGCGCAGGATCTGGCCGGCAAATTCCGTCTCGCAACTGGAACAACCGATGGAGTTGAGCCCCAGGTTGATTTGTTCCGGTCGGGCGGGATGGAAATCGGCGGGGACATCGAAGATCTGCTGGCCATTGACCCTGAGCCAGAGCCTCCTGGCCCAAGGACCGTCCTTTGGCTCGTGCAGCGCCCCGAGACTGATCTCGAGATGGACGGTCTTATCGTAATTTATCCGCACCGGCTGGCTGAGCGCACCGCCTTTGCCCCAATGATCATGCCCAAAAGCCACGTGATTCGCATCGAGGTATTTGATGAACAGGGCATCGCCCGCCCCGGACACACCGGTCACCACGAGCGGCTGGGTCCGCCCAAAGGCGTGCTTCGGCAAATTCACCCACATATCAACCGTGCCATAGGCCCCGTTGGTCCGCACCAGTTCCGGCACTGCCCCGGCCTTTGCCGGCCCGAATGATAATAGCCGTCCGCTGAACGTCGCCGCAGCGGCCCCAGACCCGATGCGGTTCCATCCCAAGGCGGTTGGACTGCTTTTCCCAGGGTGGAATTGACACTCGGCATTGAGCACAACCGCCCCATCAAATTCGACATAAAGACGGTGGGAGTCCGGCTGATTCACAGCGCCACCGGCACCCGGATCGCCATCACCACCCGAGGCCCACGATCCCAACCAGACCGTCATGGTCTGACTCCGGGTAGGATTGACCGAGACCATCCCGCTCATGACTGCACTACGCCCCATACCATCCAAGCCAAACTGCACCTTGTGATCCGGGTGGTAGACCACATAAAGCAACTGCCCCCGTCCCCTCTCCCCGGTTGCGATCAACGGTTCATAACCGTGGCTTAAATGCGCTGGCATCTGCAGTTGCAGTGACTGCGGCACGGTTACGCCCGTCAATTCCCTTGCCGGGAGGCGCTCCCGAACGAGAGGCAAGTCCTGAATCAAGGTAACAGTGCCGGCAAAGACCCGGTCCTCGGCCCTCGGGAGAAAGCCAAAACGCCCCAACAGCAGGTTCCACCGGCTCGACGGATAACACGGCAAGGCCGCGGCCAGCACCACTCGTTCTTCAATTTTGATTTCCAGTTTGCACCGAGCAGCCGCAATCGCCTCCGCCGGCCACCCATCAAACAAAGGATGCGAGTCCGGGGGCAGGAAGGCACTGCAGTAAACATCAACCACAAAACGTCCATCGGCTGGCAGGGGGAATTCATCGCTGAGCAGTTCCCCCAATCCGGCATGAAAAAATCCCAGCTGTGCCCGCCCCCCATCGAGATAGTGCAACTGCAGCCAGTTGCGCCGGTCGGCTTTGACGCCGGTCTGGAAAATCGGGTCCACCGCCGACAGGTTGCGCTGGGTGGGCAGCTGTACGGCCAGCCTGATTCCACCCAGATGGACTCCGCGTAACCGCTCAACCGCCCCGACCGCACGGTTGGCCAGGCGCGCCACCCCGGTCGGATAGGACCCCGCTGGCAGCCGGTACACAAAAACGCCCGTTGTCACCGCCATCGACCAGACAGCCGCGCCGCCAACCAGGAAGGGCACCATGCGCCACCGCGGCAGAACATGCGTCGCCGCCAGTCCGCCCAGAGACCCCAGCAGGAGTAGCGCCGGGGCGAAGTCGCACATATACCGGGAAACCGGGTCGAAGAAAAACGCGCTGTTTATCAGCAGATTGGCCACGCCGAGCAAGGTGATGCTCGCAGCCAGCGCCAGACGCCCGGAAACATCGGTTTCGCCAGGCAGCCGACGGGGCCAGAAGCCGAGAAGGCCAAGCCACGTCAGTGGCAGATAGCGCAACACCCCGTAGGGTGCTTCCGGTCCGAGATCGAGAAAGGGGAAATAGGACTGCCACCAGATTTTCCCAAAAATATACTCCGCCAGATGGGGCGTGAGAAATTTCCAATGTAGCGGCGTGAAATCGACGAAGCTCTGCCCGGCGAGTTGGTAGCGCATGCCAAATTCCGTGGGGTGCCCGAATCGCGCCCAATTGTAGAGCAGCAAACCCGCACCTACAACTGCCACCGGACCATAGGCGATCAGCGCCAAGGGGCGCTTTTTTCCCCAGGTCGCCTTCAGCAAACCCTCCTCGCGCCAGCACCACCACACCGGCACGGCCAGCAGGCTCATGGCCAGGATGTAGTTGGGCCGTGCGGCCAGCGTCAGACCGAAACATGCACCGGCCGCACCCAACCACCGCCACCTTGGGGCGGGCCCGGTCGCAAACAGCCGCTCCAAGCACCATAGTCCCGCCATGCCCAAAGCATAGGCACAGGCAATCGGCACCTGGTAAAATTGGGAAGACTGCGTCAGCAACAGCGTCGGCCCAGCCAGACCTTGCGCCGCGACCAACACCAGCAGCAGCCACGGGCTCGTCTGAGGAAACAGCCGCCGCCTCATTCCTGCGAGGACAAGCGCCGATAAAGCCAGCCCAAGGGTGACAAAGAACGCCACCGCCGCCGGCTCCGCCACATAATATCCGGTCAAAACCCGCACGGGAAGAAACAGCAGCAGCACGGGAGCCACCCCGAAATACAGATAATATTTGCCCCGCCAGAAAGTCATGTCGTGCATCCGATAGGGAGCGTTTGCCACCGGATCGTAGGGATCGGGCAGCGCCAGCAGGCCGGGATGCGGTTCCGCCGCCACATGCAGATGCCCTTGGAGAAATCCCCTGGCTTGCAGGCTGTAGTAACCGTTCGGTTCGCGACTGAAAAAGGGTGCCCCGGCAGTGAAGAAATACAGGCCGGCCAGCAGCGCCAATAGCAGCCCCAGCAGCGTCGCTTCCCCCCGCCCTTGGCCGTTTCTGGCGGTATCGGTGAACATGCCACATCGAAGGAAGCTCGGATCCGTTCAGCAAGGGGAAAGCAGGCCAGATTCCGTTCGCCAAGCCGCATCCGCTTCTCTTCTCTTCCCCCATGAAATGGCTGATTGCCGTCGTGCTCGTCATCCTCGCAGGCCTGGGCCTCTGGTGGCAGCTGAATACCACCAAGATTTCCTACGTGAACGGCCTCGAAGCCTACGCGGACCGGCCCAACCGGGAATTCATCCTCGAGTTTGACTGCTATGTTTTCGCCTGGCGCGAGAAGATCGCCACCGCCTATCCGCTCTTGGGCGTCAACGCCCCCGGGGTCCGCACCAGCGTTGCCGCCCTTCCGCGCGTGGTCACCCGCGAGAATATTGGCAAGACTCTGCCCGCCGTCCGGCTGATGGACGTCATCCCCCGGGGCACCCGCTTCCGCCTCCTCTCCGTTCGCCGCGAAGAAAGCCGCCGGATTGGCACCTTTATCAGCTACGAGATCAAGTTTCTCGACGAGGTGGACCGCCCCTACCAGCGCATCGACATCCGCCCGATTTTGCTGCCCACCGCCAAGCCCGGGGACGCGCCCGAAGTCGACGAAACCGTCGCCGTGCCGTGGATCAAGCGCTAGCCCGGCTGATGTTTACCGCTCCAAAATTCGCGGCGCGCTGGCATTGGCCCGCGCTGGCCGGGCTGTTGTTGGCGGAGTTTCTCATTCTCCACCAAATCATCTCCCGGCAGCACGCGTGGGTCTATCCCCGCTGGAATGATCAAATCCAATACCTGACGGAAGCCTACACCGGCTACATCCATCTGCAGACGCACGGCTTCTTCGCCGGATTGTGGCAAACACTGGTCAATCCCTCCGCGCAGGGAACGCTGCATGATTTCTTCGCCGTCCTCGTTTTCAGTCTGGCCGGGCCGTCACGCAGCGCCGCGCTGAGCGTGAACCTCCTGTATTTCCTCGCCTGGCAGGCCGCGCTTTTTTGTGCCGTCATCAAGCGCACCGGATCGCGCCCGCTGGCCATTGCGGCGGTGGGATTGCTGCTTTCCTTCCACTCGCCCTGGTCCGGCAGCGTAGGCTCGATCGTTGATTTTCGGCTCGACTGGGGCGCGTGCTCCGCCTTCGGCCTCGCCCTGGCACTCGCCTTGTGCACGGAGGGTTTTCGCTCGCTCCGCTGGTCGCTCGCCTTCGGGACCGCGGTCGGTTTCGCCCTGGTGACGCGATTTCTGACCGGCGCCTACTTCGCACCGATTTTTGCGGCGCTGGTCGTCTGGTGTCTCGTGGGTGCGCAACGGTGGCGACGCACCGGCAACCTGCTGCTGGCGGCCCTGACCGCCTGCGCTCTCGCCGCCCCGTTCTTCTGGCTGAACCGAGACTGGGTCTATAATTACTATCTCATCGGGCATTTCACCGGCCCGGAAAGCGCCATCCGGTCGCTGAACATGGGCGTCATGCGCTCCCTTGATTGGATGCTCCACACCTGGTGGATGTGGCATATTGGCGCCGGTTGCGCCGGGTTGGTGCTGGGTGTCACCGTCTGGCTCGGCTTCCGCGCGTTGTCGAATCGGCCACCCTCGCCGGCTCCGGCTGAAGCCGCTGGGCCAGTCCACGCCACTGCGGGGTGGAGCGTTCTCGGCGCGATCTTCTTTCTTGCCCCGGCGATCGTGCTCACCCTGCACAGCCAGAAATCGGAATTGGTCCTCAGCATCCTGCTGCCGGGTGCAGCCACGCTCGTGCTCGGATTGTGGTGGTCGTTGGCTGTCCGCCCCCCCGCCGGTTCGATTTCTCCTCCGCTGGGTTGGGGCGTGCTGGCAATCGGCAGCCTGCTCGCCGCGGGGGAACTGGGCCGGCCGGACCGCACTCCCGGATTCGACGCCAGCGCCCGCAAAGTCAACGAACTCGCCGACTACCTCTTTACCGTGCAGCAATCGGCCAGGATGGTCGACCCCCGGATCGGCGTGGATCAGATCACCGACTCGTTCGATGCTCAGATCATGCGCGTGATTTGCTACGAACGGCACCACGTCTGGGTGACATTCATGATGACCCTGCCGACCGGCATCATGGAGGAGAAACCCGAGGTGTTGATGGAGCGTCTGGCCCAAAGCGACTTCATGTTCCTGACTGACCAGATGTCAGGCGAAGGCCACTGGCCTTACGACAAGCAGATGCGGCGGCTTCATCCGCAATTCAAGGCCTGGTGCGAGCAAAATCTGCGACCGGTCGAGTCCTTCACCATCTTCGACCGGCAGATGATGCTTTATCAGCGCCGCGATATCCCCTGAACTGCCAGCTCGTCCCATGTCCTTCCTGACACTGCAGTTTCCCCCCTCCGCACAAAAACGTCTGCCGGAACTGGATGAACTCAAGGGCCTGGCGATCCTCCTGGTGGTGCTCTACCATGCGGGCGGCACGCTCGCCTGGGGCAATCTGCTGCATGGTGATCTGGGTGTGGACATGTTTGTCATTATCAGCGCGATTGGCCTGACCCTCGGCGGCAGTTACCCCAATGCCCGTTCCTTTCTCCTGCGCCGCTTCTCGCGGATCATGCCAGCCTACTGGTTGGCGCTGGCTTTTTACCTGGTGCTCAACACGCATTTTCTGGAAAGGAAATATACCGCGCTGAACATCGGTCTGCACGCTTTGGGCGTGCATGCCTTCTTTGGGGACCAGCCGTTGATCCGCGAGTATGTCCGCTACTGCCTGGGCCGTTTCTTCAACCTGCCCCAGCCCACGACGCTGCACCTGGTCGGCGGAATGATCGTCGGATTCTTCATCACCATCGAACTCAGCATGGCTCTTCGATGGTTGATCAATGCCCTTCCCCTGGGCAGGAAAGAGCCCACCACTCCATGAATCTGCTCGTCACCGGCTCCAGTTCCGGCATCGGCCGGGCCTTGGTCGAACGCCTGGTCCGGGCCGGCCATCACGTCTGGGGCCTCGCCCGGTCGGACCAGGCCGCACTTGCCCGCAGCCTCGGGTCCGCCACCGGTTCCTTTGCTCCGATCAGCTGCGATGTCAGCGCGTGGCCTCAGGTGGCCGCCGCCGCCGCCGCCGTGTCCGCCGCCACTCGCGAACTCGACGGCTTGGTCGCCTGCGCGGGACTCCAGGGCGAGGTCGGACCGGCGCTGGCGGCCGATGCGGAACAATGGAGCGCGACGGTGCGCGCCAATCTCGACGGGACCTATTACCCCCTCCGCGCCTTTCAGCCCCTCCTCGCCCGCGCTCCCCGCCGCGCGAAGGTCGTGTGCTTTTCCGGCGGGGGCGCCACCAAGCCCCGGCCCAATTTCTCCGCCTACGGCGTGGCCAAGACCGGCGTCGTCCGCCTCGTCGAGACCATCGCCGAGGAGATGCGCGGCCAGCCTTACGACATCAACGCGATCGCCCCGGGCGCCATCAACACCCGCCTGACCGACGAGGTCATCGCCCTCGGGCCGACCATGGTGGGCGAGGCGGAATATGCCGCCGCAGTGAAACAGAAGCAAACCGGTGGCGCATCGCTCGATCGCGCGCTCGACCTGGTCGAATTTCTGCTCTCGGAAAAATCCGACGGCATCACCGGGCGGCTGCTCAGCGCCCCCTGGGATCCCTGGGAACGCCTGGCGGCCCAGGCGTCGGCTCTCGCCGCTTCCGATATTTATACGCTCCGGCGGGTGGCCCCAGAGAATCGCGGCCGGAAATTCTAGTCCGCCACCCGCCCGGGCGTTCGCCGGCCGGACTTGTCCTCGCCGCCCGCCTCATGATACTCGGCGTCGGTGTTCACGTTCCAGAGGTTGAAATGGCCTCCCTGGATGTTTTTTGCCGCCAGGATTGCCGTCATCATCGAGTGGTCCTGGTTGTTGTATTTGTGCATCCCGTTCCGGCCGATCACCTGCAGATTGTCGAAGCCGGCCAGCGCCTCCCGCAACACGTCGACGTTTCCCTGGTAGCCAGGATCGTAGACCGGATAGGCCTTTCCCATGCGCACCACTGCGCCCTCCCGGATCTGTTCCGCGCGGACCAGGCCCAGCCGCGCGAGCTCGGTCTTGCCCAGCTCGATCAGCGCCGCGTCGGACATCGTCCACAATCCATCGCCCTCGAAACAAAAATATTCAAGCCCGAGGCAAGTCGTGCCCGGCCGCCCGATCATGGCCTCGCTCCAGTTCTTGAAGTTCTGGATCCGGCCCAGCTTGACCTCGGGCGCGTGGATATAAATCCAGTTGTCGGGAAAGGGATTCGCCCCCTCAACCACCAGCGCCACCGTTAGAAAATCGCGATACGCGAGCTGGTCCGCCGCGGCCAGCGCCGCCGACGGCAGCGGTGGATCGAACGCCCGGGCCGTTTCCTGCAACGGCATGGAAATGATGTAGTGATCCGCCGCGAAGGTCCGGACCGACCCCGTCACGTCTTCCGCGTCGATGCCCGTGACCCGGCCCTGCCCATGGCGGATTTTCCTGGCGCGGCAGCCCATCTCGACGCGGCCGCCGAGAGCCGTCAGGTCGGCCGCGACTTTTTCCCACATTTGCCCCGGACCGTGGCGCGGATAGTCGAAGGTATCAATCAACGTCTTGATGACCGGGCCGGACGATTCGGAGCGGCGGCGAAAGGCATTCAGGATCGCCGTGGAAAGGGAAAGGCCCTTGATCCGCTGCGCGGCCCAGTCGGCGCTCAATTGGCTGGTCGGTATCCCCCACACTTTCTCGGTGTAAGTCTTGAAAAATATATTGAACAGCCGCCGGCCAAACCGGTTTGACACCCAATCCTCGAAGGAGCGCTCGGGTTTCCGCGGGAACAGCCGCGCCCAACCGTAGCTCGCCACGCAGGCCAGGCTCGTGAACAGCCCGAGATTCGAGAGCGCGTTCCAGGGCTTGAGCGGGTAGTCGAAAAATTTTCCCCGGTAATAGATCCGCGACATCCGCTTCACCTGGATGAAATCCCCCGGCAGCCGGTCTTTCCACCATTGGGTGATCTCGCTGCTCTTGCTGAAGAAACGGTGGCCGCCGATGTCGAAGCGATAGCCTCGATGCTGCACCGTGCGCGAGATGCCGCCCACATAGACGGGATCCCGCTCCAGCACCACCGTCGCCAGGCCGGCGCGCTGCGTCTCAAATGCCGCGGTCAATCCCGCAGGTCCGGCACCGATCACCATCACGTTGACAGGCTGTTGTGGTCTTTCCAAGCCCGCGAAAGAAAGGGCGGGCACAACCGGCTGCAACCTCGTAATCGCCGCCTTACCAACCCGTGGCGGCATCCACCCGCTGGACCCGGATGATTTCGCCCGTGAAACGCTCGCCACAGGTGGAACCGCCCAGGGGATTGAGTCCGACGAAAACTTCGTCGGCGCGGGCCGGATGGAATTGCGCCGGCGCGTCAAGCACCACCCGGCCGTCGACGCGCACCCGCACGGTCGACCGCAGGCGCCCGGCGGCATTCCCGGCATAGAGCGCGCCCATGCTGACCTGCACCAACACGGTGCTGCCCGGCGCACAGGCGAAGGGTTCGCTCAGCGGCCCGCCCACGCCCCATCGATCATGGCCGATGCGGGCCCGGCCCGAGGGAAGATACTGGATGTAGACGAAATCCCCCTCCCCGCGCCGGCCCGTCACGACGAGCGGCTCGGCCCGCCCCTCGCGCCCCGCCGGCACCCGCAGCGTCAACGCCAGCGGCCCGGTGTCCGCCGCGATTGGCGGCAGGCCGGACAGGCGTTCCACCTCAAAACGTTCGCCCCGAAACTGCGGATCGGCCGTGCTCGCGCCGATGGCATTGAAGCCGAACGACACCTCCGCCGCCGTCGCGGGATGGAATGGCCGGGATTCGTTCACGATGTCGCGTCCGTCAAAGCGCAGCCGGAACGCACCCCATTGCCGTGGCCCAATCGCCGCCGGCAGCAACGCGCCGTGATCAACCTCGATTACATGCTCTTCCGCCGGATCGAACGGCACCGCCTCCGTCTCGAGTTGCCCGCTGCTCCACGAATCGTGGGCGAACCGCACCCACCCCGGCCTCAGGTAAAACACATAGAGCAGGTCACCGGCTCCCGGCCGGCCGGTGCAAACCAGCGGCTCGCCCACCATCGCCGTGAATTCCGGAAATTTCACCC
>OBEQ010047310.1_pt1 | contig 12732 bp, 13 predicted proteins | sample 1670901 | NCBI WGS metagenome assembly OBEQ01 (sample SAMEA104232315, study PRJEB22302) | groundwater metagenome | biome: forest; feature: aquifer; material: groundwater | place: USA | collected 2011-08-07 | depth 5.4 m
GACACCGCGGCCGCGAGCTCCGCGAAGCCGACAAAGTGCTTCCGTGATCCTCGTTTTCATTCGCGCTGATTCTGCCGGTCGCCCAGGCGCAGCATGTTCTCCAGCGCGTGATTGCCTTCGTGGCACGCGTATTCGTAGATCCGATACGGCTCGTCCTTGTTCAGCGGAAACGCCACGGTCCAGGGCCTGGTGTAGACGTTCGGATCGTCGATCGTGGCTTCGTACTGAATCGTGTTCGCGTCCACACGTGTGAGGCGTTCGATCACGTGACAGGCCTGGCTTTGGGCAATGCCTCGAATCCATCCCGCCGCCGCATGCGTCGCAATCCAGCCCTTTCCGTTGAAGTTGGTCGTGTCCACGACCAGCGTATCGCCCTCCCAATGCCCGCGCGAGTCACCGTTCCACGCCCTGACGTCAGGACCGGGATGCGGCCGGCCATCGAGCGCGATCACGCGCGCTTCATGGATCATCTCTGAGTGAAAGACGATGAAGTCCGGCGTTTGCACAATCTGATGACCGTTGTTGTAAGCGCTGGGCATCATCGACGCAGGCACGCCGCGCGTAATGCATCGTTCCCACGGCCCGTAGCGTTCAAGCGAGTTCGAGGACTGAGCAAACATCGCGTTCCGAGCGGCAATCGCCTCTTGCTTCAGCGGAACTCTCCCGTTCGGTGGATCCACGACCATTGATGGTCGTCGAGGACTCTTCGGACTGTCCTGCACCAGCCAGTCGGCGGTACTCACCGCCAGATCCCGGGGAAATTGTTCGTCAGCGCCGAGACGCTCGAATGGCGTCGAGTCGTAGTTGGTCCACATGCCCTCGAGGTCGGGGCGTCCGTCCGGCGTGCGACTCACGGTCCACTTCGTGTCCGCAACTTTTCGCTCGGACTGCGACAACCCGAGGAGCAGTGGCCCGCAGGCGAGCACGAGCGCTGGAACGGTGATGCGCGTCAACGTCGATCGACTTGGGTGAAACATGGTCAGGTCCCTCGCGCGTCCCGTAGATTCTAATCGCGTTCCTACGGCCGACCAGCCGGTATAATCGCGCCCACGTTGGCCCTGACTCCCGGAAGTCGTCTCGGCGTCTATGAGATCACCGCGCCGATCGGCGAAGGCGGCATGGGCCAGGTCTTTCGCGCGCGGGACACGAAGCTGGACCGCCAGGTCGCGATCAAGATCCTGCCTGAGGCGTTCGCGCACGATGCGGACCGCCTGGCGCGCTTCACGCGCGAAGCGAAGACGCTCGCCTCACTGAATCACCCCAACATCGCCGCCATCTACGGCCTCGAGGAAAGCGCGGGCATCACGGCGCTCGTGATGGAACTGGTCGAGGGCGACACACTCGCGGACCGGTTGGTCCGCCTGAAGGCGGACACTACCGAAGGGGGGAATGCTAAACCGGTAGTGTCCGGCTTTAGCCGGACCGGGATTCCGATCGACGAAGCGCTGGCGATTGCGAAGCAGATCGCTGACGCCCTCGAAGCGGCGCACGAGCAAGGCATCGTCCATCGAGATCTGAAACCGGCGAACATCAAGGTCCGCGCTGATGGGACAGTGAAGGTTCTCGACTTTGGTTTAGCCAAGGCAATGGACCCGGCGGGGACGTCGAGCGCGGACGCGATGAACTCGCCGACGCTCAGCGTGCACGGGACGATGCAAGGCGTGATTCTGGGCACGGCGGCCTACATGGCGCCCGAGCAGGCGCGCGGCAAGACCGTCGACAAGCGCGCGGACATCTGGGCGTTCGGCGTAGTGCTCTACGAGATGCTCACCGGCCGCGCCGCATTTGCCGGCGACACGATCACCGACATCATCGCGGCCCTCGTCTCGCGCGAGCCCGACTGGACCGCGCTGCCCGCGGCCACGCCAGAAACGATCCGCCGGTTGCTGGCGCGTTGTCTCGAGAAGGATCCGAAGCGCCGGTTGCGCGACATCGGCGACGTGCGGTTCGAGCTGGAAGGCAATCACGCGATGCCTCCCGCAACAAGCGCCACTTCGACGCCACGTCCGTGGTTGTGGATGGCGGCGGCCCTCGTGTTCGCCGTCACGACCATCGCTCTTGCCGTCACATCTTGGCGTGGCGGCGGGAACGCGTCCACCGCGGACAGTTTCGAACTGGCGATCGCGCCGCCGGCAGGCGCGGAGTTCCATCTCGGCGACAACCTCGGCAACGTGATCCTGTCGCCGGACGGCACCACGATCGCGTTCGTGGCGGCGACGTCGAAGGCGACGACCCTGTGGCTGCGTTCCCTGGCCACAGACGATGCACGGCCGCTGCCTGGGACGGAGGGCGCGTTCATTCCGTTCTGGTCGCCGGACGGACGGCGCATCGGTTTTTTCGCCAGCGGTGGCCTCACGCTCGGCGCGCCGACGACGCTGTTCAAGCTCCCGGCTGGAGACGGAAGCTTCACCGTCAATGGCGACGGCAGTCAGTTCGTCGCCCGCGAGCAGCCGTTTGCCGCCGGTCAAACGCTGCGCGTGCTGACCAACTGGGAGAAGAGACTGGCTCGATAACATCGATCACAGGGAGGATGAGTATGCGCACACTGGTATTTCGTGCAGTCGCCATCGCCGTCGTTCTGGTTCCCGTCCTGGCCGTGGCTCAAGGTACGAAGACGAAACCGACCACGGCCACCTACATCACCAAGGAAGACGTCGACGTCGTCAACCAGCAAGGACAGGGCACCGATCGGAACATCAGGGTCGTCGACATCGGCCACGAGAACTTCAGTGTCGGCATCGTCCACCGCACGAAGACGGTCGATGGCGTCATGCTTCCCGCCGCAGGGGCCGCCGCGCGCGGCGCCGCGCCCGCGGCCGGCCGGGGCGCTGCGGCTCCGGCACCGACGCCGTGCGGGCGTCAGATGGCCACGGCGCCTGCCGGTGGATCCGCCGGCGGCATCACGCACGATTCACAGACTGAAGGCTATTACATCGTGTCCGGCGGCGGCACGATGTTCACGGACGGCTGCATCGTCAACGGACGGCATAACCTCTCGCCGGACTTGAACGGACCGACCTGCGGCGGCGTGGCGTACGACGTCGTCAAGAAAGTTGTGAAGGCGGGAGACATCATCATCGTCCCCGCCGGCGTCGTGCACGGATGGCTCGACATTCCCGAACACGTGGACTATTTGAGCTTCCGGCCGTCACCCGGCATTCTCACCACGGGCTTTGTGCATCCAGTGCTCAGGAAGTAGCTGTTACTTCGGCGTCACGCGGAACAGTCCGCCGGGATTGGCGTCCTCGAGTAACCACAGCGCGCCGTCGGGACCCACTTCCACGTCGCGAAGGCGGTGGCCGACACTCCAACGTTCGGCGGGCGCAGCTCCGCCCTTGCCGTCGAAAGTGATGCGGTTGAGCGTCTTCGTCGCGATCCCGCTCATCAGGGCTGAGCCGCGCCACTGCGGGAACATCGCGCCGTTGTAGAAGATGAGATTGCCCGGCGCGATGATCGGCGTCCAGTAGATCACCGGTTTGGCCAGATCTGTCCGCGTATCCGGACTTGGGATCGGCACGCCGTTGTAGTTGACGGCGTACGACACGAGCGGCCAGCCGTAGTTTTTGCCGGGCTCGATCAGGTTCAGCTCGTCGCCGCCTCTCGGGCCGTGCTCGACTTCCCACAGGCGGCCGTCGGGCGCAAATGCCAGACCGTAGGGCGTTCGAACACCGGTGCTCCAGGTCTCCGAGGGCGCCAGGTTCGGCCCCTCGATTGTGTACGTGCTGATCACGGGCGCCGTCTTGGCCGCTTCCGTATCGCGCGGCGGATTGATCAGGGGCAGGCTCGCCGCGCCCGTCTTGCCCGCCATCGGATTGCCCGGTGCGGGCTTGCCGTCGAGCGTCAGGCGCAGGATCTTGCCCACTTCCGTGTTCGGATCCTGCGCGGGCGTCATGCGCTGGCGATCGCCGACCGTCAGGAATAGGTACTGGCCGTTGGGCGAGAAGGCGATCTGTGCACCGAACTGTCCACCCCTACCCTTCGGCATGTCACGCCACAGCACCTGCAATCCCTCGAGGCTCGCCGTGTTCTGGCCAATGGCCAGTCGGGCCCGTGCGAGCGCCAGGCCTGATGTCCCCGGGTCGCCCGGTTCCGCATAGGTAAGGTAGACGCTGTGGTCGGTCGCGTACTTCGGCGACAGGAACACACCCAGCATGCCGCCTTGCCCCTGCCACAGGACCGCCGGAACGTTCTCGACCGGCGTCTTCGCGCCCTGTTGGGTCACCAGCCAGACCGGGCCGACCTTCTCGGTGATGAGCATGCGTCCATCGGGCAGGAAGGCGATGCGCCAGGGCAGCTTGAACTCCGCCACCTGAGTCATCGTGAACGGCAGGCTCGGTCCCGCCTTCAACTCGCCCGCGTTGACCTGTGCGTGCGCCGTGGCCGAGACCAGAGTCAGTAGCAGCGTCGCATTCAGAAACGTCTTCATGTATGTGTCTCCATTTAATAGCGCTAGCCGCCGACGCGGACGTAGCCCCGCAGCTGCAGGTTGACCATCGTCGTCATCGCCCAGAGGTCCACCTGAACGTCGGGCAGCACGTCTTTCGGGTCCACCTTCTTGCCGAGCAGCCCTTGTCCGCAGACGCGGAGTTCGACGCCCGCCTGTTTCAGCTCGTGGAGCAGCGCGATGTTCGGATTGTTCGCGCCGTCGTGGCGCGCACCCTCTCCTCGTTGACGATTCGCGGATCATACCAGCGTCGTTGAGTGTCGTCGCGGACGGCCTCCGGCGCGAAAATGAATTTGACAGCCGATTGTAGTAGAGTCACGCGACTTCTCGCTCTTCGGAGGCGCTCGATGCCCAAGCCGCAAAAAGCCGTTGGACGACGCGGATTTCTAAGGACGGCGGCGACCGGCGCCGCCGGGGTCGTCACGGGTGCCACGACCGGTTATGGGCACACGCAGCAGGACCAGGATCACAGTCATCAGGCTATTCCCTCCGATCTGACGCTCCGGGTCAAAGCGCTCGAATCTCTGTTGGTCGACAAGGGCCTCGTCGATCGTGTCGCGCTCGATCGCATCGTCGATGCATTTGAGACGAAGATCGGTCCGCGGAATGGCGCGCGCGTCGTCGCGCGCGCGTGGGTCGATCCGGCATACAAAAAGAGACTATTGGCAGACGCGACGACGGCGATGGAGGAACTCGGCTTCCATCGTCATCAGGGTGAGGACATCGTCGCGCTTGAGAATACGGCGAAAATCCATAACCTGGTCGTTTGCACGCTGTGCTCGTGCTACCCGTGGCCGCTCCTCGGCCTTCCACCGGTTTGGTACAAGTCGGCACCGTACCGGTCGCGTGCGGTCATCGACCCCCGCGGCGTGCTGAAAGAGTTCGGCGTGGACATCGACGCCGAGGTCGAGGTGCGCGTCTGGGACAGTACGGCGGAAATCCGGTATATGGTCCTGCCCGTGCGGCCCGCGGGCAGCGCACGCTTCACTGAAGAGACGCTGGCTGCCTTGGTGACGCGCGACTCGATGATCGGTACGGCAAGAGTCACACTTGATGTCAATCAGGTGCAGGCATGAACGGCGTTCATGACATGGGCGGCATGCACGGCATGGGGCCGATTCGGCACGAGCCCCACGAGCCCACGTTCCACGAGGTCTGGGAAGGACGCGTGTATGCACTCGCGCGCGTGCTGCGAACCCGCGGCGGTCTGTGGAACCTCGATGCGTCTCGCCATGGCATCGAGCTTCTGCCGCCCGTCGAGTACTTCCGGATGTCGTATTACGAGCGATGGTTCGCCCGGATGCTGACGACCGTGGTCGCCGCCGGCGACGCGACGCAGACGGAGATCGAGAGTGGGAGCCCCGCGACGGGCTCGGCTCGAAAGGCCGTGCTGGTTGCGCCGGAGGCTGTCTCCTCGATGGTCGACCGGCGCGGCTCCGCGAGGCGGAACGTTGCCATCGCTCCACGATTCAAGGCCGGACAGCGCGTGCGCGCGCGAAACGTTCATCCCCCAGGGCACACGCGATTACCGCGTTACGCGCGTGGCAGGAGCGGTGTCGTCGTTCTCGATCGCGGCGTGTTTCTTTTTCCCGACACAAACGCGCATCTGCGCGGAGAAAAACCGCAGCATCTCTACTCCGTGCGATTCACCGCGCGCGAGATCTGGGGCGAACAAGCGTCGCGGCGCGATTTCATTCACCTGGATATGTGGGACGACTACCTCGAGCCAGTCTGACCACATGACTGCGGAACCCCAACCACTGGCGGCCCCGCCACATCTGTTCCGCGACGAGGGAGGCCCGGCGTTTGCCGAGCCGTGGCAAGCGCAGGCGTTCGCCCTTGCCGTCAAACTCTCCGAGCAGGGGCATTTCACGTGGAAAGAGTGGGCCGCTGCGCTGGCGCACGAACTCCAGGCCGCCGCCAATTGTGGCGAACCCGACGACGGCTCTCGCTACTACGAACACTGGTTGGCGGCACTGGAGCGTCTGGTGACCGCTAAAGGTCTGGCTGACCCCACCGCGTTAATCACTCGCAAAGAGGCATGGACCGACGCGTACCGAAATACACCGCACGGGAAGCCCGTCGAACTTTCGCGTGCGCCAGCGAGGCCGGAAGGTCGGTGGCTTCTCCTTGGGCTCGCGTCCGCCGTGGCTGCGTATGGGCTGGTTCGGGCGACGGGCCAGCCCTTCGGCGGACCGCAGGCTGGTTTCGCGACGAGCGCAGGCTTGGGGACGCTGCTTGGTATGCGACACGCGCTCGAGCCCGATCATCTCGCCGCGATGTCGGTCCTCTTAACCGGCGAGCGCAGCATTCGGAAAGCCGCGTGGCTCGGGGTGTATTGGGGGATAGGTCACACGCTGACGCTTTTGGCGGCCGGCACGCTCCTGGTCGTGTTGCGCGCTGAAATGCCGGCGATCGCCTCAGATTTTCTCGCGTGCGCCGTGGCGCTGCTGCTTGTTGGGTTCGGGTTCCGCGCGATTTACTTGTCGGCCAGTCCGGTGTCGGCGGGGACCCATTCCCATGTGCACGGCGGCACATCGGGGTCCGCGTCCGTCGGCCCGTGGACGCTCGCCCGGCGACCGCTGCTTGTGGGGGCGGTCCACGGTCTGGCGGGCAGTGGCGCGCTCACCGCTCTGGTCATGGCGACGATTCCGTCGATGGGGGCACGCCTCACCTACTTGGCATTGTTCGGCGTCGGCTCTACTCTGGGCATGGCCGCGTTGTCGGGGCTACTTGGCTGGCCGATCGCGCGCGTTGGGACCCACGGTGCCGTCGCGCGCAGCGTCTCGCTGGCTGTGGGATGCATCTCGATCATGCTCGGACTGTACTGGGGCTATCCGCTCGTTGTCCGCTTGTTCTAGATCGCACGCTCCATCGCACCCGTGTCGAGAATCCGAAAGAGCGTTGGCTCGCCAGCAGTCGAAGCGTTTTGCTATCCGCGCTCATCGAGTCGATCGGGCAGACCACGGCGGCCGGATCAGCAGCTTCGGATCCGCGCCGGCTTTCGGGACGAACTTCTGCGTGCGGCCGTACTGGTTGTCGCCGCCGTAGAGGATGCCGTTCGAGTCCACGGTGAACGTGTGGACCTCGAGGTACCCGTCCGGTAGATCCTTCGGCACCATCCACGTGTAGAGATGATTTCCGTGGAAGTCGAGCTTCGGGAAGCGGAGCGGATTGAGATCCGTCATCCAGAGGCTGTCGTCGTTGACGATGAGGTCGAGCGGCAGCGAGAAGCCGGGGAAGGCTTCGACGAAGTCCACCTTCGCGGGATCGGCCGTCGTCTTGAAGACGTTGATCCGATTGCCTGACCGATCGAGCGCGAAGATCCGTCCCTCGGGGCCGACAGCGATCGCGTGCACGCCGCTGAACTGGCCCGGACCTTTGCCGGAGCTGCCGAACTCCGCGATGTAGTTCATGTCCTTGTCGAGAATCATCACGCGGTGATTGTCCAGGCCGTCGGCGATGAGAATCCTGCCGTCGGGCAGAAACGCGACGTCCTGCGGCTTGCCGAAGTGTTTGCCGTCCGTGCCTTGCACGTTCTTCTCGCCGAGCGTCTTCAGCAGCTTGCTGCCGTCATTCGAGAAGACGTAGATCGTGCTGAACGTTTCGTTGACGACCCACACGCGATGTTCGGGATCGTACGGGCTGATGCGCAGCCGATGCGGTCCGGGGCCGGCCGATCCCTCGCACAGCGAATCCCACTGCGTCCATCGGTCTTTGACGTTGCCGTTCGCGTCGAGCGTGTAGAGGCAGTTGCGCCAGACGCGACCGCTCGTCGCGCTCAGCACGTTGACGCCAATTGATCCGGCAAACCCCGCGAACCCGGGAGGCACCGGGCTGGGCAGCCGGAACTCGCCGCGCTGCGCGACGAAGATGCGGTTGGGCGATTCGGCGAAGACGCCGGAATTTCCGCCGAAGGTGAAGCCGGGTTCGGAGAACGGCTTGTGCCAGCCTCGGACTACGTCGTACGGGCTCGGGCCGACCGGTCCCGAGATCACGCCCGGTGGTGATTGCGCCAGCAGTGTCGTGACGCTCGCGATCAGCGTCAGGAGCGCCGCAGTTCTCACTGCGGTTCTTCGGTTCGTGGTTGTCATCACTTTCCCTTGTACTGAGGCGGCCGGCCTTCGGCTTCCGCGCGCCGGCCTTCGAGGAAATCCTCGGTCCGGTAGAGCGCGCTGTACTGCGCGCCGAGTTTCGACAGCGCGTCGGCTTCGACTGGATCGACGTACTGGTGCGCGGACGCGAGCGTCGCCTTGATCGATAGCGGCGCGCACGCCGCGATCTTTCGCGCGATCGCGATGCCGGCCTCGAGCGCAGCCTCAGGCGTCGGCGCGATCTGCTGCGTGACGCCCATCCGGAACGATTCCTCCGCGCTCCAGTGATCGCCGGTCAGCATGTACCGCATCGCATTGCCCCAGCCCGCCTCGCGGACGAACCGCACCGTGGCGCCGCCGCCGGGGAACCGGCCGTGCGTGTTTTCGTCCTGTCCGAAGCGCGTGTTCGCCGCGGCGATGCGGACCTCGCACGCGAGATAGATCTCGTGTCCGAGATTCCATGTGTCGCCGTGCACGACCACCACGACCGGCTTCGATCGGTGCGGCTGCGCATTGCCAAGCACGTCGATCGTCGGCGCCGTGCCCGTCGCGCGTTGCCCGGCGATGATGCCCGCCTGCGCCGCGGCGACGTCGATCCCGCGCGAGAAGTTGTCCCCATGCCCGAACAGGACGAGCGCGCGCAGCGACGGATCGTGCTCGTATTGATAGAAGGTTTCGGCCAGCCGGATGCGCGTCGGCGGATCGATCCGGTTCTGGATGAACGGGCGGTTGAGGCCGACGAGCACGATGTCGCCGCGACGCTCGACTGTGATCGTCACCGAAGGACCGATCGGCACGTCCGCCAACGTCGTCTCCGGCGCCGCCGCCGGCGTCTGGCCCTGCGCGCGAGCCGTGGCCGCCACCGCCAACAGTGCGGTCCCCCCCGTGAGCTTGATGAGCGCGCGTCGCCCGATCACTGCGCGACCCACTTGTCGAGACGCGAGGCGTACAGATTGGCCAGGTACAGCGTCTTCTCATCCGGGCACGCGAGCTGATGGATGGAGTCGAGCGTACCGGGCATGCGGCCGGTGCGGCCGAAGACGCCCAGGATCCTGCCGGTGAGATCCATCTTGTAGACGCGGCCCACGCTCCCCACGAACATCACCGGGGTGGGTCCGTTGGTGAGACAGAGCGACCAGGGCGCGGTCGGCATGTTCCACACCGCTTTCCGATTGCCCTCAATGTCGAACGTCTGGATACGGCTGTTGCCGCGGTCGGCGACGTAGACGACGTCGTTGGGGTCCACCACCAGGCTGTGCGGCGTGTTGAAATTGCCCGGCTGCGCGCCACGCTCGCCCCAGAACTTCACGAAGTTGCCGTCCTTGTCGAACTTGGCGACGCGCGAATTGCCGTACCCGTCGGCGACGAACATGCTGCCGTCTTTGCTCCAGCCGATATCCGTCTCCTGATACAAGGAGGCCCTGCCGGGCGCGGCGCGCTCGATCACATGGGTCAGCCAGGTCCAGGGCTCCGGGTTCGTGCCCAGCGTGCCCAGCGTGCGGCCTTCGGCGTCGAAGCGGAAGATGATGTTGTCGGCGGCATCCACGTACCAGAGATGGCCTTGCGGATCGAAGCGCACGCCATGGGCGCCTTCGAACATCCGAGAGCCCTCACCCCAGGAGCGCACGAACGTCCCGTCCGATTTGAACTCCAGCACGGGGTGATAGCCGCGATTGAGCGCGACGATCGTGCCGGTGGGACTGACGGCGACGCCGCTCAGGCGGCCGATGACGGAGTTGGCGGGATAGTGGAAGAAGCCTTCCACCAGATGGAAGGGTAGTTGCGGTATCGCCGCGCCACCGCTGCCGTCCTGCGCGCGCATGACCCTGGAGGCGCACAGCGAAATCGCCGTGGCGCAAACCACCCACATCACGAAGTGTTTCTTCATTCAAGCCTCCCCACGCGTTTGTGATGGACGCGATCTTAGGCCCGGTTCTCAGATGTAGACAAGCACGGCGCAACCGTAGGACCACTCCTGTGTACTCGCGCGGTGTTTGCCTGTCCGCCGGAGAGCACCCTTCGGATGGGGCTGTTTGGATCGGCGTGCTCACCCACCGAGGCGGGGTGCGCGGCCCGTGGAACGATTTCTGCCGTGGGCTGCTACAATCGGCGCGCGCAACGCATCTGAAAGGCGGTGGCAGCATGTTCAGGAAATGTTTGGCCGTGCTCGGGCTCGCAGTCGCACTCGTCTGGATCGCCTCGGCGCAGGACGCCAAAGCGGTCATCGGCAACGCGTCCAGGGCCATGGGCGTTGACGCGCTGAAGACCGTCCAGTATTCGGCGACGGGCCTGGATTTCGCCCTCGGCCAGGCGCCCAATCCCGCCTCGCCGTGGCCCAAGTTCATCAACAAGAGCTACACGCGGATGATCAACTTCGACACGCCGGCCTCACGCGTGGACCGTGTGCGCGTGCAGGGAGAAAACCCGCCGCACGGCGGCGGTCAGCAGCCGATCGTGGGCGAACAGCCGCAGAGCCAAACGATCATCGTCTCGGCCGACACGCCGTGGGTGCAGCAGCTCGAGATCTGGATGACGCCGCACGGCTTTCTGCGGGCGGCCGCGACCAGAAACGCCACCGTCGACGCCCGGACAATGGGTGGAAAGAAATATCAGGTGGTGAGCTTCGTCGGCGACAACAAGGCCAAGGTCAACGGCTACATCAACGCGCAGAACATGGTCGAGCGCGTCGAGACGTGGATCGATAACCCGTTCCTTGGCGACACGCTCTTCGAGGCCACCTACAGCGACTACAAGGACGCCGGCGGCGCGCAGTTCCCGATGCACATCGTGCAGAAGCAGGGCGGGTATCCGATCTTCGATCTGAACGTCACGGACGTGAAAGCCAACGCGGCGGTGACCATCCAGGCGCCGCAGGGGAGAGGCGGCGCGCCGGCCGCGGCCGCGGCTCCGGTCAACCCGCCCGCGCAATCAGAGAAACTCGGCGACGGCGTCTACTTGATCACGGGCGGCTACGCGGTGATCGCGGTCGATTTCAAGGACTACATCGCGCTCGTCGAGTCGGGGCAGAACGAGCCACGCGCCCTGGCGGTGATCGCCGAAGCGAAGCGTCTGATTCCCGGCAAACCGATCAAGTACCTGATCAACACCCACAGCCACATCGATCATTCCGGCGGCCTGCGCGGGTTCGTCGCTGAAGGTTCGACCATCCTCACCTATCAGGGGAACAAGGCCTATCTCGAAAAAACGCTGAGCGCGCCGCACACGCTGAATCCCGACAAAGCGCAACAGCTCGGGAAGAAGCCGGTGGTCGAGGCGGTCGGCGAGAAGAAGGTGCTGACCGACGGCACGCATGTGGTCGAGCTGTATCACATGCAGAATTTCGGTCACCACGACGGGATGCTCCTCGTCTACTTCCCGAAGGAGAAGGTCCTGCTCGAGGCCGATGGCTACAATCCTGGGGCGGCCACGGCGGCGCCGCCGAATCCGCCGAGTCCCTTCACCGTCAGCCTCCTCGACAACATTCAGCGTTTGAAGCTCGACGTGCGGCGGATCGTTCCCGTGCACTATCCAGCCGACAACCGAGAGGTGACGATGGCGGAACTGACGCGGTGGGTGGGTCGGAGCTCTTCGACCCAGTAGCATCGAGCGGTTCACATGGGGCGATCGACAACCGGATGATCCGCTTGTGGTCGCCCTTCTTCACGCAGGCCGGCAACTCGCGAGCTAACCCTTGGACGATTTGCGTCGCTGACGGCGCCCGAGAAAGTCCAGCAGCGTGATGGTCACGGCGAACAGCGCGATGCCCCCGAACAGAACAAAAAATCCGCCCATCATTCGCTCCTTCTGGCAAGGGCGACGCTGCAGGCGAAAAGAAGCGCCCAAAGCGCCACGCCGAGAGCCGCGAGTCCTAACGAGAACGGGTGGTCGCTGAGCAGCTGCCCGAATACCAGCGCACCTGCGGCGACGTTCGCGGCGTCCGGCAGCTTGTCAACCAGCACTCGACGCTGCTCCCGATTCAATTCTAGCATCGTCATCCCGTGGGTATCTGGCAGTAGTTGCGTACGTCGGCCCCCGCGATAGGGTTGTCGAGTGTCCGGAGCAATGCGCGTGCCTGTGGCTTCCGTCTCCGCGCCACGAGGCCACTCGTCCGGTCGATGCGGCCGACCGTTGATGATCGTGTCGTTCCGTCTCGCCGCTTGGGTTACCCTGTTGGCCCATGCCCTTCACCGTCTA
>OBEQ010742318.1_pt1 | contig 12732 bp, 18 predicted proteins | sample 1670901 | NCBI WGS metagenome assembly OBEQ01 (sample SAMEA104232315, study PRJEB22302) | groundwater metagenome | biome: forest; feature: aquifer; material: groundwater | place: USA | collected 2011-08-07 | depth 5.4 m
ATCTTGAGTGCTGAACAGTAAACTATACGGTTTAATACTTTACATACGTAACCGTTTTATGGCAGAAAATGAGCTAGTGGAACAGTACGACCAGCAAGCCGAGGACAAAGTTAACCGTATTCTCCAGAACAAAACTGGCGGTAGCGACGATACTTCAAATAAGCGTAATTCTAAGGCTATTAACTACAAGTTTACGCCTGGGCAATTGAAAGTAGTTTCTGAGTTTAATCGTTTTAAGATACTAGCAAGCGTAAAGGCGTGGACGCGGTACAGCTATGTTGTTTGGTGTCGCCAGTTTCTAGCTTTTGTAGATAAACCATTTGAGCAGGTTAGCGGCCGAGACGCTGAGGATTATTTATTGTCACTTAGAGACAAGGGCGAAGTTACACAATTTAGGCACCGTATTTACTTGAAGTTTTTCTTCACGTGGTTTTACGAGAATTACTTAAAACAAGCCATTCCTGACTGGGTTAGGAAAATTCCAAGGAATAAACCAAAGAAGAAACATTCGCCACAAGAATTACTAACAAAAGACGAATTGGAACGCCTCTTTAAAGAAGCGAGACATCCAATGCATCAAACGATGTTACGGTTACTTGCTGAAAGTGGCCTGCGTAGGAAAGAGCTATTGTCTTTGCGAGTTAGTGACCTTAGCTTTGAAGGAGCTTTAACTGTTTTATGGGCAAATGGCAAGACTGGAGAAGGCGCAGTTTACCTCTTTGAATCAACCCCTTATTTGATGTCATGGCTTCGAACTCATCCGTTCAGGAATGATTCAACTGCTCCGTTGTTTTATAGTATTGATAAGAAGACCAAGAAGCCGAAGCAGTTGGGAATAAGTACGCCTAATTTTATTGTCAAGGAAATCGCCAAGCGTGCTGGAATCGATAGCAAGCGAGTTTACTGTCACTTGTTTAGATTCACTGCTGCCACTAATGACGCTGTTTCAATGACTGATGCTATGATGCGCTTGAAGTACCGCTGGAGCAGCTATTCCCAGATGCCTGCACACTATGCATCTCTACATAATGGAGCACTTAAGGATCAAGTAATGAGGCATCATGGAATAATCAAACCAGAAGAGGAAAAAGCTAAGCCAATTGAATGTCCGACTTGCCATTTTGTGAACTTACCCGGTGAACAGTTTTGTACTAACTGTTACCGTGGCTTAAATCTTGGTGCAGTGCAAGAAGTGGAAGAACGTCGTCGTGTGTTAAACATGATCCAAGCAATTGCATTCAAACGAAAGAAAAGCGTTTCGCTTGATGATATGGCTGAAATCATTCACGAAATTGAAACGACCCCCTCCCCCAAAAAATCAGCGTCGGTTTAAGCAAGCATCACATTGTATTTTAGGGACGTTACTTTTTTGTTGCATGTGGGCAGCCTACGGAATTCTAATCTGTTGTTTAATTGCGGCTAGTAATTTTTTTGCTTCCAAAAGATCTTGCGTGGTTTGTGGCACATGTGGACAATAGCGAGCAGTTATAGATAGAGAATAAAGTGCACAATATTTTGAGTAAATTGGAGAAAGATTGCTATTATTTTGTATAATTTGTCTTCTGTGTGAATGATCCATTAAACTACAAAAATTGTTCCACGGGTAATGTGTATTGTCAGTCTTAACCAAATAATCTTGAATAGAATGTAGCGCAGCGTAGAAAATTAAGGTTATTTTCCATTTTATGTTGTATGCTGGATTATCTTGAATAGTTGTCTCAAGTGCAAGTGTAGCGTCCGAAAATTCCCCAAAGTGTTTATAGCCATTCATAACTCGAACCTAGTTAACTTTCTGGGTAATTTCGTATAATTCGGGCGCAACGTTTCGTTTATAGAGTATTTGTATAGTCCAGCCCATGTTTTCGTATTCAGATAAATTTGAATACAATGCTAGTTTTGTATCTAATTTGTCGTCTTCAAGTATAACTATGAGTTGTTTGACCTCAGATGCAAGCAATAATTCATTTAAATCGGAACCCGCGATTTGTTTTATATCTTTAGATAGTGCACTGAAAGATGCTTCCTTTAATTTGTAGTCAAATTCAGCTTGATTAGTAGCTGATGATGCATAGTGCGTGTACTTTAAACCTTGTTGATCGGCATAGAGCTCTTTAAGGATGGTTGTAGTTGTAGTTATCTGCGTAACAGGTGCTTTAGGTGTAGAAATTTGTTTTGTAAGTGTAGTAGTTTCACTCATTTTTATCCCTTGAGTTTATTCTTTGTGGATTATTTAAATCAAATTTTGATAAAAGTGCTTTAGTTGTTTGCCAATGAGCGCCAGTAACTGCACGTACTACTACAAACGGTGTTTTAGAATCTTCAATGTTGGATGCAATAGTAGATTCGCAACTAATAACTTTTTCAGTTTGTTCTTCTAATAAAGTAAGTGAAAAAATAAATTTCTTTCCTGAAGCTTTTTTTTCTATCAAAGTTTTAATTGTATTCGTTAATTCAGGCACTAAATTTGATTCCGCCATAACTTACTTTTACATACAATTAGTTATAAAGGTAACCTTTGAGTTGGCCTAAAGGTTTTCTAGTGCTTGTTTGAGTTCGACTGTTTTTTCGTATATTCGACTTTTTTTGGCTTTTTCTGTTAGTGCATAGCGTTTATCTTTTAATCCGTCTTTTCGTTCAACAAGTACTTGTTCAACTACTCGTTGTTGGATTAGTTGCCTTAGAGCTGCTTGTAGTCCGCTGTCGGTTAGTTTGGCTGCTTGTTTTAGCTGGCTCCAGCTTTTCGGACCGCTTGACAGTGCGGCGAGGATGTTGTATGAAGATTCTCTCATGAGGATGGCTACTCCTTGCCATTGCCTTGGTGCATAACGTGCCATGGCAATATGATAGCAACTTAGATATTTAAGCTATAACTAAGTTGATACAATGGTTTATATGTTAATAGCATTATAAATGTTTGTAGCTCTTTAAGTAAATTGGAGGGGCATTTAATTTGAATTGGTACACTAAAGTTTCAGGAATAGGCACAAAGCCATATTATGAATGTAGGCGTTGTAGCCAAAAGATGACTGAAGCAGATATTGAAAGCGGAGCTTGTCCAAATTGCACCTTGGATAAAATTACTGGATTTGCGAGCTACATGCAAGGACTAGGCTATGACACCACTGAGAAAGAATCGCGCATTTTTGTTTCAAAGGCTTGGACGCTCATGCGTTTGGAAGCTATAACCGATAAAAAAGGCCTTCTACTTCAATCTAAAATTAGCCACAAGGGAATAGTTTGGATTGTAGGGCTTCTTTTTGGAATTATATTGCCTGGACTTTACTATTTTTGGAAAAAAGATTCACGACTTAATCAACTACGCACCGACGTTATGAACTGGCAAACTATAAAGAGGCATAACTAAAATGAAACGCTTTGCAATTTTTGGATTAATTGTATTAGGCGGTTTACTATTTGGCTGTACCAGTAGTTCAAATCAAGGAAGTCCGGCTTCTGCCCAATATTCATTATCTTCATGTCCTAATCTACCAAATTTTGAAAACCATCTTTTTTCACAAGTAATAGTTGATCCAGGAGAGTACAATGGTTCGGAGAGTTATTTGGTTAAGTATGCAATTCAAGATTCATACGGTAATGGATGGACACCGAAAAGTACATCATTTTTTGGATGCAATAAAGGTACGCAACAAGGACAAAATGTAAATTACCTATACTGCGAGCCTTTGCACTTGAATAAGCAAGTCGTTGATGCTTCTGGAAATTTAGGTGAAAAGACTAATATGAAAGTAGAATTAGCTTTTGATTTACGTACTGCTCAAAAAACCAAAATTACTAATCCACCTGCAGGTTGTACATTTTGCGCCGGGTCTGCTGATTTAGAATGGTATGTTTTTAGTAATACCGCGCCAGTACAAGCAAAATGCACCTGCTATAAAAATAATGTTTTTGAACCTGCCACATGTTCATAAGTACTATGTTTACTAATCGTTTTTTGAATTTTGACACAAGCGGGCAGCTAGAAAAGTTTCATAGGTAAATCTATTTTAAAAAATATTAGTCCAAGCGCAAGTATTCCGGCTATAGCAAGTATTCCACTATAAATTAATGGGGATAGTATACTTACTCCGGCCTGTGTTAGTGCAATTAGTGCTACTACAAAAGTTAACCCAAGCATTTTATTTGTCATTTCTTCTACTTTCCATGAATTTACTAAAAGAAGCCCATTTGGGCCCAAACTATATTGTTTAGTTTGAGTTTTTTCTTCTAATAAAAATCCGTGTTTTACAAGTTGCTTTCGGTCATTTTCGGTAACTACCACTTTTTCAAGCATTTCCCTGTAACGCCAATTTGGAAAGCCACGATACATATCCATAAAGAGATTCTTAAATTTTTCAACCTCAATTTTTTCTGTCATATGTTTATTCCCCCAAATAGATAACTAACTTGGAATTTATTATGTTTTGCGAAACGAAGCCAATTTTCAATTTAGTTCCAAAGCTGTGGATTGTAATTTAACTGGTTCTTGTCTCATTTTTTCTAGTTGGTTAATTGCGCGGTAAATTTGTTTTTCAAGCATGGTTTCATATCTTCCAAGCGTATCAGCTATGCCCATTGGTGGAGCTGGCATTGATTCTTGATTTAGTGTATTTTTTTCTTCTTCGGTTCTAGTTACAAATAAATATTTATTGCTTCGATCATTGGCTAGCATGAATGCATGTTCCGCACGTTGAACTCTTCTCAACCGCCAGTAAGCTTGTGCAATTCTTTCAACTAGGATTGATTCAATTACGCTAGTTGGTTTCAAGTCGTTGAGCAGGAATTGAAGTAGTTGCTTGTATTCTCTGGGGTTTTCATTAATCCACTTTCGCTTAACACAAAGCTCTTTGCTTAGTAGTCCATGTTTAAGGGCATTGAAACTAGTATTAACAGCGTTTTTTGGTCCAGTGGATTTCAATGCGTTTAGTCGATTCGCTTGAATTTGAGATTCGGTTGTCATATAGTCACTTCATTTTAATTCGTCAGAACTGTCAGACGCGTCAGGCACGTCTGTAAATATACTGACGGGAGCTAGGTTTCTGACAGCAGTTGTATTGTCAGAATTAGTGGTAGTGTCAGTTTGTTTTGCCTCTGTAACTGGCAGTTCTGACGGTTCTGACAGTTGTTCTTGCTTAAACTCCAGGCGAGATATACTTATCTTACGTTCGCCTTTCTTTGTTGACCCTCGTGAAAATTCAACAAAAAAGCCAATTTCTCTTAGTGAAGTAGCTAACGTCTTCAGCTTCTTGCTTAAACTAGCTGGACTTTTTGGCCATTCTTTTGACCTTGTATTTATTTTATTATCTTTTGCGAATCCATCAAGAACGTTGTAAAGTAGCGAAGGTGTGCCTTCCCAGGCTTCATTTTGGTAGGTTTGCATAAATTCAAGTAACAAGTCACCTAAAAGTGAGTTTTGAATTGCGATAGCGTTCTGCTCCGTTTGGTTGTCTTCGTAAGCTTTGAGAAAATCTCCAGGGGGATAACCCATTGCTTGTCCACAAGCTTCGCCGTAATAAGCGAAATCAGCCATACGCGGCAGATTAGTTTCTGGTATTGTTGGTAAAATGACAAGAGCTTTTGAAACAACTGTGAATAGGTAAGCTAACACTTTTGGAGCTAGTTCGTGAACTCTTGCATCAATTACTTGTCGGCGCAACCTAGCTGTTTTTGAAATACGTTTAAAGTTCAAGACAATCGACCTGTCAAGCAAATCTGGTTGTGTTCCGGGATGGCATATGCCGTTTAGTCCAGTACAACGTTGATAGTGGAATAGTCTATCGTCGTCGTCAGTGTACAGCTCTCGTTTGGAGAAACCTTCTCCGGTGCAAGCGCGGCAAAGTATGTCGGACTGTGACTGCGCTAAGTTGCCAAGATTATCGTAAAAGGGCATATAATTGTGGGCTAGCTGTTGTATTAGTTCCGCCTTATCTTTTGGCATTGAAAGGAGAGGCAGCGCGCTGTTATCTAGTATGGTGCGCAATGCTCGCATGCCTGAGCTTTTCGCGCTGCCGTGATCCCCGACAAAGTCTAGAATTGGATGTTCGAGATTACCTATGAGTGCAGTAGCCATGTATGTCTTAAGCAGTAGTTTGTCTTCTTCCGTAGATAGGTTAAGTAAAGAAACTAGTGAGTCCAAATCTTCTGCTGTCCCTTCTTGAGCTACTTGAATTTCACGCATGTGACTATAACGCCGGAATAGAATCGGTGGCTGTTCAACTATTTCCCATTTACCTTTACTAATTTTAACTGCACGCCGAAATTTATCGCATAAATCATACCAATACGCGCCGTCTTGTACCGCTGCGCGTAAATGCAGTGAGTGTTGTATCCCACTACTTACTGCTTTAGCTTCAGAGACTAGTACAAGGTTGTTAAGCTCTTCTGTTGAAGTTATTTTTTCTCGCTGCGCTAATAGACGAAGCATCAAAAATCGTTTGAAGTCACGACTTTTTAGCGGAATAATTGTCTTACCTTGCTTGATTTGTACAGCAGCGAAAGCATCTTGATATTGGTCTACAAACAATTCAATTCCTTGAAGCAATTCTTCAAACTTTGGTTTATCTGTAGTTGGCGCTGGTTCATTGTTTTGAATTAATCCTTTACTTTTTGCAATTTCTATAGCTTGTATAAATTTTTGTCCATGCAAAGCGCCTGGTTTTGCGTCTTCACAGCTAATAATTCCTTCTTGAACTGCTAGCCAACTTAATCCGCCATATCCGCCTGTGCCATGGCGGAAACAGTGCCAGCAGTTTTTTGAAGGGTTCACCCAGAAGTTTTTTCCTGTTTTACTTTGGTGTATCGGGTGGGGCCCAAAATATTCAACTCCTTGTCGAATCATAGCGCCTGTGCTTATCACAGCTTCAATTGGGATGTTAAATTCACGCTTCGGAGTAATTTCTAGAAGCGTTGGTTTGATAAAATCCCGAAATGTAAGGCGTAATTCAGTTGCGTCTATTAGCGCGATTGGTTTGTCTTCTGCAACCAAATAGTTTTTACCGTTTTCATGCATAGAGTTTGGCCCAACAACTTGGCTGCCAATTGATTTGACGTGCCCCATGTTCTCGCCTCCTTGACTTAGTGGAATTGTTTCAATCGGCGTGTTTGTTCTAAAGTAAAAGTGCTTGCCGCCTCTCCCCGTAGAAACTGAAAAAGTTTCTGGTAGTTTTTCTCTGGTAATGGTTTCAATGAGTGGTGAATCTGCGTCAACAACTGCAATGTTGTCAATGCCGCATACGATTCCATAGTTTCCTCCTTTTGCTAAGTGACTAAGTAACGCGGTATCTTCGCACGAATAGTTTTTGCTTTGCTGCCAGCTTAGTTCGCACGGAACTTTTGATCGGGATTTAAGCAAACAAAACCGGAAAGTACTTTGCTGTAATTGCTCTGGGATTTTCATCAATATCGCCTGTGCTCACGGTCGTGCTTAGTTTTACATTCCGCATCGTTGCATAATGAATGTCGACAAGGTAATGCTTTGCCGTAGTTCTCACAATAATTACATTGTGGAATCGTGTTAGCGTATGCTTCAATTTTTTCAATTGATGGCATTTTTAATTCGCGTCCAAATTTTTGTTTATACGTTTCATTCACAAGTGCTTCAAGTAGATCATTTTTAGTTTGGTTCATTTGCTTCACCTCGCTTGTGAACTTGTTCCGTCATTAGCGAAAGTTCTTTGAGCGTATTCATTACACAAAAGCGCAAGAATCCACTGTGAGTCATGGCTAAATTTTTTGAGGCATGGTCGATGCAGTTTACTAATCCAGCCTCTAGGCGTACGCCTATTTGTTTTGTTGTTTGTAGTGTCATTGTACTTCACCAGACTTACTACTGAATGACAAGGCTTTTAAGTGTTCAAACGACTACTTAATTATAATGAACACTAAGCAAACCTCGCGGTTAAGTGAAGTAGAATCCCTCTTGATTCCACTTATGGAAGAAGATAAAAAACGGGATGAAATTGTGCATTTCTTCTATCCAAAACAACAAGCGCTGTATGAGGGCAAATGTGAAAATTGTCGCGAATATAATCGAATTTCGCCCAATAGGCATCGGTCGATTACATATCAAATTCATGAAAAAAATTCTAAATGCGCGTATGGACATGAATTGAAAAATGTCAAACTAATTAGGAGTATCCAATCTGGAGCAAATGTTAATTGGTTTAAACGTGGACGCCAACTTACCATTCTTGTGAAACATAACTTAATTAAAAATCAAGGGCGAAGGCGACCGCTAAAATTAATTTTTGATCACGTAATTGATTTTGCAATTTGCGATGTAGAGAATCTTAAAGTAACTTTGTGGAAATGTCAATTATGCGGGCGCAAATATGCACCAAGTGCTCCGTTAAAATGCGAGTGCAAGCATGATGTGTTTACAAAGTTAAGAGAAGTAGCTCCACAATATCTCTGGTGTTTTCCACTCATTCGAGCGTTTGCTTATAAATTTAGGTCAAAGTTATTTTCAATAAAGAATTTAGCGCCGTTAATTTATATGGATCCTAACAAGCCACTGGCTTTTTCTTTTCGTGGTTTTGTTAACCTTTGTCTTGCTTTTTTTTATTTAGCAAAGCTTAATGCGAATCGACAAAATCAACCTATAGTTACTGCGGATTTGCATTATCGATTGGATTCAAAAATACTTTCATCTCTAATAAAACGAGCAGTATGGCGGCTAAGTAAACAACCTAATGCTGAATGGAAAAACTTTATTTATAAATATGAAAAACTAGAGGAGAAAGTAATTCAAAAATACATTGACTGGATAAAAGAGGTAAGCGAAGATCAAATGGATAATGTTGTTTCTACGCTTAGTTCCTACTACGGTGCTTTGTCTCCTTCAATACGTAGTACTTATCGCGCAGAAACGGGCTCCGTTAGCAGTTTGTATAATCTTTTTTCAAGTGGAGTAAAAATTTCCGTTAATGTTAAAGAGACAAAAGAAGTGTTAGCAAGATATGACGCGCGTGCTGATGCACAAAGAAATTTTAATTTAGAACATTTTTCCGCGGATAAATCTATTGAAATTCAAGGTAAAACTTTAAAAATTATTGACATAAATAAAATGCCTAAACGAGGTTCTTGGGTGCCGAACGAAAGATACGACTTTGTGCGCGTAGCTACTGATACTGAAACTTTAGTCGACCTGCTGCCTGCGGTTGATATCCTTGCAGAAACATTTATGTAGTGCTAATATTTAATGTACTCTAAGTGATTCTTAAATGACTTCGCGCGACAATCAAACTCCCTATGTAATTGCGTTAGCCTTTATTTTTGTCATAGTTGTAGCTTTATGGCTACTTGGTTTTTTGGCTTTTTTACTGACACTAGTGTTTATATTTTTAGGTTTGTGCTCGATTATTTTTGGGTTAATCGATGAGGAATATAATTGGACTGAACGATTGGCGTTCTTGCTTTTTGCTTTACTTTCTTTTGGTTTAGCAATTTGGTGTTTTAATGCTTCAAGTTCACTTCTTGCTCAAAGCAATTGGTGGAGTTCTTTGTATTATAACGCAACTCATTTTGAAACCTGGATAAGAAAATGAAAAAGACTAAATAGTTCAGTTTTACATTGTGTATCTTGAGTGCTGACAGCAAACAACAAGCAATTTTATAAATAATAAAATTCATTTCAACGTTATGAAAGAAGTAATTTTCATAAGAGGCTCACAGGGAGCTGGAAAAACAACGACTTCTAAGTTTCTGCAAAGAGAATTAAATTATCCGCCTTATATTGAACTGGACTGGATAAGGGGATACCATTTGGATCCGCAATGGAAAAATACGAGCGAAAAAGAGAAGAGGATGTCTTTTGAGAATTTATTATGTTCTGTAAAGAACTATCTCAAAAATAAATATAGTAACATTATCTTAGTTGGATTAGAAGATGCTTTTATGAATGAACTCATTAAAAAAGCGAATCTTAAGAATTATTTAATTATAACTTTGACTATAAGCAATAATGCAGAGCTTAAGTCGAGAGTGCTCACAGAAACGAGAGATAGTGGGTTTAGAGGAGTTGATGAATCAATTAAATTAAATAGAAAATTAAGTCAGTCGAAATTACTTAAGAACGAATTTAGATTAGACAACAGCCACAATGAGCCGCGTATGACTGTAAGGCTGATTGTTGATCTTGTTACTTCTTAAATTGCATTGATATTGCAGTTGAATTAAATCAAGCTAAAGCTGCTCTTGACAAACGCGAAGTTGGCGCAGAACCCATTTGGAGTAACTCATTTTTCTTAGTTCAGCATCGTTTTGTTCACTTTTTTGACGGTGTTCTTGAGCCCTGATATTTTTTTCTAATCTTTTCCTATTCATTTTTAAATCTATTGTCGTCTAGTGATATATCGGTGAGTGATATATTCAAGGCTCAAGTTAAATTGGCAGTTTTAAGACAATTAGCTACGGCTGATTCATCTGGCTATGACTTAATGAAATTTTTAGCTAGCTATGCATCTAAACCTTCTCCGGGTTATATTTATCCGCTACTTCATGCTTTACGAAAAAATGGTTTAGTTTCAGTTAAAGTTCAAGGTAGAAAAAAAGTTTATTCAATCACTATACGCGGAAAACGCTTTTTAGTTGATTTAGAAAAGAAGCACCAAGAGCTTATGCGGTCCATGTTGAAAAACTTTGAACCAATAAGCGACAAATCTGAACAACGTCAGTTCTATAAAGTTATGCAAAGCATGCACGGAAATAGAGAAAAGATGTTTCGAGATATGGATGTTTTTCGTGATTTTAATTCAGCATTTTTACAGATCTATCAAGGCGATTATGACAAAAAACGCTTGGCTATGCGCGGTATAATTGCAAAAGCAGCTACGCAATTGCGTGAGTTGGCTAAAAAATGATTGAACTTAGAAATATTTACAAAATTTACAAACGTGGCAAAGTTAAGTTTGAAGCCATTTCTGGCATTAGTTTAAAAATTGAAAAAGGAGATTTTGCAGTTATAACTGGCCCTTCTGGGAGTGGTAAGAGCACATTAATGACTCTAATTGGGTGTCTTGATATTCCATCTAGTGGCGAAGTATTAATTGACGGCAAAGATGTTTCGCAATTTAATCGCGATTCACTTTCAAATATGCGCAATAAAAAAATTGGTTTTGTATTTCAGCAGTTTAATTTAATGCCAACGTTAAGTTCACTTGACAATGTAGCTTTGCCTATTGAAATTGGAGAAAAGTCTAGACAATTTGCTTTAAGGCAAGCAACTACGTTGATGCAACGTGTTGGGTTGGGGGACAAACTAGAAAATTATCCAAGTGAACTAAGTGGAGGGCAGATGCAGCGAGTAGCAATTGCTCGAGCATTGTCAAATAGTCCAGAAATTATATTGGCTGATGAGCCAACTGGAAATCTTGATTCAAAAAGCGGTGCAGAAGTAATTGAAATACTGCAAAATTTGAACAAAGATGGAAAAACAATTGTACTAATTACGCATGACGAGAAAATAGCAAAGCATGGCAATCGGCATTTTGTGTTAAAAGATGGAAAAGTTGTAAAAGCAAAATAAGAATGGTGGGAAACTATGAATAAGGTAAATAATTTGAATAATTTAGGAAATCTGAATAATTTAACTAAAACAATTTTAGTTTTGTTATTGGTCGTATCGCTAGCGCATGGATTAATTGTTGAAGGTGGATATCCAAATTATGCTAGTTTAAATTATCTGAGTTTTAATTACGATCCACTGCCCGTTTCACCTGGTTCGAAATTTGACGCTTGGGTTAAATTCCAAAGCATTGGAGATCAGCCAACTCAAAATGCTACGGTTATGCTAGAGTTAGGCTACCCATTCTATTTGGAAAACAGTGAAATTGCGTCTAAGTCTTTTGGAGCTGTTTTGCCTAATGCTTATTTGTCTGTACCTTATCGAATTAGAGTGCGTGAAGATGCTGCAGAAGGAGATTATAATTTAACAATCCGATACGCTTCGCGTGACTTTGTCTATCTAACTAAAGATGTAACCGTAAATGTAGCAAAAGTCGATACTGATTTCGATGTAGCTGTTCAAGACTATGCGCGTGGCGAATTATCTCTTGCTATTTCTAACATTGGTAAAAACAGCGCTAACGCAGTTACTATTGTGAGTTTTGGTGGATACAAAGCAATTATTGGAAACCTAAATGCAGGTGACTATACGGTTGTAGCAATTCCAGTTAGCCAAGAAACATTAGGTAGTCCAGGCGAAAAGAAACTCAACGTTGAAATAAACTATACTGATTTAAACGGAAATCGAAGAACTACAACTAAAACAATTGCTATTCCGGCTGCGCAGTTATCTTCTAGGTTAACTGGGCTTATAACAACCGGAGCAACCGGCGCAAGTGGAACAACTGGAGATTTTCAAGGAAGGCGACCAGATAGTAATGCAAACTTATGGTTTTACTCAACTATTGTTCTTGTGTTAGGTATTCTAGGCTATGCTGGTTACAATAAATTCCGTCGCAGGAGAGAAGAGTAAACTATGAAGTTCTTAACTGCATTTAGACTAGCTTGGAATATCATAACTCATGCCAAGCTTAGAACTTGGCTTACGATAATTGGCATAATTGTCGGGGTAGCTGCAGTTGTGCTGATAATCTCAATTGGAGATGGTGCAAAAGTAAGTTTGAAAGAAAGCCTAAATACGTTTGGTACAAATGTAATCACTATTTCACCTGGTTCTGACCGAGCGGTTGGTGCTTCAAGTGGCTTTGCAGCTCCATTTTTAGCAGCTGAATC
>OBEQ010837373.1_pt1 | contig 12731 bp, 10 predicted proteins | sample 1670901 | NCBI WGS metagenome assembly OBEQ01 (sample SAMEA104232315, study PRJEB22302) | groundwater metagenome | biome: forest; feature: aquifer; material: groundwater | place: USA | collected 2011-08-07 | depth 5.4 m
AAAAAGACCTGGCTCAGGCCGAAGCCTATACTTACCTTCAGGAGGGACCTGTCTACTGGGTCAGGGGGATTCTCCAGAAGAAAACGTTTGGATGGAAATCGATTTCTTGGGAAAAATTGGGGGCACGGTAAGGATAACACAGCCATCACGGTCGGTTCTAAAAACCTTCACATTACGCCGCTCATACTTTTCCAAAATACCCGGATGGGGAAAACCAAAACTATTATCTTCCCCCAAGCTCGCAACAGCGATCTGAGGAGCCACATCATCAATAAAAGCCACGGAGCTCGAAGTCTTACTTGCGTGGTGGGGAATCTTCACGACAGTGGTTTTTAAACTCCTCTCGTGCGCAAGAAGATCCAAGGCCGCCTCCCCTTTCTTCTCGATATCACCCGTCAACAAAAGGCTGGCCTCACCAAAACTCAAACGGACAACCAAAGAATTATCATTGATATTCCGATGAGGATCGATCTCGTGGGGGTAGAGAACTTCCAGATGAGTTCCCTCCCAGTCCCAAGCCTCTCCTTGATGAAGGACCCTTTGAAATATCTTTTTCTCATTCAAAGTCTGTCGGAGTTTGTTGAAGGTATCATCAGGAAAGGTTTGACCGTTCCACCAGAATTCATCGACAGGAAATGATCCCAACACAGCAGCCATACCTCCGTAATGATCCGGATGAGGATGGGAAAGCAAAACGCGATCAATCTTCTTTAAACCATAACGCTTGAGAAAGGGAACGACCACTTCAGCACCCATATCAAAGTGGGGCGGGCCTTGACCCGGTATGAGGAATCCACCCGCATCGATCAGCAGAGCCTTACCTGAGGGTGTCACCACCAGACTAGAATCCCCCTGTCCCACATCGAGGAATATAATCTTTAAATTTTTATCTTTAAAAAGATGTAAAGAGGAAGTGACCCAACAGAGGCCTATCAGGCCGATCACAAAAAGGCAGTAACGCCAGGAGTGCGGTTTGAGTTTGATAATAGCCAGGAGTCCTACCACAGCAAATGCTCCTAAAAATTCTAATTCTGTGGGATAAACGGAATAGACAAGCAAAAATTTTGAAGAAAGGACTGAAGAAAGATGAAGTACATGAAGAAACCAATGACTCAGCCATCCAACACCGGCAAGGGCGAAATGACCCAAAACGGGAATCAATCCATCCATCAGGAGGGCCATACTTGCCAGAATCAAAATGACACTAACAAAAGGAATCGCCCAGAGATTAATGATCAAACCGGAAAAAGAAATTTGATGAAACCGATACGCCACCAAGGGGAGTGTCAGGAGAAAGGCGCCCAATCCAAGCCAGAGGGGATTTATAATAAATTTTCGATAAAAAGAAGGTCCCTCTTCTCTTAAACCTTGACTAAAAATAAGTAATCCTAATACCGCCAAAAATGAAAGTTGAAATGAAACGCTAAAAGGAGCTGACGGATCAAGAAAAGTAATGAGAAGAGCCCCACCTGCCAGGGCCGATACCCGATCGACCTCTCTCCTGACAAAAGGGGCCAAGGCAATAAAGACGGCCAGTATCGAAGCCCGAAGGGCAGGAGCCGGAGAACCGGCAAGTAATGTATAAAAAAAGATGGGGACCAATGTCAGGAGACGAGCTATCTTTCGAGTAGAAAAAAGAAGCATGAGTCGCTCTGATCTTTTGAGGAGCCATAAAATAAGGGCATAAAAAAAGACCCCGACAATCCCAATGTGCTGGCCTGAAATAGAAAGAAGATGAGAGGTTCCTGTTTTTTGGAAATCACTCCAAATTTGGTCCGAAATAGCAGATCTCTCACCCACAATAAGAGTGGATAGAAATCCGGCTTCATCTTGAGGAAGACTTTTATAAAAAAGAGACGTTATCACGTTTCTTAATCGGTCTATACTGGCAAGAAAGGGAGTGTCTTTCAGAACAACCTGGGCATCTTCCCTATTTTTGACAAAGCCCGTCACCACAATTCCCCTTCTCTCCAAAAATCGTCGATAATCAAAGGCGCCCGGGTTTTGATAATGATGTGCCTTGCGAGGCCGAGTTGTGAATTGAAGATGATCTCCCCTTTCCCAACGAGGAACAAAGGGCAGAGTCAGTAATATTTTTCCTTCAAGCACGAGACCTTCTACGGTACGAAGAGAACCAACGACCGCTTTAGCACCATTTTCATTTCTCTGCAGAGAGTCGGTGATCACCCCTTCGAGGGTGACTTCGTCGCCCAAGATTTTATTCCAGGACTGATGGCTAGAGGAGTGATAAAAAGGAATGGTTAGACTTGGAAAACAATCATGTAGGCTGAGGGTTAAAAGCCAGCAGACGGCGAGAAGAACAAGAGGTCTCTTGAGAAGCTGGGGGATCCAACAACTCATCAATTTCCTGGTGAAGGTCTTCCACCACATGACGGATTCGCTCATAATCAGAACTAGCCTGTCGATTCTCAAGAAGGATCAAGAGCTTCCCACGGAGGCCTCGCAAAAACTTCTTTGCCTTATCCGTTTTTCGGACCCTGTAGAGGGCAAGGAAGGAACGTATATTTATGCCGTTCAAAATAAATTGTCCATCCTCAATTGACCAGGAAAGCCCACTCATTTTTTGATCATAGACCCTTTTTAAACGGCCCATGATCTTGCCCAGGAGGGTCTCTACAACAAACTCAAACTGACCGAGTTGATCCGCAAGACTGGACATTTTTTTTAACCTCTTACGATATTCCGTTAATCCTTCGGCAAGCCCAACCCAATAGCCAATGTCTTCTACATGATTTGCAATCAGCCGCTCCGCATCCAAACCAGAAATCCATACCTTCCCATCAGCAAACTTCCAGGAAAAACCCTCTATAAAGAGAGTCAACTCATGATCGGCACCCGGAACGAAATTGGGCTGTTTTGTGAGAGGCGGTGTCTCGACCTCTACCCGGCGGAAGGCCGGATCGGAATTCCGAATTGATTCTATATAGCTCATATAAATTAAATAGTTAGCTAGATTCCCTTCTTTACCCTTCGTATTTCTTGAAGGGTCTTATCTAATGATCGGCTATAGGGGGCAGCGAAGTTTCGTAACTTCTCATCTCTGGTGAGAATTTGACGTACTTTTTCCAGCATCATAATCTGCCAGTTTTCGATCTCTATATTATTAATATTATGCCCTTTATAGAATATCTCCCCACGACCTTTATCAAAGTGGATGGACCCCACTTCCTTGCCGTAGGCAAAGGTAAAGGTCAGACGCTCGCCAAAGGTGATCAACTGTCCCTTTTCCGAAGAAATATGGATGGCCTTTTGATCAACCCCAGAAAGCCATTCCAAAGAATCTAACGATTTATCAGGAGCACGACTTGTGGACTCAGGTGTTTTGTTCTCTGTTGGCAATTTACAACCCCCAAATTGTCAATTTTAGTCAATTTTAAGAAGACTTTGGTAGAAAGTGCATTTCATGTGCCAAGGATCCAATAAGACATGGATGGGGTAATCTATTGATATGATGGGGTGTATCTTAGCTGTAAAAGGAGTTTATGGCTCTCAAACTGAGAATATTCTCAATATGAGAGGATCAAAATGAGAATCAAAGTAGACCCAAGAATCTATTTAAGGGGGTAGTTTTCGAGGTAATCAGGCACCCTACATGCCCAGTTGAGCTCTTCTTCTATTCTTTGTTTCAACGCTTCACTCGCCAGAGGCTCGCCATGGGTAATAAAAGTCATCTTCGGGGCTCTTTTAAATTTTTTGAGCCAACCCATAATCTCATCAGAATCCGCATGAGCCGAGAGGGTATCCATTTGCAAAACTTCCGCACGAATAGGCACCATCTCTCCGTGGATTTTGACATGCCGTGCCCCGTGTACCATCGCCTCTCCACGAGTGCCAGCCGCCTGAAAGCCACCAAATAAAATAGTGTTCTTGGAATTTGGAGCCAAAAATTTAAGGTGATGGAGAACACGCCCCCCTGTCGCCATCCCACTGGCAGAAATAATAATCGATGGTTCTCTCAAACTATTGAGCTGTTTTGACTCCTCGACTTTGGTGACAAACCTGGCAGACTCCATCAGCTCCTGACACTGAACAGGTGTTAACGATAACTCATGGGCATAATCCGTCAGGATCTGGGTAGCCTGAATCGCCATAGGACTATTGAGATAGACAGGCACGTTAGGAAGCTTCTTCTCTTTTTTGAGCTGACTTATCAGATAGAGTAGTTGCTGAGCCCTTCCAACGGCAAAGGCCGGGATGAGCAGGATACCTCCACGAGCGACTGTTCTCAAAATAATTTCCAGCAAGACAGCTTTGGGATCGAGCTTAGGATGAACCCTGTCTCCATAGGTCGATTCGACGACGAGATAATCCGTCTCCGGTGCCTCTTTGGGTGTTCTCATGATCTGATCCTTGGGTCGACCCAGATCCCCTGAAAAAGTAATGATACGACCCGCAATGTTAAACGGAACAAAACCAGCTCCAAGGATATGACCTGCGGGCTGAAATTGAAATGAAACATGTTTTGAAAGAGAAATCTTTTTTCCCCAGGCAACTGTTTCCAGATAACCCAAGGCCTCTCGAGCATCGGCCTCGGTATATAAAGAAAGAGCGGGATTGTGTTTGGATGTTTTATGACGATTGGCAAACGAGGCATCTTCCTCTTGTAACCGTCCAGAGTCAGGGAGGAGTATATGACAAAGGGCTCTCGTCCCGGATGTTGTATAAATTTTTCCACGAAACCCATTTTTAACAAGAAGGGGGACGTAACCACTGTGATCAATATGAGCATGGGTCAAAACAACAGAGTCGATGTTTTGAGCCTTGACCGGCAGTTTTTGCCAATTTCTAAGACGTAGAAGTTTTAATCCCTGAAAAAGTCCGCAATCAATGAGGTAATTCTTTTTACCAACCGTAATAAGATACTTTGAACCTGTCACGGTTCCCGTCGCACCAATGAATTGTATTTGCATGTTTTCCTCAACATGAAGTGATGTTCATTTGTTAAAATACGAAGTTTGCTCTCCTAAACCAAGAATCATTTTATGACAACAAATAACCCAATTAATCTTCTTCTCTTGACGATCACAAAATTACCTGATAGCACCGCGCTCGATTTAGGTTTGAAAGTAATCAACAATAACATAAACAAATCATAGACCTAATGAACGAAATCAAATACGGATGGTGGTTTCCACCGAACGTTTCAACCTTTGGCGCTGGCGTTGATCAACTCATCATCGTTGTCCACTGGTTTATGTTGGCTCTCTTTGTAGGGTGGGGCGCCTTTTTGGTTTACTGCCTCATTCGTTTTCGCAAAAGAGACGGCCATAAAGCCACTTATGAATCGGCCCACAGTAAGTTGCCCAAATTTTTAGAAGTAGGAGTAGCCATCTTTGAGGCCATCCTCCTGATTGGAATTTCTTATCCCATCTGGTCCAAGATTCGTTATGAGTTACCTCCCGAAAAAGATTCTATGCTGATCAGGATCGTGGCTCAACAGTTTGTGTGGAATATTCATTATCCCGGAAAAGATGGTGTCTTTGGAAGAACAGAACTAAAACTGATCAGTGATGGAAACCCGCTTGGCCTTGATCCTAATGACCCTGCGGGCAAGGATGATATTATTACCGTCAACCAACTCCATTTTCCCGTGAACAAACCCGTCATTGCAAAGCTCACGTCAAAGGACGTCATCCATAGTTTCTCGATACCGGTCTTAAGAGTGAAACAGGATGTTATTCCCGGGATGATGATTCCTGTATGGTGGCAAGCCAATCAAACCGGCCAATTTGAAATCGCTTGTGCCCAACTCTGTGGTGTGGGGCACACACTGATGAGAGGATTTGTAAGTATTGATACGCCTGAAGAGTTTCAAAAATGGATGGCGGAACAAGAGGCAGAGCTGACACCCCCAGCCCCTCAGCCCATGTAATTGAAGACATAACGTAAGAGGAAAATCGCATGAGTGAAAATAGGCAAAAAGGCCACGAACATTCCCAGCAGGAACACGAATTAAGCTGGCTTCGCAAGTATGTTTTCTCGACGGATCACAAAATGATCGGAATCCAGTATGCTGTCACGGGTTTGACCTTTCTCTTTTTTGGATTTTGCCTCATGATGTTGATGAGGTGGCAGTTGGCGTTTCCCGGTGAGCCTCTTCCTGGGATTGGTAATTGGTTTGGTGACACACGGATGCCCGGTGGTGTCATGCTCCCGGATTTTTATAATTCCCTTGGTGCCATGCATGGAACCATCATGGTGTTCTTGGGCGTTGTGCCCTTGGCCGTCGGCGGTTTTGGAAACTACCTTGTACCCCTTCAAATCGGGGCTGGGGATATGGCCTTCCCCAAATTAAATGCGGCCAGTTACTGGGCCTACTTTGTGGGCGGAGTCGTCATGCTCTCGAGCTTCTTCTTGCCAGGAGGACCCGCCAGTTCGGGTTGGACTTCTTATCCACCCTTGTCAGACATCGCCACATCGGGTCAAACAGGATGGTTATTGGGAATGGTCTTTCTGATCACCTCTTCTCTCCTGGGATCCATCAATATCATTGTGACGATTGTCCAATTACGAGCCAGGGGACTTTCCTTCTTCCGTATGCCTTTTTTAGTTTGGGCTCAATTCGTGACTTCTTTCCTGCTTCTTTTGGCCTTTCCACCCTTGGAAGCCGCTGCTGTTCTTCAGCTCATGGATCGTCTTGCTGGAACAAGTTTTTTTCTCCCCTCAGGACTTGTTGTGAGTGGTACTCCCCTCACCGTAAGTGGCGGTGGCAACCCTATTTTATGGCAGCATTTATTTTGGTTCCTCGCCCACCCCGAGGTCTACGTCTTGATCCTTCCGGCGATCGGTATCGTCACAGAAATTATTGTCAACAATACCCGCAAACCCCTCTATGGTTATCGAACCATGATCTATGGTGTCCTCTTTTTGGGTTTTATGTCCTTTGTCGTGTGGGCCCATCATATGTTTATTACAGGGATGGGAACAGAAATGAGTAACTTCTTCCAGGCGACAACCATGATTATTTCTATTCCCTCTGTCATACTCCTGACATGCCTGATTATTACCCTTTGGGGGGCTTCTATTCGATACAGTTTACCGATGCATTTTGCCTTGGCCTTTCTGCCCATGTTCGCTATCGGAGGGTTAACGGGACTTCCTCTGGGTTTGGCGGCCTCCGACATCCATCTCCATGACACGTACTACGTTATCGGCCATTTTCACTACGTCGTAGCTCCTGGAACTCTGTTCGCCCTCTTTGCGGGTATTTATTACTGGTACCCTAAGGTCACAGGTCGCATGATGAATGAAAAGCTGGGCAAATTACACTTCTGGCTTTCCTTTATTGCCATTAACGGTATTTTCATGCCTATGTTCATCCAGGGCATGGCTGGCGTAGATCGCAGGCTGCATACGCCTATCACTTACGCCCATGCCCAGGCCGTCCAGGGGACCAATGTCTTCATGTCTTATTGTGCATGGACCTTGGGGCTGACTCAGCTCTTGTTTATTGTAAATTTCTTTATGAGTCTCAAAAAGGGTAAAAAGGCTTCGACCAATCCCTGGCAATCAACAACATTGGAGTGGGCTACACCAACACCACCACCCCATGGGAACTTTATTGAAGAACCGGTTGTTTATCGAGGTCCCTATGAGTATAGCGTACCCGGTATGACCGAAGATTTTCTCCCTCAACATGTGGTAAAAGCGTAACTTAAGGAGCCTAAGTGTATGTCATCACGAGAATTGATCCCCTATATTTCTAAACCACATCCCGTCACCGGTGTGACAAACTCCAAATTGGGTATCTGGCTCTTTTTGTCCTCTGAAGTCATGCTCTTCGGGGCCCTTTTTTCCACTTACATTATTTTAAGAATCGGGAGTGCTTCATGGCCTCACGGTTCGGCCATTCTGAATGTCCCTTTGGGGACCGTCAACACGATGATTCTCATTACCTCAAGCGTCACGATGGTCATGGCCTGGGCCTCTCTTGCCATGAATAAGTTCAGCAAGTTTCGGCTCTATATGTCGGCGACGATTCTTCTTTCGCTCGCCTTCCTGGTCATTAAGGCCTTTGAGTATGGGCACAAATTTGAACATCATATCTTTCCTTCGACCAATACATTCTATGCCATTTACTTTACCCTGACCGGTTTGCATGGACTGCACATTATTGGGGGTATACTTGTAAATTCGTATTTGCTATTTCCTGGAAGTAAACTGTGGCAAAAAAATCCGGACCAGTTTACAGGACGTGTCGAATGTGCCGGACTCTACTGGCACTTTGTTGATCTTGTCTGGATTTTTCTTTTTCCAGTCCTTTATTTACTCTAATTTTAAGGGGGTTGTCCTATGTCTCATGAAGCTGCCGAAGTACAAAAACACGTAAAAATTTATATCAGCGTTTTTTGTGCCTTAGCCATGCTTACGGTCCTCACGGTCGGAATCTCCTATCTCCATCTCTCCACAATACCGGCGATTATCCTGGCCTTGATTATTGCCTCAACCAAGGGGTCTTTGGTCGCTTGTTACTTCATGCACCTCATCTCGGAAAAAAAATTAATCCTTTCGGTCCTGATCCTGACAGCTATCTTCTTTGTGGTACTGCTTCTTGTGCCGGCCTTGGCCGACTTGGACAAGGTGCATGTGGCCTATGTCTCTTAAAATATTTCATATTGTCTTTATTGCGCTTTCTTCCCTGCTTTCGCTGCTGCTAGTCTATTGGGGCCTCCAAGAATATCAAACTTCGGGAAGTCATCTTGGTCTCTCTCTTTTAATAGTAGGTTGCATAACCCTTGCCCTCTTGATCCCCTATTTTGGGTGGTTTCAAAAAAAGATGAGGCATCTGTCTCTTGCACTCTTGATTCTCTTAGGGGATCATCTTTTCTTACATTCAAATACCCTCTGGGCATGCTCTGTCTGTTTTGGAGACCCAACCTCTCCCCTAATTAAAAGTGTTAAGGTAGGCATCGTCTTCCTTGTAGCAACGGTTGCCGGTGTCCTGGGTGCCATTTCAGCCGTTGCCTATTCTTGGAGTCGTAAGGCAAAAGAGTTAGAGCGTCTTCGGTCAATTTCTTAAATAAAAATTTTAAAAAATAACTCGCGACTACTGAGTGGCAAAAGCAAAATCGGCCTTTGCAGGGGCACCAGCAGCGACGGTGACATCCACTGTCTTGGTTCCATACTTCTCGTGCCAAGCCTCAACGGTATAAGTCCCTGCGGGAACATTGACGAGGGTAAATTCACCATTATCACCTGTCACAACAATAAAGGGATTGTCATTCGCAACAATGTAGCCCGTCATCCAAGGGTGAACATCGCATTTAAATTTTGTAATTCCCGCTGACACCACCTTCTCAATATCCTTGGATCCCTTCATTTGGGCCTGGTTAAAGAGGGTGGTCGTTCCCGCATAACTATGAACATTGTGCATGGTGGGATCTGTGTTTTTAATCATGATCTTTTGACCTGCCACGGCTCCCGACACACGAGGAACATACATACAGTTCTGTTGGGAGACTTCTTTAGCCTCAGCGGGAGGTGTCACCAACGGAGTTGCCCCTTTAATGACCCTCACAACGACGTTCTTAAGAGCCCCACCCGAACCCACAACAACTTCCTGATCCGTCATCGGGGTTTTGCCACAAAAAGGATCCGCCTCTCTCTTGAGCCTCGGCATGGCGGGGGGTGTCCCTGTCAAGGTGACCTTCCCTGCGATACTCCCGGCACCGGCAACAGCGGGAGCCCCCGGGGCTGGCGTATTGGCGGCTGGAGCTGCAGCAGGTGCGGCTGTTTGAGACTGGCATTCCTGATTGATGAGCATCGTAGCCATCAAAAGACCAGCAACGGTCATGATTTTTGTTAGTTTCATTGCTTTTTCTCCTTTGTTAAAATTCAATTCGCCTGCACTCGGTACCAAAATGGAAATCAATGTGTCAAGGGTCTAAAACGAAGGTCTAGTTATCGTCGTCTTTACAAAAATGTTTCTCAGGTTTTTCAATCTACTCTAACATTACATCTCAAAGCTGCTTTTGGATTTCTCAAAGAGAGAGCTAAGGTAATGTATTCGAACCAAGATTCCGTAACCAATTCTGATATGCAAACCTTATTGAGTCACATCCTCCATAGGAAGCAACACATTCCTCGGCTCTATGCAAGAAATCGTCAGATGTGTGTGAAATAGGCAGTCTGAAGGTTGCTCCTCTTAAGGTAATCTCTCTTGAAATTAATTCTCCCTGGAAAAAGAGGTGTTCAGGGTCGCGTGCATTGCAATACAATTCTATAAAATTTGACCAAGAACAAAGATGATACCCTTTTTCATAAATGAAATTATTCCTGAGTCGATCATCACGACCTGTATCCACTCCAGAAGGGGGAGTTGCTGGTAACCAAAAACCACCAATATAGCCAAGATCTGAGTAGCCTATCATTGGGCTCGTGTAGATCCCGTAGCCACTGCCGGGGTGTACAAGAGGCAGATCAGTCAGATAATTAAATCCCCAGGAAATCAAGGTCTCAGGTGACAACCAGTTCGTTTCAAAAAATTGACGTGGGGCTTCATCAACGGCTCTGGATCCATCTTCGCGAACCAAAAAAAACGGACGTAAACTCGTATAGATATCATCCATATGTTGTAGAACGAGTGGGTGAGATCGGGCCCATCTAAAAACAAGTCCGTTGTGAGAGGCCGCCCCTCCCCCAACTTGATAGGGGATTTCCCTTGTTACGGTTGGTGCTTCATCGAAGGTGGTAATTACAAGGAGAGGTATATTAACGCTTCTCGCGAGATCCAGCATAAGGTTGGCGGCTGAATGGCAACCACCAGGTGCCACGACTGATCCTATGAAAATACCACTACCACCAGGTACCCTCTGACGCCTCAATCGATCCTGCAACATTGCATAGTGTCTTGCCCATTGGTCGTCGTAGCTAGCGATACCGGACCCATGTGAAACATTGTTATAGTACCACCACGTTATATTCTGTAGGGTCTCCTCCTCATTTCTTCCAACAAGATTTTGATGAAGTGTGGATGTCTCTCCTCTTAAGAAGCGATAACCCACACGAGGATCACAGATAAGACTTTCCGCTGAATATTCACGAGGCAAGCTCTGAAAATCACGGTTTGGTTGAAAGATCATGTAAATATCTTGATGTTGGGTCCACATGGATGGAAGGATACGAGCCTGATAATGGTAGGAGGCCAAGATCACGGCCTTCTCTTCAGGGGGAAGATCCATTAAGGACCAAGGAACACTTCCTGTGACCTCCAAGTAGAGGGCATGGGCCACATGGGCCGCGTAGATATCAAAGGCCTGATCAGCCGAAAGGAAGAGTTTATACGCATCATGATTAGAGCCTGTCGTTAGATCCGGACAATGGATTCCAAGATTAGCATCGCCCCTCAAGAGGGCCTGAAAAAAATACTCTAGTCTTGACTTCTGCTCCCTTGTCCATTCGGGATAAGGATGCCTCTCCCCAGAACCTGTCTCCCAAATAATCTCATCCCGAAGCTGAGGACACCCGTTCAATCGAGTTTCCAAATCCACGGAATTTCTCAAAGAACTACGGCAGATCGAGACCGGCTCATCTCTCAGATCTAGTCCTTGGAAGAAGAAAGAAGACTGAAGATCTCCTTGTTGTATCCCGGAGATCAACGACATTTTTGAGTTTTCTTTTGTCTCCCCGGATGTTGTTTGGGGAAAACTTTTTTCCGGGGAGGGTGTTTGAAGAGATTCTTTTACCCTTTCTGAGGGATGATACTTGGAGTTATCTCTGGCCATTGCTGTAGGCTGAAGGCATAAAAGGATTAAAGCCGCAAATAGCCCAACCCAATATCTTCTTGTTTGATCCTTCACCATGTCTTTTGTTATCGTCATAATTAAGGAAATGTTTCTAGCAAACCGTACATTTTTTAATTTTTAGGATTATTTTGGACTTCTCAAAGAAAGAGCTGGAGACGAGCTAACCTGTAAAAAAATATGAGGAAATTGTCAAGAAGGGAATTTTTGAGTGGAATTTTTGAGAAGTCTTAAGGTCCAACGTTGTCGGATCGGGCAAACTGGACCCAATCTCCGATAGATGATGAGAATTGGAGAACTAATGCATCATAGGATCCTAAAGCCACGGAACCCGACAGACGCAGATTGGTACCTGCTGTAGTCTTTTGATCTTCAAATTGTATAGTACCTGTACCTACATTAATGATTATTAAAATTTGTCCATCCGTACCGTTAGCAATGGTAGGAGTTGAAGTGAGATCAACAGGCACTCCCCCCGAATAGCTTAAGAACACCACACTCGCATTTGCTAGCACAGTATCGGTTCCCGCCGTAATCGTCTGCGTCGCACTCGGCGTCATAATCAAATTCCTACCCAAGCTCACATCTCCATCCTTACTGATGGCAAACGGTGTCGGGTCAGAAGCCTGATCCTCGACTACGAAGGAGTTCCCTGTCCCCGCATTGGTAATCTGTACCGCGGGTACCGATGCCGTCGTGCTGCTCACATTGACATACATCCCGGCCGCAGTCCCCGAAGTGACCGCCCCTGAGGCTGTGTACGTAAAGCCGGGGCCTGTGGTTCCTGTAAATGTCTGACTCCAGGTATTGGTTGTTTGGGCGACGGTGAGATTGGCATCCAGGGCCATGCTGTCTTTGAATTCGGCGAAGTCTAGGATATTTAAGCCCACATCGGCTTCGGCAATGGTTCGATCGACAATCGAGGCCGTCGTCACGGTACTATCTCCGGGGGTAATACTGGTCAGTTGA
>OBEQ011642111.1_pt1 | contig 12731 bp, 8 predicted proteins | sample 1670901 | NCBI WGS metagenome assembly OBEQ01 (sample SAMEA104232315, study PRJEB22302) | groundwater metagenome | biome: forest; feature: aquifer; material: groundwater | place: USA | collected 2011-08-07 | depth 5.4 m
AAAACAGGGCGTACTAAAAATCTCGAATTTCTCAGTCGGCTCATTCGAGGAAGAGGACAGACTGCTTGCAACGGCATTAGATGCCTCTGGAGAGCGTATCGAGCAGGGCGCTATAAAAAAACTATTTTCACTCCCCGCGTCTCAGGTTCTGCCGACGACAATAACGGATGGGCAGCGGAGCGATCTTGACCTATTTGAAAGAGACTCGGTTGATTTGGTTTCGGAGCAGATCATGGAACGTAACGGTGAGTTCTTCGAACAAGAAGTAGACAAACTGGATAAGTGGGCGGAGGACATGAAGAAAAGTCTTGAAATCGAGTTGAAAAAGCTGGATATCGATATCAAGGCCTTGAAAACGAACGCCAAGAAAATTGTGATTTTGGAAGAGAAGGTAAAGTTCCAGAAACAAATCAAAGAATCAGAAAAAAAGCGTAATGAGATGCGGCAAAAGCTTTATGAATCACAGGACGACGTCGACAGGCGCAAAGAAAGTTTGATCGAGCTGGTTGAGGGTCAATTAAAACAAAAAAGCAGTCTCACGGAAATATTTATCATTAAATGGAAAGTCATATAAGCCATGTCTAAACAAAAATTAGAACTTACTTGGATAGGAAAAAATAACCCGGAATACGATATTGCCAACATTGAGCCTCGGATATTGGAAGAAAACGCAAAGCTATCCTATGGTGACCGAGATACGGAAAACATGATTATTCATGGCGATAATTTGCTTGCGCTCAAAGCGTTGTTGCCTGATTACGAAGGTAAGGTGAAATGTATCTATATTGACCCCCCTTACAATACTGGAAATGCGTTCAAACATTATGATGATAGTGTCGAACATTCGATATGGCTTTCTCTAATGAAACCCAGGTTAGAATTTTTAAAAATGTTACTGAGCGAGGATGGCGTAATATTTATTTCAATAGACGACGAGAATTATCCTTATTTAAGATCATTGTCGGACGAGGTTTTTTCCAGAAAAAACTTTTGTGGAACCTTAGTTTGGGAAAAAAAGAAAAAACCTTCATTTCTTTCGAATATGGGCACTGTGACAGAGTTCATACTCTCGTATGCAAAAATAAAGTCCCAGTCGCCCAATTTCATCTTCGGTGAAACAACCAAGAATAAAAAATACCCCTTTAATAACGCTGGTAATGGTTTAAATACGTTAGAATTTCCGGCGAATTCTGTTTGTTTTAATATCCAGGATCAAATAGTAAAAGCGAAAGATATGTCAGAAGGTAACATCATTACTAAATTACTTGATACGTTTACGATAAAGAAAGGAAGAAACATAAACTCATTTAGACTTGAAGGTGAATGGAGATATTCCCAAGCTAAATTAAATGAAATAGTCGCAAATGGCGAACTAATCGTAATTAGCAAAGAACCGTTTAGACCGAACCATATTAAAGATGGCGGTCAGCCAAAGAAAATGAAAAATCTTTTGAGTATCGCCCATTATGGAATGGCCACTTACGAGGATTCGACAAACGAAAGCATTGCATTATTTGGAAATAACCCATTTGATTATCCCAAGCCAGAAAAATTGATCCAAACCCTTATTTCTTCAGTTACCGAACAAAATGAGCTTGTTCTTGATTCATTTCTCGGATCTGGAACCACAGCTGCTGTAGCGCATAAAATGGGACGTAAATATATCGGTATCGAAATGGGTGAGCACGCCTATTCCCATGTCCAGCATCGGCTTAAAAAAGTAGTAGATGGTAAGGACGGGTTAAAGCTATCGGAAGATTTAGGATGGAAGGGCGGCGGCGGCTTCAAGTTTTTTGAACTAGCTCCTAGTTTTATCGCAATTGATGAATACGGCAACGCCATAATTGATGGGTATTTTAATGACACGAAGTTAATTCGTGCTATGTGCAAGCTTACCGGCTATGTTTTTTCTCCAAGCCCAAAAGATTATTGGAAGCAAGGTAAGGGCCAGGACAATGATCACCTCTATGTAACAACTCAAATGCTTTCTGTGGCGATGGTTCAACAGATTTCACGTCATCTTGGGCGCAATGAGACGCTTTTGATCTGCCCTAAAAAATATGAGCCCGGATGCGAAAAGGTAGACGCTCGTATCACGATCAAGAAGATCCCGCAGTCCATCCTTAAGGCCTGTCAGTTCGGAAAAAAGGAATACCTGCTGCCTATCAAGGAGCGAGCGATGGAAGAGATCGAGGACGATGAGGTCTCTGATGATGAATAAAGACCAAGCCCTGCAGTACATTACAAACGCAATGAGTCTTCGGGCTCCTCAAGTCAAGAGCTTGGCGCTTTTTAGTGAATATTTGGAGTCGGATGCCGGTAAGCAAGCGCTCAGTCGTAGGACACGAGAAAATCGTGGGAATACGGGCAAGATTGAGGCGGCCACGAAACAGTACGCACAGACGGTTCCGGATTTGAAGTTGTTCCAAGCCTTTGAAAGGACCTTCCCAGCATATACGTTTGCCCTCGCCACGGGTGTTGGCAAGACCCGCCTCATGGGCGCTTTTGTTACGTATCTTTATCTCGTTTACGGCATTCAGCATTTTATGATGGTGGCGCCGGGAAACACCATTTATCGAAAATTGGTCGACGATTTCAGCAGATCGGGCAATTCCAAATACGTATTTAGAGGTATCAAGGAAATCAACGTCAACACGGCGCGAATTATCACAAAAGACAACTACGCTCAAAATCAAGCAACTGCGGATTTATTCGGCAATCAGATACAAATCAATATTTTTAACGTTCAACAATTCGCGCAAAAAGATGTTGAGCAAGAAAAAGGCATCACGAAATTCAGCGAAACGTTGGGAGAATCTTATTTCGACTATCTCAACACTCTAGACGATTTGGTGGTGCTGTTGGACGAGTCGCACCATTATCACGCGGACGCTGCGATGGGTTCCCTGGATCGGATTAACCCGTTCTTGGGGCTTGAATTCACGGCTACGCCCTACGTTGCGGTCAAAGCAACAAGGGCGTCGTCTGAGCCGGTTCTCAAGAAGAACATTTTTTATACCTACAATCTTGGTGACGCCATTCGTGACGGTTATGTAAAGGATCCGTGGGTGGGGACCGAAGGTGACGTCGATTTCAGCCAATGGGACGACGAATCGATAGAGACGGACGCCCGAAAATTGCAGCTTGCCGCCTATTTTCACGAGCGTGCCAAAGTCGCTTTAAAAGAATACTCCGTTGAGTATAAGAAACCCGTCATAAAACCTGTCATGCTCGTTGTAGCCAAAAATATCGCCCACGCCGGGCAACTCCGTGCGCTCATCGATAGCGATGATTTTAGGGGAGGTAACTATAGGGGAAAGGTTATCGAGGTTCACACCAAGACACGCGGCGAAGAGGCGGATGAAACGATTGAGAAGTTGCTCTCTCTGGAAAACCCGGACAACATTGTCGAAATTGTTATCCACGTCAACATGCTGAAGGAAGGATGGGATGTCACGAATATTTACACGATTGCCCCGATTCGGGCGTCCGCTTCTGAAATTTTGACAGAACAGACTATCGGGCGTGGGTTGCGCCTGCCTTACGGGGAAAGAACAGGTGATAAGAATGTTGACCGTGTCATGATCGTCGCGCATGACAACTATGCCAAAATCATCGAAGGGGCCAAGAAATCCAAGCTGATTCAGCCCTCCAACATTGAGAGCATTTCTTTTCAGGATGCGAAGATTGCCAGGGAAGTCGTCGAAGTTCAGTCGGCATTTGTCGTTAACATCCAAAATAAGATAAAGAGTAATCCTGCGATTATGCAGGAACTTCAGGCACAGGCGGAAAAGGCCGTAAGTCCTCTAATTTCGGATGATGTGCCGTCGGATGTTAAAGAAGCGACGATCAAAAACAAAACTGACGAATATGTCGAAATTCTGGCAAAGCAGGAGGTGTCGAAGATTAGCTTTGCGGAACACTATCAGCATAAAAAAGTTTCGTCAGTGTCCGAAATGTTTCCCGAAGGGTCGCTTTTCACCGTCTTCAGCGAATCGGCGAAAAAAGAACTAGAGGGGATCGGGCGGATTGCCGCTCAGACTATCGAGATTCGCAATATTCCGATTCCTCGTCTGATGTTGACGCCTCACTATGGTGAGCTCATCATCGAAGATTTTGATTTAGACGCGAAAAAGTTGACCAGATATACGACGGGGGCATCGATCATTGAAGAGCGTCTTCAGGGAAGCGCGGAAAAAGACTTATTCGGAGATGAACATCCAGGGGATCGGGAGACCGAGATCACGCGGGTTTTAAGCTTTGGCGAAGGCAGAAAGCAAAGCCCCGAAAATACGATCATTTCGGGCTTGCTTGATCACCCACTCGTTGATTATGAAGAGCAGAGAGATTTGCTATTAAAACTCTCCGCGCAAGCAGTCGCCCACTATCGAACATTCGTCAGTGATGAAAATTCCCTCAAAATGATGGTCGAAAATAATTATCGCCAGATAGCCAAGGAAATATACGACCAGATCCTGGCGCATAAGAAGTATGTGTCAGAGGGGTACCTCGAGTCTGAGGTTCGGGAACCGAAGCCGTATTTGGAGCAGTACAACTTTTCCCAGAGCTTGGACGATAAACCGGTGACTCTGGAGTCGCAGATGGATCGCTTTCCGCGAGAAAAAATATATGTTGGTTTTCATAAGGCGTGCCATGACAAATATCGTTTTGATTCGGCTGATGAGGCGCGAATGGCTTACTTGTTGGACAAGGATTCATCCGTGGAGGATTGGCTTCGTCCCGCGCCAAATCAATTTGAGGGGTTGTTTTGGCGTGACGCAACCGGCGATTCACAGCATCGCTACGAACCTGATTTTGTTGTCGAATTCAAGAACGAGATCGTCATGATTGAAGTAAAGCCCTCCGGCGAAATCGATGATCAGGATGTCCAAGCTAAAAAAAAGACCGCGGAAAAGTATTGCGAGTTGGTGTCCAAGAATATCGGAAAATTCGGGATTGTGAAGCCGTGGCGATATGTCATCGTTCCTACGGAGAAGATTTCGGTCACATCCACGGTGGCAGGTTTAATAGCGGGGTGAGTCGGAAGTTTTATACTTCGCCTACGCTCGCCGCCAAGGCCGCCACACGCATGTCCGTCAGCGGCTGGCTTTGGTGGAAATATGAGCTCGCCCCCGGCGACTGGGTCAAATCGGATGAGTTAAGAAAATAGGATTCCAAAATAAATATGCCAAATTTCATTGCTCAACACCTTTCTCAGCTCGAACAGGATGAATGGAGAACCAAAGTTGGATTTGCCGCTGATATTGAAGAAGCAAATCAGAAACTTTTTAGGCAAGGCATATCTGAAGCCGAATCAATCAGTGTTTTAAACGGTTGGATCCAATCTTATCAGCCGTGCCTTTTTGGCCGGATTGGTGCCAAGCTCGGGGTGATTAGCTATTGCATTCTTAACGAGGAGGTTTTACGACAGCGAGACGAAGTTATTAAAGAAAAGGTTCAAGCGTCTCGTTTAACGTGGACACGCGATGCTTTTGAAGGTAAAAAAAGTGCATTTATTATTCTGGCGGTATCCCCATTGATTGCGTACGCCAAACCATCACCGGCAATGAGGGAATTGGCGCGTCGGCTTTGCCAACTTTACATTGAGACCGAAGTAGTGGTGGACCAAATTTATTTTGACCAAATCTATTTGCAAAAACCAGGTCCCCGACAGACCACATGGAAGTGGTACACGGGTGTTAATTATTTTTGCGCACAGGGTGATAAGCGGTGGTGGCAAGATCATAGGATCCCGGGAGGCATGGCATTTTCAGTCAACTCAGTTGGGCATCTCGTTAAGTCCGGGATCATTTCTAATGCGATGAAGGAACTTGAGGCACTTATTGGATCGCCTAGTGAAGGTCTGCCTGATTCCAAGGTTGATTCACTTGAAAAGGCGCTAGAGCTGGCGATGCTTACAATAGGAATGGCTTCGAATGCGGTCTCAGGAAAAGCAACCGAATTGATCCCGCTTCCAAAAGATCGTAGTACGTTGCCCGTTCCTGAATGTCCGGTGAAGCTATCTAAACCTGTGGCAGATAAAAACCATTGCGAATATAAAGGCTGGTACCACACCGATTATACCTTACCCTCGGAATATTTTTTACCCGATGTTGAGCGTCCTACTGGATTAAAAGACCATTCCCTTGATTTCACCTATCTCTTTCACAAAGATATTGATAATCCGGATTTTCGACTAGCTGGTGAAGGACAACAAATTCGGGGCTTGAAGGGCGTTCCAGAAGAGAAACGAAGCATTTCCTATGATAAAAGGATTAAAGGCAACGAACAGGAGGTTCCTATAGATACAGAAGGAAGATTAGTTAATACGCTCTTCAAGAAATAGGAAAACAGAAAAGATTTTTATTAGTAGACCGACGAAGTGATCTTTTACACGTATTTTTAACGAATGGGAAAGTCGCCTGAAGATTAAAAAATAGAGAGGAAGAATCATGTCAAAAAAACGTGTGTTTACAAGCTTCGATTTTGATCACGATGAAGACTTGCGGAATCTGTTGGTAGGGCAATCCAAGCATCCCGACACTCCGTTTGAAATGACAGATGCGTCTGTCAAAGAGCCGATGACGGGCGATTGGAAAGAGAAGGTGCGGAGAAGAATCAAGAATTGTGAGCTTATGATTATTGTTTGTGGTGAGCACACCGATACCGCGACCGGAGTAAATGCAGAACTCAAGATTGCACAGGACGAATCGATTCCGTATTTTCTTCTCCATGGGCGAAGTGATGAGAATTGCAGAAAGCCGACAGCTGCCAAAAGCGACGACAAGATTTACAAGTGGACGTGGGATAATTTAAAGGCTTTGGTTGGCGGCGCACGCTAATGAAGAGGGCTTTAATTATTGGTTTGGACGAGTACCCAAACCGTCCTTTAAATGGTTGTGTACAGGATGCGCAAAAGCTTTCGCAGATTTTATCCCGTCATGATGATGGCCAAGTCAATTTTGAGTTTGAAATAATTACGGCACCTCCACGAGCCGTAACTCGTGCGCTCTTGAGAAAAAAAATATCGGAGTTATTTCAACAACCTGCGGACGTGGCATTTTTGCACTTTTCAGGGCATGGCACAGTAAATGGGCTGGGCGGGTATCTGGTGACCCCAGATTATCAGGATTATGATGTTGGAATGCCGATGACTGAAGTTTTGGCACTGGCCAATCAGTCTCCCGTCCGAGACAAGTTTATTACTTTGGATTGTTGCTACAGCGGTGCTTTTGGAATTTTGCCTGCGGTGAGCGATAAAAATATTACTCTTGCCGAAGATATATCTGTGATCACTGCGACTCGATCTGGACAGGAAGCTCTTGAAGAAGGAGGCGGTGGAGTTTTTACATCACTTTTAATTGACGCTCTTGATGGAGGCGCCGCTGATTTGCTAGGTGGCGTCACAGCGGCCAGCGTATATGCCTACATTGAAAATGCCCTCGGTGCATGGGCTGGCCAGCGACCCATGTTTAAAGCAAATGTTTCAAAATTTGTCTGCTTACGAAAAGCAAAGCCTCGTTTACCAATAGAGCTTGTTCGCAAGGTTAAAGAATATTTCCCGCTCCCTGCTGAGCTATTACCGCTTTCTCCGGCTTATGAGCCGACGGCAGAGCCGCACGATGTCAACAAAGAGCAAATATTTCGGGAACTATTAGAATTAAGATATGCAGGGCTTGTCCAGCCAATTGATGCCGGATACATGTATAACGCGGCTATGGAATCGAAGGCTTGTGGGCTTACTACGCTTGGCAAATATTATTGGCGTTTGCGGAATGACGGCAGGATATGATGGGGTATGGCTTGAGGTAAATAATCGGGAGGAGGTAATAAATGGCTAAGAGCAACAGAATTTTTATCGCATTTGAAAAAGAGGATGCGACTTACCGTGATTTGTTGGTTGGTCAGGCGAAAAATAACAAATCGCCGTTTGATTTCGTCGATATGTCGGTCAAGGAACCGTGGGATAGCGAATGGAAAACAAAATGCAGGTCAAAAATCAAGGGATGTGACGGCGTTATTGCCTTGCTAAGCACCAAGACATGGTCAGCGGATGGCGCAAAATGGGAAATGAAATGCGCCAAGGAGGAAGGTATTCCAATGATCGGAGTACACATTGATAAGAATAACAAAGGAACGATCCCAGTAGAGCTTTCTGGAAAGAAGGTTATAGAGTGGACGTGGGATGGAATAGCGAATTTCATCGACGGGTTATAAAAATGGAGGAGAGATAATTAAATGAAAAAAGCATTGGTTATCGGGATTGATAATTATCCGACGTCGCCATTAAAGGGATGCGTGAATGATGCATCCGCTTTTGCAAGCATCATTGAAAAACACGGGGATGGTTCGCCCAATTTTTCTATTCTGCTGAAAACAGATACTAAAACCAAATCCGATCTTAAATCTTTAATTGTGGACCTGTTCAAAGGAAATGATGACATTGCACTGCTGTATTTTTCCGGCCATGGTTTTTTAAATGCGTTTGGCGGTTACATAGTGACTCCCGATTACAAAAAATATGACGAAGGAATTTCTATGGATGAAATCCTTAAAATTGCAAATGCCTCAAAAGTAAAAGACAAAGTCATTGTTTTGGATTGTTGCCATTCTGGTGCTTTTGGGTCACCAAATATTTCTGGAGGAACTGCCCATATTGTCGAAGGGGTCACCATACTTACGGCCAGTAGGGACATAGAATCGGCAATAGAAATAAATGGCCACGGTGTATTTACCAATTTACTTCTTGATGCGCTGAGTGGTGGGGCAGCTGATCTTAGGGGGCATATAACGCCCGGAGGTGTATATGCGTATGTTGATCAGGCCTTGGGACCTTGGGATCAACGGCCAGTTTTTAAAACGAATGTTACTCGATTCACATCGCTCAGAACGATAAACCCTCCCGTTGCATTAGAAGTATTAAGAAAAATTATCGAATATTTTCCTACCCCACAACAAGAATTCCCTTTAGACCCTACATACGAATATACAAATAAAGACGTTGCTACCGAGACAAATATTGCAATTTTCAAACATCTTCAAAAATTTGAAAGCGTAGGCTTGGTCATCCCTGTGGGAGAAGCGCATATGTACTGGGCTGCTCAAAATTCAAAATCATGCAAATTGACAGCCTTGGGTTATCACTATTGGCGATTGGTTAAAGAAAAAAGAATATGACGGTTCTTGGTGCGGAAAATCATTGCGCAAAAAAAAGCCGTTGCGCGATCAACAGGTTTCTCACGCAAAAAAGAAATAGGGTTAGAAAGTGGCCTGTTCAAAAAGCTGGCAAACCTTATAAAGGATGATATGACTGATATGACCAATGCAATGAAAATAGACAGGTGGAAGGATTTGCTCGAAGCTCAGTCCAATGACGCTTCCAGAATGGCCTTTCTTAATGAACTGGATGCCCGGCGTCCTATTGAAGAGCGAGAGCTGGTGGATTTTTTCAATCAATTCCTAGAAAAAAAAGTCTCGCTCCAGGAGTTTGCAAAAACCCTTGATAAGCGGGCAAAAAACGATTGGAGCAGTTTTGGTTTGAGCGGTATGTCCGGCGCCATGTTTCTGAACACGCTTGCGAAATACATCCCTGGTGAAGAAAAACCTGATGAGAAACTTCGAGAAGTTCTCACCCTCCCTTCAGATATTAATATAGCGCAGCGAAAGCTGAAGGCTTTTGTGGATTACCTTGAAAACCTAAAGGTTAAAAAGATTGTCGGGAGGAAGACGATCAATACGGGGTTTGCCCCGTTTTTTGTCAGCGTTTGGTGGCACTTTCAGGACAATGCCATATGGCCAATCTATTACCCTGCATCCAAGTTAATGCTTATTGAAGCGGGGGAATACCAACCCGCTCGAAAAACAGCCGAAGATTATTTTACATTTCGTGAAGCATTTTTATCTGTACTCAAAAGGCTAAATATTCGGTCATGGGACTTGGAGCATGCCTGTTACTGGCAGGTGAACTCTCGCAAGGAAACTTCAAAGGACCGTGAGCCTGCAGGGAAGGTGAAGAAATCTGCCCAAGATCCGCCTGTGTCGCGGGCTCCGCTTTCTTTTCAGCCTCGGCCGTCCGTCCCAAACCAAATAGTTTCAAAAGAGGGATTCGGGAATATCCAGACCCAAAAATATTCAGTAAACCAACAGTTGATCGAGACTATTCTCGCATGGGTTAAATCGGAAGAGATCGCAATCCCCGAGATCCAGCGCCCCTTTGTTTGGGATTCAACGCAAGTCAGAGATCTTATGGACTCTCTTTATAAGGGATTCCCCGTAGGCTACATCATCGGGTGGAAAAATCCGAATGTCCGGCTTAAAGACGGCACTTTGTCTAAGGGGAGAAAAATTCTGATTGATGGCCAGCAACGGGTAATCGCACTGAAAGCTGCCATTTTGGGACATCAGGTGATTAATACGGAGTATGAGAAGGTTCGGATCAGGATTGCTTTTCATCCGGTTGAAGAACGGTTTGAGGTTTTGAATACGGCCATCCAAAAGGATGTAGCCTGGATCCAGGATATTGCACCGATTATTTCGGGCGAAGAAAGAGTGAGCCGGGTAGTCAGAAGTTATTGTGCAAATAACCCTGGCGCACAGGAAGAAAGAATAGAGGATGCGCTTGAACAGCTCAAGCATATCACTAAGAAGCAAATTGGCATGATCGAGCTTGACTCGGATTTGGATATTGAAACGGTGACGGAGATCTTCATCCGTATTAATTCGAAGGGGGTTGTTCTTAGCCAAGCTGATTTTGCCATGTCGAAGATTGCAGCCAATGAAAGCTATGGCGGAGCTATCCTACGAAAATGCATCGATTATTTTTGCCATCTTGCAGTGGCGCCGGAATTTTATTCCCACATTGCAGAAGTAGATCAGGAGTTCGCGGGGTCAGAATATTTTCAAAAGATTGCCTGGCTTCGGAATGAAAATGACGACTTGTATGATCCCGGTTACAGCGATGTCCTTCGTGTGGCATTTACCTCCCAGTTTAACCGGGGAAAGTTAAGCGATTTGGTCAGCTTGCTTTCAGGCCGCAATTTTGAAGCAAGAACTTTTGAAGAGGAGATCGCGGAGCGATCGTTTCAACAATTAAAAGAAGGAGTGCTCCATTTTGTTAACGAAACAAATTTCAATCGTTTTAAGATGATCGTTAAATCCGCAGGGTTTGTGGATTCCAGTCTCATTGGTTCTCAGAACGCACTGAACTTTGCCTACATGGTTTTTCTGAAGCTTCGGGCGGAAGGGTGTCCTGCTGGAAACATTGAGACGTTCGTCCGCAAATGGCTTGTTTTGTCCCTTTTGACAGGAAGGTACTCCGGGTCTCCGGAAAGCATGTTTGATATGGACATCCGGAATATTTCAGCGAATACGTTTGATGACTATCTTCGCAACGTACAAGCAGCTGAACTTTCAGATGCGTTCTGGACTGTAGGGCTTGTGCAGGGATTAAATTCGACTAATTCTAACAGCCCAGGGTTTAACGTTTATCTTGCGTATCAGTGTCAGGAAGGCGTCAAGGGGTTATTGTCGAAAGACATTTCCGTCAAGGACATGATTCAGCACCGGGGGGACATTCATCACATCTTTCCCAAGGATTATTTGAAAAAGAATGGGATGGGCAAAAGTCAGTACAATCAGATTGCCAATTTTGCCTATGCGCAGACGGAAATCAATGTTCAGATTGGTAATAAGTCGCCTCAAGTTTATTTTGGCGAGGTGAAGGACCAGTGTAACGGCGGTACTCTCAAATATGGCGCGATCGTCGAATTGAGTGAACTTAAGGCCAATCTTCTTAAAAATGACATCCCGGAAGGTATTTTTGATATGACCTCGGAGCACTATGAAGATTTTCTGAAACAAAGACGAATTCTCATGGCGAGTCGCATCAAGTCGTATTACGAAAAGTTGTGAAGTAAATATGAAGCGAGTGGAGAATATTGAAAAGAGGAATCACCGCTAAAACACATTTAGACCGTTGCGGCACAGGACGAATATTGTGGAGCATAGCATAGTGACAAGAACTTTTACTTTATCCAAAAGCAAATATCTTCAGGGTCTTCAGTGCCCCAAATTGCTTTGGATGTCATATCATGCTAAAGATCAATTCCCACCCATAGATCCAGAAACGCAAGCAATTTTTGACCAGGGGAATGAAGTAACGGCCTTGGCCCAAAAACTTTTTCCAGGTGGTATTGAAATAGAAGGGGTTGAAGATTTCGAGGCGATTCTTCGAAAGACCCAGGAGTTATTGCCTCAAAGGAAACCTCTTTTTGAAGCCGCTCTCCGTTATAAGAACACGTTCGCCCGACCGGACATTCTTGTACCCAACAAAGACGGCACCTGGGATCTTTATGAGGTAAAAAGCTCAACACAAGTGAAAGACGTTCATTATGAGGATGTTGCTTTTCAGAAATATTGTTATGAAGGGGCAGGGCTGCGGATAAGGAAAATCTATTTGGTGCATATCAACAACGAATACGTGAAAAACGGCCCGATAGACCCCGAAGGCTTACTGAACCTGGAAGATGTAACGGAAGAGGCGCAGAAGCTGGCCAGGCAGGTGGAGGAACGGGTGAATGAGATGATCGGCGTCTTGAACCAAAAAGAATGCCCTGAAATTGCCATCGGGCCTCAATGCAGCGATCCCTATGACTGCTCCTTGCAGGAACTTTGCTGGCAGCACGTCCCTGAAGACAGCGTTTTCATTTTTAACAGGATCCGAAAAGACAAAG
>OBEQ011932669.1_pt1 | contig 12731 bp, 7 predicted proteins | sample 1670901 | NCBI WGS metagenome assembly OBEQ01 (sample SAMEA104232315, study PRJEB22302) | groundwater metagenome | biome: forest; feature: aquifer; material: groundwater | place: USA | collected 2011-08-07 | depth 5.4 m
CACCCGCCGATGCCGGCGGCCCCCGCCGCGATCACCCCCGCCGTCCAGGCCCACGGGAAGGGCGTCCGGCGGGACCGCGCGTCGGCGAGGATGCGTTTGACGTCGGGGAGCCCCGGCTGGATGCGATCGGCCGCGTCGAAGTGGCGCGCGGCGCTCCGGTAGCTCTCGTCGAAGAAGTCGCGCAGGCCGGCCCACCACTCGTCGTTGAACCGGCTCCGGCGGTCGAGCTTCACCTCGGTGCCCTGGACGAACTCCCGTACGGCCATGGCCGGGATGATGAAGTTGAAGCCCTGGACGATGCTGCCCTCGGGGCCGGGCGCGAGCGAGACGAACGTGAGCACCCCGATGACCTCGCCGTGGGGGTTCACCACGGGGCCGCCGCTGTTGCCCCACGCCGCCGGCGCGTCGGTCTGGATGACCGGGTTGTCGGCGACGTCCTGCTTGAAGCCCGAGATGGCGCCGCTGGTGACGGAGGCCTCGACCTTCGCGCTCTGGTTCAGCAGTTCGTGGCTGAGGACGACGCCCGGGAACCCCAGGATGTGGACGGGGTCGCCGATCTGCGCCGTGCGCGACTCCCCGAGGCGCAGCACGGGCAGGTCCTTGGCGTCCACCTTGAGCAGGGCCAGGTCGCGGCCCGACATCTCGGAGCCCGCCACCGGAGGGCTGTACTTCTTCACCTCCGCCCGGAGGCGCGTCCCGTTGGAGAGGACGATGAACACCGATGGCTCGATCTTCGCGCTGGCCGTGGGCAGCGCGGCCTCGAAGGCGCGGCGCTTCAGCTCTTCCTCGAGGTCCGGCCGCTCGCCCGGCGTCACGCCCATCCTGGCGAGCATGAGCGGCACGCACGCCGACTCGACGCCCTTGCGGGTGAGGGAGTTGATCAGCCAGATCGGCGATGAGTAGGCCGGCTGGACGACGTGGGCGTTGGTGATCAGGTAGCCGGCGTCGATCACCCAGCCCGTGCCGGTCTCGCGGAACGGTATCGGCGCCACCCGTGTCTCGGTGCCGCCGCAGTTGACCTTCACGTCGGCGGACACCTCGGAGACGACGAGGACGACGGCCGGCTTGGCGCGCAGCACCGCTTCCTGGACCGACAGGTGGTCGGCCCGGGCGGGCCGGGCAGGGACCACTACGGGCAGCAGGGCGACGAGGGCGGCGGTGAGCTTCAGGCGCTTCATGGGTCGCATTCTATCCCGCCCCCGAGCCGGAACGAAAGACGCGCCAAAAATGCAAAGGGCTCCAGGGGGTTTTCCCTGGAGCCCGGGAGCACGTCGCGGTCGCCTGCTTACTTCAGCGAGGCGATCGCGGCCTCGGCCTTGGACTTGGCCAGCTTCATGTTGCCGGCCTTGCACGCCGCCTCGGCTTCCTTCACGAGCTTGCCGGCCTTGCTGCCCTCGATCTGCTGCTTGGCACCCGCCGGCGACCGCGGAGCCTGCACGTCCTGCATCTTCGGCGCCTGAACATCCTGCATCTTCGGCGCCTGCACGTCCTTGGCGCTCACCTTCGGGGCCTGGACGTCCTGCATCTTGGGCGCCTGCACGTCCTTGGCGCTCACCTTCGGGGCCTGGACGTCCTGCATCTTGGGCGCCTGCGTGTCCTGCATCTTGGGCGCCTGCACGTCCTTGGCGCTCACGCGCGGGGCCTGCGTGTCCTGCATCTTCGGCGCCTGCACGTCCTTCGAGCTCACGCGCGGGGCCTGGGTGTCCTGCATCTTCGGGGCCTGCACGTCCTGGATCTTCGGGGCCTGGACGTCCTTGGCGCTCACGCGCGGGGCCTGCACGTCCTGGATCTTGGGTGCCTGGACATCCTGCATCCGCGGCGCCTGCACGTCCCGGGCGCCAGCCAGCGTCCGCGGGGCCTGCACGTCCTGCATCTTCGGAGCCTGGATCTCCTTACCGCTGACGCGCGGGGCCTGGGTGTCCTGCATCTTGGGCGCCTGCACGTCCTGCATCTTGGGCGCCTGGATGTCGCGGGCACCGGCCAGCGTCCTCGAGCTCTGGCTGTGCTGGCTCAGCATTTCCTTGGCCTGCGCCACCTCGGGCGGGCACTGGGACGCCGCGTCGACCGTCGGCATGAACGCGGCCGCGGCCACCACTGCAAGGATCGTTGCGATTGCCTTCTTCATTGTCGTCTGCCCTCTCCTCTGATTGAGTTGATCTACGCCCAGCTCTTGCGGCCTGCCGGGCTGCCCGGTCGTCTACCGCCACCCCTTTTGCCACCCTGCTTCCGCTTGCCCCGTCCGGGCCATAACTGCAAGCCCGAAGCCAAGCCCGCCATGGCCCAGAAGTAATGCGGAGTCAGATACTTACGAGGCAGCGTCGCAGCGTGGGGTGGAGTTGTGCCCGGCTTCTCCTCGGGGCCGACTCCGACATTCTGCCCGACCGGTGAGCGGTGCGTCCTCCCTCGAGACGCGAGAGGTGGGGAAAGATTTCAGGACTGCTCGTCGTTGAACGCTTCGATGCGGTTCCGGCCCCGGTCCTTGGCCGCGTAGAGAGCGGCGTCGGCGGCCTGGAGCAGCCCCGTCACGGTCGACGAGTCGTTGGGGAACGTCGCCACCCCCACGCTGATCGTCAGGCTGGTCTCCGGTCCACCGGCCCCTCCGTCGATCACGGTCGACGCGATGGCGGAGCGCAGCTTCTCGGCGACCAGGCGGGCGTGGGGCTTGGTGGTCATGGGCAGGATGATCAGAAACTCCTCGCCGCCGTACCGCGTGACGATGTCCGCGTTCCGGGTCTGCTCGCGCAGGCGGCGTGCGACCCCGCGCAGGGCGTCGTCGCCGCGGGTGTGGCCGTGGGCGTCGTTGTAGCGCTTGAAGTGGTCGATGTCGACCATGTTGAGGGAGAGGGGCAGGTCGTAGCGCGAGGCCCGGCGGATCTCCGTCTCCAGCGCCTCCTCGAGGTAGCGCCGGTTGAAGAGCCCCGTCAGCGCGTCGTGGTACGAGAGCTCGGTGGCGCGACGGTGGATGGTGGCGTTGTCGAGGGCGATGCTGAGCTGCTTGCCGATCGCCGTGAAGTACGCGAGCTCGCGCTCGGAGAACGCCGAGGGCGACACGGAGTAGAGGAGGAGCGCGCCGAGCAGGCGGTCCCGCCCGACCAGCGGCACGCCGATGACCGAGCGCGCCAGCCCGGGCACGTCGGGCCACGGGACGGGCATCGTCCCCGTGTGCATCTCCGGAACCCGCGTGCGGCACACCTGGCCCGACAGCCCGTCGCCCGGCGACAGCGCCATCTGCTGGAGGCTCTCGGCCACCGCGCCGCCGACGCTCTTGGCCACCAGCTTGCTCTGGTCGTCGTCGAGCAGGAACAGCGCGTAGCTCTCGATGCCCGTCGTCTGGGCGACGCGCTTCATCGTGGTGGTGAGGAGCTGGTCGAGATGGAGCGAGGCGCTGATGGTCCGGCCGACCTCGTAGAGGGAGTAGAGGTCGAGCATCCCCTCCTGGAAGGCGTTGGCCATCGCCTCGAGCCGCTCGCCCTCGGTGCTCCGGGCGGATCCCGCCGGGACCACGGCGGGGAGAATCGCGGCGGCGACGAGCGCGCCACCGAGAGCGGCCAGGGAAACAGCGGCGGGAAGCGGCACGAAACCGCCGGCGACCACCAGCCGCGCGCCGCTCACCCCAGCGGGAATCTGCCACCGGAGTGATGGGGTGACAGTCATGACGGTGAGGGTCATGATAGCCTAGGCCCCGCGGGCGCCGGAACAGATTCGTCGCGCGGGGGCGTGTGATAGGCTAGCCCGAGCCAGCCCAATGTTCCCGCTGAAGGACGACGTTCCGTCGCAGACCACGCCGTTCGTCACGATCGGCCTCATCACCCTCAACGTCCTGGTCTTCCTCTACCAGTGGTCGCTGCAGTTCCCCCAGGACCCCGAGGCGGTCCGCAGCGCCCAGGCCTTCGTGTTCGAGTTCGGCGTCACGCCGTGCCGGCTCACGGGTCGATGCGCGGGCGCCGTCGACTTCCCGAGCCCGGTGGCCACCATCTTCACGTCGATGTTCGTCCACGGCGGGCTGTTCCACGTCTTCGGCAACATGCTGTATCTGTGGATCTTCGGCGACAACGTCGAGGATACGCTCGGCCACGTCCGCTTCCTCCTCTTCTACCTCGCGGCCGGCGTGGCCGCCGCGGTGGGCCAGAGCCTCGTGAACCCCGCCTCCCAGGTCCCGATGATCGGCGCCAGCGGCGCCATCTCGGGCGTGCTCGGCGCCTACCTCATCCTCTTTCCGCACGCGGGCGTGCTGACCGTCATCGTGTTCATGTTCTTCGTCCGGCTGGTGCGGGTCCCGGCGGTGTTGGTGCTGGGGTTCTGGATCGTCGTGCAGATCATCAACGGCCTGGTCACCTTCGGCGCCGGAATACTGGGGCGGGCGGCGGAGGGGGGCGTGGCCTGGTTCGCCCACGTCGGCGGCTTCCTCGCGGGCATCGTGCTGCTCTTTCTCATGCGGCCGCGCGCGGCGCTTCGCCTATAATAATGAGCACATGAGCGTGAAAAGACGCATCGATCAGCTGCTGGTGGACCGCGCCCTGGCCGAGTCTCGGGAGAAGGCGGCGCGCCTGATCCTCGCCGGGGACGTCATGGTCGACGGGCGGCGAGTGGACAAGGCCGGGGCGCTCGTCTCGACCGAAGCCGAGATCGACGTCCGGGGCCGGGCGCCCTACGTCAGCCGGGGCGGGGAGAAGCTCGCGCACGCCCTCGACAGCTTCAAGATCGACGTCCGCGACAAGATCTGCGCGGACATCGGCGCCTCCACGGGCGGCTTCACGGACTGCCTGCTCCAGCGGGGCGCCGCCAAGGTCTTCGCCATCGACGTGGGCTCGGGCCAGCTCGACGCCAAGCTCCGGAAGGATCCCCGCGTGGTCATCATGGAGCAGATGAACGCGCGGATCCTCGACCCTCGACTATTCGCGGACGCGCCGGAGCGGGTCACCGTGGACGTCTCGTTCATCTCCCTCGAGAAGGTGCTGCCGGCGGCGTTCGGCATCCTGCGCGCCGGTGGTCAGGTCATCGCGCTCGTGAAGCCGCAGTTCGAGGTCGGCAAGGGCGCGGTGGGCAAGGGCGGCGTCGTGCGCGATCCCGCGCAGCATCAGGCCGTGGTCGCCCGGCTGGCCCGGTTCGTGGTGCTGCGCGGCTGGCACGTGCTCGGCGTCACCGCCTCTCCTCTCAAGGGCGCCAAGGGCAACCGCGAGTTCTTTCTCCACCTGTCACTGTCGGGCCGGACCCCCGCCAACCTGGAAGGGCTCATCGCGAGGAGCGTCGAGGCCCTCGCGTGAAGCGGGTCGGCATCATCGCGCGGCTCGACCGCGCCGAGGCGGCCGGGATCGTGGCCGCGCTCGCCGAGTGGCTCACCCGGCACGACCGGATCGCGATCGTCGAGAAGGACACGGCGGCCCTGGTGCCGGCGCTCTCCACCGCCGTCGCCGCCAAGTCCGAGCTACCCTCGCAGTGCGACCTCATCGTCGTGCTGGGCGGCGACGGCACGCTCCTGTCGGTGGCGCGGCTGGTGGGCGACCTCGGCGTGCCGATCCTGGGCGTGAACCTCGGCGGGCTGGGCTTCCTCACCGCCACCACGCTCGAGGAGATGTTCCCGGCCATGGACCGGGTGCTCGCGGGCGACATCGTGCTCGACGACCGGATGATGCTGGCCGCCCAGGTGCGGCGGCGCGGCGAGCGGCTCACCAGCCACGTCGCGCTGAACGACGTCGTGATCACCAAGTCGGCGATGAGCCGCATCATCAACCTGGCCGTCTCCGTGGAGGGGCAGCACGCGACGTCCTACCGCGCGGACGGCCTCATCATCTCCACGCCCACGGGCTCGACGGCCTACTCGCTCTCGGCCGGCGGCCCCATCCTGTTCCCGACCATGGACGCCGTCGTCCTCACGCCGATCTGCTCCCACACGCTCACCAACCGGCCGATCGTCCTGCCCGGCTCCCAGCGGGTCGAGGTGACGCTGATGACCGACCAGGACGTCATGCTGACGCTGGACGGGCAGGTGGGGCTGGCCCTGCGGGAGCACGACACCGTGGAGGTGCGCCAGGCGCCGGCGCGGATCCGGCTGGTGCGCTTCCCGCACAAGGACTTCTTCTCGGTGCTTCGCGCGAAGCTCAAGTGGGGCGAGCGGTGACGGCGGCGTCTGGGTGATTCGGGCCGGCGCGGCCGCCGTGCTCTACGCCGGCGTCCTCGCCGTCTGCCACGCCCCCGTCCTCTTCGAAGGCCGGACCCTCCAGGCCCCCCACTACACGACGAGTGCGATCGCGCCCGGGTGGCCCCCACCGCCCGCGGGCCGCCGTCCCGTCAGCACGTTCGACGTCGACATGGCGACGCCCGCGTTCTACGAGTGGCCGCTCGACCGCTACATCGGCGCGCGGCTCCGGCGGGGCGAGCTCCCGCTCTGGAATCCCCACCAGGGGGCGGGCACGCCGCTCGTCCCCAACTACTCGACGCGCGTGTTCTTCCCCTACCAGATGCTGCTCGACGTGAGCCCACCCGCGCTGTGGGACTTCCTGTTCGTGCTGCGCCTGTGGATCGCCGGGTGGCTCACGTACTGCTTCCTGGCCCGTGCGGGCCTCGGGTTCGCGCCCGCCGCGCTGGGCGGCCTCCTCTACATGCTCTCGGGCGTCTTCACGTGGTTCGTGAACCTCGAGCAGTACGTGAACGCGGCGATGATGGCGCCGCTCTTCTTCCTCGCGGTCGAGGTCTTCGTGGCCGCGCCCGGCGCGCGCCCGGCGGCCTTCGTCGCGGTCGCCATCGGCCTCAACCTGCTCGCCGGGCAGCCGGAGGTCACGGCCTGCGCGCTCCTGGCCGGGGGCCTGTACGGGATCGTGCGGTGGCTCGGGACCGACCACCGGCGCGGCGTCCGCGCGGCGAGCCTGGGCCTCGCCGGCGTGCTCCTGGGATTCGCGCTGGCGGCGCCGCTGCTCGTCCCGTTCGCGGCTCATCTCCCGAACGCGTTCCATCTCCACGCCAGCGGCGGCGACATGGGCGTCCGCGATCCCGCGCCGTCGGTGCTGGCCGTCGCCCTGTTCGTGCCCACGTTCTTCGAGCTGCCGACGCTTCCCCGCACGAAGCCCGACAACGGCCGCTGGGACTTCCTCGGCGGCTACGGCGGCGTGCTGGCGCCGTATCTCGCGCTGGCCGGCCTGGCCGCGCCGGGCTGGAGCGTGTCGAGGCGGCGCCGAGCGGCGCTGCTGTTCTTCGCCGCGGTCTGGGGCTGGCTCGTGCTCAAGAACTTCGGGGTGCCGCCGTTCGACTGGATCGGGTATCTCCCGGTCCTCGATCAGGTCTGGACGCCGCGCTGGGCGGGTCCCACCTGGTGCTTCGCCCTGTCGGCGGCGGCCGCCTTCGGCCTCGCGCGCCTCGTGGAGGCGGACGAGCCGACGCCGAGCGTCCGCGCGCGCCTCCTCCTGAGCGCAGCGGCGGTCCTGCTGGGCGTCGGGTACCTCGCCGCGTCCGCCATGCGCGCGATCGAGCCGATCCGCGCCGTCCTCTGGAGCTTCGTATGGCCCGGCGCCTTCGGAGGGCAGGCGGTCGCCGCCGTCGTCGTCGGCCTCGCGCTGGCGGCGCTCTTCCGCCTGCGCGGCGCCGACCTGGGCCTCGCCCTCCTCGGGCTCGCCCTCGTCGAGCGCTGGTTCCCGATCCCGCGCGGCTACGCGCCGGACTGGCTCGCCCTGCGGCTCGTCCCGGTCGGCCTCGGGCTCCTCGCGGTCGGGTGTCTCGTCCCGCGCGCCCGCGCAGTGGCGGCCACGTGCGGCGGAGCCGCTTTGATCGCGGCCCTGGCGCTCGACCACACCGCGCCGTTCGGGCTGCCCGACCGCGGCGATCCGGCGGTCTCGCCGCCGGTCGTGCGGTTCCTCCATGAGCGCGGCGGCTACGACCGCATCATGGGCGACCGGAGCGTGCTCGCCCCGAACTACGCCAGCGTGTTCGGCCTCTACGACGTCCGCTACGTGGACGCCCTCGCCGTCGACTGGTTCCAGCGCTTCGTCGTCGAGGGCCTCGAGACCGCGCCCCGTCGCTGGTGGCACGCGCTCTGGTTCACGGGCGACCCCGAGCGCCCGGGCCGCCGCGCCGCTCCCGGCGACGCGCTGGAGGAGGACCTGCGGGCCCGGCTGCGCGGCTACTCGCTCCTGAGCGTGCGGCACTTCGTCGTGCCGCGCGGAGCGGACCTGAACCGGCACGCGCGCGACGACTGGGAGCGCTTCCCCCTCGTCTACCGTGGGGAGGTCGACGTGTACGAGAACCCGGCGGCGCTGCCGCGGGCGTTCCTGGTGGGCGAGTGGGAGACGGCGGCAAGCGCGGCGGAGGCGCGCGCCCGCGTGCTGGACCGGTCGTTCGACCCGCGCGCGCGCGCTGCTGTGGAGGCGTCGCCGCCGCGGCGGGGTGGTGGCCGGGGACACGCCCGGATTGTGGAGTACGGCGCGAATTGGGTCACGCTGGAGGCCGAGACGGACGGGCCGGCGCTGGTGGTGCTGACCGACACCTTTTACCCGGGCTGGCGCGCCACCGTGGACGGAGTCGAATCGCCGATCTTCCGCGTCGACGGCGTGCTCCGGGGTGTCTTCGTGGACCCCGGCCGCCACGACATCGTCATGCGCTTCTTCCCGCCGAGCGCAATGCTCGGGCTCGCCCTCGGCACGTTCGGCGTGGTGGTGTGCTTCCTCCTGGCTGTCTTCGGCCGGAGACGGATTGAAAGTCGCGGGCCCGTCATCTAACCTGCTTCGCACAGGAGCCCCTCGATGAGGATGGACAAGAAGCCGTTCCTCTTCGATCTCTCGGGTCTGTGCCGCCACGAGAAGTCGGCAGCCGGCCTCGCTTACCTCGTGCTCATCTGCCTGGTCTTCGCGCAGGTCGTCTTCTTCTCGAAGTCGCTGATGCCGCTGCTGTTTTATCCCCACGGCAATACGCTCGCCGGCTCGGGATCGCCGTCCACCAGGACTCCGGAGAACACGTACAACGTCGACCTCGCGACGCCGGCGTACTACGAAACCCCGATCGATCGCTTCGTGGGGCTGGTGTACCGGCGCGGCGAGCTGCCCCTCTGGATCCCCTACCTCGCCGCGGGAAAGCCCGTCGTTGCCGAGTACAGCCCTCGGGCACTGTTTCCGTACCAGATCCTGCAGGACATGGCGCCGCCCGTGACCTGGGATTTCTTCATCCTGGGTCGGCTGTGGATCTCGGGCTTCTTCACGTTCCTCTTCCTCCGACGGCTTGGCGCGTCGCCGATCGGCGCCTTCCTCGGTGGCGTGTTCTTCATGCTGGGCGGTTCCAGCATGTGGTTCGTGAGCCTTCAGATGCTCTCGAATCCCTCGATGACAATTCCGATCGTGCTCGCCGCCTCGGAGCTGGTCCTCCGGAAGCAAACACTGGCGGCATCGATTCCAATGGCGGTGAGCGTGGGCCTCGTCCTCCTCGCCGGACAGCCCGAGTCCGCGATCTACGTGTTTGCCCTGGCCGCGTTGTTCCTCGTGGTGCAGGCATCCGTCTTAGCCGGCTGGCGCCGCCTACCGGGCCTCCTGGTGCGGCCTGGGATCGCCGCGGTGGCCGGTCTGCTCCTCGCGGCTCCCCAGGTGCTCCCGTTCCTGGAACTGGTACCGCTGTCGTTCAACCAGCACCGCGCGGGGACTTTCAACAACGGGGCAGCCGTGATCCGCTTCCCGGAAGCGATCGGTGTGATCGTTCCGAGCTACTTCACGTTTCCGACCTTCCCCAGAGAGATGCCCGTCAACGGCTACTGGGACGAGCTCGGGGGCTATACCGGCGTCACGATGATGGTCCTGGCCGTGGGAGGCTTCCTCGTCGCCGGGCGCTTTCTGGTTCAGCAGGCACTGTTTCTCGCGGTCGGGCTCGGCATTCTCGCCAAGTCGTTCGGCTACCCGCTGAGCTACTGGGTGGGCTCCCTCCCGTTCTTCGAGCAGGTGTGGTCCCAGCGCTGGGCCGGGCCCGTCTGGGTGTTCTCCATCGCCTGCGCCGCGGCCCTGGGGCTCGACGCGCTGCTCGACCGCGGGTGTCGGGCAGGGGCTCGCGATGACCTCGTGGCGTGGATCACGGCGCAGCGGCGAACCATCCTCGAGTGGGTCGGAGGCATGTTCCTGGTCTCGGCGCTCGGCGCGTTCGCGATGGACGCGGTGGGCATCGGCGAGGGTCCGACGACCGTCACCTGCCTGTGGACGTCTCCCGGGGCATGCCACGCCCGGCTGTGGTGGCATGCCGCGATTCTCGGCATCGCGATCCCGGCGATGTTCGCCTGGGGTGTGTCGCGCCGGACGCCGCCGGAGCTCAGGGAGCGGTGGTGGATGGCTCGCCTCTTCGTCGCCGGCCTGGCGCTGGCGGGACTCTTCCAGCTGGTAGGCACGTGGATCATCGACTCTCGCGCCGCGCTGGCGTCCCCCGGGCGGGAGTTCCAGGTACTCGGACAACTCGCGGGCGGCCTGATGGCGATCCTCCTCGTCGCCGCGGTCCTCTGGCTTGGCGCCCGGGCGCTCCGGGGAGGCCAGATCGTCCCCGGCCTCGTCGCGCTGTCGGTTTTCGAGCTGTGGTTCTGGGTGCCGCGCGGCACCGACATCGGCACGAGCTGGGCCCTCTTCGTGCTCTTTGCGGTCGGCATGGTGAGTGCGCTGCTTCTCGTCACGAGGCGCCGGGAGATCGGCGCGCTGGTGGCGGGGCTGGTCGCGCTGTCGGTCGTCGCGGTGGAAGCCAGTGCGATCCGCGGCCTGCCTCCTCGTCGGGACCCCTTCACCGAAAGCGCCTACATCCGTTACCTTCGCACTCACGCCGGGCCTCACCGTGTCTTCGGGATGCATGGCACCCTCTACCCGAACCTGGCCGCCGCGTTCGGAATCCGGGACGTCCGGTATCTGAACTCCCTGTCCGTCCGCACCTACGTCGACTACGTGAGCAACTACTTGCGGCCGCCGGGTTCGGCGACGTGGACGCCGCTGTGGTTTCCAGGCGTTCAAGAAGTCCAGTATTCGGGCGCGCCGATCGCGCAGCACCCGGCGTTGTGGCTCGCCAGGTGTCCCGCCGCCTACGCTCGGCTCGGCGTGAAATACGTCATCACGCCGGCCGCCCTGCCGTTGCGCGACGCCTTCGCCGTCTATGGCACCGCGGAGACCGGCCCGTTCCGTCTCGTCTATCGCGGGGAGGTGGCGATCTGGGAGAACTCCTCCGTATTGCCCCGAGCATTCGTCTCGAACCGGGCGCGTGTCGTAGATTCACGCCACGCGGCTCTCGCCGCCTTCGGACCGATCACGCGCGATCGCTGTCCGGATGCGACGGACTGGGACATGATCAGCGTCGAGGAGCCGGTCAACGTGCCCGTCGACACTCCGGGCGAGGGACGATCGGCGCATTCGACGGCCGAGATAGTAGGGGAGGCGCCCTCCGAGGTCAGGATCGACGCGGTTCTGGACCGGGCCGGTGTGCTCGTGCTGGCCGATGTCCACTATCCTGGATGGGAGGCCACCGCAGATGGCCGGCTGTTCCGGGTCCTCCGAGTCGACGGCCTTTTCCGCGGGGTCGTGCTTCCGGCGGGCACCCACCACGTTGTCTTTCGCTATCGCCCGCGTTCCTTTACTTTGGGTGTCGAGCTGGCCATACTAACGGGCGTCGCGCTGGCCGCGGCCTCGGTCCTTGAAGCCCGCTGGGCGAGTCGCAAGCGTTAGAGAAGGGCATGCTGCGCGAGCTCCGTATCCGGAACCTGGCCGTGATCGAGTCCGCGGAGGTGGCCTTCGGTCCCGGCCTCAACGTGCTGACCGGTGAGACCGGCGCCGGGAAGTCCATCGTGATCGACGCCATCCTGCTCCTGCGCGGCGCCCGCGCCCAGACCGACCTGATCCGCGCCGCGGCCGACTCGGCCACGGTCGAGGCGGTCCTCGATGTCGAGCGGGGGAGCCCGGCCCTGGCGGCGCTCGACGACGCCGGCATCGCGCTCGAGGCCGGCCAGATCCTCGTCCGCCGCGAGCTCTCGCGCTCGGGGCGGCACCGGGCGTTCGTCAACGACTCGCCCGTCACGCTCGCCCTCCTCGAGCGTCTCGGCGACCACCTCCTCGAGGTCCACGGCCAGCACGAGCACCAGCGCCTGCTCGAGCCCTCCCACCAGCTCGAGCTGCTCGACCGCTTCGCCGACGCCGAGCCGCTGCGCGAGGCGGCGGCCGCGGTCTTCGCCAAGCGCCAGGCGGCGCGCGAGGCGGTGGAGCAGACGCGCGCGGCCGAGCGCGACCGCGCCCAGCGCGAGGACCTGCTCCGCTACCAGGCCTCCGAGATCGACGCCGCCCGGCTCGCGCCCGGCGAGGAGGACGAGCGGCGGGCGGAGCGCCGCCGCCTGCAGCACGCCGAGCGGTTTACGGCGGGGCTGACCGAGGCCGCGGCCGCCCTCCACGACGAGGGGCGCTCGGCCGCCGTCCTTCTCGCGCGCGCGGCCCAGGTCCTGCGCGACCTCGGGCGCCTCGATCCCGACTTCGCGGCGCCCGCCGAGCCCCTCGACGCGGCGGTCTCCCACGTCGAGGACGCGGTGGCGGGGATCCGGCGGCTCCGCGCGAGCGTCGAGTTCGAGCCGGGCCGCCTCGAGGAGATCGACGCCCGTCTCGACGCGCTCACCCGGCTCAAGCGGAAGTACGGGGACACCGTCGAGGCGATGCTCGCCCACCGGCAGGAGATCGGCGCCGAGCTGGACCGGCTCGCCCCCCCCCACCAAAGGCTGGGCGCCCAGGGGCGCGCGCCGGCCCCGCCGGGGGGGGAGG
>OBEQ012963459.1_pt1 | contig 12730 bp, 14 predicted proteins | sample 1670901 | NCBI WGS metagenome assembly OBEQ01 (sample SAMEA104232315, study PRJEB22302) | groundwater metagenome | biome: forest; feature: aquifer; material: groundwater | place: USA | collected 2011-08-07 | depth 5.4 m
CCTGTTCGAAAGGGCCAACTAAGCCGTGCTGCACGCCGTGGGCATGCGAGACCTCATTCTGCTCATTCGATCGCTTCTGCGGGCAGGCTTGGAGCCGGACCCACCGCGGTTGGGGTTCTTACGCAATTCGTATTCGGACGCGACGATGCCATTCGACATTCGCCGACCATTGTGACATCTGGGGCATGCGCGCTCGCGGCGGTATTCCTCTATCGAGCTTTGCAGCCGTTCGTTGCCAGTCTGGAACGGCTGGACAGTTGGAACGCCCGCTCAGCATCAATCGATAGCGCCCGACTCCAGGATTGGATTCACGGCGCAGCGTTTATCAACTCCGGTATCGTGTAGAACCATTGAGTGTCGAATCTGTCGGTTCAGACCATGGGCAAGATAAGGGCATTTCCAACGGCCGGCCTATCATGCAAAGTACCGATGTCCTGGAAACCTGGTGATGCATGGGCCGCATGTTTCTGATCCGGCACGCGCAAGCGTCCTTTCTGGAGGGGAACTATGACAAGCTCTCGCAAATCGGGGAAATCCAAGCTCACCGATTGGGGGAATTTTGCGCGAGTCGCCAAGTGGTTTTTGACCGGGTCTACTCGGGTCCACGGGTTCGGCAACTCAATACAGCCAGCATCGTTAGTGACGCGTACCAGGAAGCGGGACTCGAATTTCCTGTGCCGCTGGTAATGAATGAGTTCGACGAATACGAAGGTGAGGTAGTGTTGCGGCAAGGTCTCCCACGCTTGCTCGAAGAGAGCAGCGAAATCCGCGAGCTCCACCAGCGATTCGAAAACTCAAACTCTGCTGGCGAACAGCAAAAGAGCTTTCAGAGGTTGTTCGAGGCCGTGATTGGGATGTGGGTCGACGGGGCGATTTTAGTCCCGGAAGTGGAATCCTGGGCCGACTTCTGCGCACGAGTAGGTCGCGGACTTTCCCAAGTTGCCTCGAGCAAGAGTCGAGGGGAACGAGTTGCGGTCTTCAGCTCAGGAGGACCGATTGGAGTGGCCATGCAGCGCGCTTTGAATCTTTCGCCGCAAGACACGCTCCGCGTGGCCTGGATGTCTCGAAACTGTTCTTACAGCAAGTTCCTGTTCTCCGGCGATCGTTTTACGCTGAGCACATTTAATGCCTTTCCGCATCTGGACGACGCCGCGTTGCTGACTTATCGCTAGAGGGATTCCGAGAGGTTCATGACCGACCTTCGAGACCATCCGACCGCAGTGAGAGCCGGGGAAGAGCTCGGCATAGACAGGCTCGAACCTTTCTTGCTGAGCCATTTTCCCGGCAGCGCGAGACCTCTTGCCGTCGAGCAATTCCCCAGTGGTCATTCCAACCTGACATACCTGGTACGTCTCGGCGACCGGGAAATGGTGCTGCGCCGCCCACCCTTCGGCAGCAAGGTCAAGACGGCGCATGATATGGGTCGAGAATACCGCGTGCTGTCGAAGGTGCATCCCGCGTACCCGGCGGCACCTAAAGTCCTCTTGTATTGCGATGACGAGTCCATATTGGGTTCGCCCTTTTACCTCATGGAACCGATCCTGGGGATGATCATTCGCAAAGATCCACCCGCAGGTTTGCCGTTTACGGCCGAGACGGCTCGGCGGCTGAGCGAGTCGTTCATTGATAACCTCGGCAGGCTGCATGCCCTGGACTACGCGGCGATCGGGCTGGCCGATCTCGGCAAGCCACTAGGGTATCTCGAGCGCCAGGTGCGGGGCTGGATCGACCGCTACTATGGGTCCCAGACTCACGACCTCGCAGAAGTCGAGCACATCTCCGTCTGGCTGAAAGGACACATGTCTCGAACAAGCGAAGCTGCGCTGATCCATAATGACTACAAGTACGACAACATTGTGCTGGATCCCGCAGATATCACCAGGATTGTGGGCGTCCTGGACTGGGAGATGGCTACGATTGGCGATCCACTTACGGATCTCGGCACGACTCTAGCCTACTGGGTTGATCCGCAGGATGCGGACGCGTTGCAGAAAATCCGCTGGGGCCCTTCGACCTACGCCGGCAGCCTGACGCGCGCCCAGCTCGTCGAGCGCTATGCGCGGGCGACCGGCCGCGATGTGTCCAATATGGTCTTCTATCTGGCCTTCGCTCGATTCAAGGTCGCGGTGATTATCCAGCAGATTTATTACCGCTATCACGAAGGGCTGACAAAGGACCCACGTTTTGCCTCGATGCCCGAAGTGATCAAGATTCTTTTGCGTGCTTCGCTGCGTGCCGTTGAAGCGGAGTCGATCTAGTGATCAATGCGACGAGGACGGCACTGGGGGCATACTCCATCTCTTGAGTTCCAGTTTTGCGATCGTTTCCGTGTGAACTTCGTCCGGCCCGTCAGCCAACCGCAAGGTGCGCACGTTCGCCCAGGCGCTGGCGAGAAACGTATTTTGCGAGACTCCGGCGCCTCCATGCGCTTGAATCGCACGGTCCAGCACACGCAGCGTCATGTTTGGCGCCACCACTTTGATCATCGCAATCTCCGCCCGTGCGGCTTTATTTCCCACCGTGTCCATCATGTACGCTGCGTTCAGTGTCAGCAACCGTGCCTGTTCGATCTCCATGCGAGAGGCGGCGATGTCCGCACGAATCGTTCCTTGCTCGGCCAGCGTTTTCCCAAAGGCCACGCGTCTTTGTACGCGCTTGCACATCGTTTCAAGCGCCCGTTCCGCGACTCCGATACACCGCATGCAGTGATGGATGCGCCCTGGTCCCAGCCGCCCCTGCGCGATCTCAAATCCCCGACCTTCGCCGAGCAGCATATTCGACGCTGGAACACGCACGTTTTCAAAAAGGATCTCGGCATGACCGTGCGGCGCGTGGTCGTAGCCGAACACGGTAAGCAGGCGCACGATCTTTACTCCTGGTGTATCCAGCGGCACCAAGATCATGGATTGTTGTTTGTGGGCCGGTGCGGAGGGATTTGTCTTTCCCATGAAAATCGCAATCTTGCACCGCGAATCGCCCGCCCCGGAAGCCCACCACTTCCGGCCGTTGACCACGTACTCATTGCCGTCTCGAACGATGCTCGCCTCGATGTTCGTCGCATCCGACGAGGCTACAGCGGGTTCAGTCATCGCGAAACACGACCGGATTTCCCCTGCAAGCAGGGGCTTGAGCCACCGCTCTTTCTGCTCCCGCGTGCCGTACCGGGCGACCACTTCCATATTCCCCGTGTCCGGCGCCGAGCAGTTAAACACCTCGGGCGCCATTGCGCTTCGCCCCATGATCTCGCACAACGGCGCATACTCCAGATTCGTTAGTCCCGCACCATGCTCGCTGTCCGGCAAGAACAAGTTCCACAGACCAGCGGCGCGGGCTTTCGGCTTGAGCTCTTCGATGATCTTTGTGGGCGACCACCGATTCTGCTCGATCTCGTCGTAGAAACGCTGCTCATTCGGATAAATGTGCTCGTCCAGGAAGGCTTGCAATCGGCGCTGCAGGTCCTTCACCTTGTCGCTGAATTCGAAGGTCACTGAGGTTCCTTATTTGCCGCTGAAAGCGGGGGCGCGCTTCTCGAGAAAGTGCGCAACGCCCTCCTTGAAGTCTTCGCTCTGCAAACTCGCGAGCATCTCGCGCTCTGAGGTTTCAAACGCCTCTGCGAGAGTCTGAAACATCGCGTCATACACCTGTCGCTTGATCACGCGCAATGAGCGCGGACTTACGCTCGACGCCAGGTCGCGCGCGTGTTCGCGTACCTTATCTGAAAAGACGTCCTGAGGAAACACCTGGTTGACCAGCCCCATCCCCAGCGCTTCGGCCGAATTGATCATCCTCGCTGAAAATAAGAGGTCGAGCGCGTTCGGGAGTCCCACAAGGTGCGGCAGCATCCATGCCATTCCGTACTCAGCGATCAGCCCGCGCCGCGCGAATGCGGTGCTGAAGCGCGCGGCATCCGAAGCCCATCGCAGATCGCAATAGAGCGTGATGACGAGGCCCAGTCCGACAACAGGACCATTAATAGCGGCAATCACGGGCTTTCCCATTGCAGGGGAATACGAATACTTTTTCTGAAAGTCTGGGCGGACGCCTTCGCGCCGCCCGGCCGTTCGCACTACTCGTGCGCGTGTGCTCTCATCGAGGCCGTGGTCGGCCACGCTGCTGAGGAGCGACATATCGGCGCCCGCGCAAAATCCCCGGCCCGCACCGGTCAAGACGATCACGCGCACGTTGTCGTCTCGCTCGGCTTCCTCCATCGCGGAACGAACCTCCTGTTCCATGACTGCGGTCCAGGCGTTCAGCTTGTCCGGGCGGTTCAAAGTAACGGTGGCCACCCGGTCGGCCACGTTGTACAACGTCTCTTGGCTTGGCATTGTGGGCGCGATTATATACAATGCCCGTCGCGTTAGTCTCTATTATGTGTAAGCGACTACCAGTATATGGCCGAGTCCTGATGCTGGTGATTTTTGACCGCCGTTGCGCATGCCACCGAATCTGCTCTTGCCGTCAGTTGGACTCTGGAAAGCTGTTCAGGCAGGCGTCACCGGTTTCTACGTTTAGTTCCGAATTCAACGCGGGACGGAAGATGTCAGGACAGTTGCGAGCGGAGGATTGGCCTTGAACATTCTCAATCATAAATTCGAACTCGCCGCTCGTCCTGTAGGCATGCCGAAGCGGAGCGATTGGGCTTACAAGGAAGAGCCGGTTCGCGATCCGGGCGAAGGCGAACTCATCGTAAGAGTTCTTTACGTTTCACTTGATCCGGCAATGCGTGGCTGGATGAATGAGGGAAGGTCGTATATCGCCCCGGTTGGCATCGGCGAGGTGATGCGAGCCTTGGCACTGGGCCGCGTTCTCGCATCCAGGAATTCCAAGTTCGCTGTCGGCGATCACCTCTACGGCCTCCTGGGAGTTCAGGAATTCGCGCTGACGAATGGCTCCGGCCTCACGAAGGTTGATCCCTCGGCGGCGCCTCTGCCAGTCTACCTGAGCACGCTCGGAATGCCCGGCATGACCGCGTATTTCGGGCTGCTCGAGCTCGGCCAGCCCAAGCCGGGCGAGACCGTTGTGGTTTCAGGCGCTGCCGGTGCCGTGGGCGCAGTGGTGGGACAGATAGCCAGTATCAAAGGCTGCCATGTGGTCGGCATCGCTGGCGGCAAGCAGAAGTGCGAGTACGTCGTGAAGGACCTCGGCTTCGATGCCGCCATTGATTACAAGGTAGAGGACGTCCGCAAGGCTTTACAGAAGCACTGCCCGAAAGGCATTGATATTTATTTCGACAACGTGGGCGGCGATATTCTCGATTTGGTGCTCACTCAGATTGCTCGCGGCGCACGTATCCTCATCTGTGGCGCCATCTCGCAGTACAACAACACCACACCCATCAAAGGCCCCTCCAACTATCTATCGCTGCTGGTGAATCGAGCGAGCATGCGAGGCTTTGTAGTGTCTGACTACGCCAGCCGCTATGGCGAGGCCGCGCGCGAAATGGCTGGATGGCTGGCTGCCGGCAAACTCAAATCGCGCGAAGACATCGTCGAGGGCCTGGAAACGTTCCCGGAAACCTTCTTGAAGCTGTTCAAAGGTGAGAATGTCGGGAAGCTCGTGCTCAAAATAACTGACGCGTAGCGGACGAACACCCGTCAGAGGCCCCGGGCTCTTTGCACCGGAGCAAAGTGGTTGTTCATGAGCTGCCGGAAACTTACCGCTGGGCAGGTTCGCAAGCTCTTGACAAAAGTGCCGTTCAATAGGCTAGTTGGCTTGCGACTCACTCGCTTGCATCGCGATGGCATCAGGATCGAGTGCACACTCCGCAGCAACTTGCGAAACAGTGCTGGAGCTGCTCACGGTGGTGTGCCGGCGACGATGGCCGACGCAGCGGTGGGCATTGCCATACAGCGTCACTTCGGTGGTAAACGTCGCATCACCACGGTCGAACTGAAAATCAACTACTTCCGCCCAGTGATGGAAGGTCGCATATTCGCCCGCTCTCACCTTCTCCGCATCGGATCTACGCTATGCATCGGCAGTGTCGATTTCGTTGATGATCGCGCCCGCGCGATAGCGACGGCTATCGTCACTTATATGTTCCTTGATGATCGCCGCATGCGTGATTCTTAGTTACAAGAGTATATCCGTCCGTAAAGCCTTTGCAGGCAGACCGACACCTCCTGCAAGGCGACGAATTAGGAGTTTCAATGGCTTTACTGAGAATGGCGGAGCGAAGATCTATTGGGACGAGCTGGGAATAGATCCACCCATCTTGCTGATCATGAGGCTCACTTATCTCGCCTACAGATCGAGAGAAAGCAGACACAGCAAACGGGGTGCAATCAGCTTGTCAGTCGCGAACGGTGTCTGGCGGCAGCCGGCAAACTTGGCCCGGTCGAGGCGACTGGCGAGGAGGCGATTGGTTCACCTCCTTATTACTCATCACTATTCTTCGGGTCGCTTGCTGTCGTCCGGCTTCTTAAGGTGCTCGTCGAACCAGGCAAATCAACGCACCGGACCCCACAGGCGCGCCAAGAAACCCATTCCCCTTCGGTATGGGAGTGACCCCCTGCAGCTAAGTGATCTCTCCACGGCTTCCAAGCTAACCGCGAGATTCTGCTGGAGTCGCATCGGCAGCACTTCGCGGGACGCGTGGAGCCGACGGAGTTGGTTTTTCCCAACAGGTTGCGCGGGCCCCACAGTGAAGTGAATCTACTGGAGCGCGTGCTGAAGCCTGCTGCGAAAGCTGCGGGACGAGAGCGTGTGACGTGGCATCAGTTGCGCCACATCCACGCTTCCGTTCTGCACGACATTGGCGTCCCGCCGAAAGTCGCACAGCAGTAGTTGGGACATGCCTCCGTGGAAACCACACTCAACATCTACACGCATTCGTTTCCAGAGACTCATCGGCGTGCGGTGGAGGACTTGGAACGGGTGTTCTTTCCAGTTGTTCCCAAATGTTCCCAAATTCGAGGTCAGGTGGAAGAGTGTGAAATCGTAATTCACTGAAGCACAAGGAGTAAGTTGGAGGCGCGGGTGGGATTTGAACCCACGAATGGAGGTTTTGCAGACCTCTCCCTTAGGCCTCTTGGGTACCGCGCCCCTCTTGGGAAATCAACAACTTAGCCTTTACAATGTCCAACTCGCTGCTGAATCTGCTGCCAGAATCGGGCCGCAAACCATCCTGCGCGGACATCCGTAGATGCCGTGAAGCAGCCTCGGCGGCCTCTCGGGAAGCCTGTTGCGAGACGTGGACGTAGTGTTTCATCCTTGTTTGCGCATCGGCATGACCCAGTCTTTCCTGCACCGCCTTGATCAGCACACCTTCGTCGTGCAGCACGAAAGTGTGCCTATGCCGAAGCAGGTGCCAAGTCACGAGGGAGATGCTGACTTTCGTGGCCCCAGCCTGGACCTTTTCCAGTGCCTTGTCGGCACGGATCGGCCCGCTCCAGCCAGTTTTCGGGGACGGCCAGTCATCCTCCTTCGCATTGGGCGTCCGCGTCCGAAAGACCGCAAGCCGCTTAAGGTCCTCGTCGGCCAGCAGGATCGGACGCCGGTGACACAGACCAACCACTCCATTGTACGGTAAGGTTCCTGGAGAGCGTCAAGCAGGCGCTGTATCTCTTCGTCGCTGGGAAGAGGAACCAGTACTTGCACCGGTTCCGGAGGTAAATCCGAAGACCGCGCAGGATTCGATTTGAGGTTGATGAACGCCTGAATCTGCTCACGCGTTACGTCAGCCAGTTGACGGTGGCCAAATTCGGGGAGAACATGACGGCGAAGCACGACTTCGTAGCCATGCTGCGTCGTTGGCTTTCTCACAGGTAGGGCCAGCTTCAAGTACTTGTCCTCCACGAAATCACGTACCGTCATTACTGGCCGTGGCTGGTAGTCCAGATCATTCAACTCCCCGGCAATCGCAGCCAGCTTCCGCATGGCGAGCTTTTTCGTCGGGAGTTCTACCGGGTGGCCGAGGCTTCTTCCCCGCCGCCTCCGCTTGATCTGCCCGTTGGGTAGGACGACGTCCTCCCGATAGAAGCCTTCTCAATAGGGACAACGCTTACCGCGGAGACGGACATATCCTTTTTGGAATCGCATTCGGACCATGGATCGATACCTCCATTGGTTGGTCCGGGCGACTCCACCGGTGGTCTTTAGAGTACCACCACTGTCGTTCTTTCGCCGGGATTCTGAGTAATCCTGGACCTGCCCCGGCTCGAAGCGGATAAGCTTTCCCACGCGCGCGTGGGGCAACAAATCACGAGCAGCAGCTCGCGTCCGCTTGTAAACCCAATCCCTAGACACACCAAATTCCCGGCACGCGTCTCCGACCTTGAGCAGCGGTTCCCTCTCTGAGGTTTCGCGCCTCGACTTGTCCCACTGCATATTCAGCTAGGCGCAGCAACAAGATTCCCTGACCTCGATGTGCGGCGGTTGACCAAGATTGTTCGTGGGTTCTTTCGTAGGTTCACGACTTCCAACCTTTAAGCCCTTCGAGTGCTTCTCGGATTGAGGGCACGACGTTGCCGGTCGTCGTAGCTTTCGACTAGAATACGCGCCCATGATGAGCGAAAGCGAACTGGCCGCGTGGGTGCAAGACGCGCGCGAGCGCACCTTTGATCTGGTCGCGGACCTGACCGACGCGCAGTTGCTCGGCCCGCAGCTTTCCATCACCAACCCGTTTCTCTGGGAAATCGGCCATGTGGCCTGGTTCCAGGAGAAGTGGGTGCTGCGCGACACGGCCGGCCGGCCGCCGCTGCGCGCGGATGCCGACTCGCTGTACGATTCAGCCGCTATCCCTCACGATACGCGCTGGGAGTTGTCGCTGCCGTCGCGCAAGGAAACGCTCGCCTACATGCGGGCCGTGCGCGACGGCGTCCTCGAGCGCATCGCGCGCGGCCCCCTGGACGACAAGGAGCGCTATTTCATCCTGCTCTCCGTTTTTCACGAGGACATGCACACCGAGGCGTTTACCTACACGCGCCAGACTCTCGGCTATCCTCCTCCAATTTTCTCCGGTGGCGCGCAGCCTCCTCTCGGCAGCCGAAGCGCTCCCGGCAACGGCCCGCTGCCGGGTGACGTAGAAATTCCGGGCGGGCGATTCTTTCTAGGCGGCTCGCCCCACGAGCCATTTGTCTTTGACAACGAAAAGTGGGCGCACGAAATACGCATGGAGCCATTCGCCATTGCCCGCACGCCGGTCACGCAGTCTGAATTTACCCAGTTTGTCGACGACAATGGCTATCGGCGGCGCGATTTGTGGAGCGACTCCGGCTGGCAGTGGCGCGAATGCGCTGCGGCTGAACATCCGCTGTACTGGAAGCGCGAGGGCAACGTCTGGCTGCGGCGCGACTTCCGCTCCTGGGTCCCGCTCGAGCCGCATCGCCCCGTGCTCCACGTCAACTGGTGGGAGGCGGAGGCCTTCTGCCGCTGGGCGGGCCGGCGTCTGCCCACGGAAGCAGAATGGGAGGTGGCTGCTTCCGCCGAGCCCGCGCATGGTGGCCGAGAGTTGTCCGAGCGCAAGCGCCGTTTCCCTTGGGGAGACAGCGCGCCCACGCCCGACCTCGCCAATTTAGCCTGGCGGGCCATGGGTGCCACCAGTGTGGCCGACTGCGCGGCGGGCGACAGTGCCTTTGGTTGCCGGCAGATGATCGGCAATGTTTGGGAGTGGACCAGCAGCGATTTCGGCCCGTATCCCGGTTTTGTCGTGGACCCCTACAAGGAATACTCGCAGCCCTGGTTCTACACGCACAAGGTGCTGCGCGGCGGCGCCTGGACCACCCAGCCGCGCCTCCTGCGCAATACCTGGCGAAATTTCTATCCGCCGAACCGGCGCGATGTCTGGGCCGGCTTCCGCACCTGCCGGCTCAAGAAGTAAGCAACCGTCGCCCCTGTGAGAGTTCATCTCATCACGCCCGCCGGTGCTGCTTCCCACCAGGGTAATCGCACGACTGCGCTCCGCTGGGCGCGGTTGCTGCGCGAGCTCGGCCATCAGGTTCAGATCTCTCAGGAATGGAGCGGGGAAGAGTGCGATCTGCTCGTCGCGCTTCACGCGCGGAAGAGTTTTGCTTCCATCGAAGCCTTCCGCAGCAGCCGGGCAGGCGCGCCGCTCGTCGTGGCGCTGACGGGCACCGACCTCTACATGGATCTGGCCTCGAGCGCCGAGGCCCGCAAATCGCTCGAGTTGGCTTCGCGCCTGGTGCTGCTTCAGCCCCTCGCGCTCGACGCGCTTCCCGAAACGGTCCGCGGGAAGGCGCGCGTGATCTACCAATCCGCGGAAATTCCTGTCACCGCCGCACCGCGAAGAGAAGATATCTTCCAAATCTGCGCACTCATCCATCTGCGTCCAGTGAAGGACCCCTTGCGCGCTGCTCTCGCCGTGCGCTCGCTGCCGGAGTCCTCCAAGATTCTCCTTGTGCACGCGGGCGCCGCATTGACCCCGGAGATGGCTGAGGAGGCCCGCGCCGAGGAGCGCCGCAACCCGCGGTATCGGTGGATGGGAGACCTCCCACCCACCGAGGCCTGCCGCCTCCTGGCCTCCTCGCGCGTGCTCGTACTGACCTCGCAGCTCGAAGGCGGGGCCAACGTCATCAGCGAGGCCCTGGCGGCATCCGTCCCCGTGGTCTCCTCGCGGATCCCTGGCTCGCTTGGGTTGCTGGGAAGTGATTATCCTGGATATTTCCCCGTAGGGGACACCCAGGCTCTGCGCGTGCTCCTGCAGCGCGTGGAGGCGGATTCCGCGTTCTACCAGCTTCTCAAAGACTGGTGCGCGGAATTGAAGTCGCTCGTCGAACCTTCCCGCGAGCGCGAAAGCTGGAGGTCCCTCCTGCGCGAGCTGTTGTAATTCCCGGACGGCGCCTGTCGTTCCCCCTTCATCGTAAACAAGAGGCGATTGTTTCAATTCGGTTCAGAATCCAGTGACTGGAACAATTCCTGCCTTAAGGAAGTCCTCCGGCATTCTGGCCGCGTCGTAACGTTTTGATTCTGCGCCCTCCATTCCCTTTTCGGGCCTCCTGATTGGCCGCTGGCGTGCCTTACTGTTCAGGGGAAGTCGGTTGATGCCTCCGAGGGCCCAGTATGGACGGGTCCGTTCCAAGGCCGGTCCGCGCCGGCAAGCCATTGAAGAAGATGGAGAAACCAACAAATCATCTTCCGGAGCAGCCCGCGGAACCTTCCGGGGAGCCGGGAAACTCTGAAACTGCGGCCGCAGAAGTGCTCGACCGCGCCGATCTGCTCGAGCGTGTCGAAGGCGACGCCGACCTGTTGTCCGAGATGGTGACGCTGTTCAGGCAGGGCCGTCCGGCGCAGTTGGCCGCCGTGCGCAGGGCCGTCGCTGCTGGAGATGCCCGGGCCTTGGAGAACGCGGCGCACGCGCTGAAGGGTATGGTGAGCAACTTCGCAGCCCGCCGGGCAACGGAGGCAGCCTTGCAGCTCGAACGCATGGGCCGCGAAGGGAATCTGCTGCGCGCCGCAGAAGGCTTCACCTTGCTTGAAAAGGAAATCGAGCGCCTCGAGTCGCTGCTGATCGAGCTGTCGCGCAGGGTCCAGCCGTGAAGATTCTGCTGGCCGAAGACGAACTGGTTTCACGCCGAGTCTTGCAAACTCATCTTGCCAAATGGTCCTATGAAGTTGTGCTGGCCGAAAACGGCGCGCAGGCCTGGGACGCCTTGCAGAAACAGGATCCCCCGCGGCTCGCCCTGCTCGACTGGATGATGCCCGAGCTCGACGGCGTGGACGTTTGCCGCCAGGTCCGCCTCCGTTCCAGCGGCCCTTACATCTATATTCTTCTCCTGACCACAAAAGACGCCAAGACCGACGTGATCGAAGGACTCGAGTCCGGCGCCGACGACTATCTCACCAAACCCTTTCACCCCCAGGAACTGCGCGCTCGGCTCCGCGCCGGCCTGCGCATTCTTCAGCTCGAAGACAAACTTGTGGCCGCGCGCGAGGAGATGGAGTTCAAAGCCATGCACGATCTTCTCACGGGGCTGTGGAACCGCGGCGCGATCCTCGAATTCCTGAGACATGAATTGGTGCGTTCTCGCCGCGAAAAAACTTCGCTGGGCGTCGTGCTGTGTGATCTCGACCGCTTCAAATCCGTCAACGATACGCGCGGCCACCTGGCGGGGGATGAAGTCCTGCGCGAGACCGCGCGGCGCTTCACCGCTTCCATCCGTGAATACGACGAAGTCGGCCGTTATGGCGGGGAAGAGTTCCTGATTCTGTTGCCTGGGTGCAATAGCGCAGCCACGCGTGCCCGCGCCGAGGACCTTCGCAAAGTCATGGCCGGCCTGCCCGTCCCCTACCCCGAGGCCGACATCCCGGTGACCATGAGCGTGGGTGCCCTGGCCACCTGTGACTGGAAACATGCCGATTCGGATGCCTTGCTTCGCGCCGCCGATGAGGCACTCTATCGCGCGAAGGAAGCCGGCCGGAATCGCGTCGCCGTGGCCCTCCCGGGCGAGTTCTTTTCTCCGGCCTTTGCGCAGGACTGGTAATTCCTTCGCCCTCCGGCGTTCATCTCAGCCAGAGGAGGAAGACTCCGCTTTTCGCGCCGCGCCCGCTTTGCCGGTGGCCCCGGGCTGGCGATAAAATGTCACCTCGCCTTCGGCGACATTCCCCAGGTAGCGCCCGCCCGCCGTGAATTGCATCACTTTTTTCCCCGCGCGCGCCATTTCCGCCCAGCGCGATTTCGTCTCCGGATTCTGTTCAATGCCGCGCAGCGCCTCGCCCGCGAATTCAAAGTCCACCTGGCGCAGACGGCGGCGTGGCGTCCGGGCCACCGAAA
>OBEQ010442825.1_pt1 | contig 12729 bp, 9 predicted proteins | sample 1670901 | NCBI WGS metagenome assembly OBEQ01 (sample SAMEA104232315, study PRJEB22302) | groundwater metagenome | biome: forest; feature: aquifer; material: groundwater | place: USA | collected 2011-08-07 | depth 5.4 m
ACGCGGAAGGCCAAACATCTCACCTTGCATATTTTTTGCTTCGATAATGCCATCAGAGTAGAGGACGACAAAGTCACCCGCTTCAAGCGGAATATTTTCCTCTTTTATGATTTTTGAGACATCTTGCACCATGCCGAGGGCAATACCGCCCGTTTGCTTCGCTTCACAGACATTTTCTCGCTTGTGAAAGATAATAATGTGCTCATGCCCTGCACCGGTGTAGTACATTTTTTTCTCCAGTGAATTCCATCGAAGCAGCACACATGTCATAAAACGACGGGGCTCTATGCGCTGCTTCAAGACACGGTTTGCGTTTACCACGATGTCATAGCCGCTCGCATACATTTCGCTAAAGGTACGAATGAGGGTGTTTACCATCACCATGATGAGCCCCGCAGGGAGACCGTGCCCCGTGACATCGCCCACATACACAAAGGTATTGTTGGCGGCCGCAGAGATCACATCATAGCTATCGCCGCCGACTTCCGAGGCGGGGCGCGTATTCCCAAAAAGAGAAAGACCTGGCACCACCGGCATTTCTTTAGGAAGAATTTTACGCTGGATATCGCTTCCCACGGAAAGTTCTTTCGACATGCGACGCCCCTCTGCAACGTCCACCGACATACGCTCAATATTTTTCGTTACTTCATTGAAAAAGTGCGCGAGGACACCCACTTCATCGATGCGATCCGTAAAAATTTTTTTATAGGGACGGCCAGTGAGAAGCGCCTTCATTTCGTTAAAAACTTTTGAAAGGGGAATAGCGACGACGTAGACCACGGCTACAAAGGAAGCTACCCCAACAAATAATATCGTCCCTACTGTTGCGGCAAGTAGAGGAACCGTAGGAGCAAAGCGGAGCACAAGAAACAATAGGATGGTTCCCATGACCACAATTTCCCCAAGGAACAGCGCGAGTTGTGCCTTCAAGCTTTTGCGTAGAACTTCCATGAAATTATGTTTTTTTTATGTGGTGAATGGCTTCTGCGAGATGAGGAAACGTGGGGATAATGCGTTCAAGTCCAATCGCCGCAAAGATGTCGGCGACGTTGGCGGCAACACCGGAGATGAGGAGCTGTTGATTTTTTTTAGTGAGTTTTGCGTGAAGTGCTACAAAAAAACCAATTCCCTCACTATTGACGAACTTCAAATCCGAAAGATCAAAGACAAGCCAACGACGCGTATACGTCGCGAGGAACTCAATAATTTGTTTCTCGGTCGCCTCTTGCGTCGATTTATCGAGCTCCCCGTGAAACTCTACGACTTCATAGTCCGTATCACGGACATCGGTGACAAATTTGAGAGAGAGTAATGCCATAAAGTTATTTTAACAGACGTTGCAAGGCTTCTTCAATGAGGAACAATTCTTCATGCTGATCCAGAATTTTGTAGAGCCGACGAAGTCTCTCCAAAATCTCAGGAGAAAGTTCTTGAAGAGATTTTCCCGCGTAGCGCTCCAAGAGCATATTAAGCTCCTCCGAAATGACATCGATGAGGACATCGTCCACCATTTTTTCCACGTGAGGTTGAAAGTGAAAAAATAAACGACGGAGATTCTCAAATTGTTCCCGTGGAATCGCAAGGAGATGAGTAAGTACTTTCCTAAATGCATGCGCGTCTCCCTGCTTTGTCATGGCGTAGGAAACCTCAATGGCAAGCACAGGATCATTGGCGGAGGCAATGTCGAGAAATGGTTTTTTATGGATGCCGCCCACCTCGCCGACCGCAAATATGCCGGCTTTTACTTCTTCTTTATCTCCACTGGTAAGAAGTTCCGCAAGTTCTTTTTCTAGCATGGCGCGATACTTAAAAAACTGCCAAAGGGCCGTCACCGCACTGGCACGGACCATGGGATGAGCGTCTTCAAGGAAGGGGAGTATGTAGTATGCCGCATTGGGGTCATGGAAAAGACCCAGAGTATGAATACCATCGGCACGGACCTCGCTCGAGGTGTCCTTGAGTGTCTCAAGCAAAAAAGCGACGATGTCAGGTTGGCGCAAGAGTGAAAAAACTCGAATAATAGCGCTGCGTACTGCAGGAGACTCTTCCTTGCGAAATACCTCCTTGAGGGCTTCGATGATGCGAAAACGAGAAAAGGCCTGTGCGTAAAATTTTTCACCAATATCGCGGAATCGCATGAGGGCGTGGGCCGCTTCAAGACGCACTTCGGGATCAGGATCGTAGAGTGCCTCGACGATTTCGGGAAGCGTATTGTAGTCATGCAAGTGCCCAAGCACCTCGAGAAGTTTTATTTTCACGATGGGCGATTCACCACGTGCATTGTTTAATTTCTGCACAAGGATCGTGGACACATCATCATGGCCACGCTGCGCAAGAATTTCGATCGCATTGAGTTTTTCTGGGTACGGAAGATGCGAAAAAAGCTGATCGCGTGAGAGAGCGGTGTACTTCGGCTGGAGACGAATAGTGACAACGAGAACAATTGCCATCACAATAAACATGAGCACGTGAATCCAAAGTGTGAGGACCGCACCCGTCAAAAAGAGTTGCATGGTAAGAATCACGATCATACCTACAATAGTGCCCATCGGGCGCACCATTCCTTCCAGAAATTCTGCGGCCTGATCACGAATTGATTTCGGAAAGGCATAGTGCGAGGTAAAGTAGGCATTTTTGTGGACCACATTTGAGGCTTCAAAATTTATACGTGTGATAATGGCAGAGGCAAAGCCAAACTTCAAAAACATGCCCACCAAGCTCATGAGCATGAGGACCGGATTGAGGAGCATACTGCCCACAATGCCGAGACTTGCGATAAGGCGCGACGCGAGAAATACTTGAATAACAAGCGCGGAAGCATGAATAATACCTTTTATGGCACCTAATTTTTCCGTGAGTGCACGCTCTTCCGACTGAGTGAGAGCGCGATAAGGTGCCACTTCTTGTTCAACTTGCGGCATGTTTTTTATACCCTCATCCGAGCTCATCACGCTTGCGGCAAACAGTTTTGGATGTAGAGCCGCCACGGTTTCTTCATGGTGCGTCGTCACGTCTTGCTCAACGGCTTTCGTGTACTGAAACTCAAGCACATTCATAAACACCCACTGCAAAAGCACCACGACAATGATGCCTTTGAGATAGGCAAATTTATCGATGCTCTTGAAGATGAGTTTTATTTGATCCGTAGTTTTTTCACGCGTCGATGATTTTACGGGTAGGGGGAGGGCCGGAATGCCCATCCGAATATAACTGGTGACGATGAAGACAATGACGACGCAGGTGAGAAATGCGATCCACACATATAAAAACCAATGGATAGGAAAACGAGAGGCAAAAACACCCACGAGCGTACCTCCCACAATGCCGCCAATTGTTTCACCCGACTCAATAAAGGGGAAGGTATTTTGGCTCTCTGTGGGGGAAAAACGGTCTCCCACCAAGATGGGCAGAAAAACGTTGAACTGGGCCAAAAACACCGACTCAGCCACGATGATAAGCGTAAAAAATAAGAACGGTGAACGATCGTACATGAACGATGCAAAAAAGAGGCACAGCGAAGCAAGCAAAATCATGATAATCATGAGTACCTCACGTTTGAACCTCATGATGAGCTGCTCAAAGAAAAACGTACTTAACATAATGAGCACGGCGTTGATGACAAAAAGCATGGGCAAAAAAGAGATGCCGAAGCGGGAGACGAAGGTCGCAATGAGCACCGTCCCCCCTATCGCCGAGCCGATCTTGAAGAAAAAAGTCAAAAACCAGCACTCATTCACCCTGGCCCACTGAGAAGGTGCGATATTGAAGATTCGACTTACAATGGCAACCGGGACTTTGGTATTCATATGGATTTTTATGTCATATAATTATACACTAAAAGCCACGATCTGTAAATTCTCCTATGAAGGTTGGTACACTCCTCCTTGGACTATCATTTTTCATCAGTAAACTGCTTGGGCTGCTTCGGGATACTCTACTGGCGTCACAGTTTGGCGCAGGCACCCACGGAGTAAACCCGCTCTTCAACCTCGACACCTACTACGCCGCTTTTCGCGTGCCAGATCTTCTTTTTAATCTGTTATCATATGGCATCCTCTCTGCAGCTTTTGTACCGCTTTTTGTAGAAATCCTAAAAAAGGAAGGCAGGGAAGACGCAGTGCGTTTTACCAATCAGATACTTCACACCGTCTGTTTGAGCATCACCATAATCTCTACATTAATTTTCGTGGCGGCACCCTACTTTATGTCGCTCTTTGTCTCGGGATTCTCCCCGGAGCAGGTGGCAGTGACGGCGCACCTCACACGGATCATGATGCTGACACCCTTATTTTTTACCATCAGCGGCATCTCAGCGGGCGTGGGAAACGCGACAAATCGCTACCTCGGCATTGCACTCGCGCCGATTTTTTATAATCTTGGCATTTTGGGAGGCATCTTCTTTCTTGCGCCGCAGCACGGCGTGGTTGGTGTGGCGTGGGGCGTAACCTGCGGCGCCTTTTTCAATATGCTGGTACAACTTCCACCCCTTATTAAAGCCGGATATCGCTACTCATTCCCCACCACATTCTGGAGCGTGCGCGTCAAAGAAATGGTGGTGCTGTCCCTTCCTCGCATCTTCAGCATGTCGGTGCATCAAATATCGCTGGTGATAGATACGATCATCGCTTCTACGCTCGCAAGCGGCAGTATCACTGTCATCAACCTTGCCGCAAATCTTGAAAGCTTGCCCACGAGCATCATTGGTATTTCTGTCGCGGTCGTGAGCTTTGGAACGCTTTCACATCACGCCGCGGAGGGCAATTTTGATGCACTTGCGCAGGAGGTAAAGATAAATCTGCGTCGTATTCTCATGCTCCTTATTCCCATTACCGCAGGCATGCTTCTCCTCCGTACACAGATTGCGACGTTGGTACTTTTACGCGGTAAATTTAGCATGGCCACTACGCTGCTCACGGCAAACACCCTGGGCATTTTCTTGAGTGGGCTTATGTTTGGCGGCATTGTTTTCCTCATGGCACGCGCATTCAATGCTTTAAAGAACACAAAAACACCTACCATCGTGGGGATAATCGTCGTCACCATCAACGTACTGCTCAGTTTATTTTTTACGAAAGTTATTCGCCTTAATACCTACGGGCTCGCGCTTGCAAATTCGTGCGCCGATGTGATTAATGCCTCGCTTATGTTGATACTGCTCACCAAGCGACTCAAAACTTCGATTTTTGATACGAAGGAAGTCTTGAAATATGTGGCGAGCGCTCTTGTGATGGCGGTGGCGGTATATGGAGTCACCGTGAGTGTCACCGGGACCCTAGCGCAAAGCATTATTGGCGTCGTGGTGGGTGTAGTGGTTTATGCCGGCATGTGTATGGTACTGAAATCAAAAGAGGTTCTGGCGCGACTACCTCGTGCCTTCAAAGAGAAGATCGGGGCCGATGCGGCGCACGGTTGAGTTCCTTAGTGTCAGCGCATCCTTGATTCGCCGTGCGCCGCTTCCTCCTATCGCAAACGTGGCGTCGCTCCCCGCGATGACTTTGGGGGCCACAAACCAGTAGTAACGGTCGACCAAGTTACCATCGACAAACGAACCAAACACCTTCGCACCACCCTCAACAAAAACACTACTCATGCCCTGCGTTCCGAGCCAGCGAAGAAGGGGAGCGAGTGTTATGTGTTTCTTAAAAATCTTTAAGAGTATGCCGCGCTTTTCAAGAGCCTTCCGTTTTGGAAGCGGAGCGCGCGCGGTGGTAACCACAACGACATTCGTATCGCGAAATACGCAGGCAGCAAGGGGAATAGAGAGAGTTGAGTCGAGGATAATTCGGCGCGGATTGCGGTAGGTGCCCGCAAGCTCAGGATCGTCCGCAAGCACCGTGCCCTTGCCCACCAAAAGAGCATCGTAACGACTGCGAAGAACCTTCACAAAACGTCGCGCGGGCTCCGCAGTAATCCATTTGGAATCACCGCCAGGCCTGGTAATCTTGCCGTCGAGACTCATCGCAACCTTCATGGCCACGAATGGCATGCCGGTTCGCATCCATACGCAAAATCTTTCATTCAAAACCTCAGCCTCTTGCGCGCAACACCCCACCTCCACACGAATCCCTGCTTTTTTGAGCAAGCGAAGACCGCGCCCCGCCACGAGGGGATTGGGATCCTCCATTGCGATGACCACACGCACCACACCGGCCGCGCATACCGAAGTCAGGCATGGCGGTGTTTTTTTTGTGGCGGTCGCAACACACGGCTCAAGCGTGACATACAACGTGCTACCCGCAAGGCTCACTTTGCGTTTTTTTGCCCATGCTATGGCCACCGCCTCTGCATGCGGTCCTCCAAACATCGCATGCCATCCTTCCGCAACGACTTTTCCACCACGCACAAAAACCGCCCCCACCATGGGATTAGGAGACGTCCGATACATACCCTTTTCTGCAAGCTTCAGCGCTCGCTGCATGAACGTGATATCGTGGAGTGAAAACGCCATAAGACTAAATTCTGCTACGACAACAAGTGGCCCAATTTCTTTTTTTTGGTCTCCATATATTGTTGCTCGCGCACCCCACGTGCAGGGCACTGAATTGGTAGGCGTTTGCTAACCTTGAGTCCTAATTTTTCCAAACCAGTGATTTTTTCTGGATTATTGGTCATGAGGTGCATCTCTCCCACGCCGATATCTTTGAGAATCTCCGCCGCAAGGGCATAGTCACGCATATCCGCTTTAAAGCCAAGTTTCTCGTTGGCCTCAACGGTATCGTAGCCTTTGTCCTGGAGATTATAGGCCTTGAGCTTATTGATAAGGCCGATTCCGCGACCTTCGTCGCGCATATATAACACAACGCCATTTTTATTTCCTCCAATTTGCTTGAGCGAATACTCCAACTGTACCTGACAATCACACCGCACCGAGTGCAGCACATCTCCCGTAAAACACTCCGAGTGTAAGCGCACAAGCGTTGCTCTCGCAGGAGTGGGAGTGCCCTTTACGATTGCCACGTGCTCTTTGGCATCCGCCTCGGTTGTATATACCATGATCCTGAATTGCCCGTACTCGGTGGGCAAAAATGCCTCCACGGCACGCGTTACGCTGTTTTTCTTTGGTGATACGGTGCTCATGACCTTGCGCGGGTGCGTTTTTCTATAATCAATGATCGCCTGGATGCTCGTAATGCCAAGGCCGTGTTTTTTGGCAAAGGTCATAAGTTTTTTTCCCTTCATCATGGTGCCGTCGTCGTCCATTATCTCGCAAATCACCGCCATTGGGGCAAGCCCCGCGAGCTGCATAAGATCGAGCGCTCCCTCCGTGTGCCCTCGTCGCGCAAGAACCCCTCCTTCATTCGCAATGAGGGGAAATACATGGCCGGGACGGCTTAATTCTGCAGGCTTCGTTTTTTTGTTGAGCAAGAGCTCAATAGTGTGCGCCCGATCATGCGCAGAAATCCCCGTAGAAACGCCATTTTTTGCATCAACCGATACCGTAAAGTTACACTGAAGCGGCGCCGTATTCTTCTCGGTCATAGGCGGCAACGCGAGTTCCATGGCACGCGCCGCGGACATCGGCACGCAAATAAGACCACGTCCATGCGTCGCCATAAAGGCAATAATCTCTGGGGTAATATGTTCTGCCGCGCAAACAAGATCGCCCTCGTTTTCACGGTCTTCATCGTCGGCGAGAACGACCAAATCCCCGCAACGCAGCTTAGGCAGGATTTGGTCTATAGTATTCATGTTTTCTTTAAAAACTGTACCTCGTAAAACGCACCACTTTCACGTTTTCACCAAGTTTCAGTATTGCTTCCGAAATCACTTTCTCCACAGTCACCTCGGGATTTTTAACGAACGGCTGCGTGAGGAGTGACACCTCCTCGCGAAATTTCTTCTCTTTACCTTCCATGATCTTGTCGAAGATCTTCTCAGGCTTGCCCTCCAAAGCAAGCTGCGATCTCCAAATTTCACGTTCCTTCTCGACTAACTCATGCGGTACCTCGCTCGGAACAGTATAGAGTGGATTTGTTGCAGCTGCATGCATAGCAATATCCTTCGCCAAACTTTGGAAGTCCTGACTGCGTGCAACAAAGTCGGTCTCACAACCAAGTTGCAGCAACACCCCCAGTTTGCCGTTGCTATGAATATAAGTCGCGACCACACCCTCTCCGGTGTTGCGCGCGCTGCGTTCCACTGCTTTCGCCTCACCCTTCTTGCGAAGAAGTTCGATGGCCTTTGGTTCATCGCCATTGGCCTCCTCGAGGGATTTCTTGCAAGCCTGCATAGAAACGCCCGTCCTCTCCCGGAGTGATTTGATTTGTTCGAGTGAAATAGACATGTAAGTGCATTTTACCTGATTGAAAATGAAGGTCAAGTAATTTATACAACTTCGTTGAAAAAGCTTAGTAGCAAGCCACAATAAGTGCATGATATTTTTATTTAGCGGCCGCAGCGGGCGGAGGAGTTTGTTCCGTAGGGACGGGAGCCTCAGGCTTTTTCTCTTCCTGCGCCCCCAAGTTTTTGGCGGCTTCTCCGGCTTTGTTGGCGAGAGTTTCAGCCTTATCTTTGAGGCCAGCAATACCCGTCATCGCGAGCCCTGCTTTTCCATAGAGCATATCCAAATTCAACTGCGCTGCGAGGCCGCCGATAACCGGAACGTTCCAACGATCACCGCTGTACGCACGATAAATAGCGAGCACGTAGAGAGCAAATACACCCATCGTCAGAAGTGAGCCGAACCAAGGCAGTGCGGCAAGAAAGACAAGCACGAGGATCGTCATGAGAAACATTATCATGCTCTGGCGCGCATGAAACTTGCAGTAGTCGCTTTTGGGTTTAACAACAAGGGGAACTACAAAGAGAAATCCAAAGTAACCGAGGGCCGCGAAAAACTTCTCATCTTGATCGGCAACGACAGGTTGTGGTGTAGCTGCATCAGCCATATCTACCATACATTCTACCACAAAAGGTTAGGCCTTGGCAACCGCCTCTGGAGGTTTCACCGGAGCCTCTACGGAAACAGCCTTTTTGCCTTCTTCAATGGCCGCAGCTACCTTCTCCACAAAGTAACGGAGTGACTTGATCGCATCGTCGTTACCGGGGATGGGAAAAGTTAAAAGATCTGGGTCTGAGTTGGAGTCGCATACGCCGACCGTCTTCACTTTCAGACGACGCGCCTCTTTGAGGGCGAGCGTTTCGTGCAAGCTGTCAAAAACCACGAGGACATCGGGGACTTTGGTGAGATTTTCCACACCGCCAAATGCATCCTCAAGCTTCGCAATTATTTTTTTGAACTTCACCTGCTCTTTTTTGGTGTATTTGTCGTCCCACTCGCCCGCAGCTTGCTGTGTCTTGAGGTCGCGGAAGTATTTTATGCGCTTCTTGATGGTATCAAAGTTCGTAAGCAAGCCGGGCATCCAGCTGCGTGTCACATAAGGACAGCCGCACTTCTGTGCCGCCTCCGTCACCAACTTGGTAGACTGAAGTTTCGTGGAAAGGAGAAGAATTGTTTTCCCTTCTGCGGCGCTTTTCTTCAGAAAATCGAGTGCCTTGGCAAGGCACTGATAGGTCTGCACCAAATCGAAGATGTGGATACCTTCGCGCTTGGCAAAAATATACTCCCTCATCTTGGGGTTCCACTTAGAAGCCTTGTGTCCAAAGTGGACCGCCGCTCCCATCATTTGTTCCAGTTCCTTCTTGCTTGGCGATGCTTGAGTAGTCATAAATCCTTGGGGTTATGGCCTTTACTCTGTCACTTTGTCGGTTGATCTCCGGCCCGCATCAAGGGCAAAGACAGGAACGACAATCAAGAGAAAGACTGAAATAAAGCGTGCTAAGAGTAATGGGAAACGTGTGCAAATACAAGCTAAAAGCGCCCCGACGTTACGTCGGGGCAAGCGGCAGCGGCCAAGCGCTAAGGCGCGAGTGCCCCGCCAAGGCGGGGCCAAGCTAATTTTGTCGTGTATAATGGACGCATGAAGTTAGACAAAGCCTATAAAGCGAAAAAATACGAGGATAAAATTTACGCCACGTGGGAAAAAGCGGGGGCCTTCAAACCATTCAAAAAGCCTGGCGCCAAGCCATTTACCGTCATGATGCCACCGCCGAATGCCACCGGCACGCTGCACCTTGGACACGCCGTGATGCTCGCGTTGGAAGATATCATGGTGCGCTACCATCGCATGAAAGGGGACGCGGCGCTGTGGATTCCAGGTACGGACCACGCCTCGATTGCGACACAAAATAAAGTGGAGCGGTTGATTGCGGAGGAGGGACTCACGCGCCAGATGCTCGGCCGTGAGAAATTTTTAAAGCGCGTGGATGTGTTTGTGAAAAAGTCGCGTGCGACGATTCGGAACCAAGTGCGCAAAATGGGGTCGTCGTGCGACTGGAGCCGCGAGCAGTACACACTCTCTCCTCAACTTTCCGAAGCGGTGCACGAGATCTTTGTGCGCATGTATAAGGACGGACTAATCTACCGCGGCAATCGCATTGTGAATTGGTGCCCGCGCTGCAGCTCGACGCTTGCCGACGACGAGGTTAACTATAAAGAAGAGCAGGGGAAATTTTATTACTTCAAATATGGGCCGATTGTCATCGGTACCGCGCGTCCGGAAACCAAGTTTCTGGACAAAGTGGTGGTGGTAAATCCCGATGATGATCGCTACACGCACTACATTGGCAAAAAAATGATGGTTCCGTGGATTGAAGGCGAAATTGAGGCAACGGTGATCGGCGATAAAAGTGCCGATCCAAGCTTTGGGACGGGCGCAATGACCATTACTCCCGCACACGATTTTATTGATTTTGAGTTGGCAAAAAAACATAACCTTGAAATCGTATCGATTATTGATGAACACGGTATTCTCACGTCGCATGCCGGTACATTTGCAGGCCAAAATGCACGTGAGGCGCGCAAGGCAATCGTGAAGAAGCTTGAAGAGAAGGGCCTCGTCGAAAAGATCGATGAAAATTATAAGCACAACGTCGCTCGCTGCTACCGCTGCGATACACAGATAGAACCGCTCGTAAGCCGCCAGTGGTTTATTGCGGTGGATAAACAATTTCGTGGCGGAAAGTCACTCAAAGATATGGCCCTTGCCGCGGTGCGTAAGAAAAAAACCGAGATCCTTCCCGAGCGCTTTGAGAAGACCTATTTTCATTGGATTGAAAACCTCCATGACTGGTGCATCTCGCGCCAAATTTGGTTTGGGCATCAAATTCCGGTGTGGTACTGCGTGGGCGACACAAAGAAAGGTGGCGCGTGTTTACCCGCCTGCCGCGAGCCCATTGTGCAGGCTATACCGCCAAAAAAATGTCCGCACTGTGGCTCAAAAAATATAACGCAAGACCCCGACACCCTCGACACGTGGTTTTCTGCAGGCATTTGGACGTTTTCCACCCTCGGTTGGCCCAAGAAAAGTGCCGATCTCGATTTCTTCCACCCCACGAGTGTGCTGGAAACTGGCTACGACATACTCTTTTTTTGGGTCGCGCGCATGATCATCATGAGCTCGTACGCGCTCGATGAAGTGCCCTTTGAAAAGGTCTATCTGCACGGCCTCGTGCGCACGCGCGAGGGAAAGAAAATGAGTAAATCGAATCCTGAAACGTGCATCGACCCGCTCGATATGATCAAAAAGTACGGCGCAGACGCGCTGCGCCTTTCGATGGTGATCGGTGGCGCGCCAGGCAACGATATTCGGCTTTACGAAGAAAAGATCGCGGGCTTTAGAAATTTCGTGAATAAAGTCTGGAACTCTGCGCGTTTTGCGTTGATGCAGGAGGAGGGAGCGAAAAAAGCCCACCGTGGCTCAATCAAAGCAAAAACCCTCGCCGACAAATGGATTCTCACGCGCACGCAGGAGCTCATCACCAAAGTCACCAACGACATTGACCATTTTCAGTTCTCCGAAGCCGGTAATACCATTTATGAATTCACATGGAACGAGTACTGCGCCTGGTACCTGGAAATCGCGAAGGGCGAACAGCAAAATCTTCCCGTCCTCAACTATGTTCTGGAGGTTATTCTTGCCTTGCTGCACCCGTTTGTGCCGTTTGTCACCGAGGCACTTTGGCAGCATCTTGACAAGAAGTCGGCTCTGATTTCACAACAATGGCCTGTTGCAGAAAAGAAGCTCACCTTTACGCAAGACGCTGAGCAGATGAACGTAATCATCGAAGTAATAACTACTATAAGAAATCTTAGACAAGAAAGTCGTATTCCTGCTAGTAAAAAAATTGACGCCATCTTAATAAGCAAAAAATGGAAAGGGATAATCGATGAAAAGAAGAACGCAATAATGAAATTAGCAGGATTAAAGAGTGTCGAAGTTAAGGAGAAGAATCAAACAGAAAAAGCTGAGATCATCCGGGTTAGTAGTGACGAAGATTCTAGAGAAAATGCAACCGTTGTTAGCATGAGGTCTCTCACGGAGCACACCATTTCTGGAGTTAATATTCAGCTGCTTGGAGAAGAACTTTTTGATATCGATGCCGAGCGAACCCGTCTCACCACCGAGCACGAGCAACTCCTCAAATACGTTGTTGGCCTCGAAACCAAGCTCTCTAATAAAAACTTCGTCGATCGCGCCCCGGCCGAGATCGTCGCCTGGATCCCTTGCTGCTGCGTGAGGTTGGTGGAGATCACCTTGTCTTTCGGGACAAGGATGGTGTCCCCGATATACATGTGGTTGGTGGGGATGAAGACCGAGACCAGCTCCGTGCGCCGGTCGCCTTGTTGAAGGGTCACCTGGTTGGTGGCGAAGCCGATGCTGTAGACCC
>OBEQ012778936.1_pt1 | contig 12729 bp, 12 predicted proteins | sample 1670901 | NCBI WGS metagenome assembly OBEQ01 (sample SAMEA104232315, study PRJEB22302) | groundwater metagenome | biome: forest; feature: aquifer; material: groundwater | place: USA | collected 2011-08-07 | depth 5.4 m
CATTTTAAATCAGGAAATAGTTCTATATTGTTTGCTATGTTAATATCATAATTACCAAGAACACAGATTGTCGTATTTTGTATTTCTAACCATGGTTTTAAATATTGATTAGTCCATTGTATATCATTCCATAATGATTGTCCTGGAAATATATCACCTGCTATAAAAAGAAGGTCGTGTTGAGGAATTTTTGGTAAATTACCATGTAAATCACTTATTATACATACCTTCATTATTAATCCTACATATAGATACTATGAATCAAATGTATCTAATAGTTACTTAGATACTATAATTTAATATACATTCATTGGTCCGTGACTCTATTTTACTCACTTTTAAGACATTTTCTCTAATTAATCTTGACTATTTTTTAATTTTGTTGAAAATAATTAGAAATTTACATATTTATTTGGTATAATTATATGTTAACATTCATTTTAAGGAGAAACACTATGGTGGGTTCAGAATTAATCACAAAAGCAGTAGGAAATCTAAATAATGAAACAAAAAAAGAAATTACAGAAGAAACTCCAACTGAAAAAGAAGCAGCAGAAATTCTTGTGGCAAATCAAACTCAAAATAAATAAATATGAATTTAGTTAAACATAGGTATGAAGATTTAACTAATCAGAAGTTTGGTAAATTAATTTTTTTAAAGTTAGATTCTATTAGAAATAGTAAAGCTCATTGGCTTTGTAAGTGTAATTGTGGTATAGAAAAAGTAATATGTGCGGCTAGTATAAAGTCAGGGAGAATAATAAGTTGTTGTTGTCATAAAAAATCTTTATGTTCTAGACGTGGTATTAATAATCATAATTGGAATCATAGTATTTCTTTAGAAGAACGTGAAATCAGGAAAGAAAATAGAAAAAATTCACCAAATCATGAATTATGGCGAAAAAAGATTTATGTAAGAGATAATTATACATGTAAAATATGTAATCAGTATGGTGGGAAGTTAGTTGCGCATCATATTTACTCGTTTCATTCTCATATAAAACTTAGATATGTAATATCAAATGGCATAACACTTTGTAATAAATGTCATAATATATTTCATAAAAAATTTGGTAGGAAATTTAACACTAAAAAACAATTTAATAAATTCATTAAACTAAATGGTAAATTCTAAAATTAAAAAACATAAAAATAAAAAATCATTTTTGCCAAAGTTTGATTTAGAAATATCTGATGATGATTTTTACAAAATAGTGACTAAAATAGCTAAAAGATTATCTTATCGTTTCAAATTTGGTTATATGGATAACGAGGATATAGCGCAAGAATGCTATCTTTTAGCAAGAGAAGCATTAGATAGATATGATGGTAAACGTCCATTAGAGCATTTTTTATCTGTACACTTACGTAACCGTTTATCTAATTTTAGGAGAGATAATTTTACTCGTTTAGATGCTGTTTGTCAAAAAATTCAAAACGATAAAAAGTCTATTATGGAACCATTAGATATTTCATTGGTAGATACTGAAAATGAAGAGTCAATGAAAGTGTATGATGATGTAATATCTAAAATTAGGACTAAAGAAATTATTTCTGCGATTAATCCACATATTGGACCTGGGTTTAAAAGACTTTACAAAAAGTTTATAAAAACAGGAAAAATTGCTAGAAATAAACGGAAAGATTTTATAGAACACATTAGGGAGTTAATAGTAAAATATGGTAAAACCTCTTCATAAAACAGGTGGTCCTTATACTCAGGAGCAAAAAAAGTATATAAGGAATTATTTTAGGTCTAAACGAGCAGAAGATATTGCTAGAGATTTAGGTGTTGGGATTCGTGGTGTTAAGGATTATATTAAAAGAGAACTTGGAGGAATTAAGGCTAGACAAGTTAATGTAGATTTGGACATTACTACTAGGGAATATTGGTCTGAGATTAAATCCCAGTATACAAAAGATGAATTGAAAATGTTTATTTTTCATTGGAATAATATTATTAGTCAATTTCAAGATGATATATTACATACAGAAGAATTGCAAATTATAGATGTTATACGATTAGAAATTAGTATTGATAGAACACAAAGACATGAAAAAGAAGTACTGGATGAAATAAATAATGTTAAGATACAAGTAGATATTGAACAACATAAAGGGGAACCAGTTGATGAATCTGAATTAATTAAGTATCAAACTAAACTATTTCAATTTGAAAGGCAAATGGCTGTATTACAACAACAAAGAGATGCAACGTCTAAACAATTTTTAGATTTAATCAAAGAAAAAAAACAATTATTAGGTAAGTTACGTGCTACTCGTGCAGATAGAATTGAAACTATAGAATCAACTCGTGGTACATTTAATGCATTAATAAGAAAATTGAATGAAGATATTGAATTTCGTAAAAATATTGGTAGCGAAATTGAGAAAATACGATTGAGTTCATGTCTAGAGTTTCAAAGGTTAAGTTCTGTTCATCAATTTCAAGACTTAGAGTGGGATAGGTGTATCCTCAATAGCGAAACAATACTTTTAGAAGATAATGAACAAGCAAAAATAGATTACATTGAGATTAAGCCGAAGGAAGTTAAAATAGAAGACTAAGTAAAAATTAGAAAGGAAATTAATATGTTAGAACAAAAAGTAGGTCTAATTACCGGAATTTTTGGTCAGGATGCTTCATATCTAGCTGAACTACTACTTGATAAAGGATATAAAGTAATTGGTACAAAACGACGAACTTCTACTGAAAGTCCATGGAGAATTCAACATTTATTAAATAACAAAAATTTAATAATTGAGTATGGTGATGTCACAGATTTTGGTAATACGTTAAATTTAATTGAAAAATATAAACCAGATGAAATTTATAATTTAGCCGCAATGTCTTTTGTAAAAACATCATTTGAACAACCAAATTATACTTTTCAGGTTAATGCTATTGGGCCAATTAATATATTAGAATCTATTAGGTTAACTCAAAAATTACTTAATAAACAAATTAAGGTTTACCAAGCTAATACTTCTGAATGTTTTGGTAATAGTTATGATGTAAAAATAGACCAAAATGGTAATAAAATTAAATATCAAGATGAAAAAACATTAATGAATCCACAATCTCCTTATGCTGTATCAAAATTAGCAGCATTTAAATCTATGCAATTATATAGACATGCCTATCATATATTTGCGTGTTCTGGGACTTTATTTAATCATTCGTCTTATAGACGTGGAGAAGAGTTCCTAATAAGAAAAGTTACTAAATATGTTGGTAATGTTTATAAAGAATTACAATGTTTATCTTTAATATCATTGAAAATACAAGATAAAACCAAATTAGTTATTAATAAAATTGGATATCTTGAATTAGGAAATTTAGATTCATATAGAGATGAGGGGCATAGTAAAGATTATATGATGGCAGCATGGATGATGTTGCAACAAAATAATGCTGATGATTATGTTATTTGTTCTGGAGAAACTCATCAGATACGAGATTTTGTTAAATTAGCATTTATTAAGATTGGTATTGATAATTATATGGATTTTGTTAAAATTAATCCTATATATTTTCGTCCTTCAGAAGTTGATTATCTATTGGGTTGTGCTGATAAAGCAACAAATATATTAGGATGGAAACCTACAATATCATTTGACCAACTTATGGATGAAATGGTAAGGTTTGATTGTCATAATTAAAACTATGAGAGAAAAAACAAATAGATATGATGATGAAAGATATAAAGCATGGCGTAGTGCTATTTTTGCCAGAGATGGAAGACATTGTAGATATGCTAATTGTAATTATCATGGACATAGGTTAGAAGTACATCATATTTGGTCTTATAATGATTTTCCACATTTACGTTATGAAACATCAAATGGTATAGTTCTTTGTAAAGCGTGTCATTATGCCATTAGACATAATCCAATGGCCTATGCTAAATTATTTACAATGATTGTTGCTCAACGAGAAGACGCACAATTGAGGGAAAAGGAAAAATAATGCATATTTTAATTGATTCTCGTGAAAAGATTCCTTTAAATTTTAGTTTTTGGTCAGATGTTGATACATCTACTATCTGTCTTAAATTTGGAGATTATAGTTTGCTTGGATTACAAGGTAGAGTTTTTGTGGAACGAAAAGCATCAAGTGGAGAATTATATGGGAATTTAGTTAAGAATTATAAAAGATTTAAAAAAGAATTAGAAAGAGCGAAAGATTGTCATTATAAGTATATTATATGTGAATTTTTACAAGAAGATATATTAAACTTTCCTAAAAATTCAGGAATACCTATTTTCTTGCAAAAAAAACTAAGATTTAAGGGAAATTTTTTTAATAATAGGATTTTAAAAATTGAGGAAAATTATGATATTAAATTTATATTTTGTGGTAGTGCTGAAAAGGCATCAGAAATGGTAATAGAAATTTTTAAAACAATAGAAAATAATGAAAAGATTCGATAAAAAAATTAAGAATCATGATGATGTTGGTAAAATTTTATCAGACGCATATTTAAATTGTCATATAGATTCTACTAAGTTTTATAATCCATTAATTAATGTACCTAAAAATACGAATATGGATATTTATATTCTTTGGTTAATGAGTCAACCAAGTTATTTTTATTTTTTAGCTAAAGAAATTCTTGGTGTTACATTACATCCTTTTCAATGTGTAATCTTGAAGGAAATTTGGGACCATAAGTTTCCTATGATTGTTGCCTCGCGGGGCAGCAGCAAAACGTATTTACTTGCAGTTTATGCATGGCTTAGATTATTATTACTTCCTGGTAGAAAAATAGTTCTTACTAGTGCATCATTTAGACAAAGTAAATTAATATTTGAATATATGGAAAGAATGTGGTATGGGTCATCAGTATTAAGAGATATTGGACAAAGTGCTCTTGGGCAAGGACCGAAACATTCTCCTGATAGATATTATATGAATGTTAATGATGGAACATTAAATGCTATACCGAGTGGAGACGGATGTCTAAGTCCTTATACACTAGTAACTTATAGTGATAGGTTTAGTTATATTAATGAAGATACGAATAAAATAGTTTTTAAACGAAATAGATTAGTTTGGGGAAACTGTAAGTTTATTAATTCTGATGAAGTATATATAAATGGTTATAAATTGACTAAAAAAATAATTACACAAAGAGGATATGAAATTGAAGGAACTTATAATCATAAAATTAAAATATTAGATAATGACAATAATATAATATGGAAAAGATTTGACCAAATTGTTATTGGTGATAAAACATTAATAGATAAAACTGAAAGATGGCATTCAGGACAAATAGATTTAACTAAAAATGAATGTTATTCTTTGGGGTTGATGATTGGGGATGGTTCTTGGACTAGTAAATATATATTAAGATATGCTACTGAAGATAAAGAATTAATTAACTCATTAATAATTGGGACTAATTTACCATTTAAATCTACTAGTGATAAATATCATTGGAATTGTTATGGTATAAATCATCATCAACAATGGATAACCAAATTTGGTATAACAGATTTATGTTATACTAAAAATAAGTGTATTCCCAATAAATTATTATCTGCCGAAAAAGACAAAATGGCAGCATTAATATCCGGTATATTTGATACTGATGGACATGTAGGAAATGATACTAGTAAAGGTGGTATATCCACTCAAATTAGTTTGACTAATACTAGTAAAGAATTAATTCATCAAATACATTATATTTTATTACATTATGGTATTGTATCTAGGGTCTCATGTAGAGATAGAAATATTAAATGGAATAGAATATATGAATTGATTATTAGTGGGATTAATGTTAAAAAATTTTCTGAACAAATAGGATTTCGATTAAAGCGTAAACAAGATATACTTAATTTTGGTATTAATAATAAACAACGATGGGTAACTCAAGAAAAGTATTTGAATAATGATACTAATATAATTATAGATACTATTGTAAAAATAGAAAATTCTCAATGTAACACATATGATATTCATGTTCCAGAAGTTCATGAGTATTGTGCAAATGGATTTTTTTCACACAATTCCACTATTCGTGGGCTTCGTGCTAATGATATAATTTCTGATGAACGGCAAAGTATTTCACAGGAAGTATTTGAAACCGTTATTTCTGGTTTTGCTAGTGTAGTATCAAACCCAATTGAAGGAATCAAATATAAAGCAAAATTGAAATTAGCTGAAAAATTTGGTATAAATTTAAAAGATGAGACGAATGCGGGTGATAAACCTAATCAAATTATATTATCTGGGACAGCAGATTATGATTTTACTCATTTTGCAGCAGATTGGAAAAAGTGGAAAAAAATTATAGAATCTAAAGGAAATAAGGAAAAACTTAAATTATTGTTTCCAGATGGAATAGTTCCAGAAGATTTTGATTGGAAAGATTATAGTATAATTAGAATTCCATTTGAATTAATTCCTCCAGGATTTATGGATAATACTATGATTGCCAGAGCTAAAGCCACTGTTCATTCTGGGGTTTATCTTGGAGAATATGGGTCTGTATTTAGTAAAGATTCTAAGGGATTTTTTAAACGTACTATTATTGAGAAATGTGTGTGTTCTAATGATAAATCAATTGTTATAGATAATCAAGAAATTTTCTTTAAACCAATGTTAACTGGTGTATCTGGTAAAAAATATGTTATGGCTATTGACCCAGCATCAGAAAGTGATAATTTTGCTATAATAGTTGTAGAAGCTAATCCATCTCATCGTAAAGTAGTATATGTTTGGGTTACTAATCGTCAAGAGCATCAACAACGTAAAACGTCTGGGTCTAACGTACAAGATGATTTTTATGATTTTTGTTGTACAAAGATTCGTGGGTTAATGCATAGATTTAATATAGCAAGAATTTTAATAGATGCACAAGGTGGTGGTATTACTATTGTTGAAAGATTAGGGTCTAGAGATGCTATTAAACCAAATGAAATACGTGTTTTACCAATTATTAATTATGATGACCAAAAGTCTACAGATAATGAAGATGGTTTACATATAATTGAAGCTGTTCAATTTTCTAATGCACAATGGGTTAGTGAGGCCAATCATACATTAAGACATGATTTAGAAAAACAGATATTACTATTTCCATTTTTTGATATGGTAGATATTGCTAATATAGAGGTTGAAGATATACACGGAAATAGAATTTATGATACTATAGAAGATTGTTATTTGGAAATTGAAGAATTAAAGACTGAATTAACTACAATTGTTATGACTAGAACTCAATTTGGTCGTGATAGATGGGATGTCCCTACTGTGAAGGATATACATAATAAAAAAGGAAAGCTAAGAAAAGATAGATATTCTTCACTTCTTATGGCAAATTATGCTGCCAAATTATTAGTTAAACCGGATGATATAGGAATGAATCAATATATTTCTACTGGTGGTTTTGCCTCGAAAGATAGTGGGAAGACTGGTGGAAGTATGTATGCTAACACAGGATGGTTGAGCAAAATTTTAGGAGAATCATATAATTAATATAAATAAAAAGTATACGTCTGGTATATATTGTATAAAAAGTAAAATTAACGATAAATTTTATATTGGTTCCTCTAGGAAAATCGAGAAAAGATTTGATAGGCACAAATATTATTTAAAATATAATAAACATCCAAACAAACCATTACAAAATGATTATTATACATATGGTTTAGATAATTTAGAATTTTCTATATTAGAAATTGTTGAAGATAATATTGAACTTTTAATAAAAGAAGAATTTTACAAAAGTAAATATACAAATATATACAATATATTAAATTTTAGAGAATTACCAACTTTAAATGAAGAAGAAATAAATAATTTTTGGGCAAAAGTTGATAAATCCGACCCAGACAATTGTTGGTTATGGCTCGGTGCTAAACATAAAGGTACGTATGGTATTTTTAACCACAAAAATAAGAGATATATTGCCACAAGGATAATGTATAACATAATTCATGGTTCGTATGATTATACATCTCTATTATGTCATACTTGCAAAAATAAGGATTGTGTAAACCAAAATCATTTGTATCTTGGTTCGTATTATGAGAACGCAAAAGATATGGCAGATTTAGGAGACGGAAGCAAATGTAAGATTAATTTTGAAATTGCTACAATAATTAGAAATAAATATAAAGAAATTGGGGAACAAAACACGCAGTACGTAAGAAAATGGACAAAAGATGAGTTTGATATTCAACTTTGTAATAGTGCTATAGCTAAAATATTGAATAATGAATCATATTTTGATGAGAATTATAATAAATCTAAATTAGATGAAGTTTGTAACCGTAAGTTTAATTATGAAACAATAAAAGAAATTAGAAATCTATATTTATTGGGCAGGTTTACGTATATGGAATTATCCAGACAATTTAATATGTCAGACGGTAATATTGCTTTGATAGCACACAACAAAACATGGTATTCAGATGAATATGAACATCAATTAAAAGAAGCTCAACTAATAAATAAAAACATAGGTGAACATCATTCTAATTGTAAATTTAGCGATGAAACAATAAACCAAATTAGAAAGTTATATTTGTCTGGCAAAAATATATCAACTATATCTAAAGGTTTTTCTTTAAGTAGGAATCATATTTATGAAATTTGTACAAACAAAGTAAGATATTCTAAGGAATATGAATCTCTATTAGAAAAATCAAAGATTACCCGTAGTTACGGTGTATTTAATTATAGTGATATCCTTTAATGAGATTACTAATTCAATTACTTAAAATAGGAAAATAATGGTTCAGTTATCTATTAGTCCCACAGAAAACGCCACCAAATGTTTGGCTGAATATAATGTTGGTAGTCAAAAATCAACCGCATATTACGGAAGAACGTTTATTAATATTGATGGTCAAGGTGGAAGTATAAAGTCGGACTACAATTCCAGTGATTATTTCTTTTATCGTCAAGGTGAACAAGTACCTGATGACCCAAAACAAAGTATGTATTTATGTAATTTAGCATATCGTAGAGTTGGAATTTTGAAATCAACTTTAGATATTATGGCAGATTTTGTTTCTGGTGGTGTAAAAATAGTTCATAAAAATAAAAAAATAGAGAAGTTTTATGAAGCATGGGCAAATCATGTAAAATTTGATAATTTGTGTGAAAGATTTGCTAATTACTTATTTAGACTTGGTACTGTCTTTCCATATCGTGTATATGGTACAATTCCTGTATTGAAAGAAAAAGAATGGAATAAAATATATAGTAAAACTATAGATGATATGCCTATTGTGGAAAAACGTAGGATTCCAGTTTCTTATTCATTTTTAAACCCTATTGATGTAGAGGCAATGAATGGACAATATGCTACTTTTAATATTGAGCCAAGTTTTAGATTGAAATTGCATAGAATGAATACATATGCTGTTAATCAGTTATTCTTACAAGATAATAATCGCAGAGTATTAGATAAAAATATTGTTACAGATATACCATCTAATATTATAGAAGCAATAAAAAATCGTAAAAATTTTATTGATTTAGATAAAGACAATCTTTCTGTTTATTATTATAAGAAAGATAATTGGGAAATTTGGCCATTTCCTATGATTCATGCTATTTTGAGTGATTTAATACATTTAGATAAATTAAATTTGGCAGATAGAAGCGCTTTAGATGGGGCTATCTCTAATATTCGTTTATGGAGGTTAGGTGTATTAACTGATAATCCACAAACTACTATTTTACCACAACCAGCAGCTATCAATAAACTTAGAAATATTTTAGCTAATAATGTTGGCGGTGGAACTATTGATTTAGTATGGGGGCCAGAGTTAGATTTTAAAGAATCTAATACACAAGTTCATAATTTTTTGGGTAGTGAAAAATATAATCATGTAATGTCTTGTATTTATAGTGGTCTGGGAATTCCTCCAGTATTATCCGGGAAAGATTCTGGTGGATTTAATAACAATTATATATCTATGAGAATTTTAGTTGAAAGATTAAAATATGGTCGTAGAATTCTTAAAGAGTTTTTAATGAAGGAATTTAAGATTATTAATAAAGCTATGGGTTTTAATATAATGCCGAAAATTCAGTTTACTAATATGAACATTGGAGATGAATCTACCGAAAAGAAGTTATTGATTGACCTTATGGATAGAGATATAATTAGTTCTGAAGCTGTTTTAGATAGATTTGATTTTTTTGATGATGTTGAAAGAGCAAAAATCAAACGTAATATGAGAATGAGAGGGAAAACTATTCCATCAAAAGCTAGTCCATATCATAATCCACAAACAGAACATGAATTGAAAAAAATTATTTTGCAATCTGGTGGGGTTGCTCCATCAGAGGTTGGTTTAAAATTACTACCACGAGAAGACGGCGAACATACTGCTTTAGAACAACGAATAAAATTAGCAAATACAAAACAGTTTACCCCAAAGAACTCAGAAGGTCGTCCAAAAGGTAAAACTGACAGTAAACCACGTCAACAAAGGAAAGATAAGGTACGAACTACAGCTTCTCAATTTATAACTAGTTTTATTTGGGCTAATGATGCGTTAAAAAGAATAGGCGATATAATGTATCCTGCATTATGTGATATATTAAAGCATAAAAATTTAAGAGAATTCACTAATAATGAGTTTGATGAATATGAGATAAATAAATTTGCTATCCTTAGTCAATGTAAAAGTAATACTGAAGTTACGTCAGAAGTGGTGTATAATATATTAGATATGTCACCAAAACCATCAGTTCAAATAATGAAATCGTATAATAAATTATTGGATAGATTTATCAAACTTAATAATAGAAAACCAACCGTTGACGAAGATAGACAGATTAAAGCTTCATCTTATTCTTTAATGCAAAATAAACAGGAGATATAATGGCTAAAATTAAAGTATTAGCAGATACTACCACTGGAGAGTTATCTTGTACTGTTGATGGTAAAGGAATAGAAAATTTAACAGCAGTATCCTGTTATAGATATAATGCGAAACTTACAGAGGAAGATAAAGATGCTTTTGTTGTTAACTTTAATGCTGAGTCTCGTAATATGAAAAATGGCGTAAAGACTTCTACGTATGCTCAAGATTTATCACAAGAAACGGCTAAAATAGAATTATCTTCAGGGAACGCAAAATTTATTAGTGAAGATAAACAAATTGTAGAATTTATTAAAAGTTCTTCAATTATAGATTCAGTCAGAAAGTGGTTAAGAAAGTAATAATGAGTATTTCAGTATATAAAGTTGAAATAAGTGATGGTATTAGTGAATTAATACAAAATACATCATCTATTGCATATTGTTCTAAAGTTAGTAAATCTAAAGATATAGATAAAATTAATGTTGATAAAATATTAGAGAAATCTAACGCTAATATTGGTGACTATGATTTATACTATATTGATTCTATTTTGGTATCTACCGGACAAAATTCTAATGATGATGTATTTGACCCAGTTATTACTTGGGGAGCTAGGAAAACACCAATTGATAAACAATTAAACTTTATGCATAATGAGTCTTGTATATTAGGGCATATTATAAGTAGTACTGTTGTTGATAGAAGTGGTGAAGTAATTCCAGATAATTCACCAATTGATGATATTCCTAATAATTATGATATAATTACTGGTTCAGTATTATATCGCATTTGGTCTAAGGATGAAAATAAAGAATTAATTAATAATGTTATAGAAAAAATAGAAAATTCGGAAATTTTTGTATCTATGGAATGTTTGTTTAAGGATTTTGATTATGCGTTGACTAGTGAAAGTAATGAACAAATAATTATATCACGTAATAAAGAAACCGCGTTTTTGACAAAATATTTAAAATCATATGGTGGAGACGGTGTATATAAAAATAGTAGGATTGGTCGTTTACTAAAAAGTTTTGTATTTAGTGGTAAAGGCTTAGTTGATAAACCGGCAAACTCTAGAAGTATTATATTTAATGATACCAAACCATTTAATCATAAAACTGTAGCTTATTCTTACTTTAAAGAGGAAATAAATAATATGGCTGATGAAAAGAAAGAGACTGATGAGTTAAAGTCAGTCATCGCAAAATTAGAAGCTGACATGGTTATTGTTAAGAAAGATTTGGAGGCTAGTAATGCTAGTGTTAGTTTAATGGCTACTACAAATACTACTATTACTACAGAACGTGATAATCTGATTAGTGATAAAATTTTACTAACTAAAGAACTAGACACTCTTAATGCTTCATTAACCGAGACTAAAAAAGTACTAGATAAAACAGTTACTGACCTTTCTATCGTTAAGGCGGAAAAGATTAAGGTTGAAAGAATCAGCAAATTAGTTGCTAGTAACATTGAAAAGGTTGATGCCGATAAGATAGTAGCGAAATGGTCTACTTTAACTGATGAACAATTTGAAGAAATTGATAAACTTCATGCAGCAAAAAAGTCAAAGGATTTAGAAGAAGAAGACAAAGAGGAGGATGACGCTGAAGCCACTGCTAATAAAGCACTAGCTGAAGTAAAACTGGAAAACACTTTAGTTCCAGTACTTCCAGAAATAAAACCAGAAACTCAAAAAGCGGTTGCATCCTGGTTACGAAAAAGTATTTTAAAAACAACTGCACACTCAAAAGATGAGGAGAATTAAATAATATGGCTCTTAAACCACAACGTCAAGAATTACTTACCGATGTAAGTTGGTTCATGAATGAAGTTGCTTCTCGTGGAGGGGTTGTAGTTATGTCTACGGTAGCATCTGGTGCTTCATTA
>OBEQ010711813.1_pt1 | contig 12728 bp, 8 predicted proteins | sample 1670901 | NCBI WGS metagenome assembly OBEQ01 (sample SAMEA104232315, study PRJEB22302) | groundwater metagenome | biome: forest; feature: aquifer; material: groundwater | place: USA | collected 2011-08-07 | depth 5.4 m
TAATTTTAAACATGGAAGAAGTGTCTGACAATGAAATCATTTTAGCAGCTAATTCTGAATCTGCATCTAAAGCAGAATATTGGTAACTTTTAAAATCTGACCAAATTGGTTGTCTGTAATGAACATCTCTTGGAGGAATTCCTTCTATAAATGCAAAACGAACATCGACTAACTCTTGGGTGTTATGAGCTGCAAAATCAACAATATCGTGCAAATATTGTTTGTAATCTGTTACATCATAAATCCATGAAAATCCGTTTGGACCTAAATCGAATCCTATTCCATAAGGAGTTATGAAACGTCCAATTTCAACATCATTCACAATTTCAAATGGAGATTCATAATAAGTAATTGTCGAATTCATTATTAACTCAGTAGTAGGAACAACAGTTGACGAAATTTGATTTCCTAAATAATCATAAACAATACTATTTCCCCCAGGATAAGCAACTATTGTATTAACGATTAAAAATGCGTTATCTGTTGCTGTATATTCAAAAATAACTTGAGGCTCATTTGCAACTAAAACGTCTACCAATGTTGAATCTAAATTTCCTAAAACACCTTGACCAAGCACTAAATTAGGACGTAAACCTGTAACGATATTTCCCGCTAATGGTAATTCATCAAACTGAATCATTCCATATTCAGAAGGCATTCCTAAACGATTATTCGGACTTTTATCTCTAATCACTTTTTCATCATCAAAATCATAATACGCCATTAAATCTAAATAATTTGGATGAGTTGCATCTATCTTTTTATTTTTCCAAGCTAAAATATCAGACGCATTTAATGCCGTGTTATAAATTTGTAATTCATCTAATTTACCTTGATATTTATAAGTCATTTTTGCATTCGACCCTAAAATAAATTTTGCGATTTTACCCACATTTTTGGTCAAACCAGTTCCTGAATGCCATAAAACGCCATCTAAATAAATCATCATTTCCCCTGTAGAAGTTTTCTTCACGAATGACCAATGATGCCAATTGTTATCGATGATTGTTGGACTAACAGCTTTACTAATACGATCATTACTTCCGTCTGATCCAGCATCCCAATAAATCGTATTATCTGACCATGGGAAATGAATATTAATAATTCTTCTTCCTAATGAATCAACCGCTTCTAACAATGATGTATTTTGACCCGCACTACCATTTCCTTTAGACCAAAATGAAATTGTTAAATCACCACCAATGTCATCATTTGAAAAATCTAATTCAGCATTGTCTGTAAATAAGGTTTTAAAACAACCATTTTTAGCTGGATAAACAACACTGTTATTAATGCCCATTTGATCGTTTGCATCCACTAAATAATCACTTGTTCCCAATGTTGGATTTTCAAAACTAATTTCAATGATAATATTAGAAGTCCCATCCCAATTGAAAGCATTTGAAAAAACGAAATTATTGGAACCGATAACAGCTCCAGTTAAATTTTTATTAAAAACGGTAGTAAAACCAGTAGTTTCAAAATTTGAAATCGAAGTTAAACTTGAACTTTTCAATTTAATAGTCAATTGATCAGCATCATCTCCTAATTGATTAAAAGACAGTGCCAATGAAGTAATATCTCCCATTGTCAATCCAGCTAAATTTAATTCAGACGCAGAAACAATAAATTGAACTTTATTACCTTGTCTCGAAGTATGAATAATCCCCATTGATTCAGTTCCACCAGCTAACACTGGAAAATCGGCAACAGAAGTTTGATTTCTAAAATATTGATATGTTTGGTGAGTATCAAAAAAAGGAGTTGTATTATATGCATACGAAACTAAAGTATCTGAATTTACTTTATAATGTTTTGAATTCACTTGAACCGAATCCATAACTCCAGTATGTTCAAAAACTCTAGTATGTGTCTGATAATCCCACTCTCCACAATCATAAGAATCCCAAGGAGTTAATGGACTACATTTCAATTTAAAATACATCAAAACTTTCTCAAAACGCTTGTCATTTAAAGAAGTTGGGAATTGAAATTCTGCTCTTCTAGTTGAAATTGTATCAAACGTAAAAGTTTGAACCCAAGTAGTGTCTTGAGAAAAAGCGCTAAAAGTTAAAAAAGAAATAAATACTGTAAAAAACTGTAATTTCATAAGTTAAAAATTTATTATGTTAATTTTCTTATGGAATCATCATATTTATAATTCGTTTTTATTTAAACAAATTACAACTTGAAAATTTCATAGTTATATAAAGTATAGCGATGCAAATATACAATAAAATACAATTAACTAAACGGTTTAGTAAATTTATTTTAAATTAATTTTATTATTAAAGCATTATTATTAAATATTTAACAGAACATATCATTCTAATTAAAAAAAACAATTTAAACTGAAAATCTTCACCATTTAATCAATCATCTTCCTAAATTCATTTATAAACTTCTATTTTAATTATTAAAAAATGTATTTTTACAAAAATCGCTTTACATTTATCAAAAAAAAATAAACGAATTAATATGAAACATCTCATTTTAACACTTGTTTTTCTCTTAAGTACACTCAATTCGAACGCTCAAAATTTCATAAAAAAAACTGAAGGAGTTCCATTAACTCTGACAGAAATGCAAAGGCAATTTGAAATTTGGCGATCGAACACCGATTTATTGAATGCAAAACATTGGAAATACTACAAACGTTGGGAAAATGACATGCAATTTAAAACAGATGGTAGTGGCGAACTTTCCGACCCTTCTATATTTATTAATGAAGCGGTTAAATTTTCAAATTCTAAAAATTTCAAAAGTGAAACTCCACAATTTTCATTAACAGCTTGGACACCAACTGGACCTTACAATCTCCCTGAAAATCTTACAGGATACATGCAAAATGGAATTGGAAGAATTAATTGCATCGCATTTCATCCAACCATTGCTTCAACTTATTATGCTGGAGTTGCACAAGGGGGAGTTTGGAAAACAACTAACAATGGACTTTCATGGACACCTTTAACCGACAATTTACCAATTGATAGAATTAGTGATATTGCAATTGACCCTACTAATCCTGACAATATGTATATATCAGTTTGTGATTTTGAATACATAGATGTTTCCTTAAAATTAGATGCTCGAAAAAGAAATACACATTATGGATTAGGGGTTTATAAAACTACAGATGGTGGTTTAAATTGGACACCAACTGGACTAAGTTTTCAATTAACCGATGGTGATGCTTCTTTAATTAGAAAAGTTATCGTTAATTCTACAGACGGAAATCAATTAGTTGCTTGCGGTGTAACAGGAATGTATACTTCGTTTGATGCTGGTTCAACATGGAATAAAACAATGGATTCTCTATTTTGGGATTTAGTGCAAGACCCTATAAATCCTAATACATTATATGCCTCTACAGGCTGGCTAGCAACTTCCGAAATAGGTAATGCTGCTATCTATAAATCATTCGATTTTGGTCAAACTTGGACAATGTTACCTACTGGAATCCCTAGTTCTGGTTTAGTTCAACGCTTAAAAATCGCAATAGCTCCTTCAGACAATAATTATATCTACATTTCAGCTGTCGATGCTTTTGATGGTTCTTATGGAATTTACAAATCTATTGACGCTGGATCTTCTTGGAACTTCATCGACCCAGGTGTAAATATGCTGGAAGGAAATAATGGTTCAAATACTGGAGGACAAGGAACATACGATTTAGGATTTACCGTAAACAGAACAAATAAAGACATTGTTTACATTGGAGGAGTTAATATTTGGGAATCTACTGATGGTGCAAACACTTTTAATCCAGTTAGTCATTGGACATTGTATTACGGACCAACTTTACATGGAGATATTCATTTTATCGAATCAAATCCATTAAGTTCAGATTTATTTGTCTGCAGTGATGGTGGCTTGTATAAAACAAATCAAATTATTTCTCAAACGTGGGATGATGCTACAAATGGCACAATTTGGCCAACGAGCTGGGATATAATCAGTGACGGAATGAATATCAGTTCGTTTTACCGCATTTCTAGTTCTAAAAACACATCAGGGAGATTAGCAGCTGGCGCACAAGATAATGCAACTTTTTATTTCGACGGAACAGGATGGACAACCCTTTTTGGAGGAGATGGAATGGATAATTATTTGAATCCATTAGACGACAATAATGTAATTGGCTCTGCTCAATACGGAAGTTTTATGATAAGTCAAGATAACGGAGTCTCAAGCATAAGTTCAACTCCCAATGTAAACTCAGAGACAGGTGAATGGACAACTCCAATTGTTGCTGATTATAATCAACCAGGAACCATTTATATCGGATTTCAAAATATATCAAAATCAAACGATAATGGAGAAACATGGGAAACCTTAAGTCCTTTTCCTTCGAATGGAAATAACGAAAATGAAATAAGTTCAATTGCTGTTTCCAATTCAAACAGTAATGTTTTATATGCTACCCGAAGAATTCGATATGAATTTAATTCGCCTTCAACCATGTTCACAACTACAAATGGAGGAAGCACTTGGTCAAATATTACAGCAGGATTACCAGATTCACTTTATTTCACAAGTTCAGAAGTAAGTCAGACTGATCCAAACACAGCCTACGTCACTTTAGCAGGATTTGAAGCGAATCAAAAAATCTATAAAACAACAAACGGTGGTACTTCTTGGCAAAACATCAGTTATAATTTACCAAACATTCCTGTGAATTGTGTTAAAACAACACCTACTTCCAACCAAATAATTATCGCTACTGACTTAGGTATCTATCAATTAAACACTACAACTAACACATGGATCAATATTAGCGCTGGATTGCCTAATGTAATTATAAGTGACATTGAATTTAACCCTTCTTTAGATAAAATTTATATTTCAACTTTTGGAAGAGGAATTTGGGAAAATACATTATCTAATTTATCTATTTATTCAACAAATAATTTAAAAGAGTCGGATCTCAATTATGCTTCGTTTGAATTATATCCAACAATCAATAATGGGAATTTCACAATTCATTTGACCGATGAAAACGACATCAATAAATCAGTAGAATTAGAGATAATTGATATCAATGGTCAATTGGTTTACAAATCAAAATTAAGCGGAAAAACAGATTACATTCAATCGTTAAATTTGAAATCTGGAATGTATTTCGCAAAGATAAAAGGAGAAAAAGTAAAGGCTGTAAAACGATTTATTGTTGAATAAACTTTCTAATCTCGCCAGACAATTGGAAATTTAACTGACGATAATTCTTTTAATTCTGGTTGAATAATAGAATACGATAAAGGAGAAATGGTTTCAATATTATTTCTAAAAGGCTGTAAATAATATTCATTTGTATAGCCTTTATTTTCTAGAAATTGAATCATGTTTTTCAAATCTTCCGTTTGAATTAATTCAGAATGGATAGTTGTTCTTACTTCAAATTTGAATTTAAGTTCGAGTAACATATCTAATGTTTTTTCAAACTTTTGAAATGATTTTGATTTGGTGATTTTATAAAAATCAGATGGCATTGCTTTGAAATCTAATGCTATAAAATCGATCAGTTCTTCATCGATTAAAACTTTAATGACTTCTGGTTTTAATCCATTGGTATCCAATTTTATTTTAAAACCCTTTTTTTTAATTTCTTTTGCAAATGGAATCAATTCTTTGTGAAGTGTACATTCTCCCCCACTCATTACAACTCCATCCAACAATCCTTTTCTTTTATCTAAAAAATCAAGAACATATTGGTAAGAAAAAACTCCTTTTCCACTAACGATTTCAGGATTGTAACAAAACAAACATTTCATATTACATCCTGCAAACCAAACAATGCATGATGTAAAATCCCTGTAATCTAATAACGAAAAAGGAGTCAAAGAATATATTGAATTATTTTTCACCGCAAAAGAGAACTAACATTCACAATTTTCTACAAAATGTTTTCTTTGTTTGTGCTCCCCTTTTTTACCGATATTAAAACTTTCTACAGGTCTGTGATACCCCATAACTCGAGTGTAAACTAGACATTTTGTTCTTAATTCATTACTCAATTTCACTGATTGATCCGCTGTTTTTACTTTCATATCATTTTTTTTATTTCAAATTGCAGATTACAAATTGCAGATTTCAAATTACAAATTGCAGATTGCAGATTTTGGTTTATAATTCATTACTTAGATTAAAATCCTGGTCTATGGTTATTTGTTATCCTTTAATAATTTCTTTTTTTCTATTAAAATTTCATCACATTTTGGACAAAACTCATGATCTCCTGATAAATATCCGTGAATTGGGCATACACTGAAAACGGGAGTAATTGTAATGTAAGGCAATCTAAAATTAGAGATTACTTTCTTTACTAAATTTCTACAGGCTTCCGACGAACTAATTCTTTCATTCATATATAAATGAAGAACTGTTCCTCCTGTATATTTACATTGCAATTCGTCTTGTAACGTTAAAGCTTCAAACGGGTCTGCCGTATAATCAACTGGTAATTGAGAACTGTTTGTATAATAAACATTGTCATCAAAACCAGCTTGAATGATAGATGGAAAGCGTTTTTTATCTTCTTTTGCAAAACGATAAGTAGTCCCTTCTGCTGGAGTCGCTTCAAGGTTGTATAAATTTCCTGTTTCTTCTTGAAATTCTTTCATTCTCAAACGGATAAGATCCAACACCTCATTGGCAAAATCAATTCCTGTTTCACTTGATACATCATCTTTATCATTGGTAAAATTCCGAACCATTTCATTGATTCCATTTACACCAATTGTAGAAAAATGATTTCTAAAATGTGTTAAATATCTTTTTGTATAAGGATATAAACCTCTGTCATACATATCTTGAATGAAAACTCTTTTCTTTTCTAAAGTCGATTTTGAAATCGTTAACAAATCGTCCAATCGTGCTAATAACGCTTTTTTATCACCTCTAAAAATAAATCCTAAACGAGCCATATTGATTGTGACAACACCTATACTACCTGTCATTTCAGCACTTCCAAATAAACCGTTACCTCTTTTCAATAATTCTCTTAAATCCAATTGCAAACGACAACACATACTTCTCACAGCATTCGGTTTATATGCTAAAGGATTTTCAACTTTAACCCCGTTTTCATCAAATACAAATTGACTACCGATGAAATTTTGAAAATAGGAAGATCCTATTTTTGCCGTGTTCTCAAACAATAAATCTGTATTCTCTCCATACCAATCGAAATCTTCCGTGATATTTACTGTTGGAATAGGAAACGTAAAAGGTTGACCATTCGCATCTCCTTCCGTCATGACAGTATAATATGCTTTATTGATCAAATCCATTTCTTTCTGAAAATGTTTATAGCATAATTCCGTTGGAATTTCCACACCTCTTTCCTTAGCAGCCATCAATAACACTTCATCATTCAAGTTTTCAAATAAATGATGATCGTTTTTTGTTGGAATTTGATCTTTTAAATCGGAAGGCGCAACCCAATCCAACGTTATATTTGTAAAAGGAGATTGTCCCCATCTCGCTGGAACGTTCAAATTATACACAAAACTTCTTATTGCTTTCAAAATTTCATCATACGATAATTGATCTTTAAAAACATAAGGAGCTAAATACGTATCAAAAGAACTAAACGCCTGAGCACCTGCCCATTCACTTTGAAGAATTCCTAAAAAGTTAGCCATTTGACCTAAAGCCTCTCTAAAATGTCCAGGCGCTTTACTTTCAACCCTTCCTCTAACTCCATTAAATCCATCATTCAATAAAACACGTAAACTCCAGCCAGCACAATATCCAGTTAAACAATCCAAATCGTGAATATGAATATCTCCATTTCTATGCGCCACACCTTCTTCGTTCGTGTACACTTTGTCCAACCAATAATTCGCAATAATTTTACCAGCAACATTATTCACCAATCCTGCATTTGAATAGGATGTATTTGCATTTGCGTTGATTCTCCAATCTGTCTGACTTATATATTCTTCAATCGTCTGCGTACTATTTACATACGTTGTATCATTCACTAAACCTTTACTGTTTTCTCTTTGTAACTTACGAGTATGACGGTATAACATAAAAGATCGCATCACATCAAAATAATTTTGATCGTACAATTCTTTTTCTATTAAATTTTGAAGTTCTTCAACAGACCAAACATCTTTTTTATCTAAAGACAATACAATATTATCAAATACAGCTTTATTATATTCTATCCCAACACTCAAAAAACCTTTTTCAATCGCTTGTTCTACCTTAAAACTTTCGAGCATTTTATACTCCCCATTTCTCTTTATTACAAATTTTTCCATACTAGTAAATTAAATTCCGTTAGTTTGATTTTGGTGTTTTATTGAACAAATCAAAAGTATGAAAGTTTTATTATTAAAAGATTATTTTATCCATATTAAGTTTATAACAAAAATCTGTTGAAAAAATTATTAACACCTAAAAACAATCGATAAGACATAGTTATAATGCTTTAAAATAAAAAGAAATTTAAAAATATTTGCTTTTGAATTTTTAATTATTTACTATCAAGAAGTACAGAATAATTCGATTTAATTAAGATAAATTAGTCCATTACTTAAATCTGTTCTATATTTGCACTTTCTAAATAAAAAAAACAAAATTCATGGATTTAAAAGATCTCGAAAAAATTTACAACCTGCCTTTTTTGGAATTAGTACACAAAGCACAAATCGTTCATCTTGAGCACTTTCATCAAAATGAAGTTCAAGCAAGTACATTGATTAATATTAAATCTGGCGGTTGTGTTGAAGATTGTTCGTATTGTTCTCAATCTGTAAAAAACAATTCGAAGATTAAAATTCACAAACTAATGTCAACCGAAGAAGTTTACAATCTAGCAGTTGAAGCTCAACAAAACGGAGCTTCTCGAGTTTGCTTAGGTGCAGCTTGGAGAGAAATTCGAGACAACTCCGATTTCGACACAATCTTAGACATGATTAAAGCGATTAAATCCCTGAAAATGGAAGTCTGTAGCACTTTAGGTTTTGTAACAGAAGAACAAGCTATGAGACTTTCAGGTGCGGGCTTAGATTACTACAATCACAACATTGAAACCTCTAAAGAAAACTATCCAAACATTGTAACAACCCATACTTTTCAAGATAGACTTGATACGTTGGAAATAGCAAGAAAGGCAGGAATGAAATTGTGTTCAGGAGGAATTATCGGAATGGGTGAAACAGTCGAAGATCGATTAAGTATGATTCTCTCATTGGCATCTATGAACCCTCCTCCAAATTCAATTCCTGTTAACGCATTAATTCCCATGCAAGGAACACCATTAGAAGAAGAAACTTCAACAACAGTTTGGGACCTTGTAAGAACAATTGCAACAATGCGAATAGTGATTCCAAAAAGTTCAATTCGATTGTCTGCTGGCAGAGAAAGACTATCTAAAGAAGGTCAAGCTTTATGCTTTATGGCTGGAGCGAATTCTGTTTTCTTAGGAGAGAAATTATTGACAACATTGAATCAGACGATTGCTGAGGATAAAGAAATGTTTGAGGTATTGGGATTGAGGATGAAGTGAAAAGATCAATGAAAATTATTTATCTTTTCAAAAGCGTTACAAATAATCCAAGTAAAATGGAAAGAAAAAAAGAAGCAAAAATTAATTTTGATAATTGTTTCGTGTAGTTGAATCTTTCTAATTGGGATTCGCTCAACTCTTTTTCAAAATTAGGATTATTTCTTATTTCTAACATATTCAATCTTTTTACAATTCCAAATGGAGCAACATATTTTTTGAATAGAAATGGATTATCTCTTTCGACTTCATCTGAAAGTTTACAAAAACTAAGATGTGATAAAATTGCAAAGATAGGAAACCCAAAAATCATAAAAATGGTTGTTCCTTGCGCATCAAAACTTTTACCACAAAACAATGTTATACAAAGACACATGATAAATAACCCGAAAAAGTATATTTTTGCGTAATAGAATTTATTTCCCATTTTATATTTTGGTTCTACTATGTTTCTTGTGGGTAAAGTGATACCTACTAATAAAACCCAGCGTTTGTCGAATTGTCAACCAAAACACATTTGTGAATTCATACGTTTTTAATAAATTGGTTTTCTTATTGAATTGTAAATTATACGAAAGTTGAAAGGAAAGATTCTTATTTGCTTGAAATGAGGTTCCTAAAATACATCGAACTTGATCTAAGGAATTTGTTTTTGACTTATTATCAAAAGTATAAAACAATTCATTTGTTTGAAAAATAGATATTTTACGATCACTTTCTTTTGCTTTCCATATATCTTTGCTTAACGAAAGTAAATAACGGAATCTTATCTGACTATAATTGGTTGTTTTTGTATTAAAAAACCGATCTTCAATTCTGAATCGATTATCATATTTGATTGCTTTAAATTTATTTTTATATGAATATTCTGCATAGAATCTATTTTCGTTTTTTGTTTCTTTGTGATCGGTGAAGTAATCGAAATTCGTATAACCAACACCAATTCGAGTTGCTGGAGAGAAAGAGTAATAAACTCCAGAACGAATTAAAGCAACTTTAGCATTTGTAATAGAATTATTACAGCGATAGCCTATATCCGAAAGAATAGCATATTTTTCATTTAATTGGAAAGTATTATAATATTGAATCCATTGTTGATTAGAATAAGTTGGGATGAATTTAACTTGACAAAAAACAGTGCTGCTGAATAGTGAAAATATCCCTAAAAGTGTTTTCATTTTTATAATGCGTTATATATTACAGCAAATATCGTTATTTCATTTTATACAAAAATATGATTTCAATCAAGGTTACTGTATAACAAATATCATATCTAACATTTTAAAGAGATTACATTTCTAGTTTAACATCCATTTTATCAGAGAAAATAGATTTGTTACTGCCTGTTTTGTTGACCTGATTCCATTTCATCAATATTATTTTCACTTTTTTTAGGACTATGATTCTAATCATTTTCTAAAGTTTGAAAGCTCTATACATTTGCCTTATAATTAACACAATGAGTTATGGGAAGTTTTAGAACATTTTTGAAATCGGGTCACCCACCGACATTATTTGCAGCATTTATTTATTTTGACTTTTGCTTTGCAATTTGGGTTTTGAACGGAGCTATGGCGCCATTTATAAGTGAAGAGTTTCATTTAACAGCAGGTCAAAAAGGATTCATGATTTCAGTTCCTATTTTAGCTGGTGCAATTATGAGATTTCCCTTGGGTGTTTTAGCTCAATACATTGGTAGAAAATATGCTGCTATGACAGAAATGTCACTGATCATCATCGCACTACTTTATGGATACTTTGGCGTTCATACTTACAATGATGTATTGTTTATGGGAGTTTTATTAGGAATCGCTGGTGCTAGTTTTGGAGTTGCGTTATCTTTAGGTTCAGGTTGGTTTCCTCCAAAATATAAAGGATTGGCAATGGGAATTGCTGGTGCAGGAAATAGCGGAACTGTATTAGCCGTTTTATTAGCACCACCTTTAGCAATGCAATATGGATTTAGATCTGTCTATGGCTTCGCCGCACTTTTTATGTTGGTTCCTATGATTATCATGTTGATTTTTGCAAAAGAGCCACCAGATAAAGAACATCAATCTTTAAAACAACATTTAAGTTGTTTGTTTGATAAAGATGGCTGGGTTTTTAATTTAGTATATATCGTCACTTTTGGTGGATTTATAGGATTAAGTAATTTTTTACCGACTTATTTTACTGATCAATTTGGAGTTACAAAAGTAGAAGCAGGACAATTAACCATGTTAGCTGCTTTGATGGGAAGCGGAATACGTGTAATTGGAGGTTGGGCTTCTGATAAATTAGGGGGATTGAAAATGCTTTCGATTGTATTCGTTTTAATTATAATTTTAATGACATTAACAGGAATGCAAACTTCCTTATTCATGACAACCGTCTTCTTTATCTTGTGTTTTGCTGCTTTAGGTTTAGGAAATGGATCATTATTTCAATTGGTTCCTTTAAGATGGCCAACTACAACAGCGGTTGCAGGATCAATGATTGGTGAGATCGGAGCGATTGGAGGTAGCATTATCCCTAACTTAATGGGATTTTCAAAAGGGCATACAGGAAGTTATTCTTCTGGTTTTTTCATTTTTGCAGGAATTGCAGTTGTCGCTTTTACAGTTTTATTAATTGCAGCAAGAAAGTGGACGAAAAGTTGGGTTGGCCCTGGAGGAAAAGCTTTACCTATTAAAGCGGTAGAAAGTATATTAGAAGATGCTTTAGCAGTAGGTTCATCTGTTGTTTCAACTTTATCAAAAACAAAAGAATATTTCAGAAGAATTGTATATCCAGTAGGAAATTCTGCTTTAGCTGAAAAAGCAGCTGAAAATGTAGCTCGAATTTGTTCAGATAAAGATACAAAAGTGGTTGTTCTTTATGTGGAAGAAAGATGGAGTTCGGCAGGTGCGGAAAATTCAGATTCTCCTGAATGGAAGCAAATAAGAGATCAGTGGGTTGAAGAAGGTAAATCCATATTGCATAATGAAAAATCACGTTTAAGCAAATTAGGTGTCCAAAACATTGAAATCGAAATGAGGCATGGTGATGTTGCTTCTGAAATTGTTGAATCTGCAAACGCACACGAAGCTGACTTAATTGTTTTGGCAAGTCACCATTCTTCTCCGGTTGGACAGTTATTAATGGGTAGTAGAACTTATAGTGTGTTTAAAACAGCGGCCTGTCCTATCTTAAGGATAATACGTTAAATTATTTTAATGAATTAATAGTA
>OBEQ010354562.1_pt1 | contig 12725 bp, 12 predicted proteins | sample 1670901 | NCBI WGS metagenome assembly OBEQ01 (sample SAMEA104232315, study PRJEB22302) | groundwater metagenome | biome: forest; feature: aquifer; material: groundwater | place: USA | collected 2011-08-07 | depth 5.4 m
AGGCATTGGAAAGAACAAAGGGAGCTAGCTCGAATGGTCTGGTTTATGGAACCACCTAAGCAATAAAGATGAACGTGAAATGAAAACAAACATCGCCGAATGTAGGAAAAACTGGCGAACGCTTGCATGAAAATCCTTGATTCTACCATAATTATAGAATTACTTCGCGGAAATAAACACGCAATGGAAAAGATAAGTGAGCTAGAAGCAAAACATGAAAGTTTAGCCACTACTCAAATTAATGTATTTGAAATAATACAAGGAATATATGCTCGCAACCAAAAAACAGATGACGAACTAGCTGCTTTGGAAGTTCTATTGTCAAAACTTAAAACACTTGACTTAACTTATTTCTCAGCATATCACGCAGGTAAATTATCTGGAGAGCTAAAAAGAAAAGGACTCACGGCGTCAGCTGGAGACTTATTAATAGCAGGAATAGCAATGGCAAATAAAATCGACACAATAGTAACGGCAAATGAAAAAGACTTTTCAAAAATACCAGGGATAAAAGTAGAAACCTATTGAAACCAAGCATTGTGCTTGAGTAAAAATTATTTTGTACTTGCAGCAGCTTCAAGTGCTTTTTTTGCGTAGAACTTTATCCGGGCTGTGATTTCACTATCTTCTTCTAGCTGTTTCAACGTAAACCACTTACAGCCATCGGTGACTTCATGTTCAGATAGTTTCAATTTGTCCGTGTCCGAAGTTGCGAAGTAGGTTAGGGTAACATGTTCGTGGGTTTCGCTGACTTTGTGACGGTTGAGAAAAGCTGGTGGGATTAATTCACAGTAGCTTTTTGGTAATGGTTCAATTCGCGTGTTTTGTCCAATTAGTTTAACATCAAGTCCGACTTCTTCTTTTACTTCACGTATCGCAGCTTCGTTTGGGTCTTCATTGAGTTCAATGTGCCCGCCTACACTTAGCCAGATTTTGTACTTATCGTGTTTGCGTAAAAGTACTTTGTCCTTATGCACAACAAATACTTCTGCGGTGAAATCGATTTTATCGTGTATGTGTGGCATGTGAAACCCGTTCGGATTAACCTAGTAACTAGATTATCAGGCAAATAGCTATTAATACATTGTCGCAGTTCTTTTTTCGATATTTAAAATGACTGGCGAATTTGTTGTAAAGCAGGAAGGAAACAAGCGATTGTTGATCATCGACTATAAAGGTGCTAGCATTAGCCCCGATTTAGCTGCGTACCCTCAAGTCATGCGCGACGTTATTGAAAAACTACAAGGAAACGAAGCGGACGAAGTTGTTCTCACGGAATACTATGAACGGATTTACAACGAAGAGCAGACTTCGATGTTGAAAGGAATTGCTGATTTAATCACAAGGATGGAAACCGAAACAGTTTGGAGCCCATCGCACTTAGGTTCGGAACATAGCGATAAGAAAATTCTCTCGGCTCGCCATGATCAAGTGTTGGCAATTGTTAATCAAACTTACGTTGACCCATTTGCTTCTTATCTTGAATTGATTCGCGTAACAAAAAAAGCGGCGCTTGCTTATCAAAAGGCTCAAGAGGCAGGCGATGAAAAAGCGCTTGCGGATTTGAAAATCTTTATCGGCACGCTTCAATTCATGAAGAACGCTTTTGACTTAACAACAATGATTAAGCGAAGTAAACAATTCTTGGCACAGTTAGGCAAAATGCCAGAGGGCAGGGCGATTTATCATTCACTATTCGAAAGCGCAATTAAGCCGTCGTTTATTGGCAGTAGAATTTTCTTCACTGGTGCAGAGACGCTTGAACTTGTTGACCAGTACGAAGTGCTTTCGTCTAAAGTTTACATTTATAAGCATCCGGAAAAAGTTGAGTATCTTTACTACATCAACCCGCCCGAGTACACTCTTCCGCCAGACAAATACTTCATTTTACAAAAAACAAAAGAAGTTGTCGCAGGACATAGACCAACAAACGTTGGATTCATGGACATGGAACAAGCACGCAAATATTTCAGAAAAATTTATGTAGCAACTATCACCGACATCGCAGCACAAAATAACATTAACCTCAGCGTCGAAGAAAAAGAAGAACTTGCTACAATTGTTTCACGTTACACAATCGGATACGGGATTCTCGAACTGCTCTTGTCGGATCGTAAGCTAACTGACGTTTACATTGATTCTCCGTTGGGTAATCGGCCAATTTATTTAGTTCATTCAAAGTACGGCCAATGTCAAACGAACATCATCTTTTCTGAAGAAGAAGCGAAATCAACGGTTTCTCGTTTCCGCGCTTTATCTGGAAGGCCATTCGACGAAGCTCACCCGATTCTTGACTTTGACTTGTCAGATTTACAGACTCGAATTGCTGCAATTGGAAAGCCATTAGCAACAGATGGAACTGCATTTGCTTTACGTTTACACAAGGATACTCCTTGGACGCTTGCGCAGTTTCTTGACAATAAAATGATGCCGTCAATAGCAGTCGGAACCTTATCTTTCTTCGTAGATGCACAAGCTTCAATGTTAATAGTTGGTTCGAGGGGCAGTGGAAAAACTTCGCTTTTGCAAGCAATGATGCAAGAGATTCCACAGAACTTACGTATTATTGTTCAAGAAGACAGCGTAACTGGAGATTCGCAAATAGTTATTGAAAGAAATGGAAAAATCGAACGCACAACCGTGGGTACGCTTATTGATAGTTTGATTGAAAAAGGGGAAAAACTCGACATTAATGGGAGAGAAATAGTGCCCATAAATTCAGAAAACGTAAAAGTTTATGCATTGAACAAAGAAGGAAAAATGCAACTTAGCCCGGTAAGTCAATTTACTAGACACAAAGTTACAAAAGAAATTTTTGAAGTAAAGACAAGAAGTGGACGTAGCATAAAAGTCACAAAAGACCACTCGCTTTTCACTTTAGGTAAAAACGGCATAGAAACGGTAAAACCCATAGCGCTAAACAATGGAAGTTATATTGCCGTACCAAGACAAATTCCAGATTACATTGCACAGCCATTGACATTTAACGCTATCGATAAACTACCAAAAACGGCATTTGTAACCGTAGATTTTGCTAAAGTAGACTTGCAAAAAGTGAAGATAATAGCAAAGGAGCACGGCTATTCAAAAACTATGGCTAACGCATGGAAGCGCAGTGAAATTTTACCAGTCGAAATAGCTAGGGAATTAGGCTATCTTGAACTTGCAACTGCATTCAAAATTGATAAAACATCAAAACCATTGCCAGTAAAAATTGAAATGGACGAAAATCTAGCGACAGTTGTAGGACTTTGGTTAGCCGATGGTTGCTACGATAACAAATATGGACTAATAATATCAGTCGACGATGAAGAAAGCCGAGAAGTTGTAAGAAAATTCGCTGGAAAGTATGGCTTAAGCGCAAGAATGCATTCAGATGGCGTGTCGCTTATAATTTCAAACACTAACTTGGTTTTCCTGTTCAAAAATTTACTTGACCTTAATGGAAATTCGTACACTAAAAAATTCCCACAGTGGGTATTCAACTTACCTAATGACAAGCTAGCAGCACTGTTGCGTGGATTATATAGTGGAGATGGACATGCTTCAAAAACTGAAGTAATTTACACGAGCTACTCAGCGGAAATGATTAAGGACGTTCAATTTACGCTTTCAAGATTTGGAATAATACCGCGCATTAGCCATGCTGAAAGAGACGCCACGCACCACTTACGAATTGGAGAAGTTAAAATGCAATGTGCATTTACCACAATTGGGTTCCTGCAAAAGTACAAACAAGAACGATTAGCCGCTTTATGCGCCAGGTACACTACTCACAATACCACCGACGTTATTCCGCTTCCAATTGAACTCCTATATACGCTGAGGCAAAATGTGACTTCATTCAATAAGTACGACTACATTAACCGCGGATACAAACTTGGAAAACAAAAACTAACAAATTACTTAGAACAAAGCCAACAAAGTGAAGGGCTAGAAATAATAAGAAAAGTACTTAATAGCGAAGTTTACTGGGACGAAGTAGTTGAAGTGAACGAAATTGAACATACTGGAACATACGTATATGACTTTTCTGTGCCAGAATGCGAGAACTTCGTGTGCGAGAACATAATTGCCCACAACACTTTAGAACTTCCAGTTCCACAGTTGAAGCAACTTGGGTTTAATATTCAGCGTTTAAAAACTCGCCCACCATTAGGCGCGCAAAGTGAAGCAGAAGTTAGCGCTGAAGATGCACTTCGAACTGCGCTTAGGTTGGGAGATTCAGTTTTGATTGTTGGAGAAGTTCGTTCTGGAGAAGCTAAAGCGTTGTTTGAAGCAATGCGAGTCGGTGCAGTTGGAAACGTAGTTATGGGAACAATTCACGGAGAAAGTGCTTATTCAGTTTGGGATCGAATTGTCAACGATTTAGGCGTACCTACGACATCGTTTAAAGCAACTGATATGACAATCGTTGCCGCACCTATTCGCTTCAAAGGTTCGTTGAAACGCCAACGTAGGTTAATTGAAATTACTGAAGTGAAAAAAGACTGGAACGAAGATCCAGGTACTGAAAATGGTTTCCTCAACTGGATGACTTTCGATGCAAATAAAGACAACATGGACTTGTACAAAGATGACATAAAAGAAAGCCCGTGGATCAAGAAAGTAATGCGTAACCGCGGCTTATCATATGAAGACGTGTGGAATGAGATAATCATCCGCGCAGCAACAAAGCAATATTTAGTTGATGTAAAAAACAAGCATAACATTCCAAAATTACTTGAAGCTGAAAATACAATTCGCGCGCATACTAAAATGGCGATAATTGGAGAGAAGCAACGCGACGAGTTCGGCAAAATTGACCACAAAGAACTATTAGCCGATTGGCAAACTTGGGTCGATAACACGCTCGCAAAAGAAATAATTGGATTAAAAACGCTTGGATAACACTTAATAAATATCGGCGAACATTCTTAATAAAAAGAGGCGATACGCATGAGACGAATGAGGCAAGAACCCAAAGCAAGAATTAACTCAGAATGGTTATTGAGAACTTCAGCTAGTCCAATTGAACATGCCCATGAATTAGTTCATGAAAATAAATTATCACCATTAGCTGGCGCGAAGTTTTTGTTACAAGCAGGACAAAAAAGAAACCCAAGTGAAGCTCGTTGGCTGAAAAAAGATCCACAATACTGGATTCGAGGGGGACTCGCAGAACATCATGCAGGTCAGATTCTTAGAAGTGCAAAGCTATATGCAGAAGGAGGAAGACTTTTACAACAATTTGGCCATCATCAAGAAGCTGCGCAATTATTCACCGCCGGTGGGTTAAAAGCCAAAGCGGCAAAAGCAGATTTAGCACATGCAACGTCACTACAATTATCTGGCGAACATTGGAGCGCAGCAAATGCATTTGTAAAACTCGGACAGTACAAAAAAGCGATTGCCGCTTATGAAAAAGATGCGGCTGGTAGTAAAAACGAAACAGATAGATTCGATTCACTCGCAGCAGCAAATCGCTTAAAAGGAAAATTAAAACGTTAAACCGCGAAGTTAGAAATTACAATTGGATACAACTATAGAAAGTTGCTAGGGTAAGTGAAGAAAATGTTAACTCAAAGAAAAAAACCATTGCATGCAGTTGAAAATTGGCTTGTAGCGCAGAAGAATTTAGGCGAACTAATGCAACAACCATATTCTAGAAAACAAGATGTTGTAGCAAAGTGGCTAGCGCTGTCAAGGAGAGTTGGAAAACCAATAACCCCAGCTAAATTTTTATCTGAATGTGAAGATAGACTTTCGCGTACTTATGGAGTTGAAAGGTTTCAGCACACTAAAGCGGAACTAGAAGATTACGCTAGGCGAAACGTAGATATTCATGGCGACAGGGTTAAGCCTAATCTAAAATTGTTAAACGAACAGGGGCATTCTGGCTATCTAAATGCCGTGAGGCATCGCTTCTATGCGGAAATAGATCAACAATTAGCAGAGCGAATTAGTCAGTTGAAGCGACATGGAACTAAATTTAGAGAATCGCCACACCCTCAATTAATAAGAGAAACTGCAGCGCATTTACGTATAACCAAACGATAAAAAACATGACACAAGAACCTTGGCATTTAAAAGCGGCGCGTGAATTAGGTGGAACAGTAACTACACTTTCAACTCCCAGGAACGGCGTTTATGGCCACAAAGTAGAGCCAGTTAATTGTGCGCCTTATTTTATTCATTTTGGCATAACAACGGGAAAACATGAAGCTAATGTATACAAAGATGCGCAAGGAGTGAAAAGAAGAGTTGCCACTGTAGACAAAAACGGCAGGTTAACGATAATGGCCGAAGGGCTAAAGCACGTAAGAGCTTTTTCAGAACTTGAACATATATCGCCTAGTGCAACGCGGTTAAAAGAATTGCCAAAATTAGTCACAGCACTTAGAACTGCTCATGCTGCTTTGAAAAAACACGCATTGAAGTGAACTGCTATGAGAATACCTGGACTTGAAAAGCGATTGGGAAAAGCAGAACAAGGACACCTGCCAAAAGTAATTCAATTGCAAATGAGTGAGATAGACCGTTACAATAATACACTTTTGCAAATCAGGCAAAGTATCCCGAGAACACGAAGCGCATACATTGGACGCGAGGATGCTGAAAAAATTCAAAGCACAAGTGAAAAACTTGAAAAAGCTAAGGATAAATTACAAAAATTAGTATCCGAAAATGCCAACCATAGCGCAATTATGAATTTAGTTACAAAAGGCGCCACTCATTTTCATAACCAAGGCAACCAATTGCATTTCGTTATGCTTGGCAAAAAACACGCCGGCAAAAAGTACGTTCCAATTGCAGGAGAAACAAGATTTCCAATCCACATAAACGAACCTTACGTGCCCGGGCTATAGACCGGTTACACGGAGCCTAGCTATTTATACGTCGCTTGAATTGTTATTCTCATGCCAGTTAAGCGTAGTGAATCAAAGGGGCTGTACAGCGGAGAAAAGGCAACTAAGCCATACGTTGAGAAGCCTCGCGTTGATTGGTTTGTCAAATTTGTAAACTTTGCGAACAAGTACTTTGCTAGTTATGGAAAAGGCGCGAAGTTAACGCAGGATCAAAAAGAATTATTTGAATTTCTTAACTACAAAATAACTGGAGAGCAGTTCCGCGCAGCTGAAATTGGCGCAATGATCCTCGGCTTAATCGCCACTATTTTTGTTGTACTTATCCTCGCAATTATTTTCAAAACCAGCAGCCCATTCTTTTTGATCGGCAGCCTGTTGGCGTTTATGATTCCACTCGTAGCGTTTACTCTTGTTGGTTATAGGCCCCAGATGGAAGCGAAGCGCGAACAAACGCTCGCATTGGGTTACGTTTCTGAAATTGTAAACTACATGATTTCCAGTATGCGGTTGACGCCTAATCTAGAAAAGGCAGTTGAATTCACTGCAATGCATGGCCGTGGAAAAATTGCAGAGGATATGAAAAAATTAATTTGGGACGTACAAATTGGAAAATATCTATCAGTTGAAGAAGGCCTAGATGAGTTAGCGTACAAGTGGGGCAAGTACAACGATGATTTCAAGCAAGCGTTGATGTTGATTAGATCAAGTATTTTAGAATCTGAAAGTGCAAAGCGAGAAGCGCTTCTTGAAAAAGCAGCTAACGACGTGCTTGAAGGAAGCAAAGAAAAAATGGAGAACTTTGCCCGCGCATTATCTCAGCCAACAGTTTACTTGTACTATTTCGGAGTGTTACTTCCATTGATGCTTGCAATTGTGTTACCAATTGGAGGAACATTGGCAGGCGGAAGTTTTCCACTTGCGCGGCCAGAGATACTAGCTTTGATTTATCTTGTAGGGCTACCACTTGGCCTCTATTTGCTTGGTTCAACTATTTTAGGCAACCGACCGCCGACGTATATTCCGCCAGAAGTTAGTGAAGATTTTCCAGGCTTGCCGCCAAAAGGAACAATGCGTTTGTTTGGCATAACAATTCCAATTCTACCGATTGCAATACTTACGTTCATAATCATCGTTGTTGCCGGGTTTAATTTAGATCAAATAAATACAGTTGCACCATTGTCCTCGTTTGAAAAAGCAGAAGCACTTGCAGCTAAACCGCACATAGAAATATTAGGCATTGCAGCAACTCAGTTGTTCATTGGACTATTTACTTTATTGTCGCTTATAGTTGGAATTGGACTTTCGATTTCGATTTACTTATACGGAACTTATTCTGACCGCAAAAAGATTCAAGACGATATACGGTCAATGGAAAAAGAATTCAAAGACGCAATTTACGTGCTGGCTAGCAGGTTAGGGGAAAATAGGCCGCTTGAAGATGCGTTGAAACACGCAGTTGAATTTTTACCTAATAGTAAAATAGCAAGTAGAGTTTTCCGCAAAATTTTAGACAACATCACTACACTTGGAATGACAATAGATGAAGCGGTGTTTAACCCGCAATTCGGTGCATTGAAAGATCTACCGTCAAAAACACTTGAAAATGGAATGCGCATAACAATTGACTCAATTGGATTAGGAGTAAACGTAGCAGCAAAATCCTTGATCGGACTTGCGTTACAATTGAGAAACGCTGAAAAGATCGATGAATTGCTGCGCAACTTGCTCTCAAGCGTTACTTCAATGTTGAAAACAATGGGTACGTTTATCGCGCCAATTGTGCTCGGTGTCGTCACAAGCTTGCAAGGAGTAATTGTAAATGCAATGAGTTCAAACTGCGCAGATACACCCGTTCAGTCAACTGCACCTGGAGTTGGGGGCTTTAGTGGCGCTAGTAACATTGGTTCGCTCTTTTGTAAAACAGGGGCGGACAAAGCAGCGACAACTGACCCGGCTACATTTACCTTGATAATGGGAATCTACGTAATTGAAGTTGTGATGATTCTTACTTATTTCAATTCACAAGTTGAAGATTCAAACAACAAACTGCATACTTACATGGAAATTGCTAAAGCGCTTCCAATTGCAACGATTATATTTGCGCTAGTTGCTTATTTTGCTGGTACAAGTATTGGTGGTTAAAAATGGCAGAAGAACATAAAGCAGCATTGACTTTTTTTAGAAAAACTATTCCGAGGTTCAGCGGGGCAATGGCTCAACATTCACGCCCATTATTAGTATCACTACATGGCGCAGTTGAAAAAAAAGAAATCAAAACACGTGAATTACAAAAAATAGGCGAACATTTTATCAAATTAGATGCAGATGGAAAACGCGCAGTGTTGAGAGTAGCTCATGATATTCACAAAAAAGAAGGGTGGAAAAAAGCAGTTGAATTTCTACACGGCGAATTAATACCACATGCGCCAGTTGAGAAAGAACACGAGCCAATTGATGAAGATGCAATTGTGGAAGAAGCTGAAATTGCGACTCACAGTGGCACTCCAACAACACACACAGTATCAGAAAAGACTCGGTCAATTAAAGAAGCTAAAACAGCACTTCGAGAAACATTGAAATTACATAGGCGAACAATTCATCGACTTGTTGTTCCAGTTTTTGACCATGCAGATAATCTAAAAATAGCAACAAGCGGAGTAACACACACGTTAGTAGCACTACTAAAAGGAACAGTTCAAACTAAGAGAGAACTTGAGATTGCAACGCAGCTAATGCGCAAAAAACTTAGTGAAATTAAAACACCAATAGTCAAAACACAGGGAGAAGCACAAGTTTTTCACGCAGTTGCAATAGCATTACTCAACCGAAAAAGAATAGAAAAAAGGCCACTAACCCTAGATGAGTTTCAGCATATACTGCACTCCGAATTCAAAGGAATTACAAAATAATACGATCAGCTATGAATAATTAAGGCAACCTTATGTTTTTTGAAAAACCATTTGAAAAAAGAAACGCTGCAAAAGCACTTGAACATTTTGGAAAAACAATTCCACGTTTCGCTGGGCATTTACATTCAGTTAGCCCAGCTTTGTTAATTCGATTACATGAAGCAGTGCAAAGTGAAAAAATTTCAATAAACGATTTGAAAGCAGCTGGAGGAGCATTCGTAAAAGTTCCAAAAACAGGCCACGCAGAGTATAACATCACGATAAAACATGCTGAAAAAATTGCTAGAAATGATCCAGCTGAAGCAGTGGCGCTTTTGAGAGAAAGGGCAACGCAATTAACTCCAACACTGCTAACCCCAATAAAACCAGTTGCGGCAGCCGATGCTAAAAGCAAACCAGCTGCAAAATCTGGCCGCAATGGCGAAGCAGTTGCACAGATGGTTCCAGATTTACTAGACGCACATGACTTGCCCCCATCTCAGATGTTTGCACGAGTGTTAAAACTTATTGGAAGTAAAAGTGGGGAAGATTTAACCGACGAACTTCGTAGACATAGCGCAGCACTATCTGTAGCTGAACTGAGCCTAAGAAGAGCAAATGGAATTAACCGCTGCATTCAAAGCATAAGTGAAGCAGCAAAAATATCACACGCTGAAGCGAGTAAAATTGCGTTTGGGTTATTAGATCATTGTCATGCAAAAAGAACAATTGATCCTGAAATGCACTTGGAACTTGTTTCTCACATCGCACAAGTTACCAATGCAATTACGAATAAACAACAGCTTGAAGCAATTGTAAAAACATTTAAAGAATCAGTAAATGAAACGTACCCACATTACAAAAAATATAGAGAAGCTTACAAGTATGAGCCAGCTCACACAGTTTACACGTTGCACCAGACAATTTACAAAATACCACATAACCCGTGGGAAAATAAAACACCTAAGTTAAGCCACGCTGATGTTTTGAAAATTATTCGCGAAGAAATGGTAAAAGAAAAAGCAGCGATTATTGCAGAGCACAAAAAACGCGAGATAAGATAAATGATTAAACCAACCAACGAAGTGAAAGAAGCACGCGCATTTTTCCAACCCAAAATGCCGCGATTCGGCAAAGCACTAGCAACTCATTCTCCAACGCTAATGGTTGGTTTACACGAAGCAACTAAATCTAGGCATACTAACGAAGCTGAACTGCGCGCATTTGGCACTAAAGTGATTAAACTACCAGAAGCAGAGGTTGGACAATTTTTGAAAACAGCTGCCGCAATTCACGCGAGCCACGGGGCAAAGCCAGCACTGTCGTTTATTAGAGGCGAGTTAAACGTAACTCACGCTGCGCCAGCTACATTAGCGGCGGGAAGTGCACCTCAACCTCCACTTACTCGGACAGAAAGTGGCGTTTTAATGAAACTTATTCGGTTAGACCGCAGGAGTAAGCTAAAGCCAGCTGATGAGCTTAGTGCGGTGCGTAAGCTGTTTGGCAAAAATAGAACAAATGCGCAGCTAGCCAAAAAATTAAATAAGCATAATAGGCTGATGGGTAATGCGAGCGCGTTATTAGGCGAAGCGCACCACTTATTAACAAAACATAAATCGCTCGGCGACAGCATAAAAGTAAGTGAAACCGAAGTTGAACATACCCTTATTCCAATTTATCCCGCCACAATCGTTGAATCACTACACCACGGATCAACATATACTGTACTCAAGTTAATTGATCAATTAATTGGAGTTAAAACAATAACGAATCATCAAACGCTTCAACAAGTAGCGCTTGCACTTAAAACAAGCTTAGCACAAGTTAGGGCAACAAAAATACCACCGTATAGTTATTCACGTCACGACGTTGTATTAGAAAAAGTTCTAGATGCTTTGCCTAGCCAATATGTTGCTGATCCAAAAAAGGTTTCTTTTGCAGATTTTGAACGTATTCTGAAAAAAGAAACTGAGAAACACATAGCACAGTACAACCAAAAGGAATAAGGCAGTTGAGTCAAAACCTTTTTATTAAGCCGGCAGGTAATTGCTATTGAGATCTAGTAGATTAGAGTAATGGTGATATTTTTATGAATTTTAGACAAAGACGCGGACAGGCTTTTGAAACAATGATGTTAGTTATCAGCGTTATTGTTGCCTTGGCTATTCTCGGCGTGTTGCTTAACATCCTCGGGGGAGTTGGCGGTTTATTCAATCCTTCGAACCCAGTTGATTCAATTAAAAAAGAGTTAACTAGAATCGGCGGAAGCTATTCACCTGGAGAAGCGCCAGTTGAAGTTAAATTAGAAAAAGACAGAACAATTGATACTACTCAAGTTACTCAAGATAACCCGAATATTTTGGACACTGATTTAACGTTTGCAATTGACCCGTCGATTAAAGATAGCGTTGACGCATCTGGCACTAGTTCAATTACACCGACAAAGGACGTTCAGGCAATTATAGTCGTATGCGGCGGAAAAGAGGACAACAAATACGCAGTTGCGTTTGGTAGAAAAGGCAAGGAACGCGACGTGGCTAACCTCTGCAGAACAACAGCAGGCATTCCAGTTTAATGATCTATAATGGTTTTTAATTTTTTTAAAAAACGTAAAGGCGCAAGCGAATGGTCGTCAATCTACATGTTAGTTGTAGTTGTGATTGGCGTCATCCTCTTAGTTACGCTCGTCAAGCCAGCGTTGAAACAAGCAGGTCAAGCTGCTTCGGCTAATACTGAAGAAGCTAAATCATTCGCAGCTATTGGCTCTTATTTTCTTTTCAAAGCAAGGGCCGCCAGCGACGGCCCCTGCTGACCCCTCTGCAACCTTGTTGAAAGCGCGACAATAAAAAGTAGGAAAAACTAATAGCTTGCATGTTTAAACCAGCGAGGTTGCGAACGTTAAGTTCACCATCCAAACATCACGGCCAAGCTAGTGCACCTATTGAGCTCGTTGTTGCGGTTATTATTTTAGTGGCTAGTATGGGGGTGG